>Ga0265327_10004087_pt1 | contig 13190 bp, 10 predicted proteins | sample 41621metaG_FD_202089 | JGI IMG/M metagenome (GOLD analysis project Ga0265327, IMG submission 202089) | Rhizosphere microbial communities from Carex aquatilis grown in University of Washington, Seatle, WA, United States - 4-16-21 metaG | ecosystem: Host-associated > Plants > Roots > Rhizosphere... | reverse complement strand
TGGCTGGGGAAGCCCAGGTCCACCTGCGCCTCCACGCCGAGCGTTTCGGCGATGGCGTAGTCACCCACGAAGTCCTGGCCGTAGAGCCCGGGGGTCAGGTACCAGGCGCGGCCGAAGTTCTGAGCGAACTTTCCCACCCGGACATTGACCAGCTGGTTGTTCCAGCGTCCGAACAGCTCCTCGGCGAACAGCTCGTGGCGCGACAGCACCCGGTCCTTGCCGGGCTCGAGCTCCTCCGAGGGCTCCAGGGTCAGGAGATTGCTGATCGACCAGTGGCTGTCGAACTCAATCAGAGTCTGGTGTTGCAGCTGGACATTGAGCGCGCCGCCGCTGCGGTCGCCGGCGGGCTTGAGGTGGTCATATTCCAGATTGGCGGTGGTCTCGTAGCCGACCTTTGGCCAGGCCCCGACATCCATGGCCATGGACTGGGCGAGGGCCTGCGGGGCGGCGGCCAGGGCGAGCGCCGCGGCGATGCTTGCGGAATGGCGCATGACCTAGCGAGCTCCGGACAGGGATTGAGCGGTGTCGGAGGCGTGGCCGGCGGGGGCCATCGCCATCCCTTCCATGCCCATGGGCGCGGCGCCGTGATCCGGCATGGGCGGCATGGGCCCGGCCTTGGGGTCATACACCTCGATCTGGGCCATCATGCCTTTGTCCTCATGTTCGAGGATGTGGCAGTGGAACATGAACCGGCCGACGATCCGCGGGTCGGTGAAGGGGATGCGGATCCTGACCTCGCCGTGGATCGGCACGGTCACGGTATCCACCAGCCCATCGAAGGGTTCGGCCTCGCCGTTGACGCTCACCACCTGGAACGGCGCCTGGTGGATATGGAAGATGTGCAGCTCGTCGGCGGAGTTGCGGATGGTCCACTCCTCCGTATTGCCCAGGGGCACCCGCACATCCACCCGGGCATGGTCGAAGATCCGGTGGTTGATGAAGAACAGGCCCGTGGCGTCGTCATTGGAGAAGACCACCAGCCGCCGGGCGTCGATCTTCACATGGGAAAGGTCCCGAGCCGTGCTGAAGCCGGACGCCTTGGGCAGGCTGGCGGCGGCCGCCTCGCCGGCGGCGGGAGGCGCCACCACAACGAGCGCCATGTTCTGAGCGGGGAACTCATCCCCCGCCGGACCGGTGAGGGTGCGTTCGGACACCAGCCTGTAGGCGCCGGGCGGCCCGCCATCCACCAGTACGTCGAGGCGCTGGCTCGGGCCGAAGATCAGTTCCTTGACCGTCTCCGGCGTCACCACCGGGGCGGAATCGCGACCGATGATCCGGAAGGTGTGGCCCTCCAGGGTCAGGCGGAAGAAGGCGTTGGCGGTCTGGTTGCTGAGCCGCCAGAGCTGGGTCTCGCCGGGCTGGAGCTCGATGCGCGGCATGAGCTGGCCGTTGATCGTGCGGATGTCGCGGTGATAGGCCTTGAGCACCCGATAGAGATCGCCGTGGCTGTCGGCCTGGAAATCCTTGAGGGCGAACAGCCGCTGCTTCAGCGCCGCCAGGCCCGGGGCCTGGGTCTCAAAACCCTCGATCACCAGCATGCCGCTGAGCCCGGCCATCAACTGGCGCTCGGCGAAGCCGTGGGCGTGGGTGTGATACCAGTAGAGGCCCGGATTGTGGTCGGCGGGGATCGGCACCTCGTAGTCCCAGGACTCGCCGGGCAGGATCGCCTTCATGGCGTTGTCGCCGTGCCCCAGGGGTGAGACCGCCAGGCCGTGGAAATGGATGTTGGTGGCCTGGTCAAGATGGTTCACCAAGTGAACGTGCAGGACGTCGCCCGGCTTCACCCGAAGGACGGGGCCGCCATAGACTCCGTTATAGGTGGCCGCATTGATCTCGAACTTGCCGACCTTCACCCGCGCCAGCCGAGCCTCAAGGGTGACGTCCAGCCGGCCGTTCTCGCTGCGATAGGTCACCGGATCACGCAAGCCCTCGGTGGCCGCGCTGGGCGGGAGGCTGGTGGGCGAGCCGAACAGGGTGTCGAACGGCGAAGCCATCGCAGGGATCGATATGGCGAGCCCAAGGCTCGCCAAGGCAGCCATGGTCAGGCCGCGCAGGCGCAGCATCAGATTGGTCAAGTTGGCCCCCAAGCCATCGACGCGCCAGCCACCCCAATCTGGGCCGCCGCGTCTTCACCCCTGGATTGAGCATGGGCCTGGGCTAGTTGTCAATCATTCTCAATTGCAACTGTTGACGTTGGGTCAATCATGTCGCGCGGAGATCGCCGGGTCGGAAACATAACCGTCGACCTCATGGCTTGCAGCGCTGTCAATCCGAACTCATCGACCCAGCGTTCAGCAACGATCCAACGCCTAACGTGACGTTCGACTGCATCCAAGACCTCGATCCGAATCATGACCTCGCGATTCACATGCCGCCCTGCGATCTGGACCGGCGAAGCGTCGTCCGGACGCGCCGATCATCTGAGCGGAGCGAGGTCGCCAGGATCGTCACGATGACGGGTCGCCCCCCGCGGGGGCCTTGGCGACCGGATAGTTGACCGAGGCCGCGGGAACGATTTCCCGCCCAGGTTTACCGAACCGGCTGCCGCTGCAGGGCCGCGCAGGCGGCGCAGGCCAGGGCCCCGAGCGCCAGCCACCATTCCTGCCAGACGCCGAAGCTGAAGGCGTCGAAGGTCAGATAGGCGAAGGCGGTGGCGGCCGAAGCCGACATGGCCAGGTCGCGGCGTGGGCGGCTCATCCCCGCCAGCAGGCAGGCCCAGAGCACCGCGGCGGCCACGGCGCCGATCAGGCCCAGTTCCAGCCAGATCTGGAGCGCTGCGTCATGCGGGTGAAGGTGGATCCCCGGGCTGAACATCCGGCTGGCGTCGAGGCCCCAGCCCCGCAGAGGGTGGTCGGTGATCCAGTCCTGGGCGTGGCGCCAGTAGCCCAGACGCTGGGACCAGGAGAGGGAGACCCGGGCGGCCAGGGGCTCATACCAGCCCATCTGCCTGACGCCCCAGACCAGGGCCGGCGCCCCCAGGAAGAAGGCCGCGGCGATGGCGGCCAGCAGGCGCGGCCCCCAGCGCGGCCAGATCCAGACGATTCCGCCGGCGATGGCGCTCGCCCCGAGGGCCACCAGCGGCGCGTCATAGCTGAAGGCGATGCTGGGCCAGATGAGGCCGGCCAGGATCGGCAGGCCCACCAGGACCAGGCGCACGTGGGGCCGCCCCCCCACCCTCAGCGCCGCCACCAGGGCGGCAGGGGTGAACAGGGCCAGGACGAAGAGCGCGCGGGCGGCGTTGCGCACGCCGAGATCGGGCCGGATGGGGATGTGCCCGGCGGCCCGCAGGGTCTGGTAGAGCGCGGCGCCTGTGAGCCCCTCCGCCAGCAACACCACCCCCAGTATGGCCATGCCCCAGGCCAGGGCGCGCAGGGCCCAGACCCGGGAGGCCGGGGCGGCGACCCGGGCGGCGGAGATGGCGGCGGCGTAGAGCACCGCCTCCAGCACCAGCTTGACCGCGGTGTTCTCGCCGATCTTCCTCGGGATGAAGGGGCTCCAGACCGACGAGCCCACCGCCCAGATCACCAGGGTCAGGACCGCAATGGCCACCGGGCGATCCTCGTCCCGCACCCGCATGGCGGGCAGGGTGAGGAGGCCCACCAGGGCCACCAGGGTGGAGAATCCGCGGGACCCCAGCCAGGCGAAGGGGGGCGCCAGGACGAAGATGGCGGCCAGCACCCAGCCGCACCACAGGGCGGGCCGGCCAGAGACGGGCGGAGCCGCGTCGGTCATGCGGCGGCGCCGAGCTCCGCGGGCACGTACTTCTCGCGCAGGGTCACCAGCTCCTCGGCCAGGGTCGGATGGACCGCGCAGGTGGAATCCCACTGCGGCTTCGTGACCCCCATCTTCAGCGCCACCGCCGCCATCTGGATGATCTCCGGCGCATCCGGTCCCACCACGTGGCAGCCCAGGATGCGTTCGCTGGCCGCCTCCACCACCAGCTTGATCATCGCCCGCTCCTCCCCGCCATAGAAGGTCTCCTTCATGGGCCGGAAGCGGGTGAAATAGATATCCAGCTTGCCGAACTGATGGCGGGCGTCGGCCTCGGACAGGCCCACCGAGCCCACCGGCGGCTGGGAGAAGACGGCGGAGGCCACCATGTCGTGGTCGAAGGTGGTGGGCCGGTCATAGAACTCGGTCTGGGCGAAGGCGGCGCCCTCGCGGATCGCCACGGGGGTGAGATTGATCCGGTCGGTGACATCCCCCACCGCCCAGATATTCTCCACATTGGTGCGGGAATAGTCGTCCACCGCCACCGCGCCGCCCTCTGAGAGCTTCACCCCGGCCTTGTCCAGGCCGAGCCCCTCCACGTGGGGCGTGCGGCCGGTGGCGAACATCACCTGGTCGGTCTCAATATCGTGGCCGCTGCTCATGTGATTCACCAGGCCGGACGCGGTCTTCTCGATGCTGTCGTGCTGACAGCCCAGCACCACCTTGATCCCGCGCTTGACCATCTCCTCGGCCACATGGGCGCGGATATTGTCGTCGAAGCCCCGCAGGATGTTGGCGCCGCGATAGACCAGGGTGGTGTCCACCCCCAGGCCGTTGAAGATGCCGGCGAACTCCACAGCGATATAGCCGCCGCCAGCGATCATGATCCGCTTGGGGAGGTCCGGCAGGTGGAAGGCCTCTTCGGAGGTGATGGCATGCTCGATGCCGGCCAGGCTCTCGGGCTTCCATGGCCTCCCGCCGGTGGCGATGAGGATCTTCTGGGCGGTGAACTTGCCCGCTCCCTCGACCTCGACGGTGTGGGGATCCAGGAGACGCGCCTTGCCGTGCAGCAGCTCGGCGCCGGCGTTCTGCAGATTGGTGACATAGATGCCGGAGAGCCGGGCGATCTCCCGGTCCTTGGCCTCCACGAACCGGGGCCAGTTGAAGCTGGCGGTCGACTTCGACCAGCCGAAGCCCTCCGAGACATGGGCGTGGTGGGCGAACTCCGAGGCGTAGACCATGAACTTCTTGGGCACGCAGCCGCGGATCACGCAGGTGCCCCCGACCCGGTATTCCTCGGCCACGGCCACCTTGGCGCCGCTCATGGCCGCCAGCCGCGCCGCGCGCACCCCGCCGGAGCCCGCGCCGATCACGAAGAGGTCGTAGTCATGCTTCGCCACGTGGAACTCCCTGGCCTGGGTCTCCCCGGTTCGGGAGAAGGGGACATACCTAATGGCGCGGCTGGACCGTGACCAGGGGCAGGGATCAGCCCCCTAAGGCTCCAGCTCCACCACCCCGTCCGGCATGCCCACCAGGGCGAGGTCGGCGAGGTCGAGGAACAGGCCGTGATCCACCACGCCGGTGACTGACTTCAGCGCCGCGGCCAGGGCCGCGGGCTCGGCGATGCGGCCGCAGGCGGCGTCATAGATCAGGTTACCGTTGTCGGTGACCACCGGGGCGCCGTCCTTGCTGCGCAGCCGTGGCGCGACCCCCAGGTCGCAATCCACCAGGGCGTCGCAGATCCGGGCCATGGTGGAGACATGGCCGAAGGCCACCACCTCGATGGGCAGGGGGAACTTGCCCAGCACCGGAACCCGCTTGGCGGCCTCGGCGATCACCACGCAGCGCTTCGAGGCCTCCCAGACCAGCTTCTCCCGCAGGAGGGCCGCGCCGCCGCCCTTGATGAGGGACAGGGCCGGGCCGATCTCGTCGGCGCCGTCGATGGTGAGGTCGATGGCCTTCGCCTCGTCCAGGCTGGTGATGCGGATCCCCAGGCTGGCGGCCAGCTCGGCGGTGGCGTTGGAGGTGGGCACGCCAACGATGTCCAGCCGACGCTCGGCCAGGGCGCGGACGAACCAGGCCGCGGTGGAGCCGGTGCCCAGGCCCACCACCATGCCCGGCTTCACCAGGGCCGCAGCGGCCTCGCCCGCGGCCCGCTTCTGAGCCTCGACGTCCATCAGCGCCTGGCTCGCTTGGCGAGCTTGGCGGCCCGGAAGCGGGCGGCCCAGCCCTCCTTCTCCACCTGGTCGGAGCGCTCGAGGGCCAGGGCGTCGGGAGCCACGTCCCTGGTGATCACCGAGCCGGATCCGGTCATGGCGCCCGCCCCGACGGTGACCGGGGCCACCAGGGCGGTGTTGGAGCCGATGAAGGCCCCCTCGCCCACATGGGTGTCGTTTTTGTCGAAGCCGTCATAGTTACAGAAGATCGTGCCCGCCCCGATATTGGCGCCCGCCCCCACGGTGCCGTCGCCGAGATAGGCCAGGTGATTGGCCTTGGCGCCCTTGCCGAGCCTGACCTTCTTCACCTCGACGAAGTTGCCGATATGGACCTCCTCGCCGATCTCGGCGCCGGGGCGCAGGCGGGCATAGGGGCCGATCAGGGCGCCCTGACCCACATGCGCGCCTTCCAGGTGGCTGAAGGCGCGGATCACCGCCCCGGTCTCGATCTTCACGCCGGGGGCGAAGACCACGAACTGTTCGATCATCACGCCGGGGGCGATGTCGGTGTCCCAGGCGAAGTGCACGGTCTCCGGGGCGGCCATGGCGACCCCGGCGGCCAGGAAGCGGGCCCGGGCGCGGGTCTGGAAAATGGCCTCGGCCTGGCTGAGCTGGGCGGGGGTGTCGGCGCCCATCACCGCGCTCTCCGGGGCAAAATGAGCGCGGACCACCTTCTCCTCCGCCGAGGCGAGGCCGACGATGTCGGTGAGGTAGTATTCCTGCTTGGCGTTGTCGTTATCGACCCGGCGCAGCCAGCTGAACAGCTGCCCGCGGTCGGCGCAGTACATGCCGGCGTTGCAGGCCTTCACCGCCAACTCCTCGGAGGTAGCCTCCTTGGCCTCGACAATGCGAATCACATGACCGTCCGCCCCGCAGATCAGTCGGCCATAGAGCAGCGGATCGGCGGGCTTGAATCCCAGGATGGAGAGGACCGCGCCAGAGGCCCGCAGGGCGAACAGCGGGTCCAGGTCGGCCGGGGCCAGCAACGGGCAGTCGCCATTGGTCACCAGGACGTCGCCCTCGAAGTCCGCCAGGGCGTCGTGGGCCGCCAATACCGCGTGGGCCGTGCCCAGGGGCGGGTCCTGCACCGCCACCGCGCCCTCCCCCAGCCGGCGGACCACCAGCTCGCGGACTCCGGGACTGTGATTGCCCACCACCACGACGATCCGCTCGCAGCCGGCGGCCTCCACCGTGTCGATCACCCGGTCCAGCAAGGTTCGCCCGCCCACCTTGTGCAGCAGCTTGGGGACCGGCGACTTCATGCGCGTGCCCTGGCCGGCGGCCATGATCACGGCGGCGCGTGCTGTCATGGAGGTGTCCTCTGAATCGGGGCTGGTGTTGCAATCTCGCGGCTCTTAGCGGAAACCGCGAGCGCTTTCGACTTCGGGCGTTTCCGCGGGGCAGATGTGACCGACCTGACTGCGCTCGAGGGCGCGACGATCGCCTTCGACCTGGACGGCACCCTGGTGGATTCGGCCCCGGACCTGGTGGCCACCCTTAACGCCATCCTGGGAGAGGAAGGTCTGCCGCCCCTGGGCTTCGAGGACGCCCGCCGGTTCATCGGTCATGGCGCCCGACGCATGCTGGAGCGTGGCTTCGAAGCGCGGGGACTTGAGATCGATCCTCAGCGCATGGATATCCTGTGGGCGCGGTTCATCGCCCATTACAGCCCCCGCAGCGCCGACCTGACGCGCCCCTATCCCGGCGTGGCCGCCACCCTGGAACGCCTGCAGAGCGCCGGGGCGCGGCTGACGGTGTGCACCAACAAGCTCACCGACCTGTCGACGCCGATTCTCGAGGCCCTGGGCCTGGCGCAGTACTTCGACGCAGTGGTGGGCCGCGACCTGGCCCCGGCGGCCAAGCCCGACGCCCGGCACCTGATCGCCGCCGTTGAGGCGGCCGGCGGCCGGATGGACCGGGCGGTGATGGTGGGGGATGCGTCCACCGACGCCGGCGCAGCCCGGGCCGCGGGGGTTCCGCTGGTGCTGGTAAGCTTCGGCTACACCGAGATTCCGGTGGCCGAGCTCGGCGCCGATGAACTGATCGATCACTTCGATGAGCTAATTCCCGCCTGCCTGCGTCTTCTCACCGCTTGCGAGGCGCAAACGCGCAGGCTATAGGCGCATCCCTTCCGGAGGATGCGTAGCTCAGCGGGAGAGCACCTCGTTCACACCGAGGGGGTCACAGGTTCAATCCCTGTCGCATCCACCATTCTTTTCAATGGGTTGGGCGCTTGCCCTTCGGGGCGCTGCCCAGAATGCTACCCGGCATGATCGCATATTCGCCACCCTTGCGGCGGTATCAATCCGTCATTGCGCACTCGCGCGCCTAAATAAATGTCTGGCAGGTGCGCATAAACCGCAGCTCGGTCAGCCAGATCGTCTTCGGTCTCGCGGGCGGGGAGCCGTTCACAACATCAGCAGCCGACGCTCGCTCTCGGCGCCAGAGCGTCCATGTGAAGTCGGCCCGGCCAGGATGCCAACGTTGACCCGTGGCGGAGCACAACCGCCCGAGGCGCCAAGCGCGCCCGCTACCGCTACCGCTACCGCATCCAGCGGAAGTTGGCTCCGCTCCGCAAAGGCGACGTTCGCGTGCCCCCTAGAAAAATATGATCTCTCCCTATCCGCGAAGGCCGACCATCTGAGGGCGGTCGTCACCTGACGAATCATCCCTACGGCACTAGCCTCGAGGGCATGGCGAAGCACACGAAACTGGAAAGCGAGCAGATCGTCCGCCGGCTGTGCCACCACTGGCTGTTGGAGCAACCGGAAGCGAAGCGGGAGCACCCCAGCTTCACCGATTTCCGAACCTGGCTGGAGGCTTGCCATCCGGGCGTCTTTTCGTTCCGCTCTTACGCCGGTCCTCTCTACGATGCCGAGATGTGGTTCGACCGTGAGCTCGGCCAAGGCTGGCGCAACTGATCTGCCACGGATCGGATGGAGCAGCTCGAATGACCAGACCAACTCCTGATGGATGAACTGCGCGCGATCACCTACAAGTACGGTCGACCCTACCTCGACGCCGGGCTGTCGTCGCTGGAGGCGATGAATAAGTTCGCCCTGCACTTCTGGGAAGATGTGGCCGAGATTTATGACGTCCTGACCCGCATGCGGAACGTCGAGCGGAACCCGACCGGATTCGATCTCAACGACGCCCCGACCTTGAGCTCCTGGTGAGGATCTCCAAACTGCTGCGAGAGGTCGCCTGGTACTACGAGGCGGACACCAGATCCTGGAACTGCCCACCGGCCAGGGGTTGGTGATCAAGACGCCGACCTAACGCCGTAATATCAGCCCGTGGCCCCGATCATGGCCGCCGCGGTCGAGACCGGCGGGGCCATTGCGGCGGTGCGATTCAGAGCTGCCGCATGTTCGATCCGTGTCCAATCCAGGACATCGAACCAGCGTCCGCAATGGCTGTTTGGCGCCAGTTGCTGACCTTGGGATGCGGGCCGGAAGTGGACCTTCGGCGCATCTCCGACGGTGAACTCTACTCTCGACTGAGGAGTCTCAGGCGCAGGGAATAGCGTGAGCCAGTCGAGAACTTTCAGCGTCCCTCTCTGTGTGTAGAAGCTCGCCGAAGTACTAGCCAGGGCTAAGCCGCGTAGGGGTCTCTCCGAGCCTGCAAACTTGGCTGTGGACAATGCTCGATCGCAGTTGTGCCGCGCGTGGACTTTCCCCAGCTTGACCGGCATGACCAAGCCTATCTTTTCTCAGACTGAGACACTGTCGATCGACGTGGACGGTGCGAGCCACCAGGGCACGTTCCATACGGCCGGAAAAATGGTCTACGTGCAGTACCAGGGCTACGAGAAGGTCACCCAGATCGGCGGCTCGACCCCGAAGTCTATCGCCAGGATGTTGCTGCGGGAGCTCGTCGTCTCGCGCCGGTAAACGGATCGAACTCTGACGGGAAAGAAGTGGGGACGGGTCCATGACGGGGCGCGCCTCCGTCCTGGCCAGCCGGGACGGAGATCAATTTCACTATCATTGGGCTGCGCGCCGCTGCCTGGAACTTCTTCCGGGCGGTTCCGACCTCGTCGCGGTCACAATCGAAGGCCCCTCAGCGTCCGAGGGGGCGACGATCGAGGCCGGAGAGGAAATCATCGACGTCGGCTTCTATTTCGGCGCCGAGGACCGCAAGACCGCGCGGCAGGTCGACTATACCCAGTTGAAGCACTCAACCGTTCACGCGGCCGATCCGTGGACTGGGAGCGGCCTCAAGGGCACGCTGGAGGGCTTTGCGAAGCGCTATCGTGACCTGGTCGCCGAACTGTCGGCCGACGATGTGGCGGCGCGGTTTCGATTCCGCTTCACAACCAATCGCCCGATCCAAGGTGAAGTCCTCGAGAGCCTGGCCGACCTGGCCAGCGGCGGCGCGCCGCGGCATCCGGCGATCCACACCCTGCTTCTCGGCTACGTGGGCGGCGATGCGGCCGAATCTTCTAGGTTCTTGGCGCTGTTCTCCGCCGAGGGCGGAGAAGGCGATCTTTGGGTGCAACGGAACCTGCTCACGCAGGACGTCCGGGCGTACCTGCCGGATTCGGATTTCGACGCACCCGTACAGTTGAAGGAGTTGGTCACCCGAAAGGCCACGACGGAGTTCGCCGCCAATCCCAGCATCCGGCGCAACGATGTCCTGCGTGCCCTGGGCGCCACCGAGGACGATCTGGCGCCTGCGCCCAACATGATCGCAGAGCCCGACAAGGAACTGGCTCGGGAGCAGGAAGCGGCCATCCTTGGGCAGCTGCTGGCCGCCACCTCGCCTTTAATCATCCATGCGGAAGGTGGCGTCGGAAAATCCGTCCTAGCGACGCGCCTGTCACGCGCGATGCCGGACGGGTCGGTCGCCGTGCTCTACGACTGCTACGGCAACGGCCTCTACCGCATGTCCCTAAACGCGCGGCATCGCCCGCGAGACGCATTGGTGCAGATCGCGAACGAACTGGCCGCACAAGGGCTCTGTCACCCACTGATCCCAAGCAATGGCTCCGACGCCAAGGCCTACATGCGGGCCTTCGTCTATCGGCTGTCGCAAGCCGCAACGGTGCTGCGGGCCCGCACGCCGGACGCTTCGCTCTGCCTGATCATCGATGCCGCCGACAATGCCCAGATGGCGGCGGAAGACCTTTCCGAGCCAAGGAGCTTCGTTCAGGAACTGATCCGCGCGCCCCTGCCGGCCGGGGTGCGCCTCGCGTTCACCTGTCGCACGCATCGGCAGGTCAAGCTGGCCCCGCCGCCTGAGGCGGTGGCCGTCGAACTCAAGCCCTTCAGCCGAAGCGAAACCGCCGCCCACCTGCGCGGTGTGTAGCCTCGTCTTGGCAGATGGCCGCTTTCTGCTGGTTCACCGTGCTTCAAGATGCCGGACCCGCTAGCATCGCGCTTCGGCCGGACTTCAGCGCGTGGGCGACCGATCCGAAGACCAAGCTCTGGCCCGACACGATGATCGGTCTCTGCCGGCGAGCAGCCCGGGCGGACGGCTTGGGCGAATTGGCGGTGACCCTGGCCGGCCAAGCCTTTGAATCGCTGGAGCGGGGCTGTTTTCGTCTTCATCGTCGCGTTGCCGCACGACGTGGGTTTCCAGCAGGTCGGCGGCAACCATCATCATCGCATGATAGCCGTGATAGGCGCGCAGGTCGTCCGCCCGCGGAAGGCCTCCATGACTATGGCCGTTTTCCCTGTCCTGAAAGATCTTGCGGGTCAGCCGCGCATCGTCGCGCCAACTGCCCCGCTTCCAGCCGATCCGATCACGCACCACGGCGCGCGCCCGACGTTCGATCGCACCCTCGGAGACACCGAAGGTGTCGCCCAAGGGCCGAAACCAGTAGGGCCCGATGTCGATGCCGAAGTAGTACTTCTCGTCATCCGACGCGCCGTCATCGGTGGGTTCGACCTCGTCGTATTCGCGAGCCGCCCAGCCGGTGATCCGCTTCACCGGCTTTTGCGGGCGGTTGATCGCGGCGAGGCGACCGGAGTCCGCGTCGTCGATCACGCTGGCGGCCACCAGGCGCGTCAATGCTTGGGCGGCGAGTTCGCGGATGAGGACGTGGGGAAGACCCGTCCAGGCCTTCAGGAGGGGCACGGCGTCTGTCATCGCCGCAGGCGCCGCGAGGGCCGCGCGGGCCAAGCCGATCGCAAGCCACTGGCGCGCATGCCAGAGGTAGAATTCCAGGCCCTGGTCGGTGAACGGCCCTGCGTCGTCGCGCGCCCCCCAGGCGAGAATCGCCGCGAGCAGTTCCTTCCAGCCCAACTCGACGACGCCGCGAACGGCGTGTGCGAACTGCCAGCGCACGCTCGCGTGCGGAGATCCGAGGCCGGCCCAGATGTAGCCGCCCAGGGCGGCCAGGACATCCGCTGGCGGCTCAAGCGCCGGACGCCAAGCGCCGTCGCTGTCGTCGGGCCCCAGGAGATTTTCGAGGAGATCCATGCCGTAGTTCAGTGCGTCGTCCGCCTCGCCGGGGCTAAGCATCGCGGCCAGGGAATCGACGGCGCGGAACAGGGACCCGGCGTTGAGGTGGTCGACCTGTCCGGCAAATCCCTCGACGGTCGCCGACACCACCTCCGCATCGGTGAAGATGCCCTCGGCCTGGAGGCGTTCGAAGGGGATAAGCACGTTCCACCCGCGCCGCAAGACGCGCGCGGGCTCTCGGCGGCACATGTCGAGCACGCTGTCCCGCACCGCCGCCCGAAGGGCAGGCCGGGGCGGCAGGGGCTTAGGGAGCGCGTCCAGCAGGTAGCGTAGTTCATAGGTGTCGAAATCGGGCCAACTCGCGAGCGCTCGGATCAGATCCGCCTCGCGACCCGGGCCGGCCCGGGCGATGGCCTGGCGAAAGAACTCTTCCAACTGATAGGGCGGATCGTAGGTCCGGAGGGCGGCATAAGCGGCGCTGAGAGCGCTGGCGTCGTCGAAGTCCATTCCGTCGAAGATCACCGACCAATCCGGGTCCCGGCGCGGCGGGATAGAAGCTTCGCTTCGCGGCGCGCTCACCGAGGGCGGCGGGGGCGGCGGGGGCGGTACCATTCCGGCCGACAGCCGGTCGGCGTCGGCGAACGAGATGCCCAACCTCGCGCCCAGCGCCGAGACCTTCGCCCAGGTGCCGTGGTCGTGGGGCTCCACTCGCATGTAACGCCAAGCAAGATGCAAGACGGCGTCGCGGTGCGGCGTCGCCGAGCCTTCTGCGGCCGCATTCAAGATCGCCAGTCGCGACCAATCTGCCTCGACGCCGACCAGGGCTACCGGCGCGAAGTCCGGCAGAGCGGCCTC
>Ga0265327_10004086_pt1 | contig 13201 bp, 11 predicted proteins | sample 41621metaG_FD_202089 | JGI IMG/M metagenome (GOLD analysis project Ga0265327, IMG submission 202089) | Rhizosphere microbial communities from Carex aquatilis grown in University of Washington, Seatle, WA, United States - 4-16-21 metaG | ecosystem: Host-associated > Plants > Roots > Rhizosphere... | reverse complement strand
TTAAATTATGAACCTGCTTTGGCGTTCCGCTTAATACAATTGCAAGATGCGGGTCTTTAATTTCGATGTATTCATTCTCGCTCCGGCGTTTCATGTTCGTACTTTCGTGATGAAATGCTTTTCGCAATACATCGCTGAAATTTCCCCATTCTTGCTTAAAAGAGTTCGCCAACGTGTCAGCTTCGGTTTCGAAAATTACACCCTGAAAGTTATTGTCGTGCAATGCCTGTACAAAAGCTGATGCGCTGCAATTTGCCGGAATAAAAAACATGCGATAAGGCGGTTCTTCCGGTTTTTGCAATTCTGCTTTTTCTTTTCTTGTTCGACTGTTGAATTGTTCTAATTCAGTTTCATAATCTTCTTTAGCCCGTTTAGAAGTTGCAATAATATTATCGTGGATAACCTGACCAAAAAACTTTGACCATTCCATGTTGCTTTTCCCAGAACCTGCAGGTGCTGTTATAAAAACAAAAAGATGTGGCGAATATGGTTTATTGAAATAAATTCCCCTGACATTTGGCAAACATGCACTTAATAAACCGATTGCACCAATTAGAAAAATATCTTTTTCGGTGTTGTCGCCAAATAAAGCTAAACTTTCTTTGAGAATATCGGGTACATTATTGTAAACTGATTCCGGCAAATTAGGCGTTTTGAAAATTCGTTCGTCTTCCGGTTGTTCGTTCGTCAAATTTTCAATAATCGGATTTTGAAAATTGTTTGACTGTTCTCGATTTTCACTGGCAAATAGTTGTCTTATTTTTTCAAAATCTGCTATTTGACAAATCTTTTCGTAATCCGCCAGTGTACATTCTTTGAGTAAATCATTTGCGTCTTTTCCGTCAGGAAAAACAATTGCGCGTAAATCTCTAACTGCGATATTCTCAGCCAAAATAATTTGTGCTAAAGATGTATTGAATTTATCGCCTGCGTCGTCACCATCGCCTGCCAACATTACAATTTTGTCTTCTGTAAATTTTCTTAATACTCCAGCGTCCGGCAAATTTGTCGAACCGAAAGTTGCAATTGCCGAAAGTCCAATTTCGACAAATGACAGTGCATTGTTGGGTCCTTCGCAAATAAAAACGATTTCTTTCTTTTTATCGAAACCGGCAACAAACAAACTATTTGCTTTTTCACCACAAAATTGAGTTTTAGGCAAATCAAGTCTGTCGAGTTCTTCAGGTGTTGCAACAAAGCGACGTTCAAAACCTGTTTCGTTGTGATTAATGAAAATAACGGAATTGGGGAAATTTTTATAAGCATTCGATTGATAAAAATATTGATGCTTCGTTAATCCCCTGCTTTTTTGATAGACAATTGCTTGCGCTTTTGATGTATTTCTGATATGGTAAAGCTGTTTTTCGACTTTTGAATGCTCATTATTTTCTTTTTCATCAGTAAGACTTAAATTCAAATCTCTGTTTATGTTTTTAAGGATTTGACCGAAATCTGATTTAATTGACAGATTATAATGATTCGCTGCAAAAGAAAAAACATCACCTGCAAAGGATTCGTTACCGAAATCTTTGTACATCCATTGTCCGTATTTTAGAAAAATACTCAAACTGGCTTTTGTATCGCTGTAAAAAGGGTTTTTTACATTTTTGCAATGCGCTCCTTGCTGTGTAAGGTTACTGATAACGAACCTATAAAAATTAAGTCCGTTATCAGTCATTGCTAATATATTTTGCTTGTTTAACTGCATCTCTTTTGGATAAATAGATTGTAAACTGAAAATATATTAATATTTAAAAGCTGGTTTGTAATGCTTTTCGAGATGCGCCTGTATGTCAACGGCTTTGTAATAAATTTTACTGCCAATTTGACTAAATGGTAAAACACCTGTGTCGCGGTAGGTCTGCAACGTGCGTTTTGAAACATTCAAAACATGACATGCTTCCTGAATGTCGAGCCAACGCTCCGGCAAAGGATTAAGCGTAAATTTGCTTTCAAATTTCTTATTGAGTTTATCAATCGAATTGATAAGCTCATTAAATTTTTCTGTGGAAATTTTTATTTCTTCCATAACTTTTAAAAAAATTAAGATTAAAAAATTTATTTAATTTTTAATCTTCATTCAGCGCTGATGAATGATTATGGATGCGAAATTATGCTATTGAGCGCAGAGGAACGGGGGTTCCAAGGGGGTTCCTATTATTTGCCTTTATTTCTTTGTTTATCAAATCAATAATTTCATTCAACAAATCTTTTAAAGTTGTCAGATTATAATTTTCAATATCCTGATAATCCATATTTTTTGCTTTATCCTGAATTATATTCCAAATTACGCCAAATCCTTTTTCACGTCTTAACTTTTGTTCTGAATGACCAGTTAAATAGTAAACAAATTTTGCAAGTGACGCATCTGAATATTCAATTATTGCTTTTGTTTTCTTTAAATAGTGGAATAATAAAGCTGTTTGGTATATATCAAGTCTATCAATTTTTTCATCTATATCTTTGTCAGTTAATTTAAAGCCTTCGGGTAGTTGAAAAACTCTTGGTTGGTTTTGAATATTTGAAATATTATCTTCTTGCTGTGGAATATAATTGGGGTTTACTTTCCATGCTTCTTTTATTTCATATAACCATTTACGCAATTTACGAGGCAAAGAAAAATCCAATCTTGGATTTTCGATTTTATGACTGCTTTCCAGAAATGAAAATTTGCTGATTTCCGTATAAATGCAGTCCATTCGTTGGGCGGGATGTGGAATTTTATCTAATTGCACTAAAATGGTTTTCCGGTATTCATCACTAATTTTTGTAATAATGACAGGATTTAAAGGTTGTTTAAATGAAATTTCAACATTGTTGAAATTGAAATTTTGAATAAAAATGTATTCTTCCAATAAATGAATGTTGGTTATCTGCAATTCGTTCAATTCAATAAGCTGCCTGTTTACCTGTGGTATTTCTGAAAAATGAATATAATCAAGTCTTATTTTATCAATTAGTTCTGTTGCTTTTGGTTGGTCGAAAGTATTGGAATTGATTAGTTTCTGAATTTTAACATAATTCAATTTTGATGTAATAAATTGAAATTTATTTAATTTATTAAATGAATCAGCAATTTTGTCATCGGCATTTTTAAAGAATTCAGGGAAGATTGAAAATATTTCAACATTAATTCTTAAAATACAGGTTCTTAATATCTCAAATATTGTTATGGTTTTTTCATCTAACGAATTTTCATTTAACCGGTTTTCAATAATCGCTGAATAGTTGTCTAATTGTTCAAAAAGTTCGTTAGTATAATATTCTTGTTGACTGTTTAATAAATTGATAGCTTTATTATACGTACCTATTATTTTTGTTGTATCATTCATTAGAATAAATTTGTAATATTCTAAAATAGGGTCGTTGTATTTCGGGAAATCAATAAAAATCAATGGCTCAAAAATATCAATATATTGTTCGTTTACAGTTTCGCTGTCGGTTAAAATTTCCAGCTTATAGTTATCATCTGAAATAATTAACTGATTTTTTGCTATTATAGTTGAAAATATTTTATTAAAATCATTAATTGAAGTGTACTTTTCCGAAATTGAAATTTGTTGAATGACATTTTTAAATTTATCATCAGATAAATTATTCAGATTAGGCCGTAAGTTGCCAAAAATAACACTATTGAAAATATTTAAGTCAATTTTCATATTTACTTTTTTTTGCAAAAATAAGGAATGATTAATAAAAGATATAACAAGTTTGTAAATATTGTAATATACTGATTGTTAATATATTATAATGTACTGATTTTTAATAGATTAATAAAATATAATTGAATAAAAAAAGCCGGATTAACCGGCTTTCTTTTTAATTTGCAAATATGTTGTCCATTGCTTTGTCCAACTCTGAGTTTACGATTTTTGCATATACCTGAGTTTGTGCAATTGTCGAGTGGTCTAGCACCTTTGAAACATATTCCATTCTCATACCTTTACGAAGGGCGCGTGTTGCAAATGTATGGCGTGAAACGTGAAAACTTAATTTAAAAGGAATTTCAAGCTCTTTGCCAATATGTTTTAAATGATTGTTCGCCTTTCGACCTATTAAATTTTTGAGATAGTAAAATTCGCTTGGGCTGTAATCTCTATTTTCTGGAATAAAAGGAAAAATATAATCGCTTGGTTGAACTGAATCGGAATAATATTTTTCAATAATTGCAATAGCCTGTTCCGGCAAACGAACTTGATGCTGTCTTGTTGTTTTTTGTATGGTCTTTGCAATTCTTTTTTCTGCTTTATTGTAATGCTCCCATTTTAAAGAAATTGTATCGCTAAACCTTAACCCCCCTGCATAAGATGAAAAAATAAACATATCCAAGGCAACTTGTTTGGTGCGGTGATTGGCTTTGTAATTTGACAGTTTTTCAAATTGAATTTCATCTAAAAAATCCTTTGTGGCAGCTTTAAATTTAATTGTGTAGTGTCTTAATGGATTCAATGAAATAGGAATGACTTCTTCTTTAATTGCCTGATTGAAAAATATTTTAATAACGGTAAAAGAGAAATGAACTGTAACCAGGGAATTTTGAAGTTTTGTAATTAAATAGTGCTCGTAGTCTTTTAAAAATGAAGTGTTAATATCTTCAAAATAAATGTCCTTGGTACCACAAAATTTTTCAAATTTCAAAAGTGCTGCTCTGTAATGCTCTGATGTTGAAAATTTCTTATAGGTAAACATCATTTCCAATTTTTTATAGGCGTACTCGAAAAATTTAGGCGGTTCTTTACCAACAATACTTGTTTTTAACTGACGTGTTGAAACGTTTCTGTTTTTCTGACTTTCTTCTAAAACCTTTTGCTCGGCTTCTGCAATTTTTTGAGCTAAAAAAGCATTCATTCTTGCCGAGTTCTGATAGGACTTTTTGACCTTCTGTTTGTCGTCGTCCCAAAATTTAGGCTCCAACTGTTGACCTAACGAAATAAATCTGGTTTTTCTGTCTTTAATTACTCTTAAATAGAGCGGTGCCTTTCCAGAATTTTTATTAATTTTGTCGCACCTGAGAACTAATTTAATTGATGACATAATAAAAAGTATTAAATTAAACTTGGGTTTTTTGGGGAAAATGGTACAAACATTTTCCCTTATTTCTTTGGTACAAAGTTAATAAAAATAAATGAAAGGTACAACTTTTGGTATAACAATTACATCATTTTCTTACTTTTTTTTGCTTTTATCTGCTTCACGTCAAAGTAGCAAACGACTGAAATTAAAGTATATAAATGCAAATTGAAGCAAAAAAATAAAAATGTCACTTAACATAAAATTTGCGACCATGCCAACCCGCATTTTTCCCCGACGCTGGCTGACGCACGTGAAAAAATGCGGGTACGGCACAAATTTTTTTTCGTTATAGCCAATTAAAGACAAAATAATGACAGCATTAAAATTACATACATCAGCAACATTAGACATTTACTCTGCATTATCAGAAACAGAATTGGAATTGCCTTTAGTTTCAGGGGGAATTAGTGCTGGCTTTCCTTCACCTGCACTTGATTTTGTAGATATGTCAATTGATTTGAATAAACACCTTATTAAACACCCCAGCGCAACTTTTTACGGACGAGTAAAAGGTCAATCAATGAAAAACGAAGGGATTAACGATGGCGATTTATTGATAATAGACAAAAGTATTGAACCTGTTAATGATAAAATTGCAGTTTGCTACATTGATGGCGAATTTACAATAAAAAAAATTAAATTAGAAAAAGATGCGTGTTGGCTCATTCCAGCAAATGAAAAATATGAACCAATAAAAGTAACGCAAGATAATGATTTTTTGATTTGGGGAATTGTAACACACGTAATTAAATCTTTCTGATGTTTGCATTAGTTGATTGTAATAACTTCTACGCTTCGTGCGAAAGAGTTTTTCGCCCGGACTTGATTGGTAAACCAATTGTTGTTTTATCAAATAATGATGGTTGTGTAATTGCGCGTAGTAACGAAGCTAAAACCATTGGGGTGCCGATGGGAGCGCCTGCGTTTAAACATGAAGGACTTTTTAAAGAACACAATATTCAAGTATTTTCTGCAAACTTTGCTCTCTATGGCGATATGAGCCAGCGAGTAATGTCTATTTTAGGCGAGTATTCCCCTGAAATGGAAATTTATAGTATTGACGAAGCTTTTCTAAAACTGGAAGGATTTGAAAAATTTAATCTGCAAGAGTATGGACAACAAATACAATGTAAAGTTGTTAAATGGACTGGCATACCCATAAGTGTTGGCATTGCTCCAACAAAAGCGCTGGCAAAAGTTGCAAACCGTATTGCTAAAAAATTTCCCGATAAGACAAATAGTGTTTACCTTATAGATACAGAAGAAAAACGCATAAAAGCATTAAAATGGTTAAAAATTGAAGATGTTTGGGGCATAGGTTGGCAACATGCCAAACGATTAAAAGCAATCAAGGTAAATTCGGCTTTTGACTTCATTCAACTTAACGACGCTTGGGTGAAGAAAAATATGTCCATAGTGGGTTTACGGCTAAAGCATGATTTGCAAGGCATACCAACATTAGATTTAGAAACACTTCAACCCAAAAAAAATATTGCTACAACCCGTTCGTTTGAGAAAAATTACACTGAACTTGAACAATTAAAAGAACGAATTACAACCTTTGCCGTATCGTGCGCAGAAAAATTAAGGAAACAAAACTCGTGTTGCAATACCATAATGGTTTTTATCCACACCAACGAACTTCGGGAAGAACTTCCACAATACAGCCGGAATATTGTTGTTAAACTGCCTTTTCCGACCAATTCAAATATAGAATTGGCGAAATTTGCAAACGATGCGTTAGAAAAAATATTCAAAAAAGGGTTTTATTACAAAAAGGCTGGAGTTATTGTAATGGACTTTTCTCCGAAAAATATAAAGCAATTAAAATTATTTGAAAACTGCAATCCAAAACACGTTCCTTTGATGCAAGCAATTGACAAAATTAATGCGTCGTTTGGGCAACAAAAGATTAAACTGGCATCGCAAGACCTAAAAAGAGTATGGAAAATGAAGCAAGAAAGACTGTCGCCGCGCTATACAACAAAATTAGATGAAATTATAACAATTCACTTATAATGTGTTTCTTTTCAAAACAATCAAAATCAGCAACAGAGTTGCAGAATTTTTAAATTTGTATTACAAATCAATTTTCTATTTCCGAGTAAAGAATTTCTTCATCACTGTCGAGCAAAACAATTTTTGCCGTTGTGGAACCGCCCAGTTTGTAAGTATTCATATCGTATTTATTAGACCAGAATTTCTGATTTGTTTTTCAAAAAAAATAAATCCTTTAAATTATATTTTCTGCAAAATTAATATTTTTAATTTTATCAACACAATTTCGGATAAAAGCAAAAATAATTTAAATTTGTAAATTGCAATTAAAATCTTTTTAAATAGTAGGTTTAATAAAGATTTAAATATCCGAAAATAATTTGTTAAAAGAAATCAACATGTCAAAAATCGAAATAAAAATTCTCCTGCCTCAGTCAGGTGTTTTCCACCTGACTGAAAACATTTTTCTTTTAATAAATATTTTTCAGTCAGGTGAAAAACACCTGACTGAGGCAGTTTATCAACACAATAGAACAAAACACTCAATAATTAGAATAGAGCCAAATCTAATAATTTGGAACACGGATGACACGGATTTTCAAACGCAGATAGTCACGGATTAAAAAAAACAGCCGTAAATCAATAAAGTTGACACAAATCGCCAAAACCACGCGCAAATCCATCAAAACCACGCGCAAATGAACAAATTCGCGTTCAGATATACCAAAAGTTGACGCAGAGACTGTGAAACTTCATACAAATGTTCTTAGAGTCCGCGCAAATTATATAAAATATTGTGCAAATATACCTGAAGTACGCGCCGTATCGGTAAAACTTCATGCAAATATATTGATAGCACGCATGGTATAGGTAAAACTTCATAAAAATGTGTCGGTTTTACACACAGATCATATAAAACCTTGTGCAAATAAGTCTGAAGTAAACACAATTCTAAAAAACTTAGCTTTTTATTGGTTTTTAGACGTGCAGAAAAAAAAAAGTACATGCAAATCTTTTTGAGGAGTGCGCAAATCGGAAAACATTGACAAAATTTGAATCTTTATCAAGGCTATTACGGCTTTTAAACTTTGAAAAGCATAAAGCTTTGTTAAAATTTTACATATTATAAGATATGTATTACTAATTGATTAAATATAAAATTAACAATATATTTGCTCAAATACGATTTTTAGTTTTTATAAAATTATAATTACCTATTAAATAGTATTAAGAAAATAATATTCTGTGAAATTATATTTTATTCTAAATTATTTTTAAATACTCAATAATAAATACTTGAATAAAGTATGTTTTTAATTATTTATATATTAAATAATTGTAAATATATTTTTGTAAAATCATAAAGCATATAATTAAATATTTTTGTAAAAAATTAAAAAAATATTCCCTAAAATTTTGTTTAATAAATTTTAAAACTTATATTTGCACTATAATTTTAAACTTATTTATATGGAAAGATTGTATTATACAACGCATCTTGCGATGCTACAAACAGCGTATGAAATGGTTATGAATGTCAAGACCAATCTCGACGATTTTCAAAAAATCAGCACTTCTTTCACAAGCGCATTTGTGGATGGTTTAGTAAAAGAATTGGACGACGACTATAAAACGCTCGGTATTGATAACAATGCCATTGCTAAGGTCGATAAGCAAAACCTGCTTGGGCTTGTCGATAAATTAAACAATTTATTGACGCTGCTCCAATCGGCGATGAAGTTTAATTTGCGCAGCAACTCCGGTCGGTTTGATCTGATTGCACAAAGTTTTTTACTTACCAAGTATAAAAAACCATATTCGCGCAAAGCATTGATGGAAATATCGCTCAAAATAACCGAAAATATTGGTTCGTACAAAGACGAACTGACCGCAGTAAATGTGCCGGCGACGCAAATTGATGAAGTATTAGCAACTTGTACTGATTATATTGATGCATTCAAAAACCAAAACACAAACGTAAGTAAGGCTGTAAACATTACCGACGACCAGCAAGTTGCTTTTAACCATATTTATACCGAGGTCAGAGCAATTGGCGAAATGGGTTTAAAAATTTACCGGAAAGATAAGACCAAATCGAAATTATTTACCTATTCGGCAATTGTGAAACAATACACACAGTCGCGACCACGCAAAACTGCCGCACAACCGGCGCCGACGACAACTCCAACTCCTTCGACACCGCCGGTTGATGATAAAAAAGTAGCATAATTAAAATTTTAGTTTGGGATAAATTGTAAAGCCGGATGTTGCCTAAAAAGCCATCCGGCTTTTTTTATTTGTAAAAAATTGCAACCCAATTGCTACCTAATACTTGGAGAATGCTTCGCATTCATTTTCGACATTTTGCTAAATTTTTTTAATTAAGACAAAATGTAAAAAAAAATTAAAAACCTGACAAAAATCATTTTTAAACGACCCTTTCATATAAAATAATTAATGTAAATTTGCTTTAGAACAATTAATATATGAAGCAATAGGCTAACAAACAACGCGCTGACCAATTGCAATAAACAAGCTATCAAATTTTCTATGGCAAATAATACTGATAAAATATTTATTAGGGCAATTGTTGTCTTTGCGTTTTTTGTATGTATAAAAAGTTCAAAAGTGACTGTTGCACCAAAAACCGGTATTGTGGGTTTTGGAATAAAAATTACAATGGCGACTATTGGAACGTTACCTGCAAGCCTGAGAAACCGACCAACCAGACAGAACCATATCAGGCATTGAGCTAAATAAAATGTATTTTGATTATTTCAGTCACACTTGCAATATTTAATCGGTCTAATCATTATAGACAATTAAATAACAAGAAAAATGAAACTTTTAAAAATCAAAATCGCCATGGCATTAGCAATTTTCAGCAGTATGGGCACATTTGCTCAAAAATCCGAAACGAACGTATCGGCAGACTTTCCATTTGCGACAAAAACACAGCTTGTAAACGGAACATCAATTTCTTATTACGAACAAGGACACGGAGACCCTGTTTTGTTTCTTCACGGCATTCCGACAAGTTCGTATTTATGGAGAAATATTGTGCCTCAAGTTGCAACGCAAGGCAGAGCAATTGCTTTTGATTTGGCAGGATTTGGAAAATCAGGAGTTCCGTCTGACAAAGATTACAGCATACAATCACAATACAGTTATGTAAAAGGTTTCATTGACAGTCTTCAACTTAAAAACATTACACTTGTAGTAAACGACCTTGGCTCATTATTAGGACTAAAATATGCAGTAGAAAACCCCGAAAACATTAAGAGAATTGTGTTTATTGAAGCTGCTTTTATGCCAACGGAACAATGGTACAAACAGTTGACTCTTATGCAAAAAATAATGTTTAAAATGATGCGTAATCCCAAACGTGCAGAAAACATGTTGGTCACCAAAAATAAAATTCCTGCAATGATGATGAAAATGGCAGTAGTCAGAAAACTGTCTGACGTAGAATTGAAATGGTATTTAACACCTTTTGAAAATGATGTTGAACGAAGAAAAGTGATGCTGTATGGTCCGGGGCCAGCGACCTTCCCCAAAAAAGGAATAGCTAAACAACAAGGCGATTTTGCAGACGAAATTAATAAAGTTGCGATTGGACTAAAGAAAATGAGTGAAACGAAACCGTTTTTGTTATTTTATGCTTCACCTGGAATGATAACAAGGAAACCAGCAGTTGAATATGCAAAACAAAACTTTAAAAATTTAACTTTGATAAATGTTGGAAATGGAAAACATTTTTTACAGGAAGACCATCCAAATGCAATTTCAACAGGAATAGTAAATTGGATGATAAGCACAAAATGAAATGGAGAAAAAAAATATAAATGACATAGTTTTAAAAGCATTAAATGGCGATAAACATGCCTTGAATGATATTGTTAAGTCCATAGATAAATTAGTTTATAATCTTTCAATAAAAATGCTGTGGAATATTGAGGATGCAAAAGATGCAAGTCAGGAAATCCTAATCAAGGTAATAACAAATTTAAGCAGTTTTAAAGGTGAAAGTGTTTTTTCAACTTGGGTTTATCGCATCGCAACCAACTATTTGCTCACTCATTTATCTAAAAGTATCAAAACTCAAACAATGAGTTTTGATACTTTATCTGAAAATCTATCGGACGGAATTTTGGCGGACAATGGATTTAATGAAAATCTTGGCGAACAAAATTTATTGGTTCAAGAAATAAAAATAGGTTGCACGAACGGAATGTTACAGTGTTTAGATAATAATAGTAGAGCAACATATATTTTGGGAGACATTCTCGGTTTTAATAGCATTGAAGGATCAGGCATACAGAATATTAGTCCAGAAACTTTCAGAAAAAGGTTGTCAAGGGCAAGAGAACAACTCTTTTCTTTTATGCAAACTAATTGTGGAATTACACAACCAAAAAACAATTGTCGTTGCAATAAACAAATTGGACATTGTATTTCGACAAATAAAGTAAACCCGAAAAAGTTATTGTTTGCTACAAATGGAGAAGATGTTAGACTTTTAGAAAGCATTAATCTTGCTGACGACACAGTAAAATTATTTCAGACAAATCCTGACTATGATATGCCCGAAAAAGAAGTTGAAGAATTAAAACGAATTTTAGAAATATATTGAATGAACAAGAAGGCCAGCAGGTAACAAAGGCTATATGCAATAAGGGGTTCAGTGGTAGTTCAAGCATTCTGCCCCGCTCAAACTTCGGTGTTGGTGGACAGGAAAGTAGCCCGCAATCCCTTACTGCATATAGCCTCGACCGTTACCTGCAATAAAATGATTATATGAACGATTTTACACGACAAATACAGAATTGGTTAATAGAAATAGAAGAAAAAGAAGCTTCCTTATTTTTGGATAGTTGTCTTATTGATAATTATTACATTGATACACTTTTTGGTTTATCCGACGACTTAGTAAAAAACATGTTCGATGTTGCAGTTTTTGTACCACCAAAAGTTTATAAGAGTTTAGATAAATATTCAACAATAACTAAAAAAATAGAAGAAGCAATTGCCGATAATGCCGAAGGTGACAATATTTATGTTAGAAATATCGAATGGAAACCTTTAATAAAATCAGCAGAAGAATTTCAGCGAGAGCAAGAAAGTATTGAAATATCAAAATTGTTGAATGACGAAGAATATGTGAAAAATAAACTTAAATTAATGAATGATAGTGTTGAAAAAACACCTCATTTAGCAATTGGAACAGCAAAAGAATTAATAGAAACTTGTTGTAAGGCGATATTGTTAAATCAAAAAATTGTTATAGACAAAGATTGGGATTTGTTGCGATTAGTTAAAGAAACAAATAAAGTTATAGAGTTATCATTTATGATTAAGGAACATGAAAATGCAAAACAAAGTATAAAATTAGTTTTAGGTGGATTATCTAATATTGTTCATGGAGTTAGTGAATTAAGAAATAGTTTTGGCAGTGGACATGGACATAAACCAGAGTTTAAAGAGATTGACAAAATTTTTGCAAGATTAGCTGTATCAGCATCAAATAATTTTACAACTTTTTACCTTTCAATACATAATAAAAAATAGACTATGAACGATACAATTTACATTGTGAATAATTTTGACGAGAATTTTTGTTTTATTGGAAATAAAATTGACACGTTAAATCATACTATTATTCAAACATTAAAAAGTAAGCCAACACCTGTAAATGAGATTTTTGGAATGCCAGAAAGTGTTGCCCGAATTTTAATTCCAGCTCTAATAACGATTGCAATTTTTCTTTTTACTCAGTTATTAGCATGGTTAAAGCGAAAGTTTGACAAACAAAGAGAAATCAAGGATTATCGCTCTTTATTTTTAAAATGGATTAATCTAATAGAGCCATCTGTAAGACTTCAAATAAATTCATGTTTAGACTTTTCAAGCAGGGTTGTTATTTCTAAAAATATTGAACCAGAAATCCTTCAATATAATAAATTATTAGCAGATAAAATTGAAAGTTTTTCAGTTGATAAATATATTCAAGCTTTTGTAATCAATTCAACAGGTGATAAAGAAGAAAATTACAAAGGAACCGTAAATTTAATAAGTCAGTTTAATTACTTAAAGAATATTGAAACTGAGATTAAAGATTTATACAACACTT
>Ga0265327_10004085_pt1 | contig 13202 bp, 10 predicted proteins | sample 41621metaG_FD_202089 | JGI IMG/M metagenome (GOLD analysis project Ga0265327, IMG submission 202089) | Rhizosphere microbial communities from Carex aquatilis grown in University of Washington, Seatle, WA, United States - 4-16-21 metaG | ecosystem: Host-associated > Plants > Roots > Rhizosphere... | reverse complement strand
GAAGCTGGTGCCCGACAGCTCGGGCACCACGTCCGTCACCGCCTGCGCCGGGTCGAGCACACCCTCGCCGACCAGCGCTCCGACCACCGTCGAGGTGACCGACTTGGAGACCGACATCAGCAGGTGCGGCGTATCCGGCGTCAGCGAGTTGAAGTACCGCTCGAACACCACCCGGCCGCGGTGGAACACCAGGAAGCCATCGGTGTAGGTGTCGTCGAGCAGCTCGCCCAGGACACGATCGCGATCCCGGGCGGTGACGGTCATCCCACTCAGGTCGGACTCGTCGCGGGGGAGCTCCCAGGGTGCGTCGCCCGGCCGGATGCGCGCCGTCGGGATCAGCTCGCGGATGTGCTGGAACCCCCACCGGTTGAAAGGCGGATCCTGCCAGTTGCCGAGCGTGACCAGCGCGTCTCCCACCGGTGGAGTCCCCCCCATCAGGCCCAGCTCAGAAGTCGTTTCGGGTGCACTCATGGCTGCGGACTGTACCGCGCTCGGGGTCGACCATCACCGGCTGCCGCGCCGGCGCGTAGAGTGCCCGGCATGGCAGCTCGGCGCCTCCCACGCTGGAACGAGCTCCGTGAGCTGGTTCAGCCGGAGCCGCTTCGAGTCCACAGCCGGCGGCTCGACCGCGCGCACACGATCGAGGATCTCCGATCGATGGCGGCCCGGCGGGCGCCGCGAGCGGTCTTCGACTACGTCGACGGCGGTGCCGGGGACGAGCTGTCGATGGCCCGGGCACGCGAGGCGTTCGGCCGGATCGAGTTCCACCCCAACGTCCTCCGTGACGTCTCGCGTGTCGCTCCCTCGACGACAATCCTCGGCGAGCAGGCGTCGCTCCCGGTGGTACTCGCGCCCACAGGTTTCGCGCGGATGGCCCACACCGAGGGCGAACGTGCGGTCGCCGCAGCGGCGGCTCGGGCAGGGCTGCCGTATGCGCTCTCGACCGTCGGCACGACCACGCCCGAGGACTTCATCCGCATCGAGCCTCCAGGCGCGCGGTGGTTCCAGCTCTACCTCTGGCGAGACCGCGGCAAGGCCGCCGAGCTGCTCGACCGGGTCGCCGCAGCCGGCTTCCGGACGCTCGTGCTGACCGTGGACGTGCCGGTACCGGGCGATCGCCGCCGGGATGCCCGCAACGGGCTCGGGCTGCCGCCGGCGCTGCGGCTGCGAACCATGGTCGAGGGGGCGCTGCATCCGCGTTGGTGGTTCGACTTCCTGACCACGGAGCCGATCCGGTTCGCCATCCAGACCGAGGCCGGCGAGCCGCTGCAGGAGGTGCTGGCACGTGCCTTCGACCCTGCCGTCACGATGCAAGACCTCATCTGGCTGCGCGATCGGTGGCCAGGATCGCTGGTGGTCAAGGGCGTGATGCGCGTCGACGACGCGGTGGAGATCGCGTCGCTCGGCGCCGACGGTGTGGTCGTCTCGAATCACGGCGGCCGCCAGCTCGACCGCTCGCCGACCCCGCTCGATCTGCTCCCGCCGATCGTCGACGCGGTCGGCGACCGCCTCGAGGTCTTCGTCGACGGCGGCGTCCGCTCAGGAGCCGACGTCATCGCCGCCGTCGGGCTGGGAGCGCACGCGGTGCTGGTCGGCCGCGCCTACCTCTACGGGCTGATGGCGGCCGGCGAAGCGGGAGTCGACCGGGCTCTCGCGATCCTCCGCGACGACATCGTGAGATCGATGCAGCTGCTCGGAGTCACGACCCTGGGCGAGCTGAACAGCTCGCTGGTGACCCTCAGACGGCCGAACCAGGCGGCCATCGAGAACGAGTCCGCCTGATGCTCGCGAGCCTCGAACCCGTCGATGGCGTCGACGTCACGGTCGTCGTCGACAACTTCGTCGACCTCCTGCTGGCAGGCGACGAGGGCGTCCGGCGCTTTGCGGCGTACGACTTCAGCGACCGCCGGCAACTCGTTGCCGAGCATGGCTTCTCAGCCCTGGTGACCGTCAGGTCAGGCGGGGAGCGAACGCCGATCCTCTACGACGCCGGCCTGACCCCGGCCGCCCTGGGCCGGAACCTGGACGTCCTCCAGATCCCGGTCGAGCAGGCGCGGGCAATCGTGATCTCGCACGGCCACGCCGACCATCACGGCGGTCTGGAGGGCCTGTCCCGGCGGTTCGGGCGAAGCCGGCTGCCGCTCGTGATTCACCCCGAGGCCTGGCGCGAGCGCAAGGTCGTGTTCCCCACCGGGGCGGAGCTGCGCCTGCCGCCCCCGAGCCGCGGCGACCTCGAGGCCGAAGGGCTCGAGGTCATCGAGGAGCGAGGGCAGACGATGCTGCTGGACAGGAGGGTTCTGGTGTCCGGCCAGGTCGAACGGTCGAGCGGGTTCGAGACCGGTTTCCCGATTCACTACGCGCAGTCGGACACCGGCTGGGAGCCCGATCCGATGATCTGGGACGACCAGAACATCGTCGTCAACGTGAAGGGCAAGGGTCTCGTGATCGTCTCCGGGTGCTCCCATGCCGGCGCGGTGAACGTCATGCGCAATGCACAGCGGCTGACCGGGGTCTCGCAGATCGCGGGCTTCGTCGGCGGCCTTCACCTGACCGGCGGGCTCTTCGAGTCGATCATCGGTCCGACGGTCGACGCCTTCGTGGATGCGGACGTCGGCCGCGTCGTGCCGGCCCACTGCACCGGCTGGAAGGCCGTCCACGCGCTGGCGCGGGCCATGCCCGACGCGTTCGTCCAGCCGGCCGTCGGCACCGTGATCACCTTCTAGCGGTCAGCCGCGCGGGACCTGCTGGGTGATGCAATGCGTGCCGCCGCCGCCGTAGGCGATGACCCGGCTGGGGACGCCGACCACCTCGCGGTCGGGGAACGCCGAGCGGATGATCGCCAGCGCGTCGGCGTCGAGCGGGTGGTCGCCGATGGGCACGACGACACCGCCGTTTGCAACGTAGAAGTTCGGGTAGCTGCCTCCGATCTCCACACCGCCGACGTCGAAGTAGGGAAGCTGCGGGAGCTCGATCACCTCGATCGGCCGGCCGCGGGCGTCCCGGGCGTCGCGCAGGATCGCCAGGTTCTGGGCCATCAGATCGGCGTTCCGGTTTGCCGCGTCCTCACAGATCTGGGCGATCACCACGCCCGGCCGCACGTAGGTGCAGACGCCGTCGACGTGTCCGTCGGTGTCCTCGTCCTCGTCCAGCCCCCAGCGAAGCCAGACGATCATTGTGACGCCAAGCTTGCGACGCAGCTCGTCCTCGATCTGGGCGCGCGACATCCCGGGGTTCCGGTTCGGGTTCAGCAGGCACTGTTCCGTCGTGATCAGCGTCCCCTCGCCGTCGACGGTGATGGCGCCGCCTTCGAGGACCATGTCCGACCCAACCCGCGGGACACCCATCCGCTCGAGCAGAACGCTCGTCAGCGCCGCGTCGCGGTCGTACGGGAGATACTTCTCGCCCCAGGAGTTGAACCGGAAGTCGACACCGCGGCGATCGCCGTTGCCGTCGACAACGAAGATCGGTCCCGAGTCCCGGAGCCAGGAATCGTCGATGTCCAGCTCGACAACGTCGACCGCGCCGGCGCAGGCGGCGCGCACCTGTTCGCCCTGCCCAGGTGCGGTCACCATCGTCACCGGCTCGAAGGCTGCGATGGCATTCGCGGTCTCGGCGTACTCCTGCCGCGCCTGCTCCAGGTGGGGTCCCCAGAGCGATGCGCGCGTCGGCCACGCCATCAGACACCGCTCGTGCGGCTCCCACTCGGCGGGCATATGCCAGCTGCCGGCCTCCGTGCTCGGCGAGCCCGTCACTGCTCTGCCGCGCCGTCCGGGACGGGGCGGCCCAGGTCGGACGTCGACGTCAGCCGGCCGTAGCGCGCCGGTTGACGGGTGTACAGCAGTCCGAAGCCCAGCCAGTCGCGGCGCTGGTCGATGTCGAGGTCGGCGACCAGCACGGCGGCACGGTCGGACGGCGCCTCGACAACGATCCGGCCATAGGGATCGGAGATGAACGACGACCCGTAGAACGTGAGCGGGTCCTCGTAGCCGATCCGGTTGACGGCGATCATGAAGGTCGCATTCGCCAGGCCGTTGGCGGCGATCATCTGCCGCCACATCGGCCGTGTGTCGGCGTCCGGGAAGTCGGGCTCGCTGCCGATCGCGGTCGGATAGACGATGACCTCCGCGCCGTCCAGCGAGAGCGACCGCGCAAGCTCCGGAAACCACTGGTCCCAGCAGGTCGGGAACGCGAACCGGGCTCCGGCGACCGTGGTGACCGCGCAGTCGGCGTCACTCGGCTGGAAGTACCGATCCTCGTGGTAGTGCTGGAACTCGGGGATATGGGTCTTGCGCGTCCGTGCGATCAGGGCGCCCGATGGGTCGACGCAGATGCAGGTGTTGAAGCCGCGGCCGTCGGGCGTGCGCTCGTACAACGACGCCTGCACGGCGATGCGATGGCGCTGCGCCAGCTCGCTCGCCAAGCTGAGCGTGGGCCCGGTGGCGACGTCCTCGCCGAACCGATCGAGCGCGTCGCTGACGTCGGGACGCACGCAGAAGTAGGGCGACAGCGTCAGCTCCTGGAGCAACACGATGCTCGCGCCCTGCTCGGCCGCCATCTGAACGCCGGCGCGGAGCACGTCGCGGTGCACGCCGGGATCGGGATGCCACGCGCACTGCACCGCCCCGACCCGCAGCGGCGGCGCGGTCGGCGGCTCGCTGCGAAACGGCGACGGCAGCACCTCGCCGACGCGGGTGATCAGCTCGAACTCGGTCACAGCACGACGGTATCACTGACTGAATCTTCAGTCCGCGGCGAGATCCATGGCGGTGGAGACCGCCGCCAGCGCGGATCCGAGCGAGTCGATCGGGAGGTAGCCGAAGCCGAGCCTGAACACGTCCGGCCCCTCCCCGAACCAGGTTCCCGGCGCAAGCTGGAGATCGAGGTCCGGCAACATCGCCCAGAATCGTTCCACCGCCCGGGCGTCGAAGACCCTCGCACGGAGACGCATGCAGCACAGCGCCCCGGCGTCCGGCCGAACCCAGTCGAGGCGGTGCTGCTCGCTGCTGTGCCAGGCGTCGAGCTCCTGCAGAGCCCGGGCAAGAAGCTCACGCCGCCCCCACAGCACGCGCGTGCGATGGCCCAGGATCGCCGCCGCCAGTGTCTCGTCGACCACCGAGCCTGAGATCACGGTGTTCAGCTTCGCGACCGTCAATCGCTCGTACAGATCCGGGGCCTGGACGGTCAGCCAGCCGCTGCGAAGCCCGGGCGCTCCATGCGCCTTCGACACCGAACCTCCGGTGATCACTCGTCGATCGAGGGCGGCGGCGCTGGGCGGAACCGCCGCATCGCCGTAGACCGCGTCGCGGTAGGTCTCGTCCACGAAGAGGAAGGCGTCCGGACATCGGTCGCCCATCGCCTCCAGCAACGCGACCAGCGCCTCGTGGGGAACGCGCACCCCGCTCGGATTCTGGGGCGAGGCGACGCTGACAAGGCGGGTGTCAGGGGTCAGCGCAGCCGCGCAGCGAGCGACGTCCAGTCGGTATCCATCGTCGAACGAGCACCGCACCTCCGCGGCCGCGGCACCGCATGCGATCAGGGCGTCGCGACTCGGCGGGAAGCAGGGAACCGCCAGGACGGCCTCGCCACCAGGCCCACACAGTTCGAACGCCAGGAGGAACAGGCCCAGGGCCGTCCCCTGCACGGTGAGCACGGTGTCCGGGTCAACCCCGCAGTCGTCCCCCACCCGTTCGCGCAGCGCAGGCAACCCGGTCGAGGATCCGTATCCGAGCCTCAGAGCCTCAAACTCGTCGACGTCGAGGAACTCGAGGATCTCGCCCAGAGTCAGGTCAGAAGCCGTGCTCTCGGCCAGGTTGAATCGCCGATTGACGTCGAGCAGCGAGATGATCTCGTTGCGTGGGAATCGCCCCTGCCACCGGGCTGCCGACGGTCGCGTCACGGCATCTAGAGATACCTGACCGCTTGCCGGGTGTCCAGACGGGGCCCGCTGCTAATCTCGGAGGCCATGAACGACAACCCGATCGACGCCACGGCACCTCCCTCCGGCACCGGCTGCGTGGAATGCGAGAGCGCAGGGGGATGGTGGCTGCATCTCAGACGGTGCGCCGACTGCGGGCACGTCGGCTGCTGCGACTCCTCGCCGTCGCAACACGCGAGCAAGCATGCGCACGAGTCTGGACACCCGGTCATCAGCAGCTTCGAACCCGGCGAGAGTTGGTTCTACGACTACCGGACGGATGACTTCCTCGAGGGGCCTCCCCTTGCGCCCCCGCTACATCATCCTCTGGATCAACCGACGCCTGGACCGAAGGGGCGAGTACCGGCCGACTGGCAAGCCCACCTGCATTGAGCGCGTGAACTGCTGCGATCCCCGGAGCGCGTTCCGGCATCCTTCCGCGCTGTGACGAGTGTGGTGATTGTCGGTGGCGGCGCCGCCGGGACGCTGACGGCAGTGCACCTGCTGCGCGCCGGCGCTCCCGGGCCGCTCGTCCTCGTCGAGCGCGAGGACCGCCTGGCGCGGGGCGTCGCCTACTCGACCACGTTCCCGCAGCACTTGATGAATGTGGTGGCCGGAAACCTGGGCGGGATCTCCGGCCGGCCGGACCACCTGGTGGAGTGGCTCGCATCCCGGGGCGAGGCGGTCGATCGCGGCGACTTCGTCCCGCGAGTCACCTTCGGCTGCTACCTATCCGCTCTCTTGGCCGAGGCCGCCGCGGCGAGCCCGGGTGTGCTCGAGACAGTCCGCGCATCCGTGGTCGACATCGCCCGGGAGGACGACCTGGCGAGGATCGCTCTGGCCGAAGGTCGCTCCCTGGGGGCGGCGCGCGTCGTCCTCGCCACCGGAACGCCCGCGTTCCGTGACGCCGCCGTCGCCGGGGGCTGGCCTCGGGACTCCTCCCGCTACGTGCGCGACCCATGGGCACCCGGCGCGCTCGGGAGGCTCGCGCCGGGCGGCGACGTGCTGCTCGTCGGTACCGGGCTGACCATGGTCGACGTCGCGCTGCGACTGGTGGCCGAACGCCCCGGCGTGCGCCTGGTCGGCCTCTCGCGCACCGGCCTGCTTCCCATCCCGCACCGCTGGCCGCAGGGACCCATCGACACCGGCTACCAGCCGCCGCCCGCGGGTACCTCGCTGACAGAGCAGGCGCGGGCGTTTCGCGCAGCGGTGCGCGCTGCCGGCACCATGGGGGGCGACGCCCGCGATGTGGTGGACGCGATGCGCCCCTATACGCAGGCGATCTGGAAAGGGTTCTCGGCGACCGAGCAGCGCCGTGCCCTGCGGGCCTACACGCGCGTGTGGGCGATCAACCGCAACCGCATGGCCCCTGTGGCGTGGGAGTGGATCGGGGAGCTGCGGCGGCAGGGGGTACTGACAATCGTCGCCGGGACACCGGTCGCCGTCACCGAAACGGCGGCGGGCCTGGACGTAGCCGTCAGGCACCGCGGCGCGACGGATTCCGTGGTCATGCGGTTCGACGCGGCGGTGAACTGCATCGGCCCCGGCGACTCACCGTTCGGAGACGGCGACCCCCTCTACGACCAGCTGCACGGGCGAGGTCTAGCCAGGCAACACCCGCTCGGCCTCGGCCTCGACACCACCGACGGTGGGGCCGTACGCAACGCCGCCGGCGCTGCTCAGCCGTGGCTGTCGACACTTGGCTGGATGCGTCGCGGCGAACTGTGGGAGTCAGTCGCAATCCCCGAGCTGCGCGACCAGGCAGCCGAGATCGCCGAACGTGTGGTTAGCCGCTGATCGACAGCCAATCCAGGCTCCGTGTGGGGATTCTGGCCGGTTCGGCCGGTAAGCCGTAAGCTCGCGCTTCACCGTTCTTCACGACTGGGAGGAACCATGCGACGAACACTCGTGCTCATGGCGGTGGCCGCGGTCGCCGCCTCCGCGCTGACGGCTGCCGCGGTGGCCCTGGGATCTGGTTCCAGCGGTCTCACCGCCCCGGCCACCGTCCACGTCGTCGAGCACCCGATCACCGACCAGGTGATCGACATCGGCGCCAAGGGCGATTCGCCCGGCGACCAGCTGCCGTTCAACAACCCCATCTTCGACGCTGACAACGACAGCAAGGTCGGCATCGACCAGGGCAACTGTGTCAGGGCCAGCGCCGTCCACGGTCGCTGGGAATGCATGTGGACGACCTACCTGCCCCGCGGTCAGGTCACGGTCGAGGGGCCGTTCCTGGACGCCAGTACGACCACCCAGCTGGCCATCACCGGCGGCACCGGCGGGTACTCAAACGCACGCGGCTGGATGACGCTGCACCTGCGCAGCGACGGGAACTTCGACTTCATCTTCCACTTCCAGCCATGAGCTGACGGCGACAGGGGCGGGGGAGCAAGGACAGCCCCCGCCCGAGACCGCGCGCCTGCCGCCACCCTGCCCCCTCCCGGTCGTGCCCGACCAGCAAGCGGGATAACTCTCCGCCGGAGCGCTCTCGAAGATCGATGCGCTCGGCGGCGGACTTCAACCGGCGATTAGCCGGCGGGAACCCCTCGCCGGGCCGCGCTGTCCTCCGCTGGCGAGTGGGTGCTTGTGGCGACACCGGTGCCCGACACTCACCAGCGGGCGGAGCACTGGCTCACGCCGAGGCATCCTGGACACCGATGAGTGAAGCGTCTCGCCTACGAACCACGAGCTTGCGGAGCTCGTCGGCGCCCCAGACGATGACCGGGAAGGGGATCAGGATTGCGAGCTGGTCGGGGGTCGGGCCGGCGTTGCCCAACAGACGCGCGAGCGGAGGGAAGTAGACCAGCAACGCCGAGAACGCGATCTCGAAGGCGATGCCTCGCAACAGGAGGGGATTGGTGAAGAAGCCGATCGAGCGAAGCGATGCACGCTCGGCCCGCGCGGCAAAGGCGGTTCCGATCTGGCACGCGACGATGCCGAGGAAGGTGATGGTGGTGGCCTGTCGGTAGGCGTGGTTGAGGGGGTGGCCGGCGGCGACCGAGTCGCCGGGGTGCCAGCCGGCGGTGAGCAGCACCGCGAGGAACGCGGACATGGTGAGCGTGGCGGAGATGACACCCAGGAAGCCCCATGCGCGAAGGAGCAGTCCGCGGCGGATGAGCTTCTCACTGCGTGGTCGCGGCGGCTTGTTCATCAGACCTGGCTCTGCGGGCTCCCGTCCGAGAGCGAGCGCGGGGATCGTGTCGGTACCAACGTCGATCTGGAGGATCTGGATCGGGGTGATCGGCGCGGGGATCATGCCGCCGGAGAGCGCCATGATCAGGAACGGCGCCACCTCGGGTACCGTGTGGGAGAAGATGTAGAGGATGAACTTGCGGATGTTGTCGTAGACGCGGCGGCCGGCTTCGATCGCCTCCACGACGGTCGCGAAGTTGTCATCGGTCAGGATCATGGTCGCGGCCTCCCGCGCGACGTCGGTGCCGGCGACGCCCATCGCGATTCCTATATCCGCCCGTCGCAGCGCAGGGGCGTCGTTGACCCCGTCCCCAGTCATGGCGACAACCTGGCCTTCCGCTCGGAGCGCGTCTGCGATCCGCAGCTTTGCCTCCGGGGAGGTGCGCGCGAAGATCAGCTGGTCGTGGTCGCGCAGGAGCTTGTCGAGCGCGGCCTCGCTCAGCAGTGCGAGTTCCTCGCCAGTCAACACCGTTGCGTCGTCGGTGACGATGCCGACGCTCGTCGCGATCGCTCTGGCGGTTCCGCCGGCGTCGCCGGTGACGACGACGATCCGGATCCCAGCGGTATGGCAGGCGGCTACGGCGGGCGCCACCTCTGGCCGGGGTGGGTCGAACATCGCAACCAGCCCAAGGAAGCGAAGATCGTGTTCGGCATCCTCACGACGGGCAGGCAGCGGTTCGCCGGCCGGCAGCACCCGCCGAGCGACGGCGAGCACACGGAGGCCACGGGTGCTCAGCAGGTCGGCCTCGCGCGCAACCTCGCCCTTTCGCCGCGGGGTCAGGGGATCGCCCATTCCGTCGGCCGCGGCGATCTGCGTGGACCGCGTAAGGATCGCCTCGACGGCGCCCTTGCAGTGAACGACGAGCGTGGCGTCAGGAGCCTCGTCGATCGTCGACATCATCCGGAGCTTGGGATCGAAGTGGAACAGCGCGCGGCGGCGACGGCCCCGTGCGGCAGCATCGACGTCGGCGCCGAGCGTCTGGGCCGCGAGCATCAGCGCGATCTCGGTCGGGTCGCCGTGTCCCGGCCCGCCGTCCGGCTCGATCTCGGCCGTGTTCGCCGTAGAGATTGCCTCCGCGATCAGCTCCAGCGCTGGGTTGGCCTCGGCCGCGGACGGCGCGCCCTCCCGCAGGGAGAGCGCCGCCGCCGGAGTCCAGACATCGGTGACGCGCATCCGATTCTGCGTGAGAGTCCCGGTCTTGTCCGTGCAGATCACGGTTGTGGATCCCAGCGTCTCGACCGCTGACAGGCGTTTGACGAGCGCCCCGCGGCGGGCGAGCAGACGCACGCCGACGGCGAGTGCGAGCGTGATCGTCGGCAGCAGCCCCTCGGGTACGTTGCCTACGAACAGCCCGATCGAGAAGGTGACGGCATTCTGGAGCGAGAGACCCGCCGCAAACACGCTCAGCGGGATGAACGCGACGGCCATCCCGACGCCGAGGAACGCGATCAGCCACGCCACCTTCCTGACCTGTTGTTCCAGCGGGCTCGGCGCCGGGTCGACCCGCTCCGTCAGCGCGGCGATCCGTCCCAGTTCGGTCTGCATCCCGGTTGCGAACACCAGGCCGCGCGCCGCACCCCCGGTGCAGGTTGTGCCGCTGAAGACCAGGTTGCGCGCCTCGACGAGCGGCCCGCCGGCATCGTGCAGATCGGCCGACCGGAATGCCGGCAGCGACTCCCCCGTCAGCGTCGACGTGTCGACCTCGAGAGATCCGTCCAGCAAACGGATGTCCGCCGGGACCCGGTCACCTTCCTCGATCAGGAGCACGTCGCCGGGAACGAGGCTCGCCGCGGGCACGATCTGACGCTCTCCCTCCCGGAGCACCTGCGCCTGCGCCGGCAGGTAGCGCTTGAGCGCTTCGACCGCTCGGCCGGCCTGCTGCTCCTGCACGAAGGCGAGAGTCGCGTTCAGCACGATCACGGCGACGATCGCGACTGCCAGCACCGGTGCGCCCGTCGCAGCCGCCAATCCAGCCGCCAGCCACAGCAGCAATGCCAGCGGGTGCGTGAACTGCCTGGCCAGGTCACCGGGCCAGGTCGCCGCGCCCCGCTGCCGTAGCTCATTTGGCCCGTAGACGACGAGCCGGCGCTCAGCCTCTCGGCCGGAGATCCCGCCCGGTCCGCTGCGGAGCATGCGGAACAGCTGCTCGATCCCCGCGCGGGGATCGGCGGCACTGTCCTGATTCACGGCAGTCCCCGACGGGTTGCTCCGGTCACCGGTCGGATCGGTCCCGGACATCAAGCCGACGCCGGCGAACCGTCATACCCGTCGAGGCTCACGGCCGGCACCACATCCGTCCGCGGCCCAGCCCCAAGCGCTGAGCGCTCCTTGGCCCAGCGAATCCGGACGGCCTCGTCCCGCTCGCCTTCCTCGAGGGCAAGCACGACGCGCTCCAGCGCGGCGCGGTGTTCGGGGATCCAGCGCCGCTCGACGGCCCGGGCGCGGCGGGCAGTGGCGGCGAGTTCTGCCGAGATACGTTCGTGCGCGGCCTTGACGACGGCGTAGCGAGCTGCCGCCTGCAGGGCCAGTCGGTGTGCCTCGGCGGCGCTGGCAAGCGCGGCGTTGCCGCCGAGCGCTGCGACGTCGCTGGGCTCGGGAAGCTCGAGAGTCGCGTCGACGGGGTGGAGCACTCCGAGGGTGTTCTGCCAGTTGACGACGACGGAGGCGCGCGTGCCGGAGTAGGCCAGCGCCAGCCGGACGCGGCGCTCTCCCGAGAGAGTCGTTGCCCGCGCGAGCCAGTCCGAGGCGTTGCGGGCGGCGGCTTCCCATTCCGTCCCGGCGTCCGCTAACCGGCTGTCCAGATCGGAGCGCAGGTGGATGAGCGCCCGCCGCTTCTGCGCCAGGACGCGTGCCCCGCGGTCGGCGGTCGCGAGCCGGTGCTCGAGCCAGAGTCGCCCCGGCCTACCCGGTGGGACTCGAACCGTCACCGGCGCCCTCCACGTAGTGGGCGTCCACGAGCCGCCCCGGATGCATCGACAGCTGCCTGCGGGGCACGGCCGATGCAACGCGCCAGGCGCGGTCAAGCGTCTGGTCCAGGCTGCGCGTCTCCCACCGCCCCTGCGCGATGAGGATGTCATCCAGAGCCGCCCCGGCTTCGAGGAAGCCGTGGTCGTCCTCGCCCAGCGCGTCCTCGCCCACCAGGTCCGCGAGGTCGGCTGCCCGCCTCGCCTCCGAGGCCAGCGCGTAGATCTGCCCGGCGATGTCGAGGTGATCGTCGCGGGTTCGACCCGGACCTGCCCCGAGCCGCATCAGGCGGGAAAGGGACTGCAGCGGCTCGAACGGCGGATACAGCCCGCGCACGTGACGTTCCTGCGTGAGCACGAGCTGACCCTCGGTGATGTACCCGGTGAGGTCGGGCACAGGGTGGGTGATGTCCCCGGCGGGCATGGTGAGGACGGGAATCTGTGTGATCGAACCGGGACGGCCGTTGATCCGCCCCGCCCGCTCGTAGATCGATGCCAGGTCGCTGTAGAGGTAGCCGGGGTACCCTCGCCTGCTCGGCGTCTCGCCGCGCGCAGCCGAGACCTCGCGTACGGCCTCGCAGTAGCTGGTCATGTCCGCCATGACGACCAAAACGTGACGGCCTTCGACGAAGGCCAGGTGCTCAGCGATCGTCAGCGCGATCCGCGGTGTCAGCACGCGCTCGACGATCGGATCGTCCGCGGTGTTCAGGAACAGCGCGAGGTCGCCGGACGAGGCCCGCTCCTCGAGCCCTTCCCGAACCATCGTGGCGTCGGTGTGGGTGATACCCATGGCGGCGAAGATCACGGCAAAGGGCTCGTCCCCGGCCGACGCCTGCGCCGCGATCTGCGTTGCGAGCTCGAGGTGCGGGAGGCCGCCGACCGAGAAGATCGGAAGCTTCTGGCCCCGCACCAGCGTGGCCAGACCATCGATGATCGAGAGACCGGTGGTGATGGGATCACGAGGTGTCGCCCGCGCCGCCGGGTTGATCGGGTAGCCGGCGACCGGGCTTCGCTGCGGCGTGAACACCGGCGGGCCGGCGTCGAGCGGCTCGCCGCTTCCGCTGCAGACGCGACCAAGCCACTGCGGACCGACCGCGATCTGCATGGGCGACCCCTCAAACTCAACGCG
>Ga0265327_10004084_pt1 | contig 13203 bp, 14 predicted proteins | sample 41621metaG_FD_202089 | JGI IMG/M metagenome (GOLD analysis project Ga0265327, IMG submission 202089) | Rhizosphere microbial communities from Carex aquatilis grown in University of Washington, Seatle, WA, United States - 4-16-21 metaG | ecosystem: Host-associated > Plants > Roots > Rhizosphere... | reverse complement strand
CGACTTGATTGATGGTTTTAACTGAGCCCAGATCGACGGTGATTGATTCGTTATCATCGTAGGCACTGCTCCAGCGAGTGGTGCTGTTGCCGTCATTAGCATTTATGGCTGGCAGTGGGGTGCCGCGACCATCAGGCGTGGTCGAAGTAGCCGAGACTGACTTACCTTGAGCTAGATTTGTGTTCGATGCGCCGCCACCATACACTTGCATTTCCCAGATTGAATAGCCCCACACGGTGCCGCGCGCAGTGCCATACATACGCACGTAGCGACCGCTGCCGCTCAAACCAGTTAGGTCGTTGGTGCCACCGGTGCCATAGCTGGTGCTATATATGGTCGTCCAGTTATTGGCGTCGTTGGAGACTTGGATCTGATAGCCTTTGCCATAGGCGGTTTCCCAGAAGAGTTTCACTTCATTAATGTTGTAGGTGCTGCCTAGATCAATATATACCCATTGCGGATCACTATACTGGCTGCCCCAGCGGGTGCCCATATTGCCATCGTTGATGGCGCCCGCAGGCAAGGCCTGACCGTAGTTACCAGTATTTGTCGAAGAAGCAACGGCCGTTTTGCCTAAGGCTAAGTTGATGCTGGCTTGCGCAGTAGCAATAGGCGAAGCAACCGACGCATTTGCCAACGTAACAGCATTATTAACCACCGTGGTGTTCGTCAATGCAGTATTAGTCTTCCAGTCTGTATCAGTAGCCCATGTTTTGGTCAGGCTAACTGTATCGGCAAAGCTACTGATCAAAAAGTATGCACCAATCGCTGCAAAACCTACGACAAATATAGCCAGTGCCGGCTTCTGGCTCCAATTAGGCTTCGAGAATCTGATCTTTTTATTAGGTGTGGTTTCTGCTGTTTGATCATGAATAACTGGAACCGTGAATTCAGTTCCGTTTTGGTTGTTTTCTGTTTCCATATACTCCCCGCACAGGTTACGTCCTTATGCTTAAATAATAACTCGCGTGCATCGTTTGTCAAACCGATCACTTATAGATAGCATGGATTACTACTTCTATTTTGCTTATGCTTGCATGCGCGCAAAGCCTGGAACATAATTCGTATAAAATCAGGAGAAGCATGTGAACGGCCATGAAAACATCGGTATTATTGGGGACGGGCAATTAGGACGAATGTTGGTCGAGGATGGGCTGCGCTACAATCCAGACCTCACCTTTAGAGCTTTAGGGGAAGGTGGCTCGGATAGCCCTGCCGCACAGGTTGGTGCCAAACAAATTGATGGTAGCCCCAACGACCCTGCAGCCATTCGAGCCCTAGTGGAAGTGTCAGATGTGACCACCTGGGAATTTGAGGGCTTTAACGCTAGCGTTCTGGTCGAACTTGAGGCCGAGGGTCACAACATTCAGCCTTCGCCGCGATCACTGTTGACCATCCAAGATAAACCCACACAAAAGCGGCACCTGGAAGACCGAGGCATCGCCGTCGCTCCCTACACGCTTGTGGCAAGTGCGAAGGAACTAGCAGCGGCACGCGAAGCATTAGGCGATGAGTTAATGATCAAAGCTCGCCGTGGCGGCTTCGATGGGCGAGGCAATTATAAATTATCGGTCCAAGAAGATTGGGAAGAAATCGAAGCCTTCTTCGACGGCAAGACTGATGGGACGCTGTACGCTGAGCAACTTATACCTTTCAAGCGCGAGCTGTCTTTAGTAGGTGCCCGCGATATGCTCGGCAATATCGTCACCTATCAGGTGGTACAGACGGTTCATCAGAATAGTATTTGCCACACCGTATACGCTGGCACAGCAGAACCAATGCCAACAGCCGCTGAAGAAGTCGGCCGGGCCACTATAGCTGCCTTCGAAGGCGCTGGTATATTCGCAGTCGAAATGTTCGAGACTGAAGATGGGGAGATTTCGGTAAATGAAGTCGCGTCGCGTGTTCACAATAGTGCCCATTGGACAGATCTCGGTGCTTTTACTTCTCAGTTCGAGCAAGACATCAGAGCTAAAACCGGCGCTCCACTGGGCAGCACTGCTCCCACCAGCCCGGCATCCATCATGAAAAATGTCTTACGCACCAAAGATGGTGTCTTCAAGGATTTCATGCGGGGAACCGACGCATTGAATAGTGGCATGGCCCATGTTCGTTGGTATGGCAAAGCTCCAAGACCTGGTGAAGACCGTAAAATTGGTCACATTACCGCACGCGGCACAACTCCTGCTGCAGCGCTTGATCTCGCCGATTTACTGAAAAACAAGATCGCCTGAGTAGCCCTTTTTAAATTTCCGCTACTGCTTGCATATTCAAGATTATGAGCTATGATATTTTAATGACTGAGCAGCTTACAAACCCTGAAACAGAAAGATTAACCAGCAGCGCGATCTTAGACGCGGCTGCAGTGCACCGCCAAGCGACATATCCATATGCCAGGGCACTCTATGTAAATGAAGTGTACGACACTGGTCCTGATCCACATGCCGATCCAGACGACTTACTCGTTTGGTACGCCAACAACCCAAGACAATCAGACGAAGATATGGCTGAGTTATTGCGTCAAAAAGAGGCAGCTGACGATGATTTGCGCGCCGCTTTGGGCATTCAAGATCCAGAATATGCAGAAGATGCCTTCCATGCTGCCCAAGTATTGCGTTATCGAGACTTAGGCCCAGATGTCGGCATCGTGCCTTTTGCTGATCTTCCAGATAATTCTGAAGCAGCATGCTCGATTTGGGATGGCCTGGTAACGCTTGCCCGAGAGACTGATGAGGCGTTCTACATGGCCACCAGCCCGCGCAGCTTTACGGTAATCACCCCAATGAGCGATCACCAGTGAGTTCAAGGTCACGCAAAGAACAAGTAACCTACGAGCGACACCTGAAGAAAAGTGATCGTACGGTTTGTGCTTTTTGCTTAATCAACAAGAAAAGCCCTCAATTCATTGAAGACACAGAGCACTTCAAAGTCATTAGAAATATCTTTGCGTATTCGATCTGGGACGGCCAGTATGTAGCCGATCACCTTATGATTGTGCCAAAAGTTCATACCGACACTTTGGCAAACATGTCTGCCTCACAAAAGATTGAATACTTTGATCTGCTAGAAAAATATGAAGGTCTCCACTATAGCATCTATGCCCGAGCTCCCAGCTCAGTGATGAAATCAATCGTGCATCAACACACTCATCTGATTAAACCAGGTGGCAAGCTCAAACGATTCATACTACTTACCTTCAAACCATACTTCAGACTCGCCCGTTAACATCTAGATAGCTGATTATTTTTTGGGTGTCTTGCAGAGCAGGGCCACCGCCACGTCTAGATGCTAGGCCTGATCGTTGTCGGATTTATTGTAATGGTCTCTGGTGCGCTTAATGTACTTCACGACTTCGGCAGTTTCACCATATTTGTCGGCAAACTGTTGCACTACTGACTCAGGCATCATCAACACCGTATTTAGCATAAAGGATAGACCGTCCTGCCAAACAGTCGTCACATATTGAATATCATGTGGAACGACCATGCGTCGATAGCCCTCAATAAGCAAGGTATCGAAGTGCCCGTCTTCAAACACATCAAAGTTTTCTGGATAGTCATCCTCACGAACGACAAGTTTATTCTCAATGTGATCTTTTAAGACATCGTAGAGTTCTCGAACCTCACGACTTGGGCGCTGGCCAGGACCCACTTCCCACTGCATTTTCTGCCAGAAGGGAACTATTTCTTTTAATACCCATGGGTAGTACACGCGTGGGAACTGTTTGACATCTTCCAGGTAGAGGTACTCGCGATAATTATCCTCGATCCTATCCATATCCTGTAGCACATATCGAAGTTCGCCTACCATTTCGTGCTGATCAGTCTCTGTGCCATCAGGATTAGGCAAGGATGCCGTAAGATAGCGTTCGACGAGTTGCTGCAACTCACTATAATACTGTCTCAGCGTGCGTAACTGCTCTTCGCTTGCATGCTTGAAAACATACGGTGAATGGGCCATGAAGGCGACTGCACCTATACCGTGTGCGATCTGGCGATTAGGTAAGCGCAACGAGCCAAGATTGCCGAGCAAAACTTCATAGCCATCGATGATTGCGGCCGGCAATAATTGCCGTAACGCATCATCAGCATGTTGAGTCCGTTCAGCAAGCTTCCAGACAATGGTAGATTTTAGGTGGTCATTAAGCTGAGAGCTTTTGGCTAAAGTAATGAGTTCATAGTAAGCAGCTGGCAGCTCAGTAGCTCGCCACATATCGCCGTACGATACTCGATCGACTAACGCTTTAAAAAGTATATTGTCTGCTGTGTCGGCCTCTGCCACCATGCCCGCGTCGATCATATCTTGAAGATAGATGATGAGCAGATCGTTAGTCATCTGTTCAGCAACAGCAGAAAGTTCGGTAGCACCAGCGGTGACTGCCTCAAGATCAGCCTCAGCCTTAAGGTGATCTGGTTTTTTGTCATGGAGGCTAAAGCTAAATCGTCTGAGCGCCATACGAGCCAGCCATGCCGCCGGCGATTGATACTGACGTGAGGCCTCTATCCTCATCTCGGCGATTGAAAGTATGCTGTCGGCAATAGTAACATCTTGGAAAGTCTTTTTAGCGAGTCGCCAAAATACCTCGGCACGAGAATTTTGATCAACCTTTTTTAGGGCATCCAACAATACAACTATGCGGTCTGCTTGGTTGAGTGCCAATGGGTCTACTTCTGTGGCCAAATCAGTTTCCGTTTCTGGCATTGCTATCATCAGGAACTGTTCGGCATCAGGCGAAACCAGGCCTATGGTCAAAATGCTTTTTACGATATCTTTGACACCTTTTATCTGTCCGCCTCCATAACCAGCTTGCGAATGCTCAAAGTATTCAGCCCGCATTTCATTAGCCATAACACCGTTATCTGTATATGCATCAAGGATGTCCAAAACCATATCTTTAAATTGGTCTCGACGTTCAGGGTCGGTTGCATTCTGGTAGGCATGGGTCAAATTCCTAATCAGATTAAACTTGTGCGTAAACTCATCCGGGCCATCCCATACATGACGATCTTCTCGAGGCAGGCGAGTGATTGCCGCCTCGACAATAGCTTCCTGCGCAGCTAGGCTATCCGAAGCGACAACTAAGCTGACTACTTCGCTACGCCCCAAGTCATACTTTGCTTTTGGCTTGGACAGAGAAACCTCGTCGACCATGATAGCTTCAATGAGCGGGAATTTGCTGAGTGGAATAACTGGTTCAGGCAAAACTACACCTTCAGTAGTGACCACAGCTTCGACACGCTTGTACTGTTCGGCCTTAATCGTGCCACAAACTTTAGCATAGGCCGCTGCCAGCCTTCTTCCTTCAGCAGTGTCCGCAAAGCCAGCGTCTTGTAATTTGTGATAATCAACGTCAGGGTAGGCTTCAAATAATTCGGGCAGGGTTTTGTCACGCCATGGGCGACGTTCCTCATAGGTAAAATCTGGCTGTAATTCTTCAATTAAATAGAGCGTTTTTTCTAGAGTTAGCGAATGATCAAGCAGCTCTTCATCGTATGTTGTGCCATGTTCAAATAACGTTCTCGTAAACCTATCCTGGTCCGTGCCCCAGCCAAGACCACCATAATAGGAGCGAAACTCTTCTGCTAATTCGGGATTGTCCACTATCTGGCGAACGGCAGTTTCTGTGGCAACAACCATACTGTTTATAGGGTTATCGCCAACCATATTATTGTAGGCAACCTTAACAGCACCATGCACCAAAGCGCTGGCTGCTGGGCGCTCGTTCCTTTCAAGTTCAACCGTGCGAACTACAAGTCGGTCGATGCTCAATTCTTCGTCAGGAACAATATCACAAACCATGGGTACACCAGCGCGCTGCATAACATCAATCACTGCTTTCAGAGCCACCTCATCACGAGGTGTTACACCAATATGTTCAAAGACAATGGTTGGGTACTCTTGTCGCTGTTGCTCATCCAGAGTAACTACTGGTACAAAATCATGCTGCTGGTCTGGATATTGCTCAGTCATAGTTTAAACCTCGATTATCGCTTCATGTATGCAAAGTAAGTTACTAAAGCGGGGACTTGGTCCACTCAATAACATTACTGGTTGGTCATTCGGTACCATCGTTCGACGCGTACCAGATAGAGCCAATCCACCGAAAAGGCCTGGCTCATATACTCTTGAATCATCGTCAGTAGGCAAAAAGTCTATTTGTACAGGACTTTCCGGGCTATTGCGACTCATAAAGAATCGGAAAAGTGGTCGCTCCCAATAATAGGGTGTTATATCTATCACATCGACCGGCACATCTTGGCCTTCAATATCATAGGCACCAAAAAGCCTGACTGTTTCCTCGACACTCACAAAGCTACTGGTGCCATCGATAGGGACACCGAAATTAGCTATTGCTGAAAAGCGTTGTATTGCCATAACACGAAAATCTCTACTTACAGATGTTAATGATACTATAAAATCACTATTATGTCAACTACTCAACATACAGACTGGGCAAAGCAGATGCTGTTAGTGCTATTATAAAGTTATACAAATTCCTAAATGGAGGGTAAGAGTATGGCGTTTCTAATTATTCTAGGGGTTGTGGCGTGGATTGTGTTGGCGATTTGGCCAGCTTCGATTGCCAAGAAAAAAGGCTATAGCTTTGTGTTGTTCCTATTGTTCGGCATTATTATTTCATTCCTGCTAGCTCTGTTGGTGGCCGTTCTATTGAAGGATAAAACTCAGACCGCCCAGCAACGTGCCGATGACGCTGCCGCCGAAGCTGCTATCCAGCGCGACGAAAGCGCCCAGTAGTCTAGTAAGTATTCGTATTGCCAGAGCCTGCTAGTATCGAGCATACTAAGGCTAATTAAGCAGGAGGGACGTATGGATCAGAAAATTACGCCAAATTTGTGGTTTGACGGCAATGCTAAAGAAGCTGTTGATTATTATGTGTCGGTTTTCCCGGATAGTGAGGTGGTTTCTACGGCGCACTATCCTGAGAGCACCGAAGCAGGCCTAGCCGATTTTCAGAAAGATCTCGCTGGCAAAGTTTTAATGATTGAGTTCAAACTGTTTGGATTAGCCTTTATAGCCATAAATGCTGGCCCGGAGTTTAAATTTAACGAAGCAATCTCGTTCTCAATCGCCTGCAAAGACCAAGCTGAAATTGATCATTACTGGGAAAAGCTCTCCAGCGTGCCCGAATCAGAGCAATGTGGCTGGTGCAAAGATCGTTTTGGGCTCAGCTGGCAAGTGGTGCCCCAAAACATGGGTGAGCTAATGCAGCATCCCAACGCCTACGCCCACATGATGCAAATGAAAAAGATCGTCATCGCTGACTTCTAGCTCTTCCTGAGTAATCCCACAAAAGTATTTACTATTACGCTTATGCATATAATATTGCACAGCTATTGTCAAATATGTGCAATAGGAGTATTAATAGGGTAGTACGTAATGGAGGGGTCCTATGTTCAAGAAAGTTTTGCAAGCTATAACAGTGGTGGGGTTAACAGTTGGATTTAGCCTAGGTGTGGCGGCCGCGGCAGATACCAACTGCGATATCACAAATACCGGTCCTGATTCTACTAATAGCTGTACAGATGACACGTCAAACAACGTGACCGTGACCTGTACTAATGGCATTTATGTAGTCGATACTAATTCTCAAGATGCTAACAGTGGCGGTGCTAATAATAGCGGCAATGGCAACAGCGGTGGCGCAACAACTGGTAACGCTGTCAACCAAAATGGCGAGACGGTTACCATTGGCGCTGCTTGTACGCCTGCGACCACTACTAGTACCTCTACGCCACCTACAACAACCACGTCAGTTACTCCTGCGACAGCTCAAGTAGCTGCCGTGCCAGTTGGTGCAGTCCACGCTGGCGGCGGTGCAGGTGATACTCACGTTACGGTGCCACTTGTAGCAGCGTTAGTTGCCTCAATCTCTGGTGCAGTCTACGGCATGGCCCAACTAGGCCGCAAACTAGTTCCGGTTCGGGAATAGCGCAGAGTTAAGAAGGAGGGGTGGCTATGGCAAATAAGCGTTGGCGCGCTAAAAGATATAGGGTCAATCTGCCTGCGATCGGGCAGCTGAGCCTAGTATTACGCCGCTTTACGACCCGACCCGAGCGACGCTCCAAACGATACTCGCAGCGCGTATTTCACACACCTTTTGGCAACATCAAAGAAATTTGTGTTCAAAGACGAAAGCCTTCTTCTAAATCACGCACCGAGGCTTCAAGATTGCGATCAAATCTCACGTTAGTGCCATACGCCAGCCTCATCATCCTCGGTGTAGTCGGCAGCATTGTGTGCATAGCCCGCATGCAAACTGCCGCTCTCGAGCTGCCAGCACCAAGCCAGCCTGCAGCGCACAGTCATGTCTCAGCTACGGTGCAAGCACCACCGTCACTACCACGCTCCACACCAACAGCCATCAGCATTCCATCGCAGCAGATTAGCGCTTCAGTGATGTCTGTCGGGCAAGCAGCCGATGGCACAATCCAGATGCCACCACTGTTTGATTGGACGACTGGCTGGTATGATCGCAGCCCCACGCCAGGCGAGATCGGACCGGCCATCATCGTGGGTCACGTGGATAATACTCGCAATATCTCGGTTTTTTGGCGTCTGCGCTATGTGGTGGCAGGTGACAAAATCTACATTAGCCGCGCAGATGGCAGCACTGCCACGTTCACCGTCACCGCCATTCAGCAATTCGATCAAGCCAACTTCCCAACCCAAGCCGTCTACGGCAATATTCCGTACGCTGGCTTACGTCTAATTACCTGTGGTGGCACGTTCAATGAACAAACCAAGAGTTACAACCAGAACACCGTCGTCTTTGCCCAACTGGATTAACAACTGTCTGCTATCATAAAAGCATGCAAAAGATATCCCATGATAGCGAAACGCCAGCTGAAGGGCAGCAGGTTATTACGGCTTGCGCGTTCATTCATCATAACTTCGATGGTGTCGAAAAAGTCTTTTTGCCCAAACGAGCAAAAACTAAGAAATTTCTGCCTGATGTGTATGAATTGCCTGGTGGTCACATTGATTATGGCGAAGAGCTGGTTGCAGGTTTGCAACGAGAAATTCAGGAAGAATTTAGTGTCTCGTCAAACATTGGCGATCCGTTTTTCGCTTTTACGTACATGAACGAAGTCAAAGGTTCTCATTCATTAGAGATAGTCTACTTCGCACAGCTAGATGACATCACCGCAATTCAGCTCCACCCCGAGGATCATTCGGAATCTGGTTGGTTCGCTGAAGATGAGCTGGAAGATGCTTATTCGGCGAATAAGGGTGTCGGCGATATTGAGTTCACAGCCATGCGCAAAGGTTTTGCCATTTTGCGAGGCAAAGCACTCACCACTTAATTATGACCTACATCGCGCTGCTTCGAGGTATTAATGTCGGCGGGAAACGACGTGTTGAAATGAAAACGCTGACGCAGGCCCTCGAACAAGCCGGCTTCAAAAATGTGACGACTTACATCAACTCAGGCAATGTAATTTTAGAGAGCGGCCTCACTACTGAGGCAGTCAACTCTCTGGTAGAGAAAACTATCGTTGAGACGTTCGGCTTTGCCGTTGATGTTATTACTCTAGCGCAACCAAAATTTACGGCTATCGTCGACGCCATCCCAAGCGACTGGACCAATGACACAGCCATGAAATGCGATGTCCTATTTCTGCATAGCGACATCGATAGTGATGCAGTTCTACAAGAGCTCAAAACCAAGCCCGAAATCGATGACACTATCTATGTACCTGGTGCAATTATTTGGTCAGTCGCTCGAGAAAACGTTACAAAAAGTGGCATGATCAAGATAATCGGCACACCTATATACCGCAAACTAACCATCCGTAATTGCAATACTGCCCGCAAGCTAGTGGCCATCTTAAACAAGCGGACAACGTAATTTTCTAGAGCCTGTGCATAAAGATTTAATAACTTTTTAATTATTAAGTTGTTAAATTAGTAGTGTAAGGGAGAATTATGAAATTACTGTGCATTGAAGATAATACTGAACTCGTTGAAAGTTTACGGCAATTTCTGGCAGCTGGCTCAAGCATTACCCATAGTTCTACTGGCAAGGACGGCTTGAAGCAAGTTAACGATCACCAGTTTGACGCCATCATTTTGGATCTCGGTCTGCCTGATGTATCAGGACTAGATGTTTGTCTAACGCTGCGCCGCACTAATCTACAAACACCAATTCTAATCTTGTCGGGACACAAAGACATCGACACAAAGGTCACACTTTTTGAAGCTGGTGCCGATGATTACATTACTAAGCCATTTACGGTAGCCGAACTGCGCGCCCGCTTATTCGCGCTACTGAAACGTTCTAGCTACAGCCTGCAGGGGAATGAGCCGTACCGACTACAAGTCGGTGATTTGCAACTAGATCCGATGAGCCGCCACGTCACGCGCTCCGGCAAAACCATACAGTTACGGCGCAAAGAATTTGATATTCTCGAATATTTGATGCGCAATCAAGACAAGGTTGTCACACGTTCAATGATTATGGATGATGTTTGGGAATCAGATAGCACCGCCTGGGATAACGTAGTCAATGTTCATATAAAACGTTTGCGCGACAAAATTGATCGTGACCACCACGCAAAACTTATTAAAACTGCTTATGGTCTAGGCTATACTATCAACGACAAGGTATAGCTCGCAAATTAAAGGGGGAAGGGGGAGCATGAAAGACATCATAGCCAGTATATTGACTGATGCGGATGTTCGCGACAACGCTGCTATTGAGCAGACGCTGATGCAGCAAGCCGTAGCAGCACCATGGTCAAGCTAAACTAAGCAAGCACCACTGAGTAGCTACCTGATTAAGTAGCTGCTCAGTTACAATATAGACAGACATTCCCCATTACATACCGATTATGAAGAAAACACTTTACGACCGTCTTATCAAACCGCGCTCCGAAGACACCAATGATGCGCAGCGCGAAATTGTGCTCAATTATTTATTACTGGGGTTTTTGACGCTCAGCGTCGTAGCACTAGCTGACACCATATTGGTCACCTTGATTACGCCTGATAATTTCTTATTGGCGCGGATGGTAGCCATTGGCATCACTCTGTGCTGTCTGGGAAGCCTGTACGCCTTGGCTCGAACCAGTCGCTACTTTAAATTTGTGGCTTTGGTGGTTGTTGGTCTAGCCGTCTTTTTGGGCACGATGACGGCCTACCAGTGGGGTGTGTTATTGCCAACTGGCGTCCTGCTGTTTAGCTCAGCGATCGTTATGGCTGGCGTGCTTATTAATGCACGTTCAGCAATCTACACCGCCGTTATTTGTACTGTTATTGTGGGGTTTTTGCAACACGGTGAGAGTTCGGGCAGCCTGCACCCGAATTTGGAATGGATGGGTCAACGACCAACTATCGGAGACACCATTGGGCTGGCAGCAATATTGTTCGTCATTGCACTCGTATCTTGGTTGTTTAACCGGCAAATGGAGTTGTCGCTGAAGCGAGCACTGCGTTCCGAGCAAGCCTTGCAGCGTCAAAAAGATCTGTTGGAAGTCAAAGTAGAACAGCGCGCTCGTCAGCTCGAGGCCAATCAGCTCGAGAAAATGCAGGAGATATATCGCTTTGCTGAGCTGGGTCGACTAAGCACCGGGCTGCTACATGATCTGGCCAATCATCTATCTTCATTGAACATTGACATCGAAGGCATGCATAGCAAAGATCAATCCGAGATCATGCAGCGCATCAGTCGTAACATCGGTCACATTGACACCATAGTGCGGCGCGTGCGACAGCAAATTCGCGGTAAGGGCAGCGTAGAAGTTTTCAATATCCATCAGGAGATTGACGAAGTCGTCAAAATTTTGACGACTAGTGCGCGACAAGCTGGTATCGAGATCAAGATCAAGGCCGATAAGTCAGTTAAGCCATCGCTAGCTTACAGAGGCGATGTCATCCGCTTCCGACAAATAATCATAAATTTAATCTCCAACGGCATCGAAGCTTACACTAGCGAAAAATCCGCTCCGGCAGCTGCACACGAAGTACACGTTCGGCTTAGCCGCCAACAAACGACTCTCTCTATTGATGTCAGCGACAACGGCGTAGGCATCAGCCCAGAACAACAAAAGGAGATTTTCAGCCCATTTTATACCACTAAGGCTGAAGGTTCGGGCATTGGTTTGTACCTGGTGAAGCAAATCGTTGAGGAGGATTTCAATGGCACGATCGGGCTCACCAGCCAGCCAGGCGCCACTACATTCACTGTCACTATCCCAAGGACTTACTATGTCAGCAGCCAAAAGCATTAAACAGGCGATTGCTCAGGGCGTTCATTATATTAGTGAGCAGCAGCTGGCGAATGGTGGTTTTGACAGCTTTTCGAGCAGCAGTCTGGCGCGTTTCAAGCCAGATGTACGCTACCAGACAAACTTCGTTCCGGCACTGATACTCTCGGCCCTACACGATGTCGACGGCCAAGCCGCACAAGCTATTCGTCACAATGCCGCCGAATATCTAGTCAAGCAGGCAAACCCTAATTGGTCGTTTAATTACTGGTCCAAAAACAGCGAAAAGTACACTTCGCAACCATATCCTGATGATTTGGATGACACCTTTTGTGTCCTCAGCAGTCTCTATCTTCATGATCCAAAACTCGTCGACGAAACAGTGTTGGTGCCCGTCACAAAGCTACTAGTGGCGACCGAGATGGAAGTCGGTGGGCCTTACCGCACCTGGCTAGTGCCACCAAGCGCCGATAAGGTTTGGCATGATATAGACCTGGCGGTTAATGGCAACATTAATTATTTCTTAACGCTGGTCAGCAAACCACTGCCGAAAGTCACCACATGGATTGATCAGAAAATCACTAGCGAAGCCCTGACGTCGCCTTATTATCCATCGGCCTATCCATTAGCATATTATCTGGCACGCGGCTACAGTGGCTCGCAGCATGAGTCGCTGCAGAACATTGCAATAAAGTTAACTAAAGAGGCACAGTCTTCACTGCAAATCGCTTTGAGCCTATCAACACTTCTTCGATTGCAGGCAGGTAGCGGCCATGCAAAACTCGTCGAAAAACTCCTGGGCCAACAAGCAACTGATGGCTCGTGGCCAGCTGACGCTTTTTGCCAAGATCCGTCGATAGCAGGCAAAGCCTACTACAATGGTGCCGCGTCATTAACCACTGCATTTGTCATCGAAGCCTTGACGCTTTATCAGCAAGGTTTACATACAACAGCTGCTGAAACATCAGCGGAAACC
>Ga0265327_10004083_pt1 | contig 13208 bp, 9 predicted proteins | sample 41621metaG_FD_202089 | JGI IMG/M metagenome (GOLD analysis project Ga0265327, IMG submission 202089) | Rhizosphere microbial communities from Carex aquatilis grown in University of Washington, Seatle, WA, United States - 4-16-21 metaG | ecosystem: Host-associated > Plants > Roots > Rhizosphere >... | reverse complement strand
CCTGGCAGGCATTAACCCCTGATCGCGACTCCCTTTCCGTGCCAGGTTTCCCGGCGACTGGTCGATCCAACGCGCAGGATTTCTGCCGATGGCCCGTCCTAACGATAGAGCACGTGCTTACTTGAGGCCGCCTACCACGAGGCAGGCGTTATGTCCCCCGAACCCGAAGCTGTTCGACAGCACTCGATCAAGTTTGATCGACCGGGCGGTATTCGGAACATAATCCAAGTCGCACTCCGGATCCTGATTTTCGATGTTGATGGTCGGAGGTACCAACTGGTTCTGCAAACTCAGGATGGAGATCACGAATTCCACTCCCCCGGATGCGCCAAGGAGGTGTCCCAACTGGCTTTTCGTGCTTGAAACGCAAAGTCCCTGTTTTGAGAACGCGCCGAAAACTCGCTTGATCGCGTTGGTTTCGGCTTTGTCGCCCAGCGGGGTGCTTGTCCCGTGCACATTGATATAGGCGACTTGTTCGGGATTCAGGCGTGCGTCACGCAGCGAATCGCTCATGGCACGGGCGGCTCCAGCCCCTTCCGGGTCGGGAGCAGTCATGTGAGATCCGTCCGAGGACATGCCGTAGCCAAGCACTTCGGCCAGGATCGTCGCACCGCGGCGGAGAGCGTGGTCATAGTCTTCCAGAACGACAACCCCTGCCCCTTCCGAAAGGACAAAGCCATCGCGATCTTTGTCGAACGGGCGGCTGGCCGTTTCAGGCGAATCATTTCGCGTTGAAAGAGCTCCCATCCGAGCGAAGCCGGACAGGCCCATGGGGGTGATTGCAGCTTCGCTGCCACCCGTGATCATCACGTCTGCCACGCCATGCTGAATTAATCGAAAGGCGTCGCCGATGGCGTTGCTTGCCGACGCACAGGCGGTGGCAACCGCACTGCTGGGGCCTTTCAGGCCGTAGTTGACCGAGATATTCCCGCTGGCGGCATTCACCATCAGCTTGGGAATCATGAAGGGAGAGACGCGCGACGGACCTCGATCGAACAGCTTGGCGTGCTGTTCTTCGATTTCATTCAGTCCGCCAATGCCGCTGCCGATGATCACACCGCAGCGATAGGGATCGGGCTCAATGGCGAAGTCCACACCACTTTGGCGGACTGCTTTTTGAGCTGCCGCGAGCGCAAATTGCGAAAACCGATCGAGGCGCTTCGCCTCCTTACCGTCAAAGTGATCTTCGGGACGGAAGTCTTTGACCTCTCCGCCGAAATTCACTTTGAAGTCGGAGCAATCGAATCGCTCGAGTCGGCTAATGCCACTCTTGCCGGCACACAATTTGTCCCAGAACTCAGGAAGATCGCTCCCGAGCGCAGTGACAACCGACATCCCTGTCACGACGACGCGTCTGGCCATCCGTCACTGCTTCTCCATGATATATTCGACGGCGTTGCCGACCGTCTGGATCTTGTCCTGATCCGACTCGGGAATCTGAACTCCAAACTCGTCTTCGAATTCCATGACGAGTTCAACCAGATCGAGCGAATCAGCCTTCAAATCAGCGATGAAAGCGCTTTCCAGCTTGATGTCATCCTTGGGGATGTTGAGCTGTTCGCTGACGATGCTGATGACCTTTTCTTTGACCTCTTCAACCGACGCCACGCTGTACTCCTTCGTAGCAAATCTACCTTCCACCACAGCGTCTGCCACACATCTTGCGTCAGACATCAAGCCAAACACCACTGTCAGGCTGGGGCGCGGAGCAGATATACCGCGTTTGACCAGTTGTGTAAACCGCAGGAATCAGGCGAATTTGTGGAAAGTTTTTGATTCTTCCAACCCATCGACGTGCCGATCGGCTGCCACATCAAATTCCATCGACTTCTCTCACCGAGTGATGCCACACAACTTCTCGTGATATCGCAGAAGTCAGAATGGCAGTCGGAACGCCACCCACGGTTTGCGCCGGGAGTGGACCTCAGGCCAGGATCTCTTGAACCACTTTTCCCGCAACATCCGTCAACCGAAAATCCCGTCCTGCATATCGATACGTCAGTCGAGTGTGATCCATCCCCAGCAAATGCAGAATCGTGGCATGGAAATCGTGCACATGGACCCGGTTCTCGGCCACGGTCGCGCCAATCTCGTCGGTGCTTCCATAACTGAAGCCTCCCTTCACTCCCCCTCCCGCCAGCCAGGACGAGAAGCAGGCGCTGTGGTGGCCTCGTCCCCGGTCACCATCCACTCCGGGAGTCCGTCCGAATTCTGTTGTCCAGACAACCAGCGTGTCGCTGAGCAATCCCCGTCGCTTCAAGTCCTTCAGCAATCCAGCAATCGGCTGATCGATCGCTTTGGCGTGGTCCGCATGCTCGGCCATGTTGCCATGCTGATCCCAATTGTGACTCGAACTGCCATCGATCAATTCAATAAACCGGACACCCCGCTCGGCAAGTCTTCTGGCGACAAGACACTTCCAGGCAAATCCGCCTGGCTGGTCCGGATTCAATCCGTAAAGGTCCATTGTCTCGCGCGTTTCTTGCGTGACATCAAAGGCTTCGCGGGCTTGCGTCTGCATCGAGAAGGCGGTTTCAAAAGTCTGCATCCGTGCCGCCAGCTCCTGATCCCCGCCGCGCAGCTCGGCGTGCCGACGATTGAGTGTTCGCGCCAGGCTCAATTCCAGTTGCTGGACATCCGTCTGACGCGTTCGCGGATCCAGGTCGGGAATGGGCATCGGGCCGGGGACGACGCGAACACCCTGGTGGTACGCCGGCAAAAAGTCATTCGCATAAACCTGCGTTCCTGCGTACGGCAGGTGCTGAGCCAGAACCATGAATGACGGCAGGTTCCGGTTCATCGTCCCCAGTCCGTAACTGACCCACGAGCCGATGCTGGGCCGCGAGAAAAAGAATGATCCCGTGTGGATGGCCAATGTCGCCTGGTAGTGCTCGTTGTCATCCGACTTCATTGATTTGATCAGACTGATCTCATCCATGCAGTCTCGCAGATGAGGAAACAGATCACTGACCAGTGTGCCGCACTGTCCCCCGGGACGAAATTGCCAGAGCGGTTTCAGCAGCACCCGTTGTTGATTGGAAAGTCCCCCTCCGATTCCCATCGTCTTTCCATCGGCGGCGAACAGTTTTGGTTTGTGATCGAAGGTGTCCATGTGTGACACCCCGCCGTTCGAGAAGATGAAGATGACTCGTTTGGCCCGGGCTGCAATATGAGGTTGCCGGGGTGACAGCGGATCCTCTGAAGGGGAACCCGTTTCCGCCAGTAGTTCAGACAGCAGTCCCGGCATCAACAGTGAACCCGCCGCCAGGCTGCGGAGGACATGCCGGCGTTGGGCCTGCGGTGAACGCTGGGGAAATTGAGGGGTTTGATGATCGTTGTGCATCGGATTCAAGCCTCGCAACGGAAAGAAGGTCTCCTCCCGGGACGTCAAATTCAGTCGATGTAGGCAAACTCATTGAGTCGGAACAGGGCGCGGAGCAGTGATTGCCAGGACTGTGATTCCAACTGGTCCTCCGGGACGCGGGCGGTGTGCAGCGCTTGTCGGACTTCGTCAAGGAATTGCAGCGCCGAATCGGATTCCGCCAGGGACGGATCGCGGCTCAGGATCAGCCGATAGGCCAGCACAATCCTCTGCTGCACGACGACGTTTTCGGAAATCAGGCGATTGGCCAGTCCGGCAGCCTGCTGATGAACGAATTCGTCGTTCATCAGATACAGCGCCTGCAGTGGTGTCGTGCTGGTCAGTCGCAGGGGCGTGCTTGCGGCGGGGTCCGGACCATCGAAGATCGCCAGGTAAGGATGACGCTGGATCCGTTGTGTCATCAGGTAGACGCTGCGTCGATTCGAATCGTAAACCGCCTTGAAGGGGTTGTGTTGCGTGAACTTCCATTCGGATTGCGGTGGAAACGGATGTGGTCCCCCCGGAGATCGATCCAGGTGTCCACCGAGCAGCAGCAATGTGTCCCGGATCGATTCAGCATCCAGGCGACGTCTTGGAAAACCGGCATACAAGTCGTTGGCCGGATCCAGTTCGAACGCCCGGCTCTCACGTTGACTCGACTGTCGATATGTCCTGGAGAGCACGATTTGTCGATGAAGCTGCTTGATGGACCAGCCCGAGTCCATGAACTGGATGGCCAGGGCATCGAGTAACTCGGGATGGGTCGGAGGTTTCCCCTGGCGTCCAAAATCGTTCGGTGTCGGGACCAGGCCTTTGCCGAAATGAGAGAGCCAGATTCGGTTCACGATGACGCGCGAAGTCAGCGGGTTGCGCTTGTCGACGATCCAGTTGGCCAGTTGCAATCGACCGCTGCTGCGATCATTTTCCGGCAGGCGGTCTCCGGAAAGGACGGTCAGGAAATGTCGTGGAACCGTGGCCCCCCGTTTCGATGGGTCGCCCTTCAACTGAATAACGGCATCCGTCACGACCGCCGCTTCTGCCACGGCATACGCCTGTTCGAATGGCAGCGGGGATTGGGCGAATTGTCGAGCTGCCTGTTGAGCCGCTTCGCGCTGTTTTTTGCGTTCGGGCCGCTGGTCGGCGGGGGCCGATTTTTCCTCCTTTTCCAGTTCTCGAACGCGCGCCTCCAGCGATTCCAGTTGCTGCCGCCGTTCTGTCAGAATGCGCTGAACTTCGTCGGCGGGGATCAGCGGAACAAGATCGCGCTGCTTTTGCTCCAGTTCAATCCCCGGCCAGGGATACCGGGTGCTCTGAAAGATTCCATACAGTCCGTAATAGTCGTCGGCCGTGATCGGGTCGAACTTGTGATTGTGGCAGCGCGCGCAATTGATCGTCATCCCCAGGAAGGTTCGGCCGAGATTGTCGAGGGTATCTTCGATCGTGAGATGTTGCGGATAATCGTCGACGCGCGAACCAAATCGACGTGCATTGGCAATGTAACCCGTCGCGATCAACCGCTGCTGAGCCTCGTTCGCGGTCCCGCCAAGCAGGTCGCCGGCCAGTTGCTCGCGGACAAACTGATCAAAGGGGAGATCGCGATTGAACGCGTCGATCACCCAGTTCCGATAGCGATACATCTGGGGGATGGGGAAATCCGAGTTATCGCCGGCGGTGTCGGCATAGCGGACCACATCCAGCCAGTGTCGACCCCAGCGTTCTCCGTGGTGCGGGGATTCCAGCAGTCGCTGGACAACCTGTTCGTAGGCCGTCTCAGACGGATCTGCTTCGAAGGCCGCCAGTTCCTCAGGGGTGGGAGGCAGGCCAATCAGATCGTAGGTAACTCGGCGCAGCAGCGTCGATTTGTCGGCGTCAGGAGCGGGATGCAGTCCCGCCGATTCCAATCGGGACAGGATCCAGCGATCGATCACACCCGCCGGCCAGTTGTGATCAGCGACCTGCGGAACGGGAGCAGGAATCAGCGGCTTCAGCGACCAGAAGTTCCTCGCCTGCTCCCAGTCGATCGCCGACTTCGGTTTTGTGCCCGACAAGGGCTCGATCAGGCGCGGGTCAGGCGCCCGCAGAAGAACCCAACGCTCCAGATCGGCAATCTCAGCGGACGAGAGCTTTCCTTCGGGAGGCATTTTCAGATCGGGATTTGCCTGGCGGACAGCCTGAATCAGCAGGCTGGCCTCGGCGTCTCCCGGCACGATGGGGGTCCCGCCATCACCTCCACGAATCAGGCCCGGACGTGAATCGACCAGGAGGTTTCCTCCAGGGTCTTTCGAAGTCACGCTATGGCATTCATGGCAATGCTTCACCAGGAGTGGCCGGATCCGGCTTTCAAAAAAGGCAAGCTCATCGTCTGTCGGCCTTGAATTGAATGACGACGTCAGGGGGTTTGGAACCGCACCGACTCCCGACCAGACTTCCAATCCCGAGAGATTGGCATCGCCGCCGCGGGCAGAGATGCGTATCACCCCGTTTTCGGGACGTGTCAACCAGGGGCCCAGCCGTTTCCATGTTCCCCCGGTTCCGCTGGCATGGTCCCTGATGACAGTTTGACCGTTGACCTGGATCGAGAACGTTGTGGAATCATTGTCTTCCCAGACGTACAGGCACACCTGGTAACGTTCGTCCGGCACGCTCAACAATTCCACGTCAATCTGTCTGCCCCACCGACTACTGCGGAGCATGCGGGCGCGCTCAGGATCGGTTGCGGGTTTCAGCGGGACCGACTGGTTTTCAAATGCGTTCCCGTTGCAGCGGAAGTTGGCCGTGTCGCCAGACTCCCACATCGCGCCATCAATCCTCAGCGATGGCCCGTTCAGATTGATGGCTCGATACAGCTTCGCCTGCGGTGTCTCGGCCGCTTCGGCGCGGCTGACGACACCCAGGAAAATCAATAGCAGCCGGTAATAGTTTGATCGCACGTGACGCGACTCCCGGGGCAAATGCAGTTCCTCAACGGCGACGTTGATTTTTTGTACCGTGGTCCCGATTCGTAAACGAGGCGATAATGCGGAAATCTTTTGTCGGTTTGCGACACTGAAAACGGGAGCTGCCATCACAATGAGTGACACGTTTGTCCGAATCGGGCTGGTGATGGAGCATTCGCTCTCGTTCTACCGACAGATCCTGCGTGGCGTAAAAACGTTCGCGACGAATCGTCCTGAATGGCTGTTCACACCGATCGCGTCGAACCGCCGCGCGTTGGAACTGGTGAAGCCGCTACGATGTCACGGCTATATTGCTCACATCTTCCATCCGCCGCTGGCAGAGGCCTTGCGCCAACTGCGAAAGCCAGTCATTAATGTCTCCGGGGTGTTGCCGGATCTGCCGTTTCCGCATGTGGTGACAGATCATCGCGAGGTTGGTCGGCAGGCGGGGCAGCACCTGGTCTCCAGCGGCTTGCGGCACCTCGGTTTTGTCGGCTATCGGAGCCATGAATTCTCAGTCGGACGCGAACAGGGGTTATGCGACGTCGCGGTTGAGCAGGGAATCGAAGTGCATTCGTTTTATGAACAGAACCGGCGCCTGGAGGATCCGACCGGGGTTTGGCGCTGGAACGAACCATTGTTGAACTGGTTGAGAGGGCTGCCGAAGCCGATCGGGATCCTGGCCAGTCACGACACCCAGGGGGCTCAGGTGGCCGAGTACTGTCACCAGTTGCGCCTGGTCGTGCCCGACCAGGTATCGATTGTCGGAGTCGACGATGACGACCTGCTGTGTGAACTGGCCCGGCCATCGCTTTCGAGCGTGCGATTGCCTGCGGAACGGATCGGGTTCGAAGCGGCTCGGTTGCTGGATGAATGGCTGCAGGGCCGGCCACCGAAGGAGCGTGTCCTGGTTCTGTTGCCAGCGGGAGTCGCGATCCGGCAGTCCTCGAATCTGCAGGCTGTTCCCGACCCTCATGTGGCTGCGGCAGTCCGATTCATCGATGATCATGCTCACCATGCCTTCGCCGTCGAAGATATCTTGAAGGCAGTTCCGATCGCACGCAGGACCCTGGAACGTCGATTTCGCAAATGGCTGCAGCGAAGCATCCTGCAGGAGATTCGTCGTGCGCATGTCGAACGGGCCAGGCACCTGCTGGCGACGACCGACTTGTCGATGTCCGAGATTGCCTATCGATCGGGACTGACCGACAGTCGGCAGCTTTCCATCACGTTTCGGCAGGTGACCGGAACCACTCCCTCCAGCTACCGCCGTCAATTGCGAGTGACGGGTTGAGACGGAGATATCAAGACTGACTTGTGCAATTCTGGAAATTCCGAGTCAAATACCGCATTGATGGAAGAGAAATGCCGGTTGCCGATCAGCTCAGGCGGAATGGCTTCGCCCAGGCGAGTCTGCGCCCGAGCGGAATTGTCCTGTGACTGGCGAATGCCGCGGACTGGGAGCGTTGATCATGCCCTGCCTCAAATGGCTTGTATGTCTCTCGATGCTGCTGGCTGTCGCTGACACTGCGAGCGCGCAGGTTGCCGCCGACGCGGGCGCGGATGTCGTGTCGGTCGAGCAGGTTCATCGGACGATTGAGCGAGGATTGGGGTTTCTTGAACGCGATGCGGCCAAGTGGCGGCAGGAGCATTCCTGTGCTACATGCCATCATGGAACATTGACGGTCTGGGCGTATGTCGAGGCGCAGCGACATGGGTTTTCAGTCGCTGCCGAGACGGTTCGTCAGACGACGGAATGGACCGGCGAACGACTGGAAAAAATTGATGCGCCCCGCGATGAGCGGCCCGGATGGCGCATGGTCAATTCGCCGGCGCTGTACCTGGCGTTCATGGCTCGACTGGTCCCGGGACAGTCCGCAGTCTCCGCGGATCAAGTCGAACGGATTTCGATGCACTTGTTGCGGCATCAGGAGCAGGATGGCTCCTGGGCGTGGTCGTCGGCCCCGGCCAAGAACCGCCCACCCCCGTTCTTCGAATCGGATGAAGTTGCGACACGATTGGCCTGTCTGGCCTTGGCCCCCACAGGATCGGGCAGTCCAAAGCCAGAGGTGGCGGAAAGTCTCAAGAAAGCATTCACATGGCTTCAGCAGACTCCCCGTACCGAGACCACTCAGGCACAACTGCTGGAATTGATGCTGCGATTTCGAAACGGGGAAACTCGCGAGCAGCTTCAACCCGCAATCGAGTCAATTCTGAAGCTGCAACAAAAAGATGGCGGTTGGGGGCAGATCCCCGATCGGGACAGTGACGCTTACGCAACGGGGCAAACGCTGTATTTTCTGTCGCAAATCGGGATGGATTCCGGTCGGCCAGAGATCGAACGCGGGCGTCGGTTCCTGGTGACTCAACAACTCAAGGACGGTTCGTGGCCGATGGTCCGTCGAGGTCACCCGGGGGTGGTCCCCTCGGCACAGACCATCCCGATCGTCTATTTCGGGAGCGCCTGGGGGACGTTGGGATTGCTGGGAACGTCACCCGTTCCTCGTACGATGAAGGACTGAGTCAAGCCTTGGCAGGCAACGTCTTCACGAAATCGCAGGCCCGATACAGCCATTCGGCCAGGTCACGGTCGTTTTCGATTCCCGGGGGATCAACGAGGATCCAACCTGCCATCGGGCGACCAGTCACATCGAATTCGCGGACATGAGGTTCGTACAGAGCCGCCTCGGCCTCGCTTCGACCCATGCGGACGATCAGGGCATCATGCCAGACTCCAACACAAATGTTTCCGTTGAGCAGAAAGACGATGCCACCGAACATCTTTTTTTCCGAGATGCCGGTGGTCGTCAAGAAGCCCTCTCGAATCCGATCGGCAAGGGCCTGATCAAAAGCCATGGCATGATCCAAACGAACGGTGGTGTTTCGGTCGAATCATCGCAAGTGTCGCGGGAGAATTCACGTCATCGAGCGCCTGCAGGCAGTGGACTGTGACGAGATTGCGTCTTCCCCAGACCGGATCATGCGCCGCAGGACTCGGACTGTAATTCCGCGACATGTCCCGCGGATTCTTGGAATTCCACCTGTTCGCCCAACCGGCGCTCGGCCGACCAGCGCAGCAGCTTGGCGCGGTGTTGTTCGCGGTGGTAGGCGACAAGTTCCAGGCAGAAATAGAACGCAAAGCCACACAGGCCGAACATCTTGCAGATTCCGGCAACGTTTGTGTCCAGCGAGTTTCCCCAGCCCAGGCCGAACAGGATCCCGGCCAGGACGATGATCGTGAACCGAAAGGCTTCCATTCGGAAGCTGGAGTTCTGAATCCACTCGTCACCGGTCCGGATCGATCTCATGATCCGGCTTTCTGACTTGATCGTGGAATCGTGGCACCATTTTTTCAGCCGATCCCCTGGTGAGCGCGGCGCAAGCCGGACGTCGACCAGTGTTTGAATCCGACGGGCCATTGCCGTGTAGTCCGACGGCTTGTAAAAGATCGCGTCGACACCTTCGCTTTTCAGTCCCTGATACACATCCGGTTCCAGGACCCGGGTATGGACGATGACCAGCGGGGCGCTTTCGTGCGCACACAACTGAATCACAAATTCACCGCCGTTGGTCTGCGGCAGGATCAGTTCGGTGACGACCACGTGATAGCGGCACTCTGACAGTCGCTCGATCGCGTCGGCGCCATCAGACGCCAGATCGCACTGAAAGCCGACGCTCTCCAATGCAAACTGCACTCGCATCTGCGAACGCGGTTCATCATCGACAATCAGGGCTCGGGCGAATGGAAGTTTCATCGATATCACGTCTTCGGAACGCCAGCAGGGCACAAATCCGAGTCAGTTGCTCAATCAGAGAGAAGTCTTTCCTGCCGATTGGGCACCTTGGGGCGGAGGTTCAACGATTCAATCGATCCCCCCGTCGTGAAATCTAGCTCACGTCCGGGCAATTGCCTTAAGGCAAATCCAGTTTCTTCGGAATTTGACCGTGGTCGGTGATATCGAATCGAGCGATAAAGCCATTCCCACGATGTTGAACTATTCGTGGCCAGGATCTGCCACTTCCCGACACGCCGCAGGGGGATTGAACAAGGGGCAGCCAAATACCGGCGTGGAGCGTTCGCAAGAATTCGTGCCGTCAATGACCCTGCTGATGACCTGCTGGCCGGATCCATCGCTGGAAGCTCCCCGGGATACGGTCAGTCCGCCGCTGAAAATCCTGGTCCCGTCGCTTTGAAAGAGGATTGTATGTCCTGAAGTTGTCGCTCCAAACAACTCTGCCTCGATTCCTTCCTCGTCGGAATAAAGCCGTGCCATGGGGATTAGACTCGCGAGATGCCAGGCTTCGGTCTGGTTCCAGTCTGAACCGGATTGGCTGGGAACCCAGAACAGGATGTGCACGGCAATCTGATCAGGGTGCCGTTCTACCAGACTTCGGAGTTCGCGCAGGCTTGCCAGACTGCAGGGACAGCGTGGATGGACCATCATGACACAGTTGAACTTTCCCGGCATGAATTCCAGTTTGCTGGTCGCCTGCCAGGAGGTGGGCTGTGGTCTGGCAACTCCGGGAGTGGTCTCGTATTCCTGTAAATACGCCAGTCCAGCGGCGATACAGGAACCCCAGATCAGGATCGTCATCAGCAGCATCGAGATTTGCCGAGTTCGTCGCACGATTCCGAAGTCCAGGACGCGTCGTGTCATCAACATCGACTGAAGGATACGTCGTGGATTGAGGTGCGAACCAGGATCAGGAAAAACCTGAGTTCACCCGAGAAGGAATACCATCGCAGCCCAGCAGGTCGGAGACCGGCATCCTGCCAGTCTCGCTGCTGGTTGAACGAATGCATCCATGCACGCGTCAGTCTGCTGCGTTGGCCACCAGTTCGTGGTTGCTTCGGACTGACCGGAGTATCTGACATAACCGTTGCGAACGGTATCGGGGAATCCCTGAGGTCCTTACGTAAATAACGCGGCAAAATGCCAATTTCATTTGGCCGGGACAACATTCAACGGCAGCAACGCAGTGCAGGGACCTGGCATGCCGACCCGGATGTCGTTTCTCCACGACTGTGCGACGGTGATTCCAAAGCTTCCAATCGGCATGTCCGTCGGCAATTTGATCGGGACGGAGATGATCCCGTTCTGGATCGGGATGTTTTGTGGCGTCGTCAGCCCGCTGGCAACGCCGTTGGTCACAAGGCTGACCACGACAGGCATCTCGCGCAGTTCGCCCGCCTCATGTACCCGCACTTCCAGTGAGGTTGTTCCGCCCGGCGCCAGCGTGCATTCCCGGGTGATCGCCTCCAGCCAGGGCCCCTGCGGTTTGGCAACCACGACACGCGACAAGGGGCTGGCGCGAAAGAACCCGGTATCGCTGGAATAAAACAAGTTGAGTGGGATCGAAGGACGTGCCTCGGCGCCGACCGGGTTTGCGATGGGTCCATCCGGTGTCGCCGCGGTTCCCGCCGTTGTCGGGGTTGCTCCTGCAACGATCGCTGCGGTTTTGGGGCGGATTCGTCCCACAATCCGAATCGGAGCCATGGTTCCAACAGGGGCATCCGCCGGCGCGGTAATCGTCAGAAACAGCTTGTTCTGGTAGTTGTTGTAATAACGCTGAGGTGTCCGACCAAGAGAAACGGCGGTTCGGGAACTCCATCCCTCGGGAAGCCCCACCACCGACACTTCAATGTCCTCCTGACAATCCGCATACCGATCGACTCGAGCCATCACGCAGGCTGTTGTTCCCGGACCCCAGATGGGAATGGACTCCGGAAAGTGCGTCACCTGAAACTCGGGTTCCGCCCCGCGAAAGGTCAGCCGATAGATGGCAGAGGGGCTTCCCATCCCGTTCTGCTCACTGACTTTCACAAAATAGTCGCCTGCCGCGGGAGTCGAAAACAGAACCTTGCTGTCGGTCGTCCTGTAGTCGTGCAGTGATTCATACCCCGGGTCGAAAGCGTCGTCGTCATTTTCCGTGAGCAGCTTGCCTGAACCGTCGTAGACCTGGATCAGGGTGTCGACCGGCGAGCGGATGAACCGGTGTGCCACCGTCTCAAACCAGACCTTTTGATTGGCCTCCAGTCGAACCCGGTACCAGTCCACATCCCCCGCCTCGGAAAAACGTCCATTTGTGGTCACGGGACATTTCAGTTCCGTGGCCATCGCCACATCATTGTTGGGCTCGGATTCCACTACTTCGGGCAAGTCGCCGACCACGATCGGGACATCCAACCCCGACGACTCCCCCTCAGAATGCGTGATATGTCGCAGTGGGTAAGCGGGGTCGAACTCCCCTGCTCCTGTTCCGGTCGGGTTTGGAGCCAACTTGCCGACGATGACCTGCTGTCCGCGTGCGACGCGAGGACCCAGCAAATCCAGCCTGGTCTCTGTTCCACGCTGGTAGCCCGCAGGAAACGCGGCGGTGACATAAGGAACATCTCCCAGTGTCAGGCGATAGACCGCTTCCGGGAATCCGCCGAAGTTCAACAGTGTGACGCGCACAAAATAGTCACCATCCGCGGGCAGGACCTGTTCGATGATCGGATCAAATCCGACGGTATCTTCTGCCGCGGCCAGTGTTCGCCCCTGGGAATCCAGCAGTTCCAGGCTGAAGTCGGCAATCCCGGCATTCTTGTACTGGCCATGAATATCGAGCGCGTGCGCGGCGATGGCGGCGATCAGCGTCTGACCCCGTTTGCCGGCAAATCGAAACACATCCTGATCTGCCGCAGGATTGATTCGTCCATTCACCACGATCGGGGTCTGGATGACGCAGGGGTTGGCCAGATCCTCATTCGGCTCCACTTCCAATTGCTCGGGCAGGCTTCCGACGACAAAGTGAGCGAAGCAGGTCAGGCCACTGCGCTCATTGAGGACTCGCAACCAGCGACGGCCGAGCGGGGCATCTGGTGCAATTGTCAGCGTGGCTTCAATCAATCCTCCATTGATGGATTT
>Ga0265327_10004082_pt1 | contig 13211 bp, 11 predicted proteins | sample 41621metaG_FD_202089 | JGI IMG/M metagenome (GOLD analysis project Ga0265327, IMG submission 202089) | Rhizosphere microbial communities from Carex aquatilis grown in University of Washington, Seatle, WA, United States - 4-16-21 metaG | ecosystem: Host-associated > Plants > Roots > Rhizosphere... | reverse complement strand
GACGATGACCGGGACCGGCAACTTCAACATCGCCGCCAAGGAAGGGGAGATCGTCAGCAACCTGACCGGCCTGCCCTCGAGCGGCCTGGGCGCCCTTCACGTCAGCTCCCTCCACTTCACGGAGCTGTTCGCCAAGGACGTCCTGTATCTCGAATCACCCCTGTTCGCCGGCAAGCTTCCCGGCGGGGCCCGCTGGATGAAGATCGACCTCGCGAAGGCGGCCCGTGGCGCGGGGCTCGACCCGCAGTCCCTGACGAGCGGACAGTCCAACCCGGCACAGGTCCTCGACTACCTCCGCGCCAGCGGTGGATCGGTCAAGAATCTCGGCCCAAGCGTCGTCCGGGGCACCAGGACGACACGCTACGGCGGAACGATCGACATCGCCAAGGCCGCCGGGAAGATCAGCGGGACCGGCGCCTCGCAGCTGAAGTCATCGATCGAAAAGCTCGTCTCCGAAGGCGGCAGCGCCACGATCCCGGTCGAAGTCTGGGTTGACGGGCACAACCTCGTCAGGCGGATGACAATGACCCTGGGCGAGACTCCCGCCGGGCACCACTTCAAGGTCGCCATCACCCTGGAACTTTTCAACTTCGGGGCCACCCCGACCGTGAACGTCCCGCCGGACAGCGAAGTCTTCGACGCCACCAGGACGTCGCTCGCCGGCCTCTCGGCAGCAGGCTGAGCGCGCAGGGCGCCGCGCATGGATTCGCCCACCCTCGACAGTTGATCGGTCAGGGAGTCTAGGCTTGACGCAGCGGAGGAACGTCGGCGGCGGGCCGGCTCCACCGCGCAGGCATATGCGGGGACAAGCCAGCAGAAAACCGGGTGGCGCACGACGGGGCGGGGAAACACGCCTGGCCGTCGCGAGCGCCGCAGGGCTCTACGTGATCGGCGCCGCGCTGATCGCGACGACCTTCCTGCTGCCCGAAGTCAGCTCCCCCGCCGGCGCGGCCGGGGTCGCGGGCACGGCCCTGCTCACGGCGCTGGCACTGATCATCTCCGTTCTCCGTGCCCGCCCGGGCCTGATCGTCGCGTGGATCGCCGAGCTGTGGGGGATTGTGATCATCGCCGTCCTGTGCGCCTCGACCGGTGGCGCCAACAGCCCATTCGCCCTGCTCTACTTCTTCGCGATCGGTCACGCCGCCGCCTTTCAGCCGCGGTGGCGATTCGAGCTCACGGCGGGGATCGGACTGCTGGCCTTCCTCCTGCCGCTGGTCTACTCGGAGGTCTCGACCAACTTCGCCGCGATCGCACTCGTCGGAGCGGTTCTCGCCACGCTCACGACGGCCGTCATGCATATGGCGCTCGAACGGATGCGGGCCGACCGCCGGCGGCTGGAGCTGCTGATAACCGCAACCGCGAAGCTCGACAGCTCGCTCGACCCGCAGCAGACCCTTCGAAGGATCGCCGGCACAGCGCTCCCCGAGCTGGCCGAGCTCTGTGTGGTTGATCTGGTCGACGAGGAGGGCACCGTGACGCTCAGCGTCGCAGCCTCGGTTGACCCCGCGTTGGCGACGCGCGTCGAAGAGATCCGGCGCGAACAGCTGATCGAGCCGCTGGGCGAGCACCCGATATCGCGCGTCCTCGCCAGACGTCGGCCCCATGTCCTAGCGGACCTCACCGAGGCGCCTGCGCTGCTCGAGGCGATCCGCGGAGCCGGGGAGCAGTCATGGGATCTCGCGGCCGGCTCGGCAACGATCATCCCGATGGTGGCGCGCGGGCGCATGCTGGGCGTGCTTTCGTTCGTCCACGGCGGCCGGGCCGAGGCCGGCCAGCAGCGCGTCCTTGAGGATTTCACCGGCCGGGCCGCTCTCGCCTACGACAATGCCCGTCTCTACGCCGAGCGGGCAACGGTCGCCCAGACCCTCCGGCGCAGCCTCATGCCGGCGGCCCTGCCGCGGGTCCCGGGCCTCGAACTCGAGAGCTATTTCCGCCCGACCGGGTCCGGCAGCGAAGTCGGCGGAGACTTCTACGACGTGTTCGGCGATGAGAAGTGCTGCTGGATGGTCGTTGGCGATGTCTGCGGCAAGGGCGCCGAGGCAGCCGTCCTGACCGCATTCCTGCGCCACACCACCGCCGCCTACACCCGTGACGGGAGCGGACCGGCAAACGTCCTCGAGCGGGTCAACGAGGCGATGATCAACCAGGACTTCGAAGGCCGCTTCGCGACGGCCATCCTCGCCCGGCTGACGTTCGGGACGACCGGTGTCGCCCTGACGGTGGCGGCGGCGGGTCACCCATCGGCGCTACTCCTCAGAGCTGACGGCTCAACTGAGGAGCTGGGCGAGAACGGCACCCTGCTGGGGGTCTTTCACGATGCGAAGATCGGCGAGACCTCGACGGTCCTTCGCCCCGGAGACGGGCTCGCCCTCTACACCGACGGCCTGCCAGAGGCCCAGGCGCCCACTCGCCTGCTCAGCTCCACGGAGATGCTCAGTGCGCTGGAACGAGACACGCCCTCCTCGGCACGGGACACCGTCGGAGCGCTCCTGGGTCTCATCGACCTCACCCAGGGCGCCCGGGATGACATCGCGATCCTGGCTGTCCAGGTCGAGGGAGCGGCGCTCAGCGACGCGGAGGCGGCCTGAGAGCTCCGCCTCAGCGAGTCACGCGCAGCACAGCGTGCATGCCCAGCTTGGCGTGTTCTGGCAGCGAGCACCACAGCCTGTAGGTCCCCGGAGCGAGGTGAACAACGGCATCCCAGCGCCGGCCCGGGTTGAGCAGCCTGCCGTAGATCGTGGAACCGCCGCCTTCGCGGCGCAGCCGCAGGTCATGAGGGTCAGCCCCGCCGTCGAGCTCCTCGAGGTTGAGCGTCCCCGCTCGTATCGCGCCACGCGAGAGCACCAACCGGTACTCCAGCTGAGTCACCTGCAGGTGCGACGGGAGCGCCGCGCTGCGAGCCGCGACGGTCGAATGCGCCTCCGGGCTGCCAGAGGCGGGCCCCAGGCCGCCCGCCAAGGACCCCCCGACAACGACCAGCGCGACAGCCGCGGCGCGTCTCATCTCACCACCACCGGCCGCGCGAAGCCTGCAGCTCCCGGGATGATCGGCGCGGCTTCGTGTCCCAGCCACTGCTCGATGATCGAGCAGTAGAGGCCTCGGAAGTCGGCCGTCGCTCGGATGTTGCCCAGTTCGTCGAGGCCCCCGGCGAGACCTGGCCATTCGCCGATCATGCGCCCCGCCGAGCGGGTGCCGATGACGAAGGCGCACCCCGCCGCGCCGTGATCGGTGCCGGCCGAGGCGTTCTCCTGCGCGCGGCGACCGAACTCGGACCAGACGAGCGTCAGGACCCGGTCGGCAAGTCCGCGCCGTTCGAGGTCGCGCTGAAACGCAAGGAGGGTCTGGGAGACCTCTTCGAGCCCCGTTTCCAGCGGCTTCACCTGACTCTCATGGGTGTCGAATACCGATTGGGTGGAAACCGAGACGCACTGCAACGGGAGGCCCGCGCCAAGCAGCTGGGCGATCGAGGCCATTCTCGAGGGGAAGTCATCGGTCGAGCTCGGGTACCCGGCGGGAGATCCCGAAGAGCCTTCGGACTGAAACGGAAGCAGCTGGCGGCGCAGGGTGCTGGACATCAGCGCCGCGTTGCCGGCCTTGGCCATCTCGGCGTCTCGGGCTCCCGCCCCGATCCGGCCCAGGGAATCGAAGTAGTCGTACATGATCTCCTGAGGAGGGCCCCAGACATCTCGCGCCCAGAAGGCGTAGGAGGAGGGCTTCTCGATCGTCGCCACGGGGACCCTGGTGGTGGCCAGTGCGGGCTGCAGCGACTCGTCCAGGCACAGCCCCTGAAGCGGGTTGTCGGCCGTCCCCGCGATGTCGAGGTAGCGGCCCAGCCAGCCACTCCGCAGATCGGCCTGCGTCGCTCCGACCTCCCAGTAGTGACGGCTGGTGAAGTGCGACTGGTCCGGGTCCGTGTAACCCACTGCCGGCATCACGCCGACCTTGCCCTCGCCGTGGAGCTGGGCCAGGGCAGCCGCCTTGGGATGCCAGTGCAGCCGAGGGTCCTCGGTGAACGCCGGTCCGGCCTCCGCGCTGAGGCCCAGGACCGGGCGGTACTTGCCGTAGAGCGGATCTCCCGCCGGGTAGAGGACCGACATCGCGTCGATTCCACCCTGCAGGTAGACGCTGACGATGACCGGCTGGTTGGAGGCCTCGGCGGCGAGCGCGATTCCCTCCTCGAAACGGCTCGGATCCAGGATCCGCCCGGCGCCGTAGACCGAGAGGGCAAGGCCCGCGGAGCCCAGCAGGAACCCCCGTCGCGAAAGGCCCGTGCCGGCGGGCGTCGGCATACCCGGCTCGATCGCAGGAAGGCCCTGCCCGGGCCTGGCGGCACTCCGCCTGAGCGCCTCGGTCCGGTTGAAGTCGTGACAGGCGCAGGCCGCCGATGGATTCTGGGTGCCCATCAGCTGGTCTGGTAGTCGGGGCTGGCGGTTACGAGCGCTCGTAACGCCCCCTCGGCCAGCAGGGGGTACTGTTCCCGCTCCCAATCGGCGCTGGCGGCGTCCACGGCGGCCGACTTCGCGTAAGAGTTCAGCGCCCGGATCGTCGCCTGGCCGATCGTCGGGTTGCCCCAGAAGGCGAGCGCCCGGCGCGTCAGAGCGGACGGCTTGACACGAGCCGGCTTGGCCGGTTTCACCTTGGGCGCCGTGATCTTCCGTGAGTCGTCAATCATCTGCGCCGTCAGGTTGAAGCGAGCAAGCCAGGTGCCCGTGTTGAGCCACCGGTCGGCTTCCCAGCCGGCGACGTTCGGCGGATAGAAGGGGGTCTGGCCGACGAGGCTCGACTCCCATACCCAGGCATCCGTGTCGATGTGGCGCCCGATCGCCCTGAGCATCCCCGCGATCTGAACGATCGGCGGCTTGACCATCCGGGGTCCTGAGTGGATCAGGGGGTGCATCAGCATCGCCTCGACAACCGGCCTGATCTGCCTGCCGCTCGAGAGGTAGAGGTGTTCGGCGGCCCGCTGATGGGAGGCCGGCAGAGGCTCGGGGCAGAAGTAGGACCAGAGCCTCGTGACGAAGTGGCCCGGATGATTTCTGTGGGACAGGACCAGGCTGATGCTGTCGGTCCAGCCGAAGCGGCCTCGCTGGCCGTAGATCACCTTCACCCCGTCGTCGTGGAGCTTCGGCTCGAACCGGAAGTTTTCGGCCTGCCCGGTGGCGTTGTTCCAGGTGTTGGTCCAGCCCGTCAGCGCCCGCGCGTGTTCGCGGACATCGTGCTCGGTGTATCCGTTGTCGACCCCCAGAGTGAAGAGCTCCTGCATCTCGCGGGCGTAGTTCTCGTTCGGCGCTTCCTTGGTGCTTCCCGCTCCCGAGAGCCACATCAACATGGCCGGGTCGGTCGTCATGGCCTTCAGCATCCGCGGGAAGCTGCCCAGGCACAGCTTTCGCTGAGTCTGGTTCTGAGCGATCATCAGCCGCTGCGAGTTGACCGTCTCGTTGCTGGTCGCGAACCAGTCGTGCCAGATCAGCGTCATCCGCTCGATCAGGGGCGAGTTCGTGCGAACCATCCGGTCAAGCCACCACAGGACGTCGTTTCCCCAGGCGTCATAGGGAGCGATCGGCTGGCCGTTTTCGAGCACCGGGGCAGGGCCGACGAGGCGCCGGCTGTGAGGGCGGGTCAGGGAAAGGACAGCCCCGCGCATCCCAAGGCGGGCCAGACGGCTCGCCTGTCCCGGCTTCGGGCCGAAACCCGCACGCCAGAGCAGACGCTCGGCCTGGGCCTTCCCGAAGTGCCCCTTGTACACCGGCAGGCTCCCCGCCGAGGCGGGCAGGCGTCGCCGCGCGGAGGAGCGGGCATGCGCAGCTGACGCCGAGGAAGCGGACACCACCTCAGTATTCGGCAGGTGCCCCCGGCGCTTGATCCGTAGTTCGCCTACTGGACGTTTTGGCGATCCCGCTTTGTGGCGAGATATCTGGCCAGTCCGGCGTAGCTCTGCTCGGGGGGTGTCGCCTGGAGATAGGTGCCGGGCGGCGCATTCGCGGCCGTGCGGGCAAAGCGATCCGACAGGGCTGCCGCGAAGCCCGCCTCGTCGAGGCTCTCCGCCATCGACTCGACCTCCTCGAGGTACTCCCGCAGCTCGGTCAGCTGGCTCTGGACATCCCGGTGGACCCCGAAGTGGGTGATCGCCAGGGCGTCCGGTCGCCACGCCTCGAGCAGTTCGATCGACGAGCGCCACGCGGGGAGGTCGATATCGGGCGGAGGCGTCGGAGCGATCGTCGGACCCGGGGCGATACGCACTCCGCCGACGTCACCCGTGAAGGCCCAGTTGGTTGGCTCATGCAGATAGGAGACGTGATGGCCGGCATGCCCGGGCGTGTAGGCGACCCTCATCGGTCCCAGCGTCTCGCCACCGGTCAGGATTCGCAGGCGCTCCTCGGGCACCGGAAGGAACTCGCCCCACAGCCGATCCATGTTCTCGCCGTAGAGACGGGTGGCGCTGGCCAGCAACCTGGTGGGATCGGCCATGTGGCGCGCACCTCGCTCGTGCACCCACACCTCTACTTCGGGGAAGCGCCTGACGAGCGAGCCGGTCGCCCCCGCGTGGTCGAGGTGGATGTGGGTGAGGGCGATGACCCTCGGAGGATGCTCTTCGAGCACGGGGAGAAGCTGCTGCAGGCAGGAGGCCGGACCGGGGTCGACGACGATGTCCCCCACTCGCCAGGATCCGATGACATGTGCCCTGCCCAGGTGAAGCAGGTCGATCAGCTGGGGCTCTTCGCCCGATTCCAAGGCCATTGAACCGGACCTCAGGCGCGTTGAGCGCCGTATCGAAGTCCGTCCATCAGGAGTGACAGCAGCCGCCCGGCCCGCTCACTCCAGTCGTCCCCGTCCGCGACGAGCCAGATCCCGCTCATCAGTCGCAGAACGTCCTCGGGCTCGACATCCGCGCGGACGCTGCCGGCCTCCTCGGCGGCGCGGAGCAGCATCGTGATCGCACCGACCATCTGGCGGCGCGCGTCGGCGTAGAGCTCCGAATCCGACGAGGAGATCACCGATTGCAGCATGTTGGCCATGCTCCGCTTGGCGGCCACGTAGGTGACGAAGCGGTCCATCCACTCCGCAAGGGCGTCATCGGGAGCCTCCGTGGCGAGCAGTGCGCCGGCCGCATCGCAGAGTCGTCGCACCTCGTTGCGGTAGGCCGCCTCGGCCAGCGCCTCACGCGTGGGGAAATGCCGGTAGAGCGTTCCGATCCCGACGCCCGCCCGTTCCGCGATCGCCTCGAGCGGGACGTCCTCTCCCGCTCCGGCAAACAGCTCGACAGCCGCCAGCAGCAGCTTTTCCCTGTTGCGCCTCGCATCGGCGCGCATCGAGCGTCCCGGCTCGATCGTCTGGGCTGTCCTGGTGTCAACGGTCACGGGCTGTTACGGAGGCACCCTCCGCTTAGCCGGACACTACCTGACGTCTCCACCGGCGGAGCAGCTCAGGGGAGCGAGCGGCCGAATCGGCCCTGCGGGCGGAACGGCTGGGTCGAGCAGTGGAAGAAGAACGGGAGTTGCGTGAGCTTGGCGGCGATCGTCTGGCTACGTGGCCCCACCACTTCAAGCCCGGTTTCGGGACTCCTCCAGCACCCGGCGGGGAAGTAGACGTTGAGCGAGCGGGCATGCTTTTCGACGACCGGCGCGACCAGCACGTCCGGACCGAGCAGCCACTCCTGTTCCTGCGTCGCCGCCTGTGGGTCTTCGGGATAGGCCAGGTAGAGCGGGCGCGTCACCGGGATGCCTGTTTCGTCGGCCTCCTTCCAAAGGGCCGTGATCAGCGGCTCGGCGGCCATGTGGAGCTTTGAGAGTTCGCGGTAGGCGCCCACCGCATGGATGCTCGACGCCCAGGGTGTGTGCTCTTCGATCAGCGCGCCATGCAGGCGGAACACGGGCGACAGGGCGGCCCACTCGGCCCAGCGCATGAACAGTTCGCGGGTGGTCCGAGGGGTCGAGACGTCGTAGTAGCCGCCGATGTCCGTGCCGAAGCCGTATGCGCCCCCGACAGCACGGTTGAGCATGTCGGGAGCCAGCGAGGCCAGGCCGGACGCTCGGCCCCAGTCGGTTGTCTCATCGCCCGGGAAGTTGGCGTTCTCATACGCCGCCGTGCCGGGTGTCCCCGTGTAGCCGCTGCGGGTGAAGAAGAAGAGCGTGCGCCCCGGATGAGCGGCTTCGTATTCGTCGAGGGCCGCGCGCGTCACCTGCTGGTAGACGACCGGAAAGCGGTTGTGCATCTGGGCGCCCGTCGATCCGTCGCTGAAGCGCATGTCCGGTAGGACCTGCTCCCCGAAATCGAGCATGAAGCCGTCGATCCCCAGTTCGAGCGCCGCGTCGATTCGCCCCTTCCACCAGGCCGCCGCTGCCGGATTGGTGAAGTCGATGAGAGCCGCCGGCTTGCCGAAGTTCGAGCTGAAGATGTAGGGCTGGCCTCCAGGTGTCCGCGCGACGTAACCGTCCTGAACGGCCGTTGTGAACTGCGCGGGGTCATCGGTCCCGGGGTCTTCGCCGACGAAGGCCCGGAAGTAGACGAGGGGATGGATCCCGAGGGTGTGGAGTCGTGCGATCACCCCTTCGAGGAAGCTCTTGCTGAGCATCTGCCAGCCCTCGATCCGGTATGCCTTGACCGGAATCCGCCGAGCAACGATTTCATGGAGGTCTTCATTGACCTGCTGTTCGTAGCGGGCGGGGCTCTCGTTGACGACTTCGACCTCACGGTCGAACATCGGGCCCAACCCCCAGGACGGCGGCGTTCGCTGGCGACCGGTCAGCGAGGTCAGAGTGCCGGTCGCCTGGGCCATGGTTCCCGGCGCGACTACGTAGTCGAGCGCCGGGGCGCCGGCCTGCACCTGCCACGCGTCCGGCCGGTCGGAGTCAAGGCGCCAGCGCGAGAGCTCGTTGCGGTCGAGCAGGAAGCCATACCCCTGATCGGAGAGAAACGAGGACTGAACGTAATAAGCCGCCTGAGGCCCGTTCGGTTGAAGCGTTTCGGGTGAGCCGCCGCCGAGGTTCTCCTGGTCGAGCCAGTTGTAGAAGTCCTGCCCGTGCTGGTCGAGCGCGTTGTGGCGGCCGCCGAAGCCATGAAACGCCTCGGCCGCTGAGGAGCCGAAGGAGTCCGCCATGGCTGCAACCCCGGCGGGGTCGCTGGGGCGCGCCGTAAGGCGCATCGCTCCCTGTCCGTCAGGCTCGACGACAACGGTGAGCGTGCGCCCGCTCGGATCGTCTGTGGAGAGCTCGAGTTCCACGCCTTCCCCCTGCGGCGTGGCCGCGATGACCGCCTGAGCCGAGTACTCGTGGCCGGATTCTTCGACCGAGCGCAGGTTACCCTCGTCCTGACCTTCGGTGTAGGCGACCGGCCGCTGTTCGCCAACCAGATATGCGAGCGGCGCATAGAGCGCCGGGCCTGTCGGTTCGCTGGGCATGCCCGCGATTGCCGGAGGCAGCGTCAGACCCCCGCCCGAAGGCGCGGGAAGCTCGGAGAGGACGGTGTGGCCGGCTCCGTCCTGGAAGGTGATCTGAAAGGGGCTGCGCGTGATCACAGCAGACGCCCCGGCACCCTGGACACGGATCTGGGTTGCTTCCAGCGTCGTCGAGCCCGCGGCTGAGCCTGAGCCCACGGCGACGAGCAGGGCCGTGATCCCCGCAACCGCTCCCGTTCTCGCCCTCCCTGACGCTGTCCCCACGGGCAGAACGTTACGCAGACCGGCGATCCGCGTCAACGAGCAAGCGGCGCAAGCGCGCGCCCGGATATGCGTCCAGGGGCTTGTGTGAATCGGGGTAGCAGCCGATAGAAGGAGGTGTGAGTCCCTCGTTGGACAAGCTGAGGCTGAACAAACGGCTCATGGCCTACACCGCCGCCGCAATGTACGGCGGCGCGGCCTTTGACGGCTCGATCGAGGGCTTCCTGCCCGGCGACCCCAGCTTCGCGATCCTGCCGGTCCTCGTCTCGATCGCCATCACGGTCCTGCTGGTCGTCTTCGGCCCCAAACTGCCGCGCTGGGGACTTGCACCGCTGGGAGGCCTCGGCGTTGTGCTGATCGCCTACGCGCTGACCGCGACGACCGGCGCCGGGGACGGGGCCGTGCTCTACATGTGGCCCGTTCTCTGGGCGACCTTCTTCTTCGGCCGGCGCGGCGCCATCTCGATCGTCGCCTGCATCGGCGTGTCCCACGCCGTCACCCTGCTCCTGCTGCCGGCCGCTAGCTCCTACCCGGGCCGCTGGGTCGACGTGATGGTCTCCGTATCCGTCGTCGCCGTGGTCGTGCTGACGCTCGTCCACCGCAACGACCTGCTCCTGACACGACTGGGCGAGGAAGCGCGCACGGACGCCCTGACTGGACTCCTGAACCGCAGGGGCTTCGAGGAACGCGCTCTGCTCGAGCTTGCCCACGCCCGCCGGGAACAGCGAAGCGTCGCGGTCGTCACGTTCGACATCGACTACTTCAAGCGGATCAACGACGAGTGGGGACATGAGATCGGCGATCGCGTGCTGGCCCGCATCGGGCACCTGCTGGAGCGCGAGTCGCGGGATATCGACGTGGCCGCCCGATTCGGTGGCGAGGAGTTCGTGGTCCTGCTGCCCGGCTGCGACAGCGCGGACGCTCGTGGCTTCGCCGAGCGGGTCAGAGGGGCGCTCGAGGGCGAGCCCAGCGAGGGCTTGCCGAAGGTGAGGATGAGCGCCGGAGTATTGGCGGCGGTTGCTCCGTCGAGCATCGATCTGATGCTGCACGGGGCAGATTCGGCGCTTTACAGCGCCAAGCGCGCGGGCCGCGACCAGACCGTGGTCTCACAGCACTCCACCCGGGAGAGCCGCGCGGCCGTCCTCAGCTGAGTCGGTCGCATACGGCTGTGCCACCCGCCGGGCCGCCGAGACGCTGATGGTCTCGACGGCCGGCCGGAAGGCATTCTCAGCTGCTCGCTACTTCTTCTTCGGCGGGCAGGGGGACTTGTAGGTCTTTTCCACCGTCTGGGGAGCCAGGCCGCCGAGACCGGCGAATTTGATTTCGGTCTTCAGCGGGAATCCGCCCTTGGGGCACTTCGTGGGAAGGCGGCCGTAGTAGGTCGTCTTGCCGTTCTTCTTGATCGCCGAGCCGACCTTGACGGAGATCGATGTGATCGAGGCGTCCTGCGCGCCGGGCACCGTTTCGACGAGCGGCACTTCGGCGATCAGCTGCTTGCCGTAGAGGCCGCTGGAGTTGACGTAGTGGCCTTTGGAGATGATTTCCAGGATCGTCGGTTCGTGGCCGAAGGTGAAGAACTCGATCCCTCCGCCGGGGGCGTAGAACGATTCGAGCGTTGCCGTCTCAGGCACGATTTTCGAGCCGAAGGCAACCTGGCCGTGGACCGTTCCGACCGGACCGGCTTTCGACGCCTTGGGGCAGGCCTTGGGGCCGGCACCTGTCGGTTCAAGCGTTGAGACGGGGCAGGTCGGGAAGCCCTTGGGCGTCAGGACGGTGCCTTTGGGCAGGTAGAAGTTGATGCCTTCGACCGGGGGCGGGTATCCGCCGTATTCCGTGCCGGAGATCGTGTATTCGGCCTGGACGGCGGCTCCTGCTCCAAGGATGTTCCCCGTGTGGGGGAAGCCCGGAATCGGGACGGCCTTGGCTTTGAACGTGACCACCGGGGCGGCCGAGGCGAAGCTGGGCAGAGCCAGGACAATCGCCATCAGGCCGAGCGCGGCGAGACAGACTGTAGGACGGCGCATGTTTTTCAGAATCCTCCTGCGGTTGAACAGCTTTGGCAGCGTCGCGCGTCGGCACGAGCCGCTCACATCCGACCAGTACCCGGATCTTCAGGACGCCACTCGCCCAAACCGGATCAGGTGTGCAATCTTCGGAACACCATGAAGGCCCGATCGGAGCGCAACAATCCCGAAAATATGGCGATCCGGGTCGTGCTGGGCGGCAGGGTCCAAAACGTCGGGTTCCGGGAGGCGACCCGCCGCGAGGCCCTCCGGCTGGGTATTCAGGGCTGGGTCCGGAACGCTGCCGACGCGACCGTGTCGTTACACGCCGAGGGACCCACCGAGGCGATCGAGGAGTTCCTGGCCTTCCTGAAGACGGGCCCACCGGGCGCGGCCGTCGAGGCGGCTGAGATCGGCGAGGTCCCCGTCGAGGGCCATGAGCAGTTCGCCCTGCGCGGTGTCAGCGCCGGTCTGTTCGTCGTTCAAGAGCACTCAGCCTCGACGCACCATTTCGATCTCCGCCTCGAGGTCGGAGGGGCGATGCGCTCCTGGGCTGTGCCGAAGGGGCCCTCGATGGATCCGGCCGTCAAGCGCCTGGCCGTCCAGGTGGAGGACCACGAGCTCGCACACAACGCCTTCGAGGGCCGAACCGGGTCGGGCGGCGTCGCGATATGGGACCGCGGCACCTACGAGCAGGGAGGTCGCGTTCCATGGCCCGAGGCGCTTGACCGGGGCCATGCCGTCTTCGTCCTCCACGGCCAGAAGCTGCAGGGCGGCTTCGCGCTGCAGCGAACCCGTCCCGGTGGGAAACCTCAATGGCTTCTGATCAAGCGCCGGGACGAGCTCGCAAGGCCCGGCTCGGATGTCGTCGCCGAGCTGCCCGCCTCGGTGGAGAGCGGCCGGACGCTGGAGGAGATCACGGACTGAAGTCGGGGCGGCTGAAGCCCCAGACCTCCTCGACCCAGTCCGGAACGAACCCGGCCAGACAGCGCTCCAACTCGCTGCCGAGACAGTCGTCGACGACCCACCAGGAGACGACGACATCCACGTCTTCCCGATCTCCCGGCGGGTCCAGGTAGACACATCCCACGAGCCGCGACTCTTCGCCGTCCAGCACCGCGTAGTTGAACGACTCCCCCGTCTGCATCTCGAGCTCGTGACGTTCCAGGTCCTCGAGATCCTGCTGGTAGGTCATCGTGGCCGGAGGCCAGCCCCAGGCATCTCCGTACTTCGCCCAGAGGCGCAGGCGCGAGCCCATCACCGCGGGGTAGTCGACCTGGACATCCTCGCCACGGATCGGGCGCATGTGGTGACCGGTCGGCAACTCGACGAGCCGAGGCGGCTCGAAGCCGTCGCGTAGCCACTTCTCGCCCATCGGTCCAGCCTAGTCACCCGGGCACCTACTCGCCGCTCGGGAAGGCCTTGCTCTACCCCGCGGCGATACCGCTCTCGGAGTCGATGATCACAGGCCCCAGACCGATGACGTCAATCTCGGTCAGCGGCGCGCAGACCGCGATCTTCGATGACTCGTCACGGAGTGTCCTGCGCAACCC
>Ga0265327_10004081_pt1 | contig 13211 bp, 9 predicted proteins | sample 41621metaG_FD_202089 | JGI IMG/M metagenome (GOLD analysis project Ga0265327, IMG submission 202089) | Rhizosphere microbial communities from Carex aquatilis grown in University of Washington, Seatle, WA, United States - 4-16-21 metaG | ecosystem: Host-associated > Plants > Roots > Rhizosphere >... | reverse complement strand
CCGGGCCAGGGAGGCCACCATCGCCAAGAGCCTGGTGCTGGCTGGCGCGACCTGGCCGGGTGTCGTCAATTTCGATGACCGCCGGGTGGTCGAGTACCTGACGACTCGACCGGAAGTGGATGCGAAGCGTATCGGCTGCGTCGGCATTTCGATGGGGGGCTACCGGTCTGCCTACCTCGCGGCGATGGATGAACGCATCACTGCGGCCTGTGTTGTCGGGTTCATGTCGTCGATGACATCGATGTTGAAGTCGCATGTCGACACGCACTCGTGGATCCATTTCCTGCCTGGACTGCAGCGACTGATGGACCTGCCCGAACTCGTGTCACTGACAGCGCCGCGCGCCTTGTTCGTTCAGCAATGCCTGCAAGACCGATTGTTCCCACTGAAGGGGATGCAAGCCTCGGTGCAGCGTATCGCCGAACTCTATAAGCTGGCGAACTGCCATGACCAATTCCGCGGTTCCTTCTACGATGAGCCTCACCGCTGGACAATCGCCATGCAAGAAGACGCCTTCGCATGGCTCGATGACAAACTCACGCATCGACCCTCATGGTGACCGAGCCTGCCTGCATCGTAACCGTTTATGGGCAAGCGAGGGGGACAGACCCATTTTCACGGACAAACGGCGCTTCGATGTCGCATCGCGTCCATGGAAGGTGTTTGTTTTTCGCCGTAAAAATGCGTCTGTCACGGGTTGGGTGGCAGTGGTGGCACCGGAAAAGCACATCAGCACGTTGAATCGGGGTGGCACTGGTGGCAGCTTTGGGCCACCAGTGTTCTTCTGCTCGGCGATTGTGATTGCTGAGCGTGATGCCGATGGATGTGATGGTGACCAACTATGCCACTGTCCGCATCGTTTGAGGAAAGATCATGAATGGGCATCGGAAGCAAGTTCGCCATTTTCATGAGCCCGGAGATCACCATGGACTGACATTCTCCTGTTACCGTCGGATGCCGCTGCTGACGAATGACGAGTGGCGGACGCTGGGGGAATCCCGTCTGACGAGGGCTGGTGCGACGTGCCATCGATTGGAGGTGGTCCACTCGGCTGGTACGACTCGGACAAGAGTCTCCATGATTCAGATCTTCCTGCCATTCACGGCCTGTCGTGGGACATCTTCCCTTGATTGGGACTTGCAATTGCTGAAGACACTGGTGGCCCAAGGCTGCCACCAGTGGCACCCGAAAGACGGCTGATGGACGTCGAAATGTGCCTGCCGATCGTCGCAACAAACAGTGCCACCAGTGCCATCCCGGCGCTTCTGTCCCGGCTCAAACAGTCCGCTCGGCCATTGATGGCTCCGTCGGTCGATGTCGGATTCGGATTGGTTCAGGCGCCGCAATAATCGGAGAGTGGTTTCGCAGGACAGGGGGTTCACAGCATCGAAGACGACGTGCAGGTGCACCTGGCGCCCCCTGACTCAGAGATCCAGTAACCCCCCCCCATGGACTTGCCGAAAGACGTTGAAGACTCACGAATCGGTGCTGAAGGGGATAGAATCGCTGCCGTTCTATTCCTCCTTCCGCACCGAAAGGTGAGCGATGTCTCGTCTGTGTCACGCCCTCAGTCTGGTTTGCACCGGCTTGATGCTGACCTGGAGTTGGTCTTGCCAGTCTGCCGAGCCGTCGTTGATTTCTCTCGACGATCTTTATCGCTCGGACGGGCCGGTCGGGTTCACCATGCTGCCGGATGGTTCGAGTGGCGTTTATTCCCGGCGCTGGGCGGATCGTTCCTCACGGGCGTTTCGATTTTCATTATGGCGCGTTGAGAATGAAGCCGCGAATCGCCGGGCGATGGAAGAGGGGGAGCCGGACGCGCGGTCGCCGTTGCTGTCACCCGATGGCAAGTGGATCGTTTTTCTATCGACGCGGCCATTTTCCGATGGGAAGCCCGCGACTCCCTCCGTTCCACCCTATTCTGATCCCGCCACGGATCTCTGGCTGATTCCTGTGGCGGGTGGTAAAGCCATCCCGCTGGCAGGACGCGAAAAGCCATATGGTCGCGTCTTCAGCGATCCCTTTTATGGCAACATCGCGTTCTCACCGGATGGCAAACGCCTGGTGTTTGTCGCCGACGACGGGGTTGATCCGCGAACGGCAACGGAGATTGCGAACCAGGTTCAGGTGGTTCGCGAGGATCAGGGGGAGGGGTACGAAGGGTATCGACCGGCTCAAATCTGGATCGCGGATCTGGCGGATCATCCCGGCGACGTCGCGGCCAGTCGCGTGGTCCCCCTTACGCGCGACGAGACCTGGTATGGAGATCCCCAATGGATGCCAGATGGTCAATCGGTGATCGTCCACGCCAATCGGTCAACAAAGCAGGAGTCGGTCCGCTACAGCATCAATCAGAACTATGATTTGTGGCGTATCCGTCTGTCCGATGGCAGTCTGGAACAGCTGACGACGGGGCCGGGTCCGGAAGTTTCGCCGCGTCTGTCTCCCGACGGTCGCACGCTGGCTTGTTTGAGCATTCCCCGGTGTGGCTCTCATATGGACCTGTTCAATCTGACGTGCGTGGATCTGGGGAACGCGGGGACGCCAGTGCGCGTGCTGTTCGATCATCATGGACCCGACGCAAAATCGCCTCCGCACCTGGCCCCCGCCTTTCCGCTACCCCGACAAGCCTGGCTGACGTCCACGAAACTGCAGTTCACGGCACCCGATCGGACCGCCACTCGAACTCAAGTTGTCGACGTGAGTGCCGGGCCGGCCGCGCTGGCAGAATCCGCGATGGGGGCCCCGAGTCCCGAGCAGTCGAAGCTGGCGGCTGCGGTGCGCAGATTGACACCCCCCTCGGATCCGTATCTCCAGGAACGGGTTCTTGCCAGGGGTGAGGTGGTGAACTGGACAAGTGCCGATGGGGTTCCCGTCGAGGGCGTGTTCACCCGGCCTGTAACTCCAGGCGCCAAGCCGCCGTATAAGACGGTCCTGTACCCTCACGGCGGACCACACAGTCGATCGGTGATCGGTTTTGACTTCACCGTGCAGATTTTGGCTGCGAATGGGTACGCCGTCTTTCAGCCCAATTTTCGCGGTAGCGCCGGTTACGGCCAACGGTTCATTGATGCCGATCGATTTGACCTGGGAGGCAAAGACATGGCGGATATCCTGGGCGGGCTCGAGCACCTGGTCAGGGCAGGGGAGGTGGATCGGCAGCGTCAGTTTGTCTACGGCATCAGCTACGGCGGCTTCACGACATGCTGGTTGATTGGACAGACAGATCAGTTTCGGGCAGCGGTCCCGCAGAATGCGGTGACCGACCTGACCGCGATGTGGGGGCTGACGGACATTCAAAGCTGGACGGAATGGGAGTTCGGGGGGCGTCCCTGGGAGGTGCCGCGGGCGATGCGCGACCACAGTCCGCTCACATTTGCCTCGCGCGTGAAGACACCGACCCTGATCTTGCACGCCGCCAGCGATCGCCGCTGTCCGTTGCCGATGGGTCGGATGTATTATCGCGCGCTGAAATCGGCCGGTGTCGAAACCGAAATGGTGATTTATCCCGACGAGGGGCATCCGATCAAACAATTGCCGCATCAGGAAGATGTGCTGGCACGGGTTCTGGATTGGTTTGCGCGACACGACCGCACTCCCTGAGATCCCGCTTGCAGTGGACTTGCGACAGGGACTAACATCATGTCAGGAGGATTCATGACCATGTCCAATCGTACTTCGCGGTCGCGCGGGTTCACGTTGATCGAACTGCTGGTTGTCATTGCCATTATCGCGGTCCTGATTGCACTGCTGCTGCCGGCGGTGCAGCAGGCTCGAGAAGCGGCGCGGCGAACTCAATGCCGCAACAATCTCAAGCAGATTGGCCTCGCCATGCACAATTACATGAGCACCCACACCGTCCTGCCGTTCGGCAAGGGGGCCAGCTATGCGGGGGTCCCGGTTTATGCCCGCTGGTCGCAGCATGCGATGATTCTGCCGTACATCGAGCAGGCTCCGCTCTACAACACGATGGACTTCAACTACCCGCCGGAAACCCCAGGGATGGGTGGCGTCGTGGCATTCATGCCCGCATTTCAGAATGCGGCGCGGAACAATGCCGCAGCCTGCCGAACCATGATTCCGGGTTTCATGTGTCCATCGGATCCGTCACCCAGCGATTCCTGGCAGGCGCAGAACAACTATGTCGGGAATCAGGGGGGGTGGCTTTGTGATCGAGGCGACACTCCCGGGGCCGCATCCGACGTTTCGCCGAGCGAAGTTCAGACCGGTGTGTTTTACTGGCTGAGTCGTTGCAGCGCGGCGTCATTCACCGACGGCATGAGCCAGACCGTGATCTTCAGCGAAAAGATTCGAGGGCAGGGGAGTCCTGATCCCAAGTCGGACTTGTTCGTGATTCCCCCTCAAACTTCGCTGGCGGCGACCTACAGCACTTGCCAGACAATTAATCCCGCCACGGCAACACCACTCACCAGCAAATGGGGATACAGCTGGGTCATGGGTGAGAACTGCTGCACGCAGTACAACCACGTGGCCACTCCCAATTCGAACAGTTGCGGCGGAACGGGTTTTACGGGATCGATGACGAACATGGCGATGCAGGTCTCGGCCAACAGCCGTCATACCGGTGGAGTGCATGCGATGATGGGTGACGGCGCCACTCGCTTCGTGTCCGACAACATCGACTTGAATGTCTGGCGTGCCCTGGGAACTCGCGCCGGTGGCGAGGCGGTCAGCCCGGAATGATGTTCATCCGTTGTCCACGGATCGGCCTGAGCGGACTGGCGGCAGTGGCCCTTGTGCTCGTCCTGTCTGGTTGTGGCCGGAAAGCTCCTGACTTCAAGCCAGATTCGAAGACAGCCGAAGAGGCAGTCCGTCGAGGCCTTGTTGCGTGGCAGGAGGGTCAGCCGGCGGGGGAAGTGGCCGGGACCAGTCCGCTCATTTACGTAACCGACACCGGAAGTAAAGCGGGACAGGTTCTGGAAAGTTTTCAGATCCTGGGCGAGACTCACGGATCCGCCGGGCGGACAATTGCCGTCCTGTTGCGGCTGGCAAATCCCCCCGAGGAACTTCGTACGCGGTACATTGTTGTCGGGATCGACCCGTTGTGGGTCTTTCGCCAGGAAGACTACGAACTGCTGATGCACTGGGACCATCGCATGGCGCCGCCAGTTCCGAACGAAGCGGAAGTCGTGCCTGGCGATCCGGCCACTCCGTCAGCGGGGGAACCCGAGACGAAACAGCAGGCCCCGGAGTAAGCCTCAGATGTCCGAAACAAAGCCCGAACCTGCCTCCCTCGCCACACCAACATGGCGATTGTTCGTCCGTGGAGTGGAAGTACGGCTACGGTTTCTCATGCTGCTCGGTCTGCTGGGGCTTGTCATGGTCGGATGGCCGTGGCTGAGAGCGGGATGGGATCGAATCGCAACTGCCTGGAGGCCGCATCATCCTCAATCGTCGGTGTCCGGGGACACCGAGTTCTTCTGTCCGATGGATCCGGGAGTCGTCAGTGCCTGGCCGGCCATTTGTCCCGTCTGCAACATGGACTTGATCACCCGAAAGAAGTCGGATGCCGTGCTGTTGCCCGAGGGGGTTGTGGCGCGGATGCAATTCTCCCCCTATCGAGTTCAACTGGCAGGGATCCGCGTTGCTGCCATCGAGGAGGCTGTGGGAACCGGACGGGAGCCAGCAGGGCAGGGGAAGGTGCTGATGGTTCCCGCCACTGCCGTGGTCCACCAGGGCGATTCGCCGGTGGTCTTCGTGGAAACGATGCCAGGGATGTTCGATGGGATTCCGGTGCAATTGGGGGCGCGTGATGGTGACCGATATACCGTGAAGGCCGGTCTGAAATCGGGGCAGCGGGTGGTGGTGGCGGGAGCGTTCCTGATTGATGCGGAAAGCCGGTTGCATTCCAACATGGCGACTCAGTATTTCGGGGCCGGTACGGGGACTCGAATGCCCGAACCACCCAGGCGGCGAAGTCAATCCGGCAAGTCCGCGGAACCACTTTCGCAAGCCGATCTGGCCGCCGCTGAACAGCAGGCGATTTGTCCCGTCACCGACGCTCCACTTGGTTCGATGGGGACACCTGTGTTCACTCTGGTCGGGGGACGCAAAGTGTTCCTGTGCTGTCGCGGGTGCGAATCGGGGTTGCTCGCAGATCCCGAGACTTATCTTGCGAAATTGAAGCCAGTGGTCAGGGACAAGGTGCGGCCGTGATTTGAACAGAGTGACGGTCTGGGGCTGATGAGTCTTGAATGGAAATCGGGATTGAGTTGAGGCGTGATGTTTCGGGCGTTCACACTGTTCCTGATTCGGCATTCGACCGGCGTGCTGGTGCTCGCCGCCCTGTGGGCTGTGGTCGGGGTCTGGATCGTGCTGCAGACTCCGATGGATGCCGTTCCAGATCTTTCTGAAAACCAGGTTCTGGTCTATGCCGAATGGCCTGGCCAGAATCCCGCCGAAGTCGAACGCAGGATCACTCGACCTCTGGCGCTCGGGTTTCAAGGATTACCCGGTGTGCGGACGGTGCGGGGTTCCAGCGATGTCGGGTACTCGCTGTTGCACCTGATCTTTTCTGACTCGGTCACGTTTCCTGAGGCACGTCGCCGTGCGGCCGATCGGCTGCAGGAATTGGGAATTGAGTTTCCTGCGGGAGTCGTCCCGAGACTGGCAGCCGACGGGATCCCCACCGGACAGATCTTCTGGTACACGATTGAGGGGAATGAGGGGGATCTCGCCGAATGGCGTCGTCTGCAGGAGGCTGTCATTGCGCCTCAATTGCGATCCGTGCCGGGAGTGGCCGAGGTGGCGACTGTCGGTGGATTCGTGGCCGAGGTTCATGTTGAAGCCGACTTGAATCAGCTGGCCGCGGTCGGGTTAACACTGTCGGATCTGGAAGCGGCGCTGGTTTCGATGGCTCAACCCGCCGAAGGTCAGGTGAGGCTCACCGCCAATTCCGAGTTTCTCGTCCGGGCGGTGGTGGGTGGGGAAGGGAAGGGGGGGCAGGGTGCATCCGGCACACGCAACACGACATCCTGGCTGCAGACGTTGGAAGAGGGTTCGTTGCCGCTTCCCGGGGGACGGCGAGTGCGGTTGAGTGATGTCGCGCGGGTGACTGTCGGAGCAGCGCCGCGGCGAGGCGTCTTTGAAAAGGATGGTCACGAGGCGGTGGCCGGGATTGTCCATCTGCGGTACGGATTCAATCCTCTGGAAGTGACACGCGATGTTCGGGCAAAACTGCAGCAGATCGAGGACAGTTTGCCGCAGGGGACCCGATTGGTTCCCTGTTACGACCGGACTCCACTGATCCTGAACGCGGTGGAAACCGTCACCCGGACGTTGCTGGAGTCGCTGTTGGTCACATCCGTCTGCGTTGTTCTGGTCATGCGGCACTGGCGGACATCGCTGGTGATTGTCGGAACTTTGCCTCTCGTCGTGCTGGGATCATTCCTGGGGATGTCGGCATTGCGAAGTTGTGGATTGGCGGATGTGCAGACAAACATCATGTCCCTGGCGGGGATCGTCGTTTCCATCGGCGTTCTGGTCGATTCATCAATTGTCGTGGCCGAGAACGTGACTCATCAACTGCGTCGACGGTTCGGAGATGCGCCGGTGACCGGCGATGTCAGTGAGATTGTGGCGGATGCGTGCACCACGGTTGGCAGGCCGGTGTTCCTGTCAGTCATGATGATGTTGATCTCGTTCATCCCCGTGTTCGCCTTGCAGGGGATTGACGGTCGGATGTATCGACCGCTGGCGTGGACCAAGTCGTTGGCACTGCTCTCGGCGGCGTTCCTGACAGTGACTGTCGTCCCCGTACTTTGCGCCCGGTTGATCCGGGGGCGTGTGCGGGAGGAATCCGACAGCGCCATTGTGCGTTCTGTTGTCAGCATCTATCGGCCGGTGTTGTCCTCGTTGATGGATCGGCCCTGGCCGCTGTTGCTGGTTCTCTGCGCCACGATCCTGCTGGGGGCGGCCGCGACGGGGGTAGACCTGTTGATTCGCCTGGCCGTCGTGATTTCGATCGCCGTTGTCTGCAGGGTTTTCCATCGGCTGCACTGGAAGTTGATCATCAGCATGACCGTTGTAGTCGGAGCAATGACGCTGCAGTCGTCCATCCGACCGATCGGGCTGGCGCTCCGCCTTCCGCTGGACGAAGGAATGGTGATGGACATGCCAATCACCGTCCCACGTGTTTCGATCGTGCAGGCGCTCGATGATCTGAAGGCGCGGAACATGGTGTTGTGCCGGTTTCCCGAGGTTCGGATGGTGACAGGGAAGGCGGGCCGGGCCGAGACCGCGTTTGACCCGGCGCCTGTCGACATGATCGAAACGATGGTCGAGTTTCACGCACGCGACCGCTGGCCCAGTCGGCGACTGCTGCGGCCCGCAGCGTTGCACTCGGCGGGCCGATTGGTGGAGGCGTTGATCGATGCCGGATTGATCGAGACGCCGGTCGATCAGGGAACGCTCGTCAACGACATTGTCGATGCCGGCCTCGTTCGATTTGATGCGATTCAACGAGAGGTCTGCTGGCAGCGGGGGCAGGTCTTTCAGGCGGAGCTTTCACGAGAACTGGCGACCAAACTGGTTTCTGTGGCCATCGAGCGATTGGCGAGGGTGAAGGCGCTCACTGATGCCGTCTCAACTGCGGATGTTCGCGCTCTGGCCGATCGCTTGCCTGCGGCGCCAATTCTGCGGCTTGCTCCGCAAGTCGAATTGAACGACGTGCATGTCTTACTGAGGGAGCTTCGCCTGCAATTGCAGAGCCGGGGCTTGCTTCGCCCTGAACCCGTGGACGAACAGGGATTGCTGACCGCCGGGACTCGCACGGCCAACGCCTGGCGCGGAATGCTCGGTCTGCATCCGATGTCGTTCGAAGACGACGTGCGAAGTTGGCTGCGAGGGGAGTCGGATCGACGCTGGGCAGGGCACCTGCAACAGTTGAACGCCGAACTGCGCCAGCGATCCCCCGCGACGTGGGTCCAGATCGTCTGTAGTGAAACCCTGGCGCGGCAGGCGATTCTCGATCAAGCGCTGGCAGCGACATGGAAACAGGTCCTGGTCGCCCGATACCAGTCCGCCGCGGTGCCGCATCACGAGGGCAAACACACTGGCCTGCCGCCGGTTTCGCCTCTGCCGATGATCGATCCTCATCCTCGCTATGATGCCATTGTCGAGAGGGCGACCCGGGATCTTTCCTCGCGACTCTGGTTGTGGCCTCATGATTCGACGACCTTGACGCAGTCTGGCGGGGAAATGGATCTGTCGGTCCAGATGCCCGGGTGGGCGAATGTCTGGACCAAGCCGATTCAAAACCGCGTCGACATGCTGGCCACGGGGGTGAATTCCGAAATTGGAGTGCGGGTGCAGGGCAGGGACCTTGAGGAGGTCGTGGCCGCGTCCGAGATGATCGCCTCTGTGCTGCGTGATGTTCCCGGCGCTGCTGACGTGGTCGCGGATCCGATACGCGGGAAGGGGTATCTCAACATCATCCCGGATGCGACTCGAGCGGCGAAACTGGGGATTCCGTTGCAGGATCTGAACGAAATCATCGCGGCGTCTGGAAGTGGCCGCGTCGTGAGTCGTCTGGACGATGGCGGATTGGCACTGCCGGTACGGCTCAAGGTGCGCGGGATGGAAACGGATCCCGTCGAATCGCTGGGAGCGCTCACGATTCCGATGCGAAAACCAGTTGAGTCGATGACTCCTGAGAACCCGGTTCAGCAGGGCTCGCCACCGCGGCTGGAACAGGTTGCCGAGATTCGGATCACCGACGGCCCGGCGACGATCAAAAGTGAGAACGGCTGGTTGCGCAATTATGTCCGCTTGAACGTGCGAGGTCGGGATCCTGCCGGGTTCGTGGTTGAGGCCCAGAAGCATGTCCAGCGAATGGTGACGCTTCCCCCGGGCGTTTTTGTGGAATGGACGGGCCAGTTTGAGCATGCGGCGCGGACTCGTGCGATGCTGCTTTGGATGGGACCCGCCGCGCTGGTGCTGATCTTGATCATCCTCTATGCCGCGTTCCGCGATGTGGAGGATGCCGGGTTGATGCTGTTGTCGGTGCCAGGAGCCCTGGCGGGTGGTGTCGTCTGCCAGTGGCTACTGGGTTATCCGTTTTCCGTCGCGGTGGGGATCGGGTACATCGCCTGTTTTGGAATGGCTGCTGCAACGAGCATGGTGATGCTCGTTTATCTACGTGAAGCGGTTCAAGCCGCTGGTGGATTGGAACAGATGACGTTGGCGGAACTGCGGGCCGCCGTGATGAATGGCGCGGTCCACAGACTGCGACCCAAGCTGCTGACAGAAGCGACGACCATCCTGAGCCTGGCGCCAATGCTCTGGAGCACCGGCATGGGGGCCGACGTGATTCGCCCGATGGCCGCTCCGGTCCTGGGGGGAATTCTGATTGCGGATGAAGTCGTCGATCTGCTGCTGCCGATCGCCTTCTATGCCATCCGTCGTCGACGCTGGAAGCAGTTAAACATCGTGACAGACAACTCCCTGGAAAAGGACCGATGAAGCATCCTCACCGACTGTGCCTGTTGCTGTTGCTTGCGATGACCCCGGGACTTTACGGATGCGGCGGGAATGCGCGAGAACGCTATCTTCCCGACGAGTCGAAGGCCCGGAACGCGCTGCAACTGGCATTGGAAACCTGGAAATCAGGAGCCGCACATGCTCCGATCACCTCGTCCAAGCCAGTGATCAACGTGTTTGATGCCCGCTGGCAGTCAGGCCGGAAACTGGAATCGTTTGAAATCCTTGAGAAGTCCGGAAACGCTGACCAGCCTCAGTTCACGGTTCGACTGAAGCTGGCCGGAGAACCCGAAGAAACGAATACCTTCCTGATCATCGGCATCGACCCGCTGCAGGTCTTTCGAGACGAGGATTACAAGCGGACCGAATCGATGTAGACCGGAATCATCACCGGAATAATCCAAGTCGCGGTTGGCCCCTTGAAACCGGCGGTCAGTCGTGCTGATCGCCGGGAATCGTGTCGACGGCAGGTCACTTGCTGTCTTCACGCTGCTTGCGAAGGGCGGCAATGACCGCTTCGTCAAGCTGCTTCAGGCCCTCGTCCGGAGTGATGTTGTAGTATCCGATATGATAGTGCACGACCTTGCCGTCGTGGCCGATCACGACCCACAAAGGGAGGGGCGAGCCGAGCGTTCTTGGATCGCCGAATTGCGCCAGCACGGTTCCATCGTCAATCGCGACGTCATAGGCCAGGTTCATGAATTCCGTCAACTTTTTCATCGAGCGTACCCCGGCCGCGACATTCTCGCGCTCGGCAATTCGCGGGTCGACGTTCACCCCGATCACCTTCACTCCCAGTTTCTTGCGTTTCCCGTTCAGGAAATCGAGGTACCCGATCTGCCCGTAGGGCTCCATCAGGTTTTCATTCCGGTATTCCCAGAAATGCAGGACAACGACCTTTCCCTGAGTCTCGGATGAAGGGATCGTGCTGCCGTCAGCGAGTTTGAAAACGGCCTTCGGAGATGGCTGTCCGACGAACTTTCTCGACAGTCCCGCGGCCCCTTCCAGACGCCGGGCCTGCTGTTGCAGATCGCGACTGATGATTCCCGCCAGTCTGGCCCACATCGTCCCGTCAGCCTGTTGCTCGATCGCGCCGATCTTCTGCTGGGCCGAGGCGAGTTGGTCTGACGTGAGTTCGACGACCTTCTGCTCACCCGTTCGTCCCAAGGATTCCTGCAGCTGATGCAGTTTTTCAAACGCGGCGACCGCTTTCCCAAGATCCGCGGCGGAGAGTGTCTTTTGCGACTGCAGATCCATTTTCAACTGGAATTCATCACCCCGTCCCATGAAGACGCGTTGTTCCAGCGAGATCACGATTCCCGAGGCAGCGTCGATGACCAGGGTCTGAGAGCGGCCCAGGTTCGAGGCCACTTCCACCTGCCAGCAGTCACGATCCTTCAGCTTGCGCTTTCGCGCGACGCGGTATTCGAACCGGCCATCGGACCACGCGGCATCGGCCGCCAGTTTGTCCTGGAATTCGAACAGGGGCGAACGGACCCCGATGGGGTTTGGCAAGCCATCGTGAGTCTGCAGCAGGCGAATGGGCTGCGACTTGGTCGTGTTGGTGGAGCCGAATTTCAGCACTCCCATCCGCTCGGGCCAACTCCATCCACCGCCGCCGCGTTCTTCGAGGCTCCAGGCGAGTTGAGCGGATCCGTCCTCGGTGGGAACGGCCAGGGCCGTGATCGCGAATGTCTTGGGTTCGCTCGTTGGCGACTTGGATTGCTGGGTCAGGGTTCCTGAGTACTGCAACTCGGTTCCAATCGGCAGTTCACTCGCGGATGCGGCTGCCAGGACCAACCAGCCAACGAACAGAGAATTCACGCGTCACTTCCTTTCGACACACGGTCGGGGGGCATTCCCGGCAAAAGAGTTGGACACGCACCGGGACTGGGGACGCGGTTGGCGGAATCCAGTGTGGCGCGGTGGTCTGTTGCAGTGGAACGCCCACGATGGGGGTGGGCAATTTAGCAGGGTCAAGCACAAACGACGACTTATCTTGACCGAAGTCGCCAAATGTCACAAGCGGGCGGAAAAACCGGTCGATCCCTTCGTGTTTCCACCAGCAGGGCCGCGTTGACTTCAGTTCATGGCGGTCGTAGCCTTACAACCGTTCAGTTCCGCTCATTCGGTGCGGATTCACAACGGGCATATCGCGACGTAAGGATGGGAAATGAGTCGGCAGTATATCGCGTTTGGGGGGACTTTCCTGGCGACCTGCAGTCTGGCGGTCTTTTCCATGGACGCGACTGCCCAGCCAAAGTCCGAAGCGAAGGGGCCCGCGCCAGTGGCCGCTGCCGGCGACCAGGTGACCGTCAAGCGAGAAGCCCTGCGAATCGAACCGCCGCACAAGTATAAAGTCTCGCTGGCAGTTGAGCCGATTCGCTCGGTGACGCTTGTCGCTCCGTTCGATGGGATCGTCCGGCAGGCTGATGGCATTCCCAATTCACGCGTTCAAGCCCAGACGGATGTTGTCCGCCTGGACACGACCGTTGCCAAACTTCGACTTCAGCAGGCCGATGCCGCATTGAAAATCGCCACTGCCGAACAGAAGCTCGCCGCCGACAAGGATGAACTGCACAAGTCACTCGCGCAGTCTCGAGTCGATGTTGCCAAGGCGGATGTCGAACTGGCGAAGTTTCAGGTCGAACAAGCCAGCGTTCGTGCTCCGTTTGCGGGAGAACTGCAGCGGGTGCTGGTCACCGAAGGTC
>Ga0265327_10004080_pt1 | contig 13211 bp, 15 predicted proteins | sample 41621metaG_FD_202089 | JGI IMG/M metagenome (GOLD analysis project Ga0265327, IMG submission 202089) | Rhizosphere microbial communities from Carex aquatilis grown in University of Washington, Seatle, WA, United States - 4-16-21 metaG | ecosystem: Host-associated > Plants > Roots > Rhizosphere... | reverse complement strand
TCTTGGGCACTGGATATTTACCATGCAAGTTACCGATGGCCGCTGCAAAGGTATCGATGCCGGTAGCCTCCACAAATGCCTTCATGTGCTCTGGCGTGCTGAAAGTCTTTTTGATCTCTTCATAATCGATTTTTTCTTTGTGTACGTTAGAGCTGCCACCGAAGTAATGTGGCTCGCTTTCTACGAGTGCACCGGTCAGCTTAGCGTATTCGACAACTTCGCGCGTGGCGGCGATAATTTCTTCATCCGTGGCATCGTGATTAGCCTGCGAAACGTCAATGTGAATGAATTCAAACCCGGCTTCGATGCCAGCTTTGGCAGCTTCGACGCTGGGGCTGTGATCAAGATTGATATACATTTCGACACCATGTTCGGCCTTGAGATTGTCGACCATGTCGCGGACGTTTTGTAGGCCGATATCGTCAACTTCGCCCTGGCTAACTTCTACCAGGACTGGTGCCTGTTTGGCTTTTGCAGCAAAAACTACTGCTTTCAGAGTTGCTTGATCATCGAGATTAAAGGCCCCGAAGGCCCAGTGTTCGGCACGGGCTTGCGCCATGCGGTCGCGGGCTTGTTTACAGTTTTGTCGGATTTGCTGAAGAGTTAATGGCATAGTCAGATTTTACCATACTGCTTATGTTTTCGTGCTTCTGCGGCACGTATTATCTGTATTTATTGAAAAACGCGTCTGGATCTTGGTCATTACTGCGCAAGATGGCCGTCATTATTGCGCGACCTTTTCTGGCATTATTTCGGGCATATTCGCGTGCTTCAGGCGTCAGCGGCAAACTCGAACGCTCGACCGCCTCTTCTACGTTTACCCACACGGGTGCATAGCGTCGAGCAGCCCGCACTTTTCGCTCGCGCCTACCGTACGGCAAACTCAATGGGTTGTCGAATAAGTCTGATAGTTTACCGATGACTGGTCGCCACTCACCGTTATTCATAAGATCCATAACATGTTCCTGGTAAGCTCGTAGTCGATCGCCTTTGCTAGCAATTGGATTAGTGAGTGCACGAACCAGGCCTTCAACGTCTTGGCCGAATAATTCGTCGATAGTGGTCAAAGCACCTTCTTGGTCCTCTGGATTAACTCCCCCCAACTCTCGAGCGTGATCTTCTACCGTATCGTGTAACAGGAGTCCAGTAATAAACGGAGGGTCTTTAATGCCAAAATGATTGATCGACATACCACGGGTAGCTACTCGCATAATGTGATTAACATAAGGTTCTCGATCACGCTTATCATCGCGGTGCAGCTCTAATGCCAACCCAGCAGCTCGCATCACCATATCCTGCCCGACCTCGGGCAATAACGCCACCTCGGCCACAAAGCGATCGTGCAGACCGGGGAAACCATGCATTTCTGTTATGGTGTGCAGTGGGTAGGCCAGTAATTCTTCAGCTGAGGGTAAGGTGTCGGTAGTCATAACTTAAAGTAACATGATCCTACCCCAATTGCTATACTCTTGATAAGGCTCTTGCTTATATTTTACATTAGTTATATAATAATTAAATTATGGCTGATTTAGAAAATTCGGTGGATCTATTTGTCTTTGCTACACCAGAAGTACAGGCAGCAGTTACAAGCAGTCTTGCGCAGTCGCCGCATGCTGTTCTTGAAACCGCCTCAGATCTATTACGTGCCACCCGTCTTAGCAATGGAGAGCTGAAAAGAGCTGGTGCCATTGTGTTAGAAAATCACCTGAGTCCAGGCACATATTCCGAACTTTTACCTTGCAAAGACAGCGTTGCTCTATTAGTGACGCTTGCACGTGTACTCAATGAGCAGCCTCGCACCGATCCACTTTTTGTTCTTACGCCAACACCTAAAATTAGACGCGTAAGTGCTGGCAAGCACCAACTACGGTCTGACCGAAATCCAGTTGAAATTTTTGGAGACAAATTAGAACCAATTGCCGAACATCCTGATTTGATTGTGCTTCCATTCGACCCGCATGATGAGGTGGACATGAAAAAACTTCCAGATATTCTGAATAATCTTTAGTTTTTCTTATCGACAACTTGATGAGCAGCGAGCTGGATATGTTTGGCGTCTAGGCCAAAGTGTTCAAGCAATTCATTAGGGCTGCCGGATTCGCCGAAGCGGTCTTGCATGCCGATGCGTTTTAGGGGTACTGGGCATTCTTCCCCGAGCAATTCGGCAATTGCGCCGCCCAGTCCACCAGCTATTTGCCCTTCTTCGGCTGTCACTACAGCGCCAGTTTTGCGGACGCTTTTGAGGATAGTTTCGGTATCTAGTGGTTTGATGGTTGGCACATGGACGACTTCAGCTTCAATGCCATCTTTATAAAGAAGTTCAACGGCGAGCAAGGCCTGGTAGGTCATGGTGCCAGTGGTGATTAAGGTTACATCGGCACCTTTTTCAAAGACGTAGGCTTTGCCAATTTCGAATGGTGTTTTATCGGTTGTAATAATCGGCGTAGCTTCGCGAGCTAGACGTAAATATGTTGGTCGCTTGTCGGCTGCCATGGCGAGGGTGGCCTTTTCGGCTTCTACCGCGTCACCTGGCGCAATCACGACCATGTTCGGCAACACACGCATTAAGGCAATATCCTCCAGCATCTGGTGTGTGGCGCCGTCTGGGCCAACACTAACGCCGGCGTGACTACCGACGACTTTGACAGGACGATCATTCAAACAAATCGTGGTGCGGATTTGCTCCCAGTTGCGACCCGGGCTAAAGGCTGCGTAACTACTCACAAACGGAATCTTCCCCATAGCCGATAGGCCAGAACCAACGGTTACAAGGTTCTGCTCGGCAATACCAATTTCTACAAACCGTTCTGGAAATTCGGCTTTGAAGAGGCTCATCTGAGTCGAATCAGTTAAGTCTGCGCAGGCAGCCACTACATTTTCATTTCGCTTGCCCGCTTCGAGTAAACCACGCCCGAAACCCTTACGAATTGGCTCCTGCGCCAGCTCGCCTTTCAGATCAACTAAATGCATATCACTCATGTTCACTCCTGATTTTGCCGCCGAGAGTACGGAGTTCATGTAAAGCCTTGATAGCCTGTTCATGATCAGGTGGTTTGCCGTGCCAATTAAAGTCATCTTCCATGAAGTCGACGCCTTTACCTGGGATGGTGTGCGCAATAATCATCGTCGGCTTTTCTTTAATCGCCTGCCCCATAGCGTACGCATCAATGACCGCTTCAATGTCGTTGCCATTGACTTCCAGCACGTGCCAGCCGAAGGCTTCCCATTTGCCCTTTAAATCTTCTAAGGGCATGACATATTCGGTTGGACCATCAATTTGAATATTGTTGCGATCGATGATGCCAATAATGTTGTGAAGCTTTTCTTTGCCGGCTAGCATGGCAGCTTCCCAGATGTTGCCTTCATCAAGCTCGCCATCACCCATCACCACATAAATCCAGCGATGCGTCTGCTTGTTCATGCGTAAGGCTAATGCCATGCCGCAAGCTTGGCTCAAGCCACAGCCGAGTGGACCACTAGTGTTTTCTAAACCTGGCAGCTTGGTGCGTTCGGGGTGACCTTGCAAACGTGAACCAAATTTACGAAGCGTCAGCAGCTCTTTTCGATCGAAAAAGCCAGCGTTGGCCATAGTTGCATACTGTACTGGCACGCAATGTCCGTTACTGAGCAAAATGATGTCACGCTCATCCCAGTCTGGTTTTTTGGGATCATACTTCATCACGTCAAAATAGAGCGCCGTAAAAATGTCAGCCAGACCTAGTGGTCCAGCGCTATGGCCACTACCAGCATGTTCCAGCATACGAATAATATCCTCGCGAATGTCATTGGCAATGGTTTCAAGTCGCTCAAGCGGTAATTTCTGCATGCTTATCCTTTAATAACTTCTTTAAGTCTAACATAAGCGTCTTCGGGGTTCGAAGTTTTCTGGATGGCGCCACCGACGTTCAGGACGTCCACACCCGCTTCAGCCAGTTGTTTGATGTTATCAGCGTTGATACCACCATCCCAGGCGATTTCAGCATCCGGATGGTGAGCTTTGATCTTCTGAACTTTATCGAGCAAGCCCAGATCTGCTTCGCCGCCGTGATAGCCCAAATGACCACTAAAAACCAGCACTTGGTCAAAACTATGCATGATCTGATAAGCGTATTCGATAGGTGTGTCGCGCAAAATCGCCAAACCAGCCTTAATGTCGTGTTTGTGCAACTCAGCTGCAAAATGCATGTGGTGTACGTGTGCTTCGTTATGAATAATCACCATGTGCGGCTTCAGTTTGATGAGTTGTTCCAGATAATCCATCGGCCGTTGATACATCAGATGAATATCGGCTGTAATATGTAGCGGCAGCCAGATTTTACTTAATGCTGGTGATTTTGTAGGCGCGAACTCGCCATCCATCAGATCAAAATGGATGCGCTTGGCAAAATCTTTGACAGCATCAATCTGCTGCTTGTATTCATGTTCCGTGTAGGCGGTAATCGTCGGACATATGGTAGCCATAAGCACTATTGTACGCGGTTAATGGTTTACTCAAAAGCTAATTGGTCAGTTGATCCAGAGCGGCGTTGCGACGTGCAAAACGTGGCGCACCTGCAAAAGTGGTATTTAACCAAACATTGATTATCTGCTCGGTATTGTTCAACGTTACATAACGCGAGCTTAAACAAAGTACATTGCTGTCGTCGTCATTTCGGGCAGCGCGGGCCTCTTCTTCATTCCAGCACAGCGAGGCGCGGATACCCTTGAAGCGATTGGCCGCCATGCACATGCCCTGGCCGCTACCACAAATTAGTATGGCCTTGGCGGTCGGATCGGAGTCAGCCAGAAGCGCCGTCACTGTCTTGCCAGCGAACTCAGGGAAATCGTCATCGGGGTTACTAACATTATCTCCTTTATCAATCACCTCATGGCCCATTTTTTCGAGCAGAGGTTTGAGTTCTTCTTTGTAAGTAAAGCCGTTATGATCGGATCCAATGTATATTTTCATCTTACTTGTGGTCGTGTCCGTGCTCACCTTTATGCAATAAGTTACCAGTGTCGGCAACGACTTCGACGAGGCGGTTGCTGTAGCCCCATTCGTTGTCGTACCACGCTACAACTTTAAGCATGTTCCCACCGATAACGGCGGTGAGCTTAGTATCAACGGTACAGCTGTGACTGTTGCCGATGTAGTCACTGCTGACAAGTGGTTCATCGCTGACTGCCAAGATGCCTTGGTAGTAAGGTTCTTTAGCAGCTTTGCGGAACACATCATTTACTTCGTCGACGGTGACATCACGCTTGGTGATAATTACAAAGTCGCTCAAAGAAACAACTGGGGTCGGTACACGTACTGAGAGACCGCCAAAGATGCCTTGTAAGGCTGGCAAGGCTTGACCAGCAGCAATACTGGCGCCAGTGGTAGTTGGCACGATGTTTTCAGCCGCGTTACGAGCTTCACGAAGGTCTTTCGCTGGCGCATCCTGCAACTTTTGGCTAGCGGTGTAGCTGTGCACGGTAGTCATCATAGCTTTTTCGATGCCAAAGTTAGCTTCAATTACTGCCGCAACAGGGGTGATACAGTTAGTAGTACATGAAGCGTTGCTAATAATGTCTTCGGCAGTTTCGAGTTTATCTTCATTGACGCCTAAGACAATAGTTGTTGCGCCTTCGCCCTTGGCTGGAGCACTTATGACTACTTTGTGAGCGCCGGCATCAACATGAGCGCGGGCTTTAGCAGGATCAACAAAGAAACCGGTCGATTCAATCACGACGTCAATTTTTTGCTCTTTCCAGGGCAAGTTAGCGGGATCCATCTCGGCTAATACAGCGATGTGCTTGCCATCTACAATTATGCCCTTCTCGTCTGAGCTGACATCGTAGTGATAGGTGCCGTAGTTACTGTCATGCTTTAGCAGGTGTGCCAAAGTTGCCGTATCGGTTAAGTCGTTAATAGCGATGATCTCAATGTCACTGCGTTCGAAAGCTACTTTAAAGGCGTTTCGACCAATGCGACCGAATCCGTTAATTGCCACACGTGTTTTCATGTTTGCTCCTGTTAATTACAATGTTTACGCTTATAGCGTTCATTGTAGAAGCATAACCGCAATCACGCAACTCTTACTGTTTAAAGCGTTCGATACACTCAGCAATGATCTTTTTGGCTTCTTCGGCGTTGCCCCAACCTAGTACCTTGGTGCTGCCTGGCTTTTTAAGATCTTTGTAGTGCGTAAAGTGGTGCTCAATCTTTTGCTTCCAAACTGGATCATCATCAACTGAGTTAATCCAATCGCCTTGGTCACGATTGTCTACTGGTACAACAACAATTTTGTCATCAACTTCACCGTCATCTTCAAACTTTAGAACGCCAACGACTTTAGCCTGAAGCCAGACACCGGTCGGTAGTGGCTCAGGACAGATAATCAGTGTATCTAGTTCATCACCATCCTCGTCGAGTGTTTGTGGAATAAAACCGTAGCTGCATGGCTTAGCGAAAATGGCTGGCTCAACACGGTCAAGCGTAAAAGCTGCCCGCTCGCGATCCCATTCAATCTTGAGTCGGCTACCTTCAGGAATTTCGACTACAGTATTAATGACACCGTTCTGGTAGTCACCTGGTGTTAGAACTTTATTAAAATCAGGCATGTAAGCTCCTCTTAGTTTCTGCCAAATATTGTACACTATTACTAAGATGAAAATTATTGGTCACCGCGGCGCCCGCGGACTTGCGCCCGAAAACACCATTGCCTCACTATTGAAAGCCCTGGAGCATAACGTTGATGAAATCGAGTTTGATGTCCGCGTCACTAAAGATGGTGTCGTAATCCTGCTGCACGATCCACATCTGACTGATGCTGCTGGCAACCGTTTGCGAGTAACAGACTATACCTACAAGCAACTACTAGAACACAAGGCTGATTTGCCGGAATTTGAAGCGGCTATGCGCGCCATTAATCGTAAAGTTCCAGTATATGTCGAAGTTAAACCTCGGGTAGACCTCAGACCGATCGTTAAAATTATTAAGAAATTATTAAAAGACGGCTGGACAACCTCTGATATTTTGCTCGGCTCCAAGAGTCAGGCCACCCTCAAAGCCCTACACCAAGAACTACCGGAAATTCAGAAAATCGTCATCGAGCGCTGGAGCATCATCAAGGCTCGCTGGCGCGCCCGCCAAGTCGACACCAAACGCTTGAGCATGAATCATCACGTCCTATGGTGGGGGTTGATCGCCAGCGCCAAACGCGGGGGTTGGGAACTGTATCCATATACTTTGAACGACGTCGATAAGGTCAAACGCTGGCAAAAGCACGGGCTGATCGGTACTATCACCGATTTTCCTGACCGTTTCGAGAAGTAATCCATCTGTTAAAATAGACTTATGCAAGTGACTTTAGTTCGCAGCCAAACAGAGGCCGACAATATTCGGACGTTCTTTTTTGAGCCGGAGCGACCGGTGCAGTATACGGCTGGACAATTCATCGAGTTGACTGTCCGCCACGATAACCCTGATGAACGTGGCGTCAAACACTGGTTCACATTGTCTTCTTCGCCAACCGATGAACTTTTGAGCATTACTACGAAGTTTACCTCTGGGCGCAGTAGCACGTTTAAAAATGCACTGTTTGGCTTAGAGTCAGGAGCCCAGCTGCAGATGAGCGACCCAATGGGCGATTTCGTACTGCCCAAATTGATCCAGACCCCTTTGATTTTTGTGGCCGGTGGCATCGGCATCACGCCGTTTCACAGCATATTACGTTGGCTGACAGACACTAAAGAAACCCGTCCTATAAAACTCATATACGGTGTTAATAATGAAGATGAAATTGTCTTTATGGACACTTTCGCAAGAGCAAAAATTCACCCAACTATCGTGGTCAATGAGCCCTCTGAGGCGTGGGGCGGCGAACGTGGCCGAATTACCGCCGAACTGATACTTGGGTTAGAAGACTTCAACGAAGATACACTAATCTACGTTTCCGGTCCCGAACCAATGGTCGAAGCCCTCCACAAAGACCTCCACAAAGCTGGCGTACCAAAAAACCAATTAGTCGGTGACTACTTCCCTAATTATCAAAGTATCTAATTAGCGGCACCGAGACGTTCGTGGCCTTCGAGGTATTCACGAATTTTGAGCGCAGCTGTGGCACCTTCGCCAGCCGCTGAGGCAATCTGCATAGTTGCGCCAGAACGGATATCGCCAGCCGCAAAAACGCCCGGAATGTTGGTTTGTAGACCATCGTTCGTTTTCACAAAGCCAATTTCGTCTAATTCTAACGTGTCTTTAATAAACTGCGAGTTAGGCATCAAACCGACAAATACGAAGACGCCGTCAGTCACAAATTCGACTTTTTTGCCATCTTGCGTGCCGACAACCTTCTTTACGAAGTTGTCTTCACCAACAATTTCATCGGTGGCAGTCCCTAGATGCACGGTGATTTTGCCATCATCAACATACTTTTTCAATTCTTGCTGCAAAACATCACTAGCCTTGATAGTCGAACGCACCAACAGATCAATATGCGTCGCGAAGCGTGTCAAAAAGATAGCTTCCTGAACAGCCGAATTCCCGCCGCCGACAACCACCAGTTTTTTATCACGATAAAAGGCACCATCACAGGTGGCGCAGTAATGCACACCTCGCGCATAATACTCAGCTTCACCCGGCACGCCGATTTTCTTATAATCACTACCGGTAGCAATCAAGACTGCTCTGGCCAGCATATCACCACTGGTAGTTTCCAAGCGCTTTAGCTTGCCCTCATCCTTAATACTCAAGACTTCGCCAAGCTCGATGACTGCGCCAAAACGCTCAGCTTGCTTGCGTAGTTCCTCCGCCAAAACCAAACCCTCGATACCTTCCGGAAAACCAGGATAGTTATCGATCTTATCTGTTACGGCCGCCAAACCACCAACCACACCGCGCTCAAACAGCAAAGTATCAATGTCTTCGCGGGTGGTGTAAATAGCCGCCGTCAAAGCCGCCGGGCCTGCACCGACAATAATCACATCATGGGTTGGTATCTCATCTGTAGGCACAGGTTTCTCCTTAAGGTTAAGGGCTATCAATAGCTCATCGTTGCTTGGTTCTTGCAAGATTGTATCATTAAGCACCACGACTGGTATAACATTTTTGCCGTCGACCAATCCTAACATTTCTTCTTTAATCGCTGGGTCGCTATCGATGTCCTTGTAGGAATATCCGACTCCATATTGTTTCAACAAACTCTTGATGCGCACGCAATCAGCACACCAATCAGCACCGTACACAATTAGTTTTTGGTCCACTGTCCCTCCCAATTGGGTCTTAAGAGCAACCTACTAAGCAACCGCTGGCGCTAAGCGTGCCAAATTATAGCCCACAATGACTTCTTTGCTATCATCCTGCTTAGTGACAACCGTTACTGGTACGGTAAAAGCACCTGATAATTCCAGCGCCTCGGCTTGGCGTTCAGGATGCTGATCGAGGTTCACTTCCTCATAAGTTTGCCCTTTGGCACCCAGATACTTTTTGACCATCTGGCAGTAGCCACAGGTGTTGGTAGTGAAAATGGTGATATTTTTGACCATAATTGATCCCCTCTTTAGATGAATCTTTGGTTGCTTGGCACCCCTACCAAGCGAGTTTGTAACACCACCGCGTCTCTCACACGGTAAGGTTACAGCCGAAGATTTGTTTATTTTATTGTGCTTAGTTCAGACAATTCTGACTGTAGGTTTGATTATATATAGCGCATGCATTAAACGCAAGACGCTATATATTGTGCTTTTTGCACCGTTTGTTCGGTTTTCGATTACTTTTGGATAGAGTGCAAGGTAACATCAAAAACGAGGTCGGCATTAGCGGGGATACCTGAGCCACTTGGTGGGTTTGCACCGTAAGCTAAACTAGCCGGAATGAGTAAACGGCGTGTTCCGCCGACTTTCATACCAGGGATACCCTGAGACCAGCCTGCAATCACTTGGCTCAAGCCAAAACTGACCGGCTGTCCAGTGTCTTTGGAGCTTTGGAAAATGATACCTGTGGCAGCAACCGCACCAGTGTAGTCAACGGTGACCGTATCACCGGCCTGAACCGTCTCGCCCGTACCAGGTGTGGTGTCGATAGCTTCCAGCTTAGGGATTGAGCTCGTTGGCGTAAAGTTTGCAAGCTGCGTGCCTTGTAATTTAGTAGTGTTTGAATCGTTCTGCACTGATGACTCCTTTTTTGATGAGCTTTGCGTTGAAGTAGCCCCATCGCTCTTAGATTGATTATGTTGCTGGATGAGCAAGACGATGACGCCAATGGTCAATGCCGATGAAGTAACTAAGAATAAAATCGCTCCAAACATCGCAAAAGCTCGTTCACGTTTTCGTGCCATAAATTGTTGACCCCTCCTGTGTGTATCTGAATCTGCTCTTAGTATAGCCTATTTTTGGCTACATCGTAAGCTCAATTGGCTGCTCAGGAAAGCCATTTTGCAAACCATCTGTAATAGCCGCTCGTAATGGTTCCCAGTAGAGTAACGGCAGCTCTTTCCAGTCATTTTGGGGGATCCATGTTGGCCTGAATTGATTGCGGGGATCTTTATCTAAGGCTTCGGGCGATGCTACGGGCAAAACGGGCTCACCACTTTTGTAGTCACACAGGTAAATGCGATGCTCTCTATCGCCGTCTCTAGCTAGTATTATTAGGCGTTTTGGCGTGACCTCGACGGTAGTTTCCTCGATAATCTCGCGAGTGACGGTTTGTTCTGGAGTTTCGCCAGCCTCGATGCCGCCGCCGGGCACCGAGAAATAATGCATGCCGTCGCGCCAGCGCTCCATCAGCAGCATATTGTCGTCCTTCAGTACTATGCCTCGGGCAGTATGTCGTGGACCGCTCATTAGCTAACCATCTCGTAGGCTTGAAGTTTTTTCTTAGTGCTTTCGGTGGACTGCTGCTGGAGCTTCAAGAGCTCGGCATATATGCCACCACTAGACGCCAGATCAGCTGGGCTCCCAACTTCGCTTACGACGCCATTTTGTATGGTAACAATTTGGTCAACGCTCTGTATGGTGCTGAGGCGGTGAGCAATAATCAGCGTGGTGCGCCCTTTCATAAGATGTTCGAGCGCTTGTTGGACCATGCGTTCACTCTTACTGTCTAGACTGCTGGTCGCCTCATCCAAAATTAGGATTGGCGCATCCTTAAGTAGTGCCCTGGCAATGGCGATACGCTGTTTTTGACCGCCGCTGAGTTTTAGACCGCGCTCGCCAATTTGGGCATCATAACCCTTTTCGAATTTAACTATAAACTCGTGGGCATTGGCTGCTTTGGCGGCAGCAATAACTTGGGCTTCGCTGGCTTTGGGCCGAGCATAGGCAATGTTTTCGCGAATAGAACCACTAAACAGCGCCGGCTCTTGGAACACTACGGCAATGTTATCGCGCAATGATTTTTGGGTCACATGATCGATGTCTTGGTCGTCGATACTGATACTGCCACTACCAATTTGATACAAGCGCATAAGTAGATTGGTGATCGTCGTTTTGCCCTCGCCACTTTCACCTACTAAGGCAGTCTTGCTACCGCTTGGCAGATCAAAGGTTACACCCTTCAAAACCGGTGAATCAGCATCATAACCAAAGGTTACTTCTTTAAAGCTTACTGCCGCGTTTTTAACATTTATGGTAGCCGCCCCGGTATCGTCTACAATTTCTGGCTGGATATCCATAGCTTCAAAATAGTCTTTGGTATTCGAGATAGCGCGCTGGGTTTGATCTACCAAAAAACTGATGCTAAAAATGGGGATACGAATAAGAATTGAATACTGAATCAGCAGCACCATGGTACCCAAGTTGTAGGCGCCACGTGCGGTTTCTACAAAAATATATGCGTAAATCGCAAAGAATATGACATTAAGGATCAGGCGACGGCGCACATCTTGTTTGTGCCAATATTTACTTTGGGGATAGGTAGTTTTGACTGCCTCGCCAAAGTGATAGCTAAACAGCTTGAGTTCGCGTGGTTCTTGCAAAAAGCTTTTAACGACTTTAACCTGACCGATTGCCTCGGCAAAACGACCGCTGGCAATATCTTGCTGGGTATTAATTTCGGTCTGATAGTTTTGCCATTTACTACTGCTGCGTGTCGTGAGCCAGATAAAGATCGGATAAATCGCCAACAGCATCAAACCAACTTGCCAAGAGTAATAAAAAACTATGATCAGTGAGAATACGGTGCTAAATATGAATTGCAAAAAGTTATTAGTCAGGGCTTGAATGTAATTGGTAATCTGGCTAATACCACGGTTCATACGGTTAATGATCTTACCCGTTAATTCGGTATCGAAATAGCTTTGCGGCAAGGTCATCAGATGCTTAAAATAACGCTCACTCATAGTGCGCTGCAGCTTGGCAGCCAAAATGTCACCAATATAGCCCGCAATATTACTGAGCAAAGTCTGCCCCACATCGGTCAAAAAGATCAGTAGCGCAAAGATTACAACTAGTTTTACGTTAGCCTGACCACCGCCAATTAAATTGGTTATCTGGTCAATAGCCCCTTTGGTAAATAGGGGCTGAAGCTGGCTCATCAAGGCCAACAAAATCGTAAATACACTGATGGCAATGTAGTATCGCCACAGCTCGCGCGTAAATGTAATGATCCGCCAAATCTGTTTCATTACTGTTTAGTATAGCGGATTAGATGCGTTCAGCGTCGTATTTGGACTTGGCAGTAGCTGCTAAGGCATCCAGTAGACCGCTAACTTCTTTATCGGTCAAGGTACGATCATAACTGGCAATCCTGATGCGGAAGGTAATCTGTTTGTGTGCCGTATCATCTTCTCGCTGGAAGATGTCGAGTGGCACAATTGTTAGTAATGAATTATCCGGTTTAGCGGCCAGAAGCCCAGCCCCCACTAGTTCGGCAAGCTCGCCATAACTGAGATCACTAGACACCTTGAAACAGATGTCCTGCTCGACCTCTGGGAAACGCGATAACGGCGTATAGCCTTGAGCCTTCTTGGCACTCAATGACGACAAAAAGATCTCAAAACCAGCGCAATATTCAGGCAATTTCAGCGCTCTTGTCACACTTGGTTTGTATTCACCGACTACGCCGACGATTTTGTCGCCATTATAAATGACCGCAGAACGACCCGCCACAAACGGAGCTAACATTTGCTGGAACAGTTTATACTCGGCAAATGCATCAGTCTCTAATGGCACAAACTTGAGCTGTGCCCAGCCACTGGCTAAGCTCATGAGATAGCGCTTAGCTTCGTAGTACGCTGCACCCGGGCGCC
>Ga0265327_10004079_pt1 | contig 13216 bp, 7 predicted proteins | sample 41621metaG_FD_202089 | JGI IMG/M metagenome (GOLD analysis project Ga0265327, IMG submission 202089) | Rhizosphere microbial communities from Carex aquatilis grown in University of Washington, Seatle, WA, United States - 4-16-21 metaG | ecosystem: Host-associated > Plants > Roots > Rhizosphere >... | reverse complement strand
ACTGGGACAGCCCAACCTTAAATCCAGAAGTGTAGGCTGAAGCGTTGTGAGCGAAGGTTCGTCCGATCAATTCAGTCCCTGCATCATTGAGAATGGATGCACGAATATTCTGGCCGGGAGCACTCTGCAAAACCAAGTGATACCAGGTATTATTGGAGTAGGTAACCGAAGTCTCCGTGTACGAGTTGTCGATACTGCTTCCCGAGAAAAACGACGGGGCGGTACCATAATTACCGCTGAATGGCGATACGATGTCGTAACGATTGCTATTGGCTGCGTCAATGATCCAAATTTCCACAAAGCCATCAATGCTGCTGGTCGAGGACAACGTCAACGTGTTGAAGCGTACGTCGTAGTAAAAGTTGGTGCCGCCATAATTCGTTACGGAATCCCAACCACGACGTTGCAAAGTCGACAAGGAGTTGGACAGTTGGATAACCGAGTTTGAATTCAACGAATTGAAACTATAGTTCGGCCCGCCAAGATAGGTCGCTGTCTGCGACGAACCATACGGGAAGCTGCCTGAATGAGCGCCATTAGGCAAACTCGCCTGCCAGTTTGCGTTCAGATTAGTGCCTGAGAAATCATCAAAAAAGGCCGTTGCGAGGGATGAAAGAATATTCAAAACCCCATTGGAACTGGTGATGCTGCCGTAGGCATTGGTTACCACGACTGCATAATTACCAGCTTGAATGGCTTGAACATTGGTCAATACCAGCGATGAACTGGTTGCACCGGCTATATTGGTGCCGTTAAAATTCCACTGATAGTACAGGGGGGCCGTACCGCTGGCGGACACCGTAAACGTAGCCGTGCTGCCCGACATTACATATTGATTGCCAGGCTGAGTGGTAATGGATGGCTTCACGCCATTTACGGTGAGCAACGCATTGGAACTCCAAATGCCACCGTACGCATTGGTAACCGTTAGGACATAAATGCCGGCCTGGGAAGGCTGCACATTTGTTAAAATGAGCGTGTTATTCGTTGTTCCAATTAAATTGGTGCCGTTAAAGCTCCAGAGGTAAAGGAGCGGCTGTGAGCCGCCAGCCGTGCCCACCAAACTAACCGAGCTCCCGGCAGTAACCGTTTTATTGGTAGGCTGGGTAACGATATATGGCGCAACCTGCACTGTCAGCGCTGCATTTGAACTCAAAACCGATCCAAACAAATTCGTGACGAATACGGAATAATTACCCGCCTGAACCGACTGAACATTGGTCAACTGAAGCGAAACATTGGTGGCACCCGCCAAGTTCGCACCATTGAACTTCCATTGATAATTAATCGGCGCCGTGCCGACCACACTTACGTTAAAGATAACCGTACCACCAGAGGCGACGCTTTGTGAACTGGGCTGGTTGGTGATAACCGGACCAGAACCGACGTTCAGAAGAGCGTTGGAGCTAAAAGCCGCACCGTACGCGTTAACAACACTCACTGCATAATAACCAGCCTGGCTGGTCTGAACATTTGAAAGCATCAACGTAGAATTGGTCGCGCCACCCACGGGCAATCCATTTTGCGTCCACTGATAATATAACGGATTTGAGCCACTGGCTGAGACGCTCAACGTGGCAGTGCTGCCGGAAGTCGCCGTCACATTCGCCGGCTGGCTCGTGATGGTGGGAGCAACCCCCGTGGTCAACTTCACATAATCAACCGCCACGTTCACCGGGTAAGGCGAAAGGGCATCACCAATTAATTGCGAGAGGGCGATTTTAAAACCCGAACCAAAGGCGGTGGAGTCATGGGCAAGTGTCTGGCCGATTAATTCATTGCCGTTGTCGTCCAAAATTGAGGCCCGAATATTTTGCCCCGGAGCCCCGGTCAAAACAATGCGATACCATGTATTGTTTGCGTATGAAAAAGGTGTTTCGGTATAATTATTGTCCACGGTGCTGCCCACAAAGAAACTTAATGCCCCGTCATAACTGCCACCAAAGGGCGACACAATGTCATAAAGATTGCTGTTGGTGGCATTGATAACCCAAATTTCAATAAAGCCATCAATACTGTTGGTAGGAGATTGAATGAGGGTATTGAAGCGGGCTTCATAACGGAAATCGCCAGTCACAAAATTGGTCGTTGAACTCCACCCGCAACGCTGCAAGGAATCCATGATATTGGTCATGCGCAACACCGAGGCACCGCCAACTGATTCAAAATCATAATTGGGAGCGCCAATGTATTGGGCAACCTGGGAATAACCGTACGGAAAACTGCCACTATAAGCGTTGGGAAGATTGGTCTGCCAGATCGGGTTTAAAGTCGGGCCACTGAAATCATCAAAAAACACTACGCCAGGGGCCAAATAAACCGTCAGAGTTGCCGTTGCACTGTTGGTCGGTCCATCGTCATTACTGAGCGTCACCGAATAGTTACCAGCTTGGCTCAAATCAATATTGGTCAACGTGAGCAGGGCGTTGGTCGCATTGGTAATGGCGGAACTGTTAAAAGTCCACTGGTAGAACAAAGGCGAATCGCTGGTGGCCGTCACGCCGAAATTGACCGTCCCGCCCACGGTGTTGGTTTGATTGACGGGTTGTGCAGTGATGACGGGCAACGCCGCCATGGAAACAAGCGGTGTGGCAATTAATGCGAAAATGGCGAAGCTTACCGCCTTTAAAAAAGACTTTTTCATATCCTGATCCTGTGTTTTTCCTTTGAACCGGCCCAATATTAGATGTTTATCTGAATGCTGCTACAATTTTTAGTCCAGTACATTAAAATTGTCAATCATTTTACCTTAATTAATACGCCACGCCTAAATGATTGAATGTGAAACAAAAGTAAAAGTTATCACCTCGCTCATTTCACCCACCTCAAGCAGCCTCCGAATCAGACCAAACAGTACAAAAATTTGCCCGTGTAGATTCAGCATTATTTGTGTCTTTTAACCGGTGGCTTCCGTCAAAAGCTGGACTTGGCAAAACCGCGCTTTATCATGGCGAACCGTCATGAACGAACCGGCTAACATCCCAGTTTTCATCCTGTGCGGCGGCTTAGGCACACGCATTAAGGAAGAGACCGAATTTCGCCCGAAACCAATGGTCCCCATCGGGGCTCATCCAATTCTGTGGCATGTGATGCAACTCTATGCGCGCCACGGTTTCAGGAAATTTGTGTTATGCCTTGGTTTCAAGGCAGATGTGGTAAAGGATTATTTCAACAACTTCCACCTGCGCAACGCCGATTCGACCATCAATCTCCGCACCAACAAGGTCACCGTCCATGAGCATCAGCATCAATTGGACTGGGAGGTCACCCTGGCATTTACCGGCGAGAAAAACCAAACCGGCAGCCGGATCGCCCAAGCGGCGCGCAAATATCTTGGCAAGGCAAAACATTTTGCCGTGACCTATGGCGATGGGGTGACGGATGCAAATCTTACCCAGGAATTGCAATGGCATTTGGCCCAAAAAAAATTAGGGACAGTTTTGGGCGTCAACCCCCCTTCCCGATTCGGTGAAATTAAGGTTGCCGGTGACCGGGTGGTTGAATTCGCCGAGAAGCCCGACCTCGAAGGCCATTGGATCAACGCGGGTTTCTTTTTCTTCCATCGCGATTTTGTCAAACGCCTGCCGGAAGATGAAACTTGCGTGCTTGAGCGTGACCCGCTCGTGAAGCTCGCCCGCGACGGCCAGTTAAATGTTTACAAGCATCGCGGGTTCTGGGCGTGCATGGATACCCAGCGCGACCGGGATTCCCTGACCCAAATGGTAGAAACCGGCAATGCGCCCTGGCTGAAGTAAATTTACCAGATGTTCAATAACGCATTCCAAGGCAAAGTTGTCTGGCTCTCCGGCCACACTGGATTCAAAGGTGCATGGCTCGCGGAGTGGCTGACCCAATTGGGAGCACGGGTACATGGCTTTGCATTGCCGCCGCCGACCATTCCGTCTGTCTTTGTTCAATTGGATTTGGAAAAACGCATCACCCATGAAATTGGTGATGTGCGGGATGAGTCTGTGGTTAAGAATTCCATCCTGAGCACGCAGCCTGATTTCATTTTCCATCTCGCAGCACAGGCGTTGGTTCGTTACTCGTACGAGCATCCCTTGGAGACGTATGCGACCAATGTCATGGGCACAGCCCATGTCTTGGAAGCCGCCCGCAGCCTGAACAAAAATTGTGCGGCTGTCATTGTCACCACGGATAAATGCTACGAAAACCGGGAAATGGATTATGCCTATACCGAAGACGACCAACTCGGCGGCCATGATCCATATAGTTCGAGCAAAGGCGCGGCGGAGATTGTTATTGCGGCCTATCGCCGTTCGTTTTTTGGCAAGTCGCCCGTACGCATCGCCAGTGCCCGCGCCGGCAATGTGATCGGTGGTGGCGACTGGGCGCTGGACCGCATCGTTCCGGATTGCATCCGGTCATTGCAAAAACATTTAGCAATTCCAGTTCGCAACCCGCACGCAACGCGCCCCTGGCAACATGTGCTGGAACCCTTGAGTGGTTACCTCTGGCTGGCGGCGACGCTTGCCCAGCCGGAGCTGGTGATACAAGACGCAAAAGAAATCTGCGCGGCATTCAACTTTGGACCCGACAAGGAAGCCAATCGTAACGTGGGCGAACTGGTGCGGGAAGTTTTGAAACATTGGCCCGGCGATTGGGAAGATAAGAGCGATCCGCACGCACATCACGAAGCCAAGTTGCTGATGCTCTCCACGGCCAAAGCCAAGCAGACTTTGCACTGGCACCCAACGTGGCAATTTGAAGACGCCGTGGCCAACACCATAAAATGGTATCGCGGCGTAAATGAAAATGCCCATACCGCTGAAGCATTGATGCGCCAGCAAATTGCTGAATATGAAGCTACCGCCCGTGCAAAAAACCTGGCCTGGGCCACCCAATAATTTGTCATGTCGAAATCTCCCGCTGAAATCAAAGCTGAAATTTTGAAGCTCACTCGCGAGTTTTCCGCCGCGAGCCACGCAGCCAACCGCCCCGGCAATGACCCGCAGCATGCCGCCTTTGTGCCGGGCCAGACCACGGTGCCCTACGCCGGCCGGGTTTTCACGGAAGATGAAGTTGAAGCGGCGGTTTCCGCCACGCTCGATTTCTGGCTCACGCTGGGACCGGAAGGCGATGCTTTTGAAAATGAACTGGCTACCTTTTTAGGAATTAAAAAATCGATTTTGGTCAACTCCGGTTCTTCGGCCAATCTCGTTGCTCTCTCCGCCTTGACCAGTCCCAAGCTCGGCGCGGCACAGTTGCTTCCGGGCGATGAAGTCATCACGGCAGCGGCAGGTTTTCCGACCACAGTTGCCCCCATTTTACAAAACCAATGCGTGCCGGTGTTCATCGATAACGACCCATCGACATTGAACGGCCGCCCCGACCAACTGGAAGCGGCTTTTGTCCCCGGCAAAACCAAGGCCGTGATGATGGCCCACACGCTGGGAAATCCATTTGACCTGGCGGCCACACTGGACTTCTGCAAACGACATAACTTGTGGCTCATTGAAGACAACTGTGACGCCCTCGGCTGCCGCTACGACGACAAATTCACCGGCACGTTAGGAGATTTATCCACGCAAAGTTTTTATCCGCCACATCATTTGACCATGGGCGAAGGCGGCGCGGTCAATATTGTCAGCGACATGAAATTAAAGGTGCTCGCGGAAAGCTTCCGCGACTGGGGCCGCGATTGCTGGTGCCCCAGCGGGAAAGACAACACCTGTCATAAGCGTTTTGGCTGGAAACTGGGTGAATTGCCGGAAGGCTATGACCACAAATACATCTATTCCCATCTTGGCTATAATTTAAAACCGTTGGACCCGCAGGCCGCGATTGGACGCCAACAACTCAAGAAACTTCCCGGCTTCATTCAAGCCCGCATGGAAAACTGGGAATACCTCCGAGCCGCACTGGCGAACCTGGAAGAGTTTATTGAATTTCAATTGCCAACTCATGCCACTGGCTGGACGCGCGGAGGATTCACCTGGGACAATTCGGGACATCGCACCGAGTGTTCCTGGTTCGGCTTCATGATGCTGGTGCGGAAAACTGCGCCTTTTACGCGCCGTCAACTGGTTGAATATCTGGATGCCGCAAAGATCGGCAGCCGGATGTTATTTGGGGGCAACCTGGTGCGCCAACCGGCGTTTGTCACTTTGCACCAGCAACAGCCGGATGCGTTTCGCGTGGTGGGCAACCTCGCTGGCGCTGACCGCATCATGAACGAAGCCGTTTTTGTGGGTACCTACCCCGGCCTGACCCGCCCAATGCTCGATTACATGGTGGACACGGTCCAAACCTTTGTTAAAAAATTCTGACCGATGGAAGTCATCAACACAGAGCTGCCGGGGTTAAAAATCATCCGTCCCAAAATATTTCAAGACGCGCGCGGTTCTTTTGTAAAAACATTTCATCAGGATTTGTTTCGCGAACACGGCATGAACTTTGAGTGCCGGGAAGAATTTTTTTCCACCTCCGCAAAAGATGTGGTGCGGGGAATGCATTTTCAACTGCCGCCGGCGGCACACGCAAAACTGGTCTATTGCATCACCGGCCGGGTCTTGGATGTGGTGCTGGACCTGCGGAAGGGTTCACCGACGTACGGCAAAAGCTATGCCCGGGAATTAAATGCCTCGAACCGGGAAATATTTTTTATACCCATCGGCATGGCTCATGGTTTTCTGGCACTGGAAAATGACACCACCATGGTCTATCAGACGAGCACGCCCCATGCTCCAACCCATGATGCGGGAATCCGCTGGGACAGCATCCATTTCGACTGGCCGGTGAAGTCCCCGATTCTCTCCGAGCGCGATAAAAAATTTCCGGCGCTGGCCGATTTTCAGTCGCCGTTTGAATTTGCCTGATTGGTTCGCATGAAAATTCTTTTCACCGGCGCAAGTTCGTTCACCGGCTTTTGGTTTGTCAAAACGCTCGCCGCCGCCGGCCACGAACTCGTATGCCCCATTACCGGCAATGTCGAGGTCTACACCGGTACACGTCGTCAGCGCATTGATTTGCTCAAGCCGCTTTGCCGGCTGGTTCCGGAAGCGCCGTTTGGGTCGGACCGCTTTCGCGCGCTCGCGGGGTCGGAGGCGTTCGACCAGCTTTGTCATCACGGTGCTGACGTGACGAATTACAAGAGCCCGGATTTCAACGCTCAAGCCGCGCTCCAAAATAACACCCGTAATCTCGCCACCACACTCGACGCCTTGCATGGTCAAGGCACCAAATCGGTCATTTTGACGGGCACGTACTTTGAGGCGGACGAAGGCCAGGGCACGAGGCCGCTACGGACGTTCTCGCCTTACAGTCATTCCAAAACGCTGACGTTTGACGCGTTTGTGGCCGAGTGCCGGCGCACGAACATGGCGTTGGGGAAATTTGTCATCCCCAATCCGTTCGGCCCATTTGAAGAACCGCGCTTTACGGCATTCTTGATGAACCAATGGAAGGCTGGCAAACCCGTGGAAGTCAAAACGCCCGATTATGTCCGCGATAATATTCACGCGGACCTGCTGGCGCTGGCTTATGCAAAATTTAGCGGCGAAACAGCCACCGGCGCAGAGCCCTTTGCGAAATTTAATCCGAGTGGATACGCCGAGACACAGGGCCAGTTTGCCGAGCGGGCCCGGCGCGAGGTCAAAACGCGCACTGGCTGGGCGTGCGACCTTGCCCTCGCCAAACAGACAGATTTCTCAGAGCCCCTGGACCGCACCAATACGGAGCCGGTTGCAAACGATTTTCCGAACTGGAACGAAGCAAAAGCCTGGGACGCATTCGTGGAATTCTACACAAAGTAAATGGCCGCGCTGGCGCGAGCACACGCCGCAATCCAAATTTACTTTGAGGCCGTCCAACCTGCGCCCATGGCTTTGATGAGGGCAACGCTCGTTGCCAGCCGCTGGCCGCGCAGGGTGTTGACACTTTCTTCCTGGGCCAGCGCGGTGGTTTGGGCGGTGATCACATCAAGATATTGCTCCACACCGGCCTTGTAACGTTTCGTGGCGATATCGAGCGCACGTTCGGCGGATTGCATGGCGGCAGTTTCCTCGGCCAACTGGCTCGCAAGAAATGTTTGCCCGGCCAACTGGTCTTCCACGTCTTGAAACGCGGTCAAAATAGTTTGGCGGTACGTGGCCACCGTGCCGTTATAGGCGGCCTTGGCGGATTGAAGTTGCGCCAAATTTTGGCCACCCGTAAAGAGCGGAAATTGTATCGTGGGACCAACCGCCCAGAGATGACTTGGCCAGTCAAACAACGTGCTGGCGCTGATGGATTCAAATCCGCCGGAGCCATTCAGCGTGACCTTTGGATAAAACGCCGCCTTGGCCACACCAATTTGGGCGTTGGCCGCCGCCATGCGCCGTTCGGCTGCCGCAATGTCCGGGCGATGCTCCAGCCATTCGCTCGGCACCGTCAGGGGAATGGCCGGTACGTTGGTTAAATCAACGGTCCCCTGCCCCAACGCAAACGTAGTCGCGGACTGGCCGCACAATACCGCCAGTGCATGGCGCGTTTGGGCGCGCTGCAAATCCACGGCGGAAATTTGGGCCTGCGCGCTCTTGAGTTGCGTTTCAGCCTGGGCCACATCAAGTTCATCGGCAATGCCGCTCTTCTGACGGTTTTGGGTCAACTCGAGAGCATGTTGGTAAGCGACGGCCGTACGGCTCAACAACGCGGACTGTTCATCCAAGGCGCGCAACGTAAAATAATCCATGGCCACCTCGGCCTGCACGGATAGCTTGGCGGATTCCAAATCGTCGGCGGAAGCCACGAATTGAGCACCGGCGGCTTCACTCAACCGGCGAACCCGGCCCCAGATATCCACTTCCCAACTGGCATCCGCCGGGACGCTAAAAGTATTGTAAGTCCGGCCATTGGCGGTAAAACCATTAGGTGATGAATTGGCGCTGGTGCGCTGCCGGGTAGCGGATGGATTGGCGCTGATTTGCGGAAAGAAATTTGCCTGCGCCACTTTGACCGCCGCCCGGGCTTCATCGAAATTGGCCACCGCCACGGCAATCTGCTGGTTGTTGGACACCGCCAACGCCTCCACGCGGTTCAACTCGGCGTCGTTGTAAAGTATCCACCAATTTCCGTGCGGCAGTTCTGCGGACGGTTCAGCCACCTTCCAATTGCCGGCGTTGGTGATGGATACATCGCCAAATTTTGCCGGGACAGCGTTCGTGCCCAAGGCCGGTGGGCGCTGGTAATCCGGCCCGACGGCACAGCCAGCCAGACCCATCATGGCCGTGCCGGCCAGCAGGCTCATCGCCGTTTTAATCATCTGCATTTCGAATCGAATTTTCATGTCGTCAAATTGCCGGGCCCAGTTCCACCACACGTTTTGGCAGCGCGTGCCGGTTTGTTCGCCAGTTGGTATAACGCAGGCGAAGTTTTTCAATGGTCAAATAAACCACCGGGGTCGTGTACAAAGTCAGCGTTTGAGAAAGCAGCAACCCGCCAAAAACAGCAATGCCCAGGGGCTGGCGCAATTCCGAGCCGGTACCCATGCCAATCGCCAGCGGCACTGCGCCCAGCAACGCGGCCATGGTGGTCATCATAATGGGCCGAAAACGGATCACACAGGCCTGATAAATGGCCTCGGTGGGCGGCAACCCCTGACGCCGCTCCGCGTCCAGGGCAAAATCAATCATCATGATGGCGTTTTTCTTCACGATACCCATCAATAGAATGATGCCAATGAACGAGACAAGCGAGAGGTCGTTGCCACTGACAATCATGGCCAGCAACGCCCCTACGCCGGCGGACGGCAAAGTGGAAAGGATGGTTACGGGATGAATCAAGCTTTCGTAGAGCATGCCCAGGACGACGTAAATGGCGATGATGGCGGCCGCCACGAGCAACGGCATGTTTGACATGGAGGACTGAAATTGTTTGGCGGTGCCTTGAAAACTACCGGAGACGCCTGCGGGAAAATGCAGGGCGGTTTTGGCCTGGTCCACAATTTCCGTGGCCTGTCCCAAGGCAACGCCGGGTGTGAGGTTGAATGAAATCGTAACCGCCGGAAACAAGCTCTGATGGTTCACCGACAAACTGGTGTTGGAGGCAACAAAATGCGCAACGGTGCTCAAGGGCACTTGCTGGCCGCCGGAGGAGCGCACATATATCTTGTCGAGCGACGCCGGGTCCAATTGCAAGTTCGGGTCCGCCTCCAGCACAACATGGTGCTGGTTATAGGGGGTATAAATCACGGACACCTGCCGCTGGCCGAAGGCGTCATAAAGCGTATTATCAATATCATTTAAGTTGATGCCCAGGCGATAGGCGGCATCACGGTCCACGACGACATTCATTTGCAAGCCGAGCATTTGCTGGTCGCTGGTAACATCCTTCAATTGCGGGGATTGTTTCAGTTTATCTACAAGCTTGGCGGAATATTCGCCGAGGCTGGCGAGGTCGGACGCCGTCATGGTGTATTGAAATTGCGCCTTGCTCAGCCGCCCGCCCACGCGAATATCCTGCACCGATTGCAGAAACAAATTAATGCCGACAACCTGCGATAATTTCTTTCGCAACCGCGCAATCACCTGGTCGGCGGTGGCATTACGTTTGTTGTTGGGTTTTAACGTAATGAACATGCGCCCGTTATTGACGGTGGAATTGCCGGAGGCAGCGCCGATGAAAGAACCCAGCGAGGCCACCGCCGGGTCGGAAAGAACAATTTTGGCAACCTTCTGTTGAAGGCTTGCCATGGCATCAAATGAAATGTCCTGCGACGCTTCAGTGATGCCCATTAAAACTCCGGTGTCTTGTTGTGGAAAAAACCCCTTTGGCACGTAATTGTAGAGCAATATGGTTACGATCAAGGTGCCTGCCCAAATGCCGAGCGTGAAAACTTGATTGCGCAAAACCCATTTCAAGCCAGCTTCATAATGCCCCAGCAGCCACTCAAATCCCCGCTCACAAAAACGGCTGAACCGCCCCGGTTTAGGCAGCTCGGCTTCGGCGCGCAAAAAGCGCGAGCAAAGCATGGGGGTCAACGTCAACGAAATCAGGCCGGAGACCAAAATGGCCATTCCCACGGTCACCGCAAATTCATGGAACAAACGTCCCACCAAGCCACCCATGAAAATCAGCGGAATGAAAACTGAGATCAAGGAAAGGCTCATGGAGATGACGGTAAAACCAATCTGCCGGGCGCCATTCAAGGCGGCTTGAAACGGCCGCTCGCCTTGTTCAATGAAACGGTAGATATTTTCAATCACCACAATGGCGTCATCCACCACAAAGCCCACTGAAATCGTGATGGCCATCAGGGAAAGATTATCCAGGCTGTACTGCATTAGATACATCAGGCCCACCGTGCCCGACAAAGCCAGCGGCACCGTAATGCTCGCGATGAAGGTTGGCCAGAACCGCCGTAAGAAAATAAAAATCACCATGACCACGAGCGATATGCTGATGATTAACGAGAACTCCACGTCTTGAACCGAGGCGCGAATGGTCTGCGTACGGTCGCTCAAAACGCTCAGATTAATCCCCGCAGGCATCCACCGTTCCAGTTGGGGCAGCACCGCGCGAATTCGATCCACGGTTTCAATCACGTTCGCGCCAGCTTGCTTTTGGATGATAACCAACACCGCGCGATTTGTGCCCGACCACCCGGCCAATCTGTTGTTTTCCACGCCTTCAACCGCCTGGCCAAAAGCGTCCAACCGCAACGGCGTGTTGCCCCGCTGCGTCAGGATTAATTGTTTATACGGTTGTACATCGGTCATTTGACCGTTCATCACGATGGTGTGCGAAACTTGATCACCCTCAATGCTGCCGGCCGGAAGATTAATATTGGCCTGACTCAAAAGGGTGCGCACATCTTCCAGGCTGACATTGGCCGCCGCCAATGCGCCGGGATTAACCTGTACGCGCACGGCAGATTTTTCGGCACCGCTGATGGTGGCCTGGCTCACGCCTTCGACTTGATTGAGTTTCTGGCCGAGAATTTCATCCGCAAATTCGAACACTTGCGACTGCGGAAGCGTATCCGAGGTAAGCGCCAGAATCATGATGGGCGCGTCTGCCGGGTTCACCTTGCGATACGTCGGCGGGCCGGGAAGGTTGATGGGCAAATCCGATTCGGAAGCGTTGATGGCGGCCTGCACGTCATGGGCGGCGGCATCAATTTTGCGGTCTAAATCGAACTGCAATGAAATACTGCAACCGCCAAGCGTGCTGACGGAGGTCATTTCGTTGACGCCGGCAATTTGCCCCAAACGGCGTTCCAATGGAGTGGCCAAAGACGCGGCGACCGTCTCGGGGTCAGCCCCCGGCAATGAGGCGGAGACTGAAACCATCGGAAAATCGACGCGCGGGATGGCCGCCACCGGCATGTACCGGAAAGCCACGACTCCGCTCAAGAAAAGCCCAATCGCCAGCAGCGACGTGCCGATGGGACGGCGGATAAATGGCGCAGAAAGGTTCATGGCGTTTCCGGCTCTGGTTCAACCGGCGCGGTCGTTGGCAAATTTTCCTTGTTGGCCAACCGCCAGCGGCGGCTGTACACAGAGAGACGGCCAAGATAAAGATAAATGACCGGCGTCGTGAAAAGCGTAATGAGTTGAGATAAAAGCAAGCCACCGACAATGGCAATGCCCAAAGGCCGGCGCAGTTCAGAGCCGTTGCCATTTTCCAGGGCCAGGGGCAACGCACCCAACAAGGCCGCCATGGTGGTCATCATGATGGGCCGGAAACGCAGCAGACAGGCCTGGTAAATAGACTTTTCCGGCGGCAAACCCTGGGTGCGTTCCGCGTCCAGCGCAAAATCAATCATCATAATGGCGTTCTTTTGCACAATGCCAATCAACAGGATGATGCCCACCAATGAGATGAGTGACAGCGGCGTGTTGCAAATCATCATGGCCAGCAATGCGCCCACGCCGGCGGACGGAAGGCTTGATAAAATCGTCAGCGGATGAATGTAACTCTCGTAAAGGACACCAAGCACAATATAAATAACGAGAAGTGCAGCCAAAATCAGGAGCGGCTCGCTGCTGAGCGATGTGCGGAATTCCGCCGCGCTGCCTGAAAAGGAAGTGGCGATGGTATCCGGCAGACCAATCTGTTTGGCCGCACGGTTAATGGCATCCACGGCAGCGCCCAGTGATGCATTGCTGGCCAGGTTAAAGGAAAGGGTGACGGCTGGAAATTGCCCTTCGTGCGCGATGGTCAACGGCGCAGTGCCAATATTGACAGCCGCGAAACTTTGCAACGGAATCATCTG
>Ga0265327_10004078_pt1 | contig 13223 bp, 8 predicted proteins | sample 41621metaG_FD_202089 | JGI IMG/M metagenome (GOLD analysis project Ga0265327, IMG submission 202089) | Rhizosphere microbial communities from Carex aquatilis grown in University of Washington, Seatle, WA, United States - 4-16-21 metaG | ecosystem: Host-associated > Plants > Roots > Rhizosphere >... | reverse complement strand
CCATCGGGCCTCGTGGCTGCTATGATGAGGCGAAGCGCTTCGCTGAGGCCATGACGATGGCCTACCACCGCTTCCACAAGGTGGACACCAAGATTGTGCGCATTTTCAACACCTATGGCCCGCGCATGAGACTGGAGGATGGGCGCGTGGTGCCGGCCTTCATCGGCCAGGCATTGCAGGGAAACCCGCTCACGGTTTTTGGCGATGGCTCCCAGACCCGCAGTTTTTGTTACGTCAGCGACCTGATCGAGGGCATTTACCGTCTTTCGCAGAGCGACTACCACGAGCCGGTGAACATCGGCAATCCAGGTGAAATGACGGTTCGCCAGTTCGCGGACAAAATTTTGGCAATTACAGGCAGCAAGTCGGTCATCGATTTTCGCCCGCTGCCCGAAGACGATCCCAAGGTGCGGCAGCCGGATATTTCGCTCGCCAAAAAACTCCTGGGATGGTCGCCGCAGGTCTCGTTCGACGTCGGCATTCGGCAAACGGTGGAATACTTTCGCGAGTTTCTTGCACTCCAAGCTTGATGTTTGTGCTGGAAAGCTGCTAAAACAGGAAAAATGCCTGCTGAACAAGTAGGGTTGCCTTTTTTGCACCATGAACTTTCGCCCCCTCATCACCAGTCTCGCCATCGCCTTCGCGGCGGCGGCCTACGCCCAAGATGCACCGACGCTGCGGGTCAGAGTAACGGACGTCAAATCTGCGCCCGTTCAGACGCCGCAGTTCCAAATTTCCAATATTCCGGCCAAGCCCTATCGTCCTAAAACTTGGCTTGAAATCGATGTGACGTTCGATGCGGAAAAGACGGCGAAGGGTCTGGCGGAGTCAGGTCCCTTTGTGGATGGACTGGAGTTCAAATATTATGTGGCTCTCAACAAGCAACGTGGGGCTCCTCCCAAAACCATCCTCCTTACGGGCACCATCAATTACTCCAACATCGCGGTGAAGGAAAAGTCACACGCTTTGGCGTTTGTTTCACCTGCCTCCTTGTCCCGTCTGCTGGACAAGACGGATTTTACGGTGGGTGACATCAAGGCCGTGGGTGTCGAGGTGACGGCGGGTGGCCAGCCCACTGGAGGTGGCAAATCCACCCAGGCTGGGAAATTCTGGGAAAACCTCAGTGCTTTCGATGTGACGGACGGCCTGATCCTGCCCAAGTTCAAAACACCTTTCGCTCCGGCTTGGGGTGATTATGACGTTGAAGTGAAACCCTGATGAGTTTTGCTTCCGTCTCCTGAAATTTGACCGTTCCGCGCAGCCTTTCTTTTTCTCATGGCCGACACCAGTTCTTTCGCCGTCCTCAACCTCGGTTCGCAGCGCGTCAGCGGGGCCGTATTCACCAAAGACCGTTCCGGCGGGCTGGTGCTCAAACAGGTGGAATTTGCGGAGATGTACGGCGATCCGTCCATGGAAGCGACACGGCTGCCGCAGTTGCACGCCGCCGTCCTTGAGCTGGTGGACAAGCTCAAAATCAAAGGCAAGCCCGTCTGGTATGCCATCGCAGGTCATGTGGTTTTCACCCGCTTCGTAAAGCTTCCTCCGTTTCAGGACGACAAGGCGGACCAGATTGTGGAGTTCGAGGCGCGGCAAAATGTGCCGTTCCCGATCAACGAAGTTATTTGGGATTATGAGTTCTTGGGGGAGAAGACCGGGCCGGAACGGGAAGTCGTGCTGGTGGCCATCCGCGCGGACGCGCTCAATGACATCAATTTTCAGTTGGAGTCCAATCACGTCAGTGTGGCCGGGGTTGATCTGGCGCCGATGGCTGTCTACAACGCCTTCCGCCATGCTTACCCGGACGTGGAGGAGTCCTCCCTGATTGTGGATCTTGGCTCCAAATCCACCAACTTGGTTTTTGCCGAGGGAGATCGTCTTTTCACGCGCAATATTCTGGTGGGCGGCGCCACGGTGAGCGGCGCCATTGCCAAGGAGATGCAGCTTCAGTTTGGCGATGCTGAGGCGCAAAAACGCGCGCATGGCTTTATCGCTCCCGGAGGCGCGTATGAGCCGCACGAGGACGAAACGGTGGATGCCATTTCCCGCATCATGCGCAATACCATGACGCGCCTGCATGGGGAGATCATCCGCACGGTCAATTTCTACCGCACCCAGCAGGGGGGCACCCCGCCGCGCCGCATCTTCATCTGTGGCGGTGGCGCGCAGACCCCCATGGTGGTTGAGTTTTTCCAGGAGAAGTTCAACCTTCCGGTGGAGGTGTTGAATCCGCTTCGTGGCGTGCAGGTGAGTGGCTCGGCGGACGCGGCGGCACGTGTCCAGGCTGCCGGAATGACGGAACTGGTGGGACTGGCCCTGCGTCATCTGGGAACTGTTCCCGTCGAAATTGAGCTGGTGCCGGACAGTGTGGCGCTGGCACGGGATTCCGCAAAGCGAGCGCCCTTCCTCGTGATGGCGGCGGTCTGCCTTTTCGCCCTGCTGGGCGCGGGGATTTATTACTTCAAGCAGGCAGGCGCGGTGACGGCCAACAAGGTGGCCGCGCTCAAAACAAAGTATGATGACCTGAACCAGCAGGACAACCAACGCAAGAAGCTGGAGGGTCAGCTCGATGAGCTGAGGCGCCAGAGCGCGCAGTTGCAGGATGCGGTGAAGAGCCGGGGTTGGTGGGATCGCCTCCTGGCCCTGCTCAACAGCAAGTATGAGGACGACTACATCTGGATCACCCAGCTGGAGATCCTCAAGAACGGCCAGCCCATGACGCCGACCCTCGTGGCCAGCAGTTCCTCGGCGCCCCCTTCGACTGCTTCAACCGCTGCCGCGGCCGGCCAGGAACCCAAGTACGAGTTGAGCGTGCAGGGTCTCTACCGCAAAAATGCCAAGGGACAGCAGGTGGTGTACGACTACTACAACAGCCTCAAGGCGGTCACAGACGTCTTTGCGACGCCTGATCCAACGAGCAAGCCGGAAGTCACCGCGGGTCTGGATGATGACCGCTACGCCTATTCTTTTAAATTCCGCCTGCCGATTCAACCGGGTACGATGAAATTCGAGAAGTGATGAATTGGATTAAACAAAACAAAAAGCTGGCGGCGATCCTCGGTGTGATGATCGCCGGGGGTATTGGTCTTGGGGTGATGCTCTACATGGCATGGGCTGATTTTTCAACCCAGCGAGATTCGTGGACTGACCTGGATCAGAAGACCACCAGGCTTGAGAACTCCAAGTTCACTCCGAATGCGGAGAATGTGAAGCTGCTGGGGCAAAATCTCGATGAATACCGCGACAAGTTCGCCCTTCTACAGCAGGTGTTGCTCTCCAAGAAGCTTCAGAAGGAGGTAAAGCCCATTACGGAAACGGATTTCCAGGCAAGATTGAAGGAGCGCACCCGCGCTGTGGTGCAAAAAGCCGGAAAGATCACGGAAATGCCCAAGGATTTTGCCTTGGGTTTCGATGAATACGCTGCCAGTCTGCCACCCAGCCCGGAAGTGGCGGCTGAACTCAACGTGCAGTTGGACGTAACGGAAACGTTGATTAACACGCTGCTGGAGGCTGGCGTGAAGTCAGTGGATTCGCTGGAACGCACCCGGCTGCCTACCGAGCGTGGTGGAGCGGGTAAAACTCCCACGCCGCCTCCGCCTCCACCCAAGCCGGTCAACAAAAACCAAAAGCAGGCGCCCGTTGCACCTACTGTCGCCGCTGTGGTGGACCGCTATCCCATCAAGTGCGTCTTCACCTGTGACTCGGGGCCGCTGCAAAATGTGATGAACAGTCTCGCCAATCCTGCAGTCACGCCTGATTTCCTTGCCGTTCGCCAGCTCCACGTGGAGAACGAGAAAAAGGAGGCGCCCACGAAAGATGAAATTCGCCAAATCCTGCAGCAGGATCGTACAGCGGCGCCCACGCCGCCTTCGCCGCCTCCAACGGCCGGGGGCAAGGGCGCGCCCCCGAGCAAGGAGATTCCTCCCGCGATTCCCCAAAAGAAAGACGCCGCAGTGATCTTGGGCGGAGAAATGATCAAGGTTTATCTGGAGGTGGACTATCTGCGCTTCCGGCAACCTGCCGCCGAAGGGGCCGCCGCACCGGCGCCCGCTCCCCAACGCTGAATCCTTTGACTGGCCAGACCATCCCTTCCCATGCAGAAAAACCAGGGCAATTACGAAAAAATCTTGATCATCATCATGGCGGTGGCCGCGATCGCCGCCGGTGGGTGGTTTATTTATTCGACCCAGACTTTCCCGGCCACGCTGTCCCGCAAGGCTGTCAAGCCAAGGCCGTTTGAGGAAAACATCCCCGTGAAGGACATCGAAGAAGCCACCCAGCATGCGGTGGCGGACGCCAAGTCTTGGAGCGCTCCGGTGCGCAACAACAAGCCGGTGCCGCTCTTCAAGTCCGTGCTCCTGGTGCTCAAGGGCGAAGAAATCATCGACATGTTTGTGGAGCAGCCGCCGATCCGGCCCCCATTCACAAACAAATGGCTGCGGGATAACATGCGCAACATGGAATATCTCGTGCCCAACGTGGACGAATTGGACCCGGATGGAGACGGCTTTACGAACTTGGAGGAGTTTAATGGCGGCACCGATCCCAACAATCCCAGCAGCCATCCGCCCATCACGGACAAGCTCTTCCTGGTCCAGCGCATCGAGCACAAGTATCTGGTAACCCTCAAGTCTTCCGGGGATCCGCCCTACCAGGTCACTGTTACCACCGAAGATGGCCGGCGGCGTGGATCGTTTGTGGAAATCGACAAACCGTTCGGGGTGGGGGGCCGGTTTGTGGCCAAGAAGTTTGAGAAAAAAGAGGTGCCGGACGCAAGGCTCGGGACCAAGGACGTGTCGGAGTTGACGGTGTATGATACCCTTCGCAAGAACGAGATCGTCCTGGTCAAGGATTTGGACGTGAACTTGGCCGAGTATGAAGGCGTATTTGAGTTCCGCCTGAAAGTCATTGAGACCATCAAGGCCAAAAAAGGCGACAATTTCCGCATTCCCGGGCATGATGAAACGACCTTTAAGGTCATCGACATCCAAGAGGACAGCGCGGTCATCGCCCCCCTTAAGGCAGACGGTACCCCTGAGAAGGAAATTGTCATAAAAAGGGGCTGATTCAGGCCATTTCCAGTTTGTTCAAAAAAATGTAAGACCCTCAAATAAGTCTCGCCTTCAAGGCCCAGTTTTGCATAAATAGTCATTTAACAGGCATTCTTTTCCGCTCCCAACACCCATGATGATCCTCAAAAAAAGCCTAGCGTCGCTTCGAACTCCCATCGTCGCTGTTTCCGGTCTGGCATTATCATTTTCCGCCGCGTTAACCTTTGCAGGTGAAGGTGGTGGCTCGGTTTCCAGTATCGCAAGCCGTGAGATTGCCCGTCGGCAAGCCCGTGAACAGGAGGCTATTGCAGCCATCGCCAGGGGAGACAAGGCCATGGCTGAAAAGGACTACGAAGCCGCGCTGAACGAATACAAGACGGCCATGGACCTGCTTCCCGAGGCTCCGATGACCCAAGGTTGGCGCGATGTGGCGGCGGCGAAGTATTGCGATGCGGCCGTGGAATTGGCCAGGGAACGTGCCAAAAATGGACGGTATCAGGATGCCAAGGCCCTGCTGGTGGACGCCATGAACCGCAAGCCGGACTGCGCGAAAGCCAAAAAACTCATGAAGGAGCTGGATGATCCGGTTCGCTATGAAGTAGCCCTTACCCCCGAGCATGTTAAAAACGTGGAAGATGTCCGCCGCCACATTGAGATGGGGCAGAGCTATAAAAATTTGGGCGATCTTGACAATGCTATCAAGGAGTACCAGGACGCTCTCCGTATCGACCACTACAACACGGCTTCCCGCCGGGACATGGAAAAGGTGGAGCAGGAGAAGTCCCGCTACTTTGATGCGGCGCGTGACCACATGCGGGCCAAGATGCTCAACATGGTGAACCAAGGGTGGGAAGATCAGGTCCCGGTCAAGTTCGCCACTGACGTCAATGCTGACATCAACAACCAGATCAATTCCGGTCGTTACTACACGGAAAAGATGCAGCGCATCATCTTTCCGAGCGTCCAGTTCCAAGGCGCGAGCGTGGAAGAAGCCATCGAATTCCTGCGCATCAAGAGCAAGGAACTCGACAACGTGGAGCGCGACCCTGCCAAGAAAGGCGTGAACATCATTCTCAAGGCCGGCTCCACGCCATCGACTGCCCAGATCAGTCTTGACCTGCACGACGTGCCGATGGTGGAAGCACTGCGCTATATCACGGAACTCGCCGGGATGAAATACAAGGTGGAACCGTACGCTGTGGTGGTGGTGCCCATCTCGGATGTGGGCAACGAGCAATACACGCGCACCTTTAAGGTGCCGCCGGATTTCCTCACTTCCACCGGCAATGCTGGTGAGGGTGCTGCGGCTCCCGCGGCTCCGCCTGACCCCTTTGCCGCCAAGGGAGCGGCACCTGCCGCAGGTGGTGGTGGCATCGCAGTCCGCCCCAACGCACGGGCAATCCTTGAAGGAGCTGGCATCACCTTCCCCGAAGGTTCCTCCGCAGTCTTCAATGCTTCCACCTCCCAGTTGGTGGTCAAGAACACCCAGCCCAATCTTGACCAGGTCGAGGCTTTTGTGGACAGCCTGCTCCGGAAGGTGCCGCAGCAGATTTACGTGACCTGCAAATTTGTGGAAGTGAGCCAGAAGAATACGGACGAACTGGGCTTCGACTGGCTTCTCGGCCAGTTCAACATCCCGGGCGTCAGCAGCGTGTTCGGCGCGGGTGGTACTGCCGGCAACTCCGCCAACGGTCCCACCTCCGTTGCGAACTATCCGTTCATTTATCCGTCGGCGGGTTCCGCCGTTGGCCAGTATCCCGTCACCGGGGGTAATCGTTCCGGCAGCGCTGCCATCAGCCCTGACTCCATTGACGGTCTGATCCAGGGCAGTACAGGCAATGTCAGTCCGGCGCCGGGGGTGTTCACCATTGCCGGGGTCTTCACAGACCCGCAGTTCCAAGTGGTGATCCGGGCGTTGAGCCAGAAGAAGGGCGTGGACCTGATGAGCGCTCCGAGCGTCACCACCCGGTCCGGTCAGCGTGCCAATGTGGAAGTGGTTCGTGAGTTCATCTATCCTACCGAGTTCAACCCGCCGCAGATTCCCACCCAGTTCGGCGCAGTGGGCGGTGTGACCACCGGTGCGTTCGGGGGTGCTTCCTCCGCCTTCCCCGTCACTCCCACGACCCCCACGGCGTTTACCATGCGCCCCGTGGGTGTGAAGATGGAAGTGGACCCGGTCATTGGCCCGGACGGTTACACGATTGACCTCAGTTTGGCTCCTGAAGTGACAGAATTCGACGGATTCATCAACTACGGCAGCCCGATTCAGACCTCCGCTACCGATGCGCTGGGCAACCCGACCACGGTCGTGCTGACTCCGAACATCATCAACCAGCCGGTGTTCTCCACCCGCAAGGTGACCACGGCGGTAACGATCTGGGACGGCCAGACGGTGGCCATGGGCGGCTTGATTCGTGAAGACGTTCAGGACGTGGAAGACAAAGTGCCGCTGCTCGGAGATCTTCCCATCGTTGGCCGTCTCTTCCAGTCCAAGGCAGAAGACCACTACAAGCGCAACCTGATGGTGTTTGTGACCGCGCGCCTGATCGATCCTTCCGGCCAGCCACTGCGCAACCCGCAGACCACCACCACGACCCCTGGACTGCCGCCGGCGCCGGAAACGGTTTCCGCAACTCCGGGCGTCCCGGGAGTACTGCCGCCTCCAATGAAGTAATTACTTTTCTTCCCCAAGGAAGACGTCAAAAAGGCCGAATCGGTTTGCCGGTTCGGCCTTTTGTGTATCATGGCCGCTATGAAAACGTGGGTGGTGACAGGTGGTGCCGGGTCCGGCAAGTCCCTCTTCTGCCGGATCTTGGCTGACTTGGAGCCGGGAGTCCGGCTATTTTTTAGCGACGAGGCTGTGCATGAAATCTTGGCGGATCCCGCCTCCGGCGCTGAGCTCGCCAAAATGTTCGGCAACTCGATCCTGAACGATGCGGGCACCGTGGATCGGGCAAAAATGCGGGCCATGGCCTTCGCCAGCAAACGCGCGCGCCAGCGCTTGGAAAAGTTCACCCACCCGAAGGTTTTTCAAAAGTACGTCAAGGCTCGGGAAGGGGCCGAAACCGGGGGGGTACAACTTTTCGTTGCGGAAATCCCATTATACTACGAAGTTAAAGCCGCAGTCCCGACCGACCAGGTCATCCTCGTCGCCGCCCGCGAAGCGAGCCAGATCAAACGCCTTGCCGAAACCCGCGGATTAGACGAGGCCGGTGCCTCCCGCATCCTCTCTGCCCAACTGCCACTGGAGCAAAAAATAGACCTCGCTCCTGTGGTTGTATGGAACGAGGGCTCGCAGGAAATGCTCCAGGCCCAGGCACAGCTGCTTCTTCAACAAATTGCTCAATGACATCCGATCCCACCCCCGCTGAAAGCGCCGAAGCGCCCACCCATGCCAACGGCACGCAATCTCCGCCCCCTGAAATCGCGGAGACCCCTGCCGCCACCACGGCGCCCACGCCTGTGACCGACGCGCCTGCGCAGCCCCAGACTCCCAAAGCGGAGCCACCCTTTCCGGAGGAAGCCTCCATCAATGAACTCCAGTCTCGCTCCATTGGCGCCCTTCAGCTCCTCGCCCAGCAGCTCGGCTGGCGTGTCAATGCCAGCCGCGGCAAGCACCAGCTCGTAAACGAACTCGTCGCCTGGATGAGTCAGCACGGCACCAAGGTCACTGTGGAGGGTTTTATCGAGATCCTTCCCGAGGGCTACAGCCTGCTCCGTTACCCCAAATACAGCTTCGTTCCGCTGCCGGAGGACATTTTTATCCCTCCTTTCATCGTCAAAAAATTCCAGCTTCGCGCCGGACAAAAGTTGAAGTGCCTGCTCAAGGTGCCGGTGCAGCGTGAGAAATATCATGCGGTGGAACGCATTCTGGAGATCGAGGGCCAGCCCTTCGAGCAGTGGCAGCAGCCGGAAAACTTCGACAAGCTGACTGCTACCTTTCCCTCGGAGCGCATCATTCTGGAGACGCCCAAGAAATCGTCCGTCAGCGCCCGGGTCGTGGACATCGTCGCGCCCTTGGGCAAGGGCCAGCGCGCCCTTATCGTCGCCTCGCCCCGCTCGGGAAAGACGATGATGCTCAAGGAAATTGCCAAGTCCATCACCAACAATCATCCGGAGGTCACCCTGATCATCCTGCTGCTCGATGAACGTCCTGAGGAAGTCACCGACTTCGAGGAAACCGTCAACGCGGAGATTTACAGTTCCACTTTTGACGAAGCACCCAAGCGGCACTCCCAGGTCGCGGAACTCGTGCTGGAGCGCGCCAAGCGCCTCGTGGAGATGCGCAAGGACGTAGTCATCCTGCTCGACAGTATTACGCGCCTCTCCCGGGGTTACAATGCGCTCACTGGTGGCCGTGGCCGCATCATGTCCGGCGGCGTCGATTCCAAGGCCCTCATGAAGCCCAAAAAATTCTTCGGCGCAGCCCGCAAAGTCCAGGAAGGCGGCAGCCTCACCATCGTCGCCACCGCTCTCGTGGAAACCGAAAGCAGGATGGACGATCTTATCTTCGAGGAGTTCAAGGGCACCGGCAACATGGAGATCAGCCTCGACCGCGAAATTGCAGAACGCCGCATTTACCCGGCGATCCACCTTCTCAAGTCCGGCACCCGTCGCGATGACCTTCTGTACCATCCGGACGAGATGAAGCGCATCGCCATCATCCGCAAGCAGCTGGCCAGCGTGCCGGCCGCCGAAGCCTTGGAGTTGCTCATCCGCAACATCGAGCGCAGCGGCAGCAATGCGGAAATCATGCTCACCGGATTGAAGCAATAGCGGGGATTTTGCTGTGACGCAGACCGCGCACCTGTGGATTGACCAGGCGGAGCAACTCCGCCGTCTGGTGAAGGATATTGGCGAGCGGATCGACCGCAAGGAAGTGACCGCCTGCTGCATCGATACCGAGGCGGACAGCCTGCACCATTTCCAGGAGCGGCTCTGCCTGATCCAGCTCGCGGTGGGGGAAACCTATGCGCTCATCGATACCTTGGCCCTGCCGGACGTGACCGAGTTGCTCGCCGTGCTGGACCGCATGGAAATCTGGCTGCATGGCGCCGATTATGATTTGACGCTCTTCAAGCGCACCTATGGCTGGACGCCGCACCGCGTGCACGATACGCAGATCGCCGCCCGGCTCGTAGGTCATCGCCAGTTTGGCCTCGCGGCGCTTATTGAAAAGCATTTCGGCGTGGCTCTTTCCAAGGCCTCCCAAAAGGCGGATTGGAGCAAGCGCCCGTTGCCAGAAAAGATGCTCGCCTACGCGGTGGATGACGTGCGCTATCTCGGGCCGCTCGTCGAGAAGCTGCGCGCGGAACTGATCGCCAAAAACCGCTGGGACTGGTTCCTGCAAAGCTGTGACAACCTGCGCGCCGATGTGCTGGCCCGCCCGGAACGCGATCGCGAGGACGCGTGGCGCATCAGCGGCAGCGGCACGCTCCGGCCCAAAGGACTGGCCTTGCTGCGCGCCATTTGGCGCTGGCGGGACGGAATGGCGCGCGAGCGGGATGTGCCGCCCTTCCGCATCATGAACAACCAGCAACTCATCGGCACGGCGCTGGAATTTGAAGGCAAAGACAGCGTCACCATTTCGCCGCGCTGGCGTGGCAAGTGGCGCGATACTTTTCTCCAGGCCGTGCAGGAAGTGCGCGATGCCGACCCTTCCGCCTGGCCCCAGCGCCTGCGCGGCAACGGCAAGCGCGCCACCGACGAACAGCGGGCCGCGATTGATCGCCTCTGCAAGAAGCGGGACAAGATTGCCGCGGAGTTGGACATCGAATCCTCTTTGGTGGGTTCCCGAGCCGACCTCGAAGCCGTCGTGCTGCGCCCCAACGATGCCGATGTCCCGCATCTCATGGACTGGCAGCGCGAGTTGCTCGACGCCGCGGAGTGATAAAGACAGCGGTTGGCGCGCGTTGGAAACTGGCGCGTTGGAAGGCTTGAGACTTTGGCGCGTTTGACGCCATGAAATCCGCTTTTCTTCTCGCCGCATTCTTTTTTGCCTTGATCCAACCCGGCTTTGCACAGCCGTCCACTCCACCCACACCGCAGCAGGTCGCTCTCAGCGCCTATTTTGCGCAGCAGGTCGAGTCGCTGGAAGGACAGTTGGATCGTGAAATCAAGACCAAGGAAGACTGGGAGGCGAACGAGTCGGAGTATCGCCGCCAGCTTGCGGAGATGCTGGGCCTGGACCCGATGCCGCCGCGCACGGAATTAAAAGCCACGAAAACCGGCGAGTTCGAGCACGAGGGCATCATCGTGGAAAACCTGCATTACCAGTCCATGCCGGGCCTCTACGTGACGGCGAATTTGTATAGACCAAAGGTCGTCGAAAAGCCGCTGCCCACCATCCTCTATGTCTGCGGCCACTCGGTGAAGGAAAAGAACGGCATCAGTTATGGAAACAAGGCGGGCTACGAACACCACGGCGTGTGGTATGCGCAGCACGGCTTCGTCTGCCTGGTGATCGACACGGTGCAACTCGGGGAGATTCGTGGTGAGCACCACGGCACTTATGACCATGGGAGATACTGGTGGTGGGCGCGCGGTTATACGCCCGCAGGCGTGGAAGCGTGGGCCGGCATTCGCGGACTGGATTATTTGGAAACACGTCCGGAGGTGGACAAGTCGCGCTTCGGTGTCACGGGTCGCAGCGGCGGCGGCGCCTACTCGTGGTGGGTCGCCGCGCTGGATGAGCGCATCAAGTGCGCCGCGCCCACGGCAGGCATCACCACGCTGCACAACCACGTGGTGGACGGCTGTGTGGCGGGCCACTGCGACTGCATGTTCATGAACAACACCTATCGCTGGGACTATGACAAGGTAGCCGCGCTCGTGGCGCCGCGTGCGCTCTGCATCATCAACACGGACAAGGACAACATCTTCCCCCTGGATGGCGTGGTGAAAATCTACAACAGCACGCGCCGCATCTACAAGTTGCTCGGCGCGGAGAAGAACATTGGCATTCAGATTGCCGAGGGTCCACACCAGGATTCGCAGCCCCTTAACACCGGAGAGTTCCACTGGATGACCCGCTTCCTGCAGGGCGCCGATCCCATGAGCACGCTCGATGCGCCGGCGGTGCACAGCATCCCCATGGAGAAGTTGCGCGTTTTCAGTGAATTGCCCAAGGACGAGCGCAACACGAAGATCGACGAGAGTTTCGTCGCCACTGCGCCTGAACCAAAAAAACCGGAAAACGCGGAGGAGTGGGCCAAGCAGCGCGATGGCTGGATGAAGGCGCTGAAGGAGAAATGCTTCGCGGGGTGGGGGAGTGAGCCCAGCGTATTCTTCAGCCCCAAGTCTGTTACCATCGCTTCACGCGATGGCGCAAGCCTGCCCAAGGCGGCTTCCAAGGTCAACTTGTCCGTCGGAGAAAATGGGACGCTTGAGCGCCGTTCCTCCAATGAAATCGAAGCAACGTTTGCTGAAAATCAGGAGACAGAGGGAGTGACCCTTTCCCGGCTCTGTGTGAATGGCGATCCTGAATTTGATATCTACATCGCCCACAAGACCGGATCAAAACTTGCCGACCTTGATCTCGCTGTTCTCAATGTGCTCGACGAGCAGGGCTGGCAGGAATTCGCCAACACCTACGCGCATAAATTCTCCGCACTGTTTCCCAAGGACCTCAAAACCCAGTCCGACGACAAGGACTTCGAGCAGGAGAAAAAGATGTTCCAGAACTTTAAGTGGGGCATGGCCTACATGTGTCCGCGCGGCATCGGCCCCAGCGCTTGGGACGTGAAGGAAAAACCCACCGATCCCAAAGCCGCGGCCGCTCTCGAAAAAGATCACGTCCAGCGCCTGCGTCGTTTTTATCTCCTCGGCCAGACGCTCGAAGGCCAGCAGGTGTGGGACGTCCGTTGCGCCATCCGCGCCCTACGCAGCGTGCCGGGATTGGAGAAAACAAAGCTGTGGCTCCAAGCCTCCCGCACCCAGGCTGGCAATGCGCTCTACGCATCCCTTTTTGAAGACGGCATCACACGCCTTGACCTCCACGAGTTGCCGCACTCCCATACGTTGGGGCCCGTGTATCTGAATGTCCTGAAGTATCTCGACATGCCCCAGGCCGTGGCCATGGCCTGCGAGCGCACCCGTGTGGTGGTCTATGACGATGATCCGGCGGCATGGGCCTATCCACAGCAGTTGACTGCCCAGTTTGACTGGGCCAAGGAC
>Ga0265327_10004077_pt1 | contig 13224 bp, 11 predicted proteins | sample 41621metaG_FD_202089 | JGI IMG/M metagenome (GOLD analysis project Ga0265327, IMG submission 202089) | Rhizosphere microbial communities from Carex aquatilis grown in University of Washington, Seatle, WA, United States - 4-16-21 metaG | ecosystem: Host-associated > Plants > Roots > Rhizosphere... | reverse complement strand
GAATTGCACGAATTACACAAAACTAATTCGTGAAAATTAGTGTAGCACGAATAACAAGCCACAAATTGCACGAATTACACAAAACCAATTCGTGAAAATTTGTGTAATTAGTGGCTAAAAATAATAAGAGCCTCTCAGTGAAAATTGGGGGGCTTTTTTAATGAAATACAAATGAAAACAACTTACTTTTTAGGAGCGGGCGCCAGTTACAATGCGATTCCCACCGTAGGAGAATTAGACAAAGCATTTAAAAATATATGTGATCAACTGTACGGATTGAGATCTAGTTTTCTAGATTCAGTGAGCTCATCACAATTTGGAACTTTTGAAAAATTTATGAAAATCTGTTCCAAAGAAAGCACGAGATTTGGAACTATTGACACATTTGCAAAACACCTGTGGCTTATCGATAGTAATGACCTAAAAGATTTGAAATTATCATTAAGTCTTTTTTTTACCTTATGGCAAGAGTTAGATAAAGGTCATTTCAGCAAAGAAATTAGAAGAGATTGGTTTGAAGATATAGATCATAGGTATTTAGGTCTATTTGCAAATTACCTTGAAAAAAGAAATGGAAACATCTCTTTAAACTACGATGTTAAATTTATAACGTGGAATTACGATACACAAATAGAACGGGCGCTTGCATTACTCATTGGATCTAACTCGACCGAAAGAGCACTTGATAAATTTAACGTTTACCCCTATAAATATGATAGTAGCAATTCGAATCCAAACATTGTTCATCTCAATGGCATTGCTGGCCTCTACGCAGAACATTCGAAGAATGAAACTCATGCCATTTTTGACAAAACCAGCCCTAATAATAATCTTTTAGATATTCTTCAAAAAGTTCTGTATACAGTTAATTCGAGCTATACAAACAACAGATATTTCACTTTTGCTTGGGAAGATGATCCTTTCTCAATTGATGCAATCAGCCACGCAACATCTATACTTAAAGAAACAGAAATACTTGTAATAATAGGATATTCATTTCCCACTTTTAATGACGAAGTAGATAAAAGACTAATGAAAACTCTTAAAGAATCAAATAAATTTAGAAGGGTTTACTATCAAGATCCTAATGCAAACAAAGAATTACTATTGGCTAGGTTTGGAATACCTGAAAATAAAATTACAATAGTAAAAGACATAAATCAATTTGTTTTACCATTAGACTCTCATAGTATCAATCCACCACCCGGTCTGTTTGAAGTTTTATAAATAGTGACTACCCACGTTCGGCGCAGCGTCTCGCTACGTCTTTGTTAACAAGGCATCCCGCCTGCCAGTAAGAAATTTTTATCCGGACTCACAAATTGCATTTCCACTTTTTTATGTTACAATGCCAAATTAGATGTGATACCCCGTTCAGCGTAGCGTCTCGCTACGTCATTGTTAACAAGGCGTCCCGCCTTAGTTTGCTTAATCCAAATCTATTCTTACCTTTAAATATCAAAAAATATTTGCATGGCTCTTACCAAAAAAAATCAAAGCCGGATTTTGGAAGGCTTAAAACTATTCGGTGTCCTGGCATTACTTCTTACTTTATTTATGGTGTTGCCAGCCTGCCTTAAACCTATAAAAGAAAAAAAATGCAACATTCCAGATCAACTCTGTGACAGCGCTTTGTTGGTGCTTGAAAATAAAACACTGGATACTATTTACTTCAACCGCGATGACTACGACAATCGAAACCCCTATAATCGAATTATTAAACCAGGTGAAACGTTCACCTATAAAACAGGTTATGTAGAAGTACATTTTAATGGTAGCTGTGATCCCACTGGCTTTATGCTTACCAATATTCAAACGATTGGCACACCAGCTATGTATTTCTCCATCAAGATGGATCGTTGTACTAAACACGCAAATTTCGTAAAGAGTTACAACACACTTGACCTGCAAGTTGAGTAACGAAATCTTTAGCCAAAAACATGTAGCCACTCAAAAACCCCGTTTGGCTTTGCGTCTCGCTACGTCATTTTTAACAAGACGTCCCGCCTGCCTGTAAGAAATTTTTAAACTGGGCGTGCAAATCGCTTCTCGGTTTTTTATGTTACAAAATAAAATGGTTAAAACCATTCAGGTGTATACTTTTCCTTGATAGGCAACAGATAAATCTCTTCCCTATGAAGATCCAATTCTTTTACCTTTACCAACTTCCCCCCGAACCCCCACCACCAAAACTTCCACCACCAAAGCCACTAAAGCCACCGGAGCTATAACTGCCGCCACCGGAAATGCTACCAAAACTCATCGAACCATCGCCTACTCTCGGTAAAACAAAAAAACGAACAAGTTCATCAAGAAGAAATACTTTTTTCTGAAGCTTGGTAAGAGTTGTTTCTGCAAGAAAAATATAATGTGTACCCAGCTCTTGCAGCTTTTGATCCAACAAAGATTTATTTTGTAAAAGGACATCTATTGTTTCATCTATTTCATCAAGCAATTTTGTGATGCGTTTTCTTTCTCTTCGCGCTTCAAAGCTCAGGAACCATTTAAAGCTCACCAAGCCCTGAGTATGAACATCGTTGCAAACATACTTGTATTTGAATTTTCTTATTTTCCAGTCAAGTACATCCATTATTTTGTTCCTGATTTCATGCGCTCTCAACGCATTTTCATCAAAATGTGAGAGGAGAAATTTTTCTGCAAGCGAATAAGTATTCGAAGCTTTGTACGCCGGGCCTAACTTTATAAAAAGTCGCGATCGTTTGTACCTCTCATTGGGATTAATATAAATGGCTTTATAAAAAATCTCCAGGTGGCCATCGGCGTGAAGGCCCTGCAATGTGTATTTCAACATTTCTATTGTCCCGGATCTTAAAGGGCTATCCAAATAATAATACTCCTGTGGGCGCAAGGGTGTTTTCACGATTTAAATATAATTCAATTTTTCAAATGTTCACGTGGATTCCTTGGTGCAAGGGATTTTGTAATCTGATTTACGACCTGCAATTTTTTGTACGCTTCAAAATAAATGGTTAAAATCTTTTCTGCGTTGTGATGGTGTTCCCTTATAGAATCAACCCGGTCCAAATTTGTATTCGGTTATTTTGCAAGACTTATGAAGCTAAATTAGATGTAATTTTTGTTTGCTATAGAACCGTAAGTGTGAGGGATGGAACGGCCTGTTTGAGCTCTTTTTTAATTCACTTTTCAGTGAACTAAAAAAGCGAGTAGTGACAGCCCGGCCCGATAGGGACACGCCCAAATAAAGAACTAAAAGAAATCTGGAATATAATTTCTGTTATTACCCGATCAAATCGCTTTCTTTTTGCTCATCACAAACGCGCCAATTCCCGCTACCAATAAAACTGCGCCAACAATAGGCGACCAGCTTATGGGATAGTTCTTAGTTTTGCTGATTTCCAGCTTTCCGAGATCAACCACTTTTTCTTTTGTGGCGAAATTTACGCCTGTAATAATCATCATGATGCTTCCTGCAACAATTAGGACAACTGCTAATGCTCTCATAGTGTTTTTTTTAAGGACTAGATACAAATCAGATGCCAGCAATAGAATAGACCAAAATTATCTTGTGTCTTTCACCTGCCTTTAATTTACCCAGAAATGAGTTTTTAATCTTGAAGTCGCAAATTGCGGCTTCAAGATTAATTTGAAGATGCTATAATTTGTGGCAAGCTGTTGAGCGATTACCTCTTAATTTTAATCATATGAAAACCCAAAATGAATTACCTGAAATGCCATACGAACTGGTTATAAATAAAATATACCTTGTGAGAGGACAAAAAATTATGCTGGATAAAGATCTTGCAGAATTGTATGGAGTAGAAACAAAAGTTTTAAAACAGTCTGTTAAAAGAAATCTGAAAAGGTTTCCAGCAGATTTTATGTTCGAATTATCTAAGCCTGAATTCGAAATCTTGAGGTCACAAATTGTGACCTCGAGATGGGGTGGTGAAAGATACCTTCCAATGGCCTTTACTGAGCAAGACGTAGCCGTGTTATCAAGCATTCTTAAAAGTGATAAGGCTATATCGGTTAATATTCAGATCATGCGCTTTTTCACAAAAATTCGCCAATCTTTAACAGATAATACGGAATTGCGCTTGGCCATTGAAGAGATTCGCCAGAAAACAAACAACAATACACAAAACATTGAAATTGTATTCAGTTATTTCGATGATCTACTAAAGCAAAAAGAGAAAGTAAAACCACGCAAACAAATTGGTTATAAAGTGTAGCAAAAAATGACTTTAAAATTCCGTTCATGCCAAGAGAAATAGAAGTAAAATCGATATTAAATAAAGCAAAGAAAAGAGACGCCTGGTTTTTGGATGATTACCGCGTGAATTTGTATAGCAGCTGCTCGTTTAATTGTTTACTGTTATATCCGCGGAAGTAAATATGGAACCAATTTAGAAAGTAGCTTGTCGGTAAAAGTAAACGCGTTGGAACTACTCGAAAAACAATTAGCTGCGCGTGCAAAAAAAGGGCAATACGGTTTTATTGTGATGTCATCAGCTACAGATCCTTATTTACATCTTGAAAAGAAATTAGAACTCACGCGCGAGGCATTGAAGATCATTGCCAAATATAAATTTCCAGTACACATGATTACGAAGTCGCCTTTAATAGGGAGGGATTTTGATCTTCTGCATGACATAAATAAAAACGCCTATGTGCCGTTCGATCTCCAGAAAAAATTAAAAGGAGTCATCATTTCTTTTTCATTTTCGACACTTAATGATGCTGTAGCAAAGATTTTTGAGCCCGGAGCTCCGCCACCCAGTGCCAGACTTAAAACATTGCAACGCACAGCGGAAGAAGGATTTCATACAGGTGTGAGCCTGATGCCATTATTGCCCTTCATTTCAGATACAAAAGAACACCTGGATGTATTATTCTCTTCTTTTAAGGCCAGTAAGGCCAAGTACGTGATGCCTTCCTCCATCACCTTATTTGGCAGCGAAAAAGCGGATAGTAAAACCCTTGTGATGAATGTTATTAAAAAACATTATCCGGAACTGGAAAATAAATATCTAAGTTATTTCAGCTACAGTAATACTTTACCCGCCTTTTACCAGGAAGCGTTCTATAAAAAAATGAAAGAACTCAGTCTAACTTATTTTATGCCTGACAGGATTGTTCGTTTTTAGTCCGCGCAAACTGTAAGCACAAGGTATTGCTTTAGGAAACAAATATCTTAAGTTCCTAAAACGCAAACCAAAAAACATTAAACAAAAAAGTCCGGAAAATTCCGGACTTTTTTTATTCTTAATTTGTTTAGGATTAGTTTTTAATAACTGAAGTGCTATACACCACTGCATTATTTTTAGTAATGGTCAAATAATACATTCCGTTATTAAACTCATTCAATTGAATAGTATTCATTAATTCTGCCTTTTTATTTATTACCAGCTGACCCAACACATTACGTATAGTTATTGTTGCATCGGTAGCATCCACTAATTCAATTGTAAAGTTACCATTTGTAGGATTTGGATATACACTTATTTTACCAGAGGCGGCGATAGAATTCAAGCCCGTACAATCGCTCACATTCACAAGCATGTTCGAGCTTCCCATGCAACCTGCTACGCTCGTTCCCGTAACAGAATAAGTGGTGGAAAGTGTTGGCGTTACAGATAGTGAGTTACCACTGGTAGTGTTGTTCCAGGTATATGTGGTTGCACCATTTACAGTTAACGTAGCAGTCTCGCCTTTACAAATTGTTGTCGGGCCGGCAACCGTTAGAACAGGTAAAGGATTTACTGAAATAGCAATTGCCATCGAAGAAGAACACGAAAAAGTATTGGTTCCGGTTACCGTATAGGTAGTAGTGCCACCAGGAGTATCAGTAATTACTGAAGTTATGGCGCCATTATTCCAGGAATAGGTATTGGCACCTGTTACAGTTAATGTTAGAGCATCACCAAGACAAATTGTAGTTGCAGAACTTGCTATGGTTAATGTAGGAGCAGGGTTAACCACAACGGTAGTAACAGGACTACTGTTCACACAACCATTTGCGTCAGTGCCCACTGCCGAATAAGTTCCACTATTGGTTGGGGAAATGGTACTTGTATTAGCACCGGTATTCCAGGTATAAGTAGTAGCTCCGCCCACAATTAATAGAGGGGCGCTGCCTGCACAAACCATTGTTGACCCAACTATTGATAGCGTCGGCAAAGAGTAAACCGTTATAGTGCTTATCGCTGTTGCGGAACATCCCGTGGTATATTGCCCTGTAACAGAATAGATCGTAGTTGCAGTAGGTGTGACTAACACGGTTGCCGAGGTTGAAGCATTAGACCAGGAATACGTGACTGCACCCGAAGCCGTAAGTGTTGAAGTAGCTCCCGCGCAAATGGTATTAAGTCCGGCAATTGTAACTGTGGGATTAGGATTTACCACTACTGTTTTTAAAGCAGTATTTGAACACGTTCCTGAAGCGCCAATTACACTATAAGTTGTAGTGACCGTTGGACTTGGTGAAATTGAAGTTGTAGTAGCATTTGTATTCCAAGTGTATGTTGCGCCACCCAATCCACCCAGGTTTGCAGACTGGCCTAAACAGATGGCAGTTGGACCGCTAATAGAAATAGATAAAGAAGCTGCTACAGTTACGAGTTGAGTATTTGTTTTCACGCAACCCAAAGCATCAGTACCTGTTACTGTATAAATCGTATTCGATGCGGGTGTAGTGACAATTGTGGTATTTGTTGAGCCGGTGTTCCATGAATAAGTAGATGCACCACTCACAGTTAATGTGGCATTTTGTCCAGTGCAAATACCGGTTGAACCTGAAATAGTAAGTGTGGGTAAAGCATTTGCGGTTACCGTTTTAGTGGCAAAGTTAATACAGCCAGCGGTACTTGTTCCTGTGGCCGTATATGTTGTATTAACAAGGGGGGAAACAGCGATCACTGTCGACGATCCGAGGCCGGTCCACGTATAGGTGTTTGCGCCACTTGCGGTTAAACTAGTGGTTGTTCCTGCACAGACAGCATTCGTACCGCTTATAACAACCGTTGGTAAAGCGTTAACCGTTACATTGCTGATTGCTACTAAACCAACACAACCTAAAGAGCTCGTTCCCGTTACCGTGTAACCTGTATTTGCGGTTGGAGACACTGTAATTATTGTAGTGGTTCCAAGCCCTGTCCATGAATATGTGGAAGCGCCATTTGCAGTTAAGGTGGTAGAAGCACCAGAACAAATAGAATTTGTGCCGGTAATAGATACAAGTGGTAAAGCATTCACCGTAAGAGAAACAACTGCAGGAGCAGCGCTGATACAACCAACTGAGTTGGTACCAGATACGGAATAACTTGTGTTAGAAATGGGAGAAACGGAAATAACTGTCGCGTTAGAAGCGGTATTCCATGTGTAGGTAGTTGCACCGCCCGCTGTAAAGCTAGTGGAAGCGCCACTACAAATAGAAGTTGTTCCCGTAATAGCAATTGTAGGTAAGGTTTTTACAGAAACTGTTGTTACCGCACTCGCGCTGCTCACACAGCCATTAATACTCGTACCTGAAACAGAATAAGAGGTGTTACCTGCTGGTGTTACAGTGATTACCGAAGCGTTAGAACCGGTGTTCCATGAGTATGTTGAAGCGCCACCTGCGGTTAAAGCAACAGATGATCCTGCGCAAACAGTATTAGCACCGGTAATGCCAATAACCGGCAAGGCGTTAACCGTTACCGTTACAACTGCTGATGAAGAACTTACACAACCTTGACCGCTGGTGCCGGATAAAGAATAACTTGTATTAGATGCCGGACTAACGGAAATACCTGAAGCGTTTGAGCTATTACTCCACGTGTAAGTAGCAGCCCCGTTAGCTATTAAGCTGGCGGAACTTCCTGAACAAATTGAAGTTGTACCGGTAATGGATACAACTGGTACGGTATATACAACAACGCTTACCGCGGTATTACTACCAACGCAACCTAGAGCATCCGTACCTGAAACAGTATAATTAGTTGTAACTACCGGCGCCATAGTTGACACGCCTCCGGAATAAGTATAAGTGGAAGCACCGCTTGGAGCAAGTGCAAAAGATCCTCCGTTACAAATAGTTCCATTAGGAACAGAAATAGCAGGAAGTGGATTCACGGTAACGGTAACAATAGAACTCCCTGCAACACATCCGAATGAAGAAGTTCCGGAAACAGAATAATTTGTAGTTACACTTGGCGTTACAAGAATACTGGAAGTATTTTGGCCATTCGACCAGGTGAATGTTGAAGCTCCAATAGAAGTGCCGGCAGATAATGTAATGGGGCCACCGGCACAAACGGTACCGGTTCCTGTAACAGTTAACGTAGGATTTGCAACAGCATAAGTTCCTGATACATTACTTAATGCGGTTAAAGTTCCTGTACCATTGACAACACAATAATAATAAAGTGTTCCTGCAGTTGAAGACAATGGTGAATAAGAATCGCTTGTTAAAGAAGTAGTATGTGTTGCCACTAAAGTTCCACCGGTATTTGCAGAAGTCGTATTGCTGTACCATTGATAGTTGGTAATAGTGCCTGAGTTAACTGTTGCACTTACAGTTAATGCAGTTACAGTGCCGTTAACGCAAGGATTTTGAGCGAGTGATGAGGGTTGGTTAACGAATTTAAGATCATTTTCTACAAGGATCCATAATTTACGTGTTGTATATGAACTTGCATTGGCCATGAAAGTCCAGTCAGGATTACCGTTCCCCGTATTATTTCCAATTCCCAAATCGAGGGCGCCTCCACCCATAAAATCATTATACGCAAAAATAGTTTCTGAAGCACCATAGTTGTGAACCTGAAAAGAACCGTAACAATTCGTGCCTGCTTGATGGGTATCATCAAAATCATAATTACCACCGTTTCCTCCAATTCCACCTAAACCGGTGGGAGTATCGTAACAATCAGGCCATATTTCAATGTTGCCATTAATACCGGTTGTATTCGTTACACCGGCACCCAAGCTGGAATAAACATTCATGCCTGTAACAATTTGTTGCCAGATAATACCTGAATTGGCATACGGCACACTTAGCTGGGCATTTGTAGTACTAAAATTATTCATAGATACCCACACCCACTTACTATCTAGTTGGAAAAAATATGCAACCCTCGCATAATTAATATTTAAAGAAGAATTATTTATAGAATAAAGTATGGAACCTAATGAAGTATAATTTGAAGCATTCGGAATATCCAACTGGTATAAAACACCATATTGCGAAGCCTCGGTAACATTAGAAGTTGCCAGCAAGGGAGGTGTCGACAACTGTGAATAAAATTTTGTAGTGCAACAAAAAAAAGTTACAAAAAAGAGAGTTTTTGATAATAGTGCTTTCATGGGCGTTTTAAATTAGTTGATTTATTTTTTTGCAAATAAACGCTTAAAAAGCCATAGAAAAAACAGGAAAATTCCCTTTTTCTTACGATAAGCTCTTCATAACTTTCAATTTAGGGTCTTTTGTAAAAGTGGCAACATTTAATCTAAGCGTTTCTCATAACAATAAAACCTCAACCCCGGCCGATAACTCAATCCAATTTCTCCTGAAAATACATACCGCATTTTCGGAAAAAGTTTCTGTGTAGCTGTGTTTTTGGTATTGGTATCCACCCGTAAAGTTTTAATACCCCGACGCAAAGCTTCTTGTTCCGCCTTTTGCAAAAGGGCCTCCGCCACACCCAAGCCGCGGTAATGGATATTCACGGCTAGCCGATGTGTTACAATTGCGGTTTCTGAAATGTCCCAACCGACCTGCGCATATTCGGGATCCTGATCAGTGGTGATGGCAGAAATCCCCGCAATTTTATTTTTAATTTCTGCTAACCAGAGTTTACCATGAGCAACATCTTCCGCGAAGATTTTTGCATTAGGATAGTTATTATCCCATTGAAAATTACCGGAGGCATTCATTGGCGGAACAACCTCAGACAAAAGGCCCATCGTTTCAGGGATATCGTTTACGGTTGCAAGTCGGATCAGCATATAAAAAAATAATACTACAAATTTAATAATTACTAATGAAGAGAAATTTAGTGTCAAAACCAAGCTTAACTTTAGGTAACCTGTTATTTGGAACTATAATAAAGGCTTATTATCTTTAAACAATGAGTGTCATATGAATATTGAATTAATAAAATAAAATTAGCATGAAAAAAGTATTAGCCGTTGTTGTCGGAGTTGTTGCGGGTTTTGCAATCGTATTCATTGGAGATGCTACGTCACATTCTTTAAGCCCTCTGCCTAAAGGGCTTGATTACACGAATCGCGACGAAATGCGCGTTTACATTGAATCTATACCTATTTCTGTACTTATTATTATGGTCATCTTCTGGCTGGCCTCGTCTTTTCTAGGTGCAATGCTTGCCGCAAGAATTAATCGTGCAAATTGGAAACGAACTGCTTTAATCACGGGAGGTATTCTTATGGCAGCAGCTATTTTAAATTTGGCGATGTTACCACACCCGGGATGGATGTGGGTGGTAGCGCTCGTTGGATACATTCCGGCGGCTTTTTTTGGCGGATGGTTAGTGAGGGCAAAATCCGTACCGCTTCCTTAAATTTTTATCCTGTAAATTTCCGTACTTTGTAATCAAATGAAAACTTACAAAAATCTTTCAGGTGATTCGGGCGTTGTAGCTTACGAAATTGGTAGAACCTTTATTAAAATTAAATTTGAAGGCGAATCGGGTATTTATACATACGATTACAAGCGCCCTGGAAAACAATTGGTAGAACAGATGAAAACCTATGCTGCTAAGGGTGAGGGACTCAGTACATTTATCAGCGAAGAAGTAGGGACAAATTTCTCTTCTAAAAAATAAAGTTCTTTAATACCTCATTACCAAAAAGCCATGAAATAATTTACTTTTTCCTTCGGTAAATTCGAAAATGTAATAATACGTGGACGGTGGAAGTTTGTCGTGACCAAGGGCATTTACATTTGCCTTACCATCCCAGCTAAGTTCTGTTCCTTCTTTTATGTAAACTTTATTACCCCAGCGGTTAAAAATAGTCAGTTTCCCGCTTCTTCCATTCATACCTTTAATAATAAAAAGATCATTCCTTCCATCGTCATCAGGCGAGAATCCTTCTGGAATAAAAAGATCGATCAACTCAATTTCTATTGGCGTAATTATATTATTATTCGTGGGATCACCATCATTATCCGGATCCCAGGCAAAACCATTGTTAGAGGAATCTGTTGCAACGGTATTATTTTTATCTGTGGCAAAACCCACCACCGAATTTCTTAGTATTCCTTTAAATCCATTTGGATCTATCAGCACTGTAAAAACCAGAGTATCCCTTGAATTAGCTGATAAGGTACTTGATGCAGGTCTGGTTAAACTGGGTTCGGAATTCCCATCAAATAATGGATTCGCAATTATCAGCGAATTTTTAGATATAACGGTTGGCGGATTTACGACCGTGTAAGTAATTGGATAAATAAACGTTGAAGCAAGGTCATCGGTGAGGCTGATGGCGTGGAGTTCAGAATTTGAAGCATTGTTTGCCGTAACAGTAATTTTGATCCTGTAATACTCTGCGCCATATTCCTCAGGTTGATCAGCTGCATTTGTTAAGCCAAAAGAAGTATTGATGCAATTATTTACAGAAATAAATACTGTGGCATAACTGCAAAAAGCATTTCCACTCACCACTGTATAAGCTGCCGAAGTTGTAGGAGTTTCTATTATTACAGGTCCTACCAGAAAATTGGGAAACCATGTATAAGTGGTGGATCCGCCAAGTACTGTTAAGGTAACACTTTCTCCTGCGCAAATTTCGGTACTGGAAGTGCTTGCCTGAAGAGCAGGACTATTAATCACATTTAATTGCACCGTTGCAATCGACGAGCAGCCGAGTGAGTTTGTGCCTATTACCGAATACGTTGTGGTTACTGTTGGGTTAACCGCCGCCGAATAAGAAAGCGGAGGAGGATCTCCCAAAAGCCACGCAAGAATGGGAGTCCCCGTCGCCGTGAGTGTTGCAGTATGACCAATGCAAATTGTGGCAGGCGAAACTTTTGTTGCAAGATCTGGTGCCGCCAACACAGTTATAGGTAAATTAATTACAGAGCTACAATTTCCATTAGAACCCGTGAGTGTATAGTTGGTTGTAAAATAGGGATTGACGGTAACGGAGGGTCCGCTAAGATTTCCCGGAAACCAGTTATAATCTGCCGCCCCAGTGGCTGTTAATGTTGAAACAATTCCCGGACAGACTGAAGGACTTGTGCTAACAGCCGTGATGGTTGGTGTAATATTTACTGAAATGGTTATGGCACTGGTTCCGGAGCAGGATCCAAGGGTTCCAATCAAAGTGTACGTTGTGGTAACAGTTGGGCTCACCGATACTAACGGTCCTGTACTAGGCGTAACTTCCGACGGTGGAAACCAATTGAGATTAGCAGAAGCACTCACTAAAAAATTAACGGGTGCCCCGGGGAAACAAGCAAATGTTGAGGAAGGGACGATGTTTAAACTTAGGGGGCTAAGATTACTAATTACATTAAAGGTGGTGGCGCCGGAACAGCCGGTAAGTGTATTATTTACCGTTACAGAATAAATACCTCCAACATTAACCGTAATACTTGACGAATTATTTGTTCCAATAATGCCCGGACCGATCCATAAAATAGTAGAATTTAAAAACGCAGGAGTCACAAAAAGATTCACTGTGTTATTATTACATAAATTTCCAGAAGAAGAAATATTAACATTAAGGCCAATATTTACATTAACCGTGGTGCTGGCAGAGCAAGCACCATTCTCTCCTAACACTATATATGTCGTTGGAGATATCGGATTCACAACTACAACCGACCCGGTTAAATTTCCGGGAAACCAGGTATAGCTTGTTGCGCCACTTGCAGTGAGGGTAGTTGAATTTCCGGGACACACTATCGTGGGATTTGCGAAAGCACTTATTGTAATTGATGGTGTCACTATAATGCTCCAAAGGGCTGAAACCGTGCAACCCAAAGCCGTAGCACCTGTAACGGTATAAACTGTAGTGGAGGACGGGGCGACACTTACTGTTGCTCCAACAAGATTCCCGGGCTGCCAGGTATAAGAAGAGGCGCCCGTTGCTATTAAATTTACAGGAACCCCTGCACAAATCACGGTATCGGAGCTTGAAATATTAAACGACGGTAAAGGAGAAATATTTTGAGTTATGGTAAGCGAGGAGGAACATGTCCCGTTGCTGCCTATTAATGTATATGTAGTTATATTC
>Ga0265327_10004076_pt1 | contig 13224 bp, 13 predicted proteins | sample 41621metaG_FD_202089 | JGI IMG/M metagenome (GOLD analysis project Ga0265327, IMG submission 202089) | Rhizosphere microbial communities from Carex aquatilis grown in University of Washington, Seatle, WA, United States - 4-16-21 metaG | ecosystem: Host-associated > Plants > Roots > Rhizosphere... | reverse complement strand
CGTTGCCGAAGTGATGCCGCACCACGCCCGGCGCGTCGAGCGCGCAGCTGGCGTGCACCACGCAGCCGATCACGTGCCGCGCCGGGATCGCCGCGTCGATCCGGCCGCCCGGGTCGACCGCCTCCAGTTGCGCACCGGCCAGCGGGCCGCCGAAGCCGCCCTGCAGGAACCACCAGGGCACGCCGTTCATGGCCGTCAGCACGATCGTGCCGGGGCCCAGCAGCGGCGCGATCTGCTGCGCCACGGCCGGCAGCGAGGGCGCCTTCACCGCGACGATCACCAGGTCCTGGATGCCGAGCGCCGAAGGGTCCTCGCTGGCGTTGACGGGCACCGTGAAGCGCGCGTCGCCGCTGGCCAGGGTGAGGCCGTCGCGCTTCAGCGCCTCCAGCGTGGCGCCGCGCGCCACCACGTTGATCGCCGAGCCGGCCCGCGCGAGCTTCGCGCCGATCCAGCCGCCGATCGCGCCGGCGCCGTAGATGCACACTTTCATGGCGTCAGTTCTTGCAGGAGGCGGCGATCGCTTCTCTCGATCGCCGCAGCGGTACCCGGCGGCGTGGCATGCTGGAACAATTCGCTCAGTGGAATACCTTCGCTCATGCGCTGAATCGCTTCGAACAAGGCCGTCTCGCCGACCGGCCCAAGAACATCCCGGACCAACAGCGAGAACTTGCCTCGCAACTCCTCGGCGCTGAGCATCGTCGAGGGTTCGCCGCGCGGCACCCGGACGAACTCGCGCCAGGTCTGACCGTCGGTCGTGCGGATCTCCACGACGCCGGAGAAAGCCTTGGGAAACGCCGCTTCGCACTCGGCATCCTCATAGACGTCGATGCGTTGCATGAGCGCGCGGATGGCCGGATCGGCCAGCGCCGGTTCATAGTCGTCCCAGCCCATGTGTCCTTTCTGGAGGGCAACCGCCAAGCAGAGATGCGTCGAAAATTGGCAGTCCACCACGTTCTGCGGGTTCCGGCGCCTCTCCTGCGGTTCACCCACGACGTAGACGCTGCGCTTGGCCATGCCGACGCGCACCGAGTCGATCTTGGCGATGTCGATGCGGTGTCGGCCGTGCAAGGCCATGACTGCGTCGAGCGGCGCGTGAATGCCGCGGCAGCACGGATAAGGCTTGAGTCCCGACTGGAGAATCTCCCAGACCTCTCCCAGGCCCTGAACGGCTGCGTCCGGCTGGGGTGCTGGCGAGTAGACGTTGAAGAAGCCCTCCTTGCCCTCGAAAGCCTGCGTTGCGCCGGTGTATCCGCGCCGGGCGAGCGCGGCCGCCAGCAGCCCACCCGCGGCGGCGTTGCCGACGTGGAAGCGCTTGGTCCAGGCACCGTTGACCACGAACTGCCCGGTCCCGGCCGATTCGCTCAGGGCCGTGCCGAACGCGTGGGCCATCTGCTCAGGCGTGAGCTTGAGCACGTTTCCTGCCGCGGCGGCGGCACCGAAAACGCCTGTGGTCGCACTCAGGTGATACCCCCGCTCGGAGTGCAACAGCGGTACCAACCCCAGCGCCACACGAATCATGACCTCGTAGCCGGCCACGATGCCCGCTATGAGCTCGCGCGTATCTGCGCCTGTCATCTGGGCCGCAGCCAGCGCGGCGGGAATGACCGCGGCACCGGGATGCAGTTGAGCGGGCGCATGCGTGTCGTCGAAGTCCAGGCTGTGTGCGGCGGCACCCGCCAGCAAGGCCGCGGCCTGCGGCGTCCAGGCATCCTGGCGCCCCAGCACCCGGATCGTGCCCTTGTCCAGCCCGAGGTCGCACAGCGCCTCCTCGAGCACCCGCGTGGAGTCCAGGTTCTGCGAGCGGATGATGATGCCGCTCAGGTCCATGAAGAGCAGCTTCGTGCGCTCGACGACGTCGAAAGGAATGTCCTCGAAGCGCAGGGTCGCCGAGAAACGGGAGAGGAGTTCTGTCACGGGGGTCATCGTTGTTGCCTCGTTCTGAATCGGCTGCGCTCAGGCGGCCTTGTTGAGGGCCGGAATACCGCGTCGCACGAAGGCGGCGAAGTCGGGCGACAGTTGCACGCTGTCCGGCAGGTTGAGCCACATGCGCAAGAGATAGCGCTTGCGGCCGTCCGGATGGTCGACGTAGTTGCTGCGCGAATGCAGAGTGATGAAATTGTTGATGATCTGGATGTCGCCGGGCTCCAGCATCATGTCGATGCGCATGTCCTCGCGCGTCCCCAGTTCGTGAACGTAGTCGATGGCCGCCTGCTGGAGCGAGCTGAGAGGGATGCCGCGCTTCATGGCACCCGTTTCGATGATCTTCTTGGCGAACGCGCAGTTGACACGGCCGTTGTTGTATTCGAAGACCGGGATCGGCGTGGCCGTCACCTCGTTGGCATCGCCGCTCGGGCCGTAGCCGCGATAGTCGTGATAGAAGCCCTCGTACAGCGGCTGGAGGTATTCGGGATGGTTCGCCACGACCTCGTTGTGGATCGCCACGGAGCTGACCAGGCCGCTCATGCCGCCTTCCTTGGCCTTGTCGACGCACAGCAAGGTCACCACGTCGGCCAGGTCGGTGTGGGGGTCCAGCATCTGGCTGGTGGTGTTGTTGCGACGATTGGGATCGTCCGACTTCAGCGCCAGGTCGGTCACGGCAGCCACGAAGTCACCCGCGACGTTGTGCGAAATGACCTGGCCCATGTGAACGCCCAGGCCCCAATAGATCGTTTTCAACTCGTCCAGCGCGTAGCGATCGACAGGAAAGCCCTTGATGAGCACGAAGCCTCGACCGTTGCGGATCTGGTCGTCGACGTCGTGCAGCTTGGCGGCCAGCGTCGGCAACGGAAATTGCGCCTTTCCGAATGCTCCCCACAGAAGACCTTGCGCCTCGACCTGGCGGTAGGCTCGATCGATCTCTTCCTTCTCCGCAGGCGTCAGGTGATAGATCCAGGAGCTGTCGTTTTCCAGGTCCGCGCGTTTCCAGGCGGTCGCGTCGCGCACGATCGTGCGCAGCATGGGTTTGTTCATTGCGTTATCTCTTCGGGAATAGGTGGGGACGCACAGGGCGCGAATCAGGGCAGCGGCGGAACTTCGAGATCGACGAGCGGGCCGAACTGCTGCCCTCCGAAGAGGTCCGTGTCTGCCGGATCGCCGGAGGTGACAAGCCGGGGCACCGTCACCTTGATCGCGTTGCCGGGCGCATAGTTGAAGAGCTTGACGACTTCTTCGTCGACGCCGAAGAAGCGTGCCATCGACGGCTTGGAGATCACGCCGCTGGCCACCACGTGTTCATAGCTGCGAGCGTCGGGGAACATGATGTCCAGCGTCAGTTGGAACGGACCCGCGTTCTTGGTCCGGATGAGCTTGGCGATGTCGCGCAGGCGTGTCATGGTCAGATCTCCTCGTAGCGAATGGGATGAAGTTCAAGCGGGTCATCGAGTTCGACGACGTGATTCAGCACGAAGCTGTAGGCCTCGCCGAGGTTCCAGAAGTGCGGGGCGATGGGAAACGCGAGGTTCGACAGCAGCCCCTGCCATTGCGGCACCGAGTGATGCAGCACCATGTGCGCGGCCTGGCCGGCGATGGCGTAGGCCACCTCCTGGGTCTGCGCCAGGGTGACCATCAGCAAGCCGATCTCGTTGCCGATGCGATGCGGTTGGGGTTCGCGCGCGCCGAGCACGCCGTTCTGTCCGTAGATCTTGTAGTGAATCTCGTACTGGCCACGGATGGAGGGGCCATAGACGGCCTCGACGTTCTCCGCGATGTGCGCCTTCAATCCGCCGAACCAGGCGTCGAACTGTTCGAGGATGACCGGGTCGCGCACGCCCCCGAGCACCATCGCCCGGTAGCCGATCTTCGATGCACCTTCGAGCTTGACGGTGTAGGGCATCGGTCGGAACTGGCTGCCGTACACCCGCACTTCACGGTCGTTGACAGCCTCGTAGCGGGCGTCGGTCAGGTCCATCTCGCCGCCGGGCTCGAGCATTCGGTACGGGTCCGCCGTCTCGTACAGCGCATGCGCCGCGACACTCAGCGGGGAGCACTGCTGCACAGGGCTCACCGGTTCGAGCGTGAAGTGCTCGTCGGTGATCGTGCAGATCATGCCTTCCGGCTTCTCCATGGTCACGACCGCGGCGCCGCCGCATTCCATGATCTTGGCCGCATGCCAGCACAGGCCAGGCGGGAAGCCCCGCGAGACCGGTATGGCGGCAAAGATCGCCGCGTCGGTCGAGCGGCCGGCCAGCACGACGTCGGCACCGCCATCGAGCGCCGCGACGTAGGCCTCGGCGCCCATCATGGCGACGATGTGGTCCGCATCGCGCAGCACCGATTCGTCGATGGTGGGTGCCGGAGACAGCGGCCGGATCCTGCCTTCGCGGTATTTACGCAGGAGAAGCTCGCGCGGCGGCTCCGACTCGATGATCGCGCAACGAAAGTGCAACGCTTCTTCGCGCGCGATTTCCTGGACGATCTCCCGGACCCAATGGAGGTTCCAGTTGCCGCCGCTGCCGCCGCAGGAGCCGATCAGCAGTGGCACCTTGATCGAGCGCGCGCCCGTGACGAGGATTCGCAGGTCACGCTTGATCGCCGCCCGCGAGAAGAAGGGCTTGTTGCCTCCCAGGTTGGCAGGCCCACCGTCCGTCGAGCCTGCGTCGCAGCCGATGAACGCGAGTTCGCTCGACAGTGCCGCCCGGAAGTGGTCTTCTGAAAAGCCGACGCCCAGCACGCCCGTCGGCGAGAGGTAGCGGATCTGTCGTGTCATCTGAGTGGCTCCTTGACGGCGTTCGCCGTTTTCAATATCAATAGTTAGTGAGAGGACAAAAAAAGGTGGCGGCGCTACATCACGCGCGACAGGAAGGCACGCAAGCGCTCCGTCCTGGGCGACGAAAGAGTGGCCTTGGCCTCGCCGTCTTCGACGATGCGCCCGGCCTCCATGAAGACCACGCGGGTCGCGGCCTCGCGCGCAAACCCGATCTCATGGGTGACGACGACCATCGTCTTTTTTGCCCGCGCGAGATCGGTCACCACATTGAGCACTTCGCCGACCAGCTCCGGGTCGAGGGCGCTCGTGGGCTCATCGAACAGCATCACGCGCGGGCGCATGGCCAGTGCGCGGGCGATGGCGACGCGCTGCTGCTGGCCCCCCGAGAGCTGCTGCGGATAGGCATTGAACTTGTCCATCAGGCCGACCCGGCTCAGCAAGTGCTCCGCGCGCGGACGTGCCTCCGATGGCTTGTCGCCGAGCACATGGACGGGGCCTTCCATCACGTTCTCGCCGACCGTGAGATGCGGGAACAGCACGAACTGCTGGAACACCATGCTGAGCTGGCGCCGCTGGCGCGCAATGGCGCGTGCGTCGAGGGCGCGCAGATGTTCGCCAACCCTCTGATAGCCGAGCAATTCGCCGTCGAGGTAGATCGCGCCGGCATCGATGCTTTCGAGCTGGTGAAGGCAGCGCACGAGGGTCGACTTGCCGGACCCCGACGGCCCGATGATCGCGACGACCTCGCCTTCCTGCACGTCGAGCGAGACCGAGCGCAAGGCTTCGAAGCCGCCGTAGCGCTTCTGGATATTTCGCACGCGGATGACCGGCGCACTGCTGGCGGTTTGTTGCATGGGGTTCCTTGGCTCAGGCGGCGGAGATCTCGGCGCTGGTCGTCGCCGCGCGTCGGTGTCCGCGCGAATAGTGGCGCTCGAGCCGTGACTGCCCCGCGTACATCAAGGTGATGACTGCCAGGTACCAGAACACGGCGACGAGCAGCAGCGGCACGATCTCGTAGGTCCGGTTGTAGATGAGCTGCACGGAATGCAGCAGGTCGTTCATTGCGATGACGCTGACAAGCGCGGTTGCCTTGGCCATGCTGATGACCTGATTGCCAGTCGGCGGGATGATGAATCGCATGGCCTGCGGCAGCAGGATGCGAAAGAAGGCCTTTGCCGGCGTCATGCCGATGGCCTTGGCCGCGTCATGCTGGCGGGGGTCGACGGACAACAGCCCGGCGCGCACGATCTCGGTCATGTAGGCACCCTCGGCGAGGCCGAGGCCGAGGAGCGCGGCGAGAAAAGGCGTGATGACCTCGTTGGTCGACCATTGGGCGATCGGGGCGCCGAACGGAAGGCCAATCGACAGGGAAGGCACGAGGTACGCGAGGTTGTACCAAAAGATCAGTTGGATCAGGAGCGGGGTGCCACGAAAGGCCCACAGGTAGGCCTGTGCAGCCCATCGTCCGGGCTTGAAGTCCGACAGGAGCGCGAGCGCCGCAAGGGTGCCGATGAGCGTGCCGAGAACCATCGCGATCGCCGTCAGCGCCAGCGTTGTGCCCAAGCCCTTGAGAATGCTGTCGGCGAAGAGGTACTTCATCACCACCGGCCACTCGAAGCGCGGATTGGTAAGCAGGAACGCCAGGATCTGCAGCGCGATGGCGGCCAGCACGATGGCCGACAGCCAGCGCAGCGGGCCGATGCGGCGGCGCGCTTGCGCGACATCGTCGTCCGTGGGGTGGACTGCAGAGGCTGGCAATGACATGGGGATCGCTTTCAGCATGGACGGGGACTCGGCTGCAGGCATGTCTCGATCACTTCGACGACGACGGGTTGAACTTCGGCTCGGGTGTCCTCGCCACGCCCAGGCCCCATTTCTCCATGATCCGCGCGTACTCGCCGGAGGCCCAGACCTGCTTGAGTCCCTCCAGCAGCACCGGGGTCAGTTCGGAGTTCTTCTTCATGACGAAGCCCTGATGAAGAACGCCCAGCCCGTCCGTGGTATCGGTCTGGATCTGAAACTTCCCGGGGTTTTGCTTTTGCAAGTACAGCGCGGATGCCAGCTGCATGCCGGCCACGTCGGCGCGTCCCGCCTGGGCAGCGAGGACGGTCGCGTTCTGATCCGCGAGAGGCACCGGCTGCATCGCGGCGAGCCCCGCGGCCACGCAGCGCTCGGTCACCTTCCGGGTGTATTCCTCCTGTGCCGAGCCGGCCGGGTAGGAGATGCGCAGGCCGCACAGGTCCTCGAGCTTGTTCGTCTTGCGGCCGGCCGCCACGGGCAGGATGAAGGCCGGTTTGCTGAGAAGCCACGTGACCATGTCGTAGCGTTCCTCGCGCGCCTTGGTCGACAGAAGCGGGCCGGTCGTCAGGTCGTAGCGACCGGTATCGATGCCGGCGAGTATCGCGGGCAGGTTGCTGACCGTCGTCTGCTCGATCTTCACGCCAAGGATCGGCTCGAGCGCGCGCGCCAGGTCGGTGTCGATGCCGGTGATGGTCTTGCCGTCTTCCCCCACGATACGATAGGGCGGGAAGGAGTCGCCAACCAGTTTCAACACCTTCGTCGTCTTGACAGCCGTCGGGAGGCGGTCGAACAGGGGTGGCGCCGTCTGTGCCGCCACCCGGCTTGACCAGAAGGGCGCTGCGATCAACAACGCCGCGGCGGCGATGCGCCAACAACCCATGCGCGGAGCCGAATGCGCTCGGCAATCGAAGTCTGGCTTTGGCACATGCTGCATGGATGTCTCCTGAAGAAATCTGTCGAAGTCGAGAACCTTTGACGAAAATCAATTGTTATTGATAACATTAGTGATTGAGATTGGGGCTAACCCTCGTAGAAGTGGGCCGCTCCCAGCAACAATGGATGGCAGCCAAACGACTCCCCGTTTATGAACGTCAAGCAAGATCCCCAGTCCCGTTCCCGCTCGCGAACACGGCAAGTCGTAGCCCCCGGACCCACGGACGTGGGTCCGCTTCAGACCCTGACGCCCGAGATGGTGGGCTTTCGCCTGTTGAAGCTCACCAATTTGATGAGCCGTCCTTTCTTTGGACAGTTCGCCAAGCGTCATGCGTTGTCACTCAACGAATGGCGTACGGTGGTCGTTCTGGCGACACGTCCCGGCAGTGCGGCCCAGGATGTCAGCGCAGCCACAGGTTTGCACCCGATGAACATCAGCCGCGCGGTGATTGCGTTGCGCAAGGCAGGCATGGTGGAAGAGGCGCGTGACCCTGAAAATCATCGCCGGATGCTTCTATGGCTGACGCCGGCGGGTGAAAAGACCTTCAAGGAGATTGCACCCCACTCAGAGGGGCAAGCGCGGCTGCTGCTGGATGCTTTGACGCGAGAAGAGCTCTTGGCGTTGGGCCGGACGATCGACAAGCTCATCGTTCGCGCCGAAGAGATCACTGCAGGACAGTGAGCCGGCGCAGCCATGTGATGCGTGTGTCCAGGGCGCATCGGCAAGCCGTCTCAACCGCCGACGAACCTGGGCTTTCGCTTTTCCTGAAACGCCGCGCGGCCTTCGGCGAAATCGCGGCTCCGTGCCGTCATGGCCTCCCGCGCGCGCAGCACCTCGGTGTCGGCGCACCCGCCGGCAATCTCGTTCAGGGACTGCTTCGTGGCCTGGACCGCCAGCGGAGCCAGGTCCGCGACCTCTTCGACGAGGCGGACGACCGTGGAATCGAAGTCTTCCGGTGACGCCACCGACTCCAGGCAACCCATGTCCCACAGCTGCCGTGCGGTGAAGGGGCGAGCGGTCAGGAATGCGCGTTTGGCGCCCGAAACCCCCAGCCGCGCCACATAGCGCCGAAGGCCTCCCGGATAGTAGTGGAGACCGAGGGCCGTAGCCGGCATGCGAAATTCGATGCCGGCCAGACCGATGCAGAGATCGCAGGCCAGCACCAGATCGGTCGCGCCGCCATACACGCTGCCATTCAGTGCGCACACCGTGATCGGGCGCAGCGCAGCCAGCGCATCGGCCACGCGCTCGAACATCTGCGGATCACTGTCCTCGGCGCTGAAACTCCCGATGTGATAGCCCGCGCAGAACACCGGCTTCGGCTGCCCATCGGTGTTGGCCGTCAGCTTCAGCACACGGACCTGCGGGTCGGCATCGATCTGCTCGAAGCAGCGCAACAGCGTGCGCAGGTCCTCTTCTTCGAGGCGGTTGCGGTGGGCCGGTCGATGGAGCGTGATCGTGGCCAAGCCGCGATCGACGCGCATGAGAGGCACCGAGGGAGCGTTCAATGGATGGGAAGCCATGCGTGTTCTGCTCAGTTCCAACCGTACACGGCCAGGGTGCCTTCGCCTGCTTCCAGGCGGCGCAGGATGGCGGCCTCTTCGGCTTCGCGCTTCTCGGCGGCGGCAATCACCTCGGCCGCGCGATCTCGCGGAATGGCCACGACGCCATCGAAGTCGCCGACCACGAGGTCGCCTGCGTCGACAACCACGTGGCCCATCGGGACCGGATGGTTGATCCAGCCGATGGCGCCGAAGTCCTTGCCGGTGCCCTGGATGCACAGGCCGCGGGCGAACACGGGGAAGCCGATCTCGCCGAGCAGCACGCCATCGCGCACGCAGGCGTCGATCACGAGGCCGGCGAGGCCGCGCACCTTGGCCATGGTGGTCATGATCTCGCCCCAGTAGCCGTGCTCGTGGGCGCCGCCGGCATACACCACCATCACGTCGCCGGGCTGCGCCACGTCCAGCGCGCGGTGCAGCCAGAGGTTGTCGCCGCCCGGCGAATGCACCGTCAGCGCCGAGCCCGCGAAGCGGAAGCCGGGCGCCACCGGCTTGATGGCCGAGGGCAGCGCGCCGATCTTCCTGGCGGCCTCGTGCAGGGTCGCAGTGGGCAGCCGCGCGGCTGCGGCCACCAGGTCGGGACTCAGGCGCGGGATGTCCAGGCGCGTGGTCAGGGTCGAATCGTGCTTCTTCATGCGGCCTCGCGGGTCTGGAGCTGGTGGTACTTGAAATGCCTGCGCGCTTCATCGAGACGCATGCCGCCGCGCACGGCTTCGCGGATGCGGGCTTCCGCCGCTTCGATGACCTCCGCGGTGTCCAGCACCTGGTCTTCGTGCGCCTTCGGGATCACCACCACGCCGTCCGAGTCCCCCTTGACGATGTCACCGGGCGCCACGCGCGCGTCGCCGATGTTGACCGGCACGCCGGTCGCTTCGACCTGCACGCGGTCCTTGCCGGTGCGCATCCAGTGATCCTTGCTGAACACCGGGTAGCCCAGTTCGCGGCACAGGTAGGTATCGCGGCACACGCCGTCGATCAGCGTGCCGGCGATGCCGCGGCGGTTGGCGATCTCGGTCAGGATGTCGCCCCAGACGGTGGCGTTGTCGCGCCCGCCGTTGTCCAGCACGATAACGCTGCCGGGCGGCACGTCATCGATGTAGTCGCCCACGGTGCCGGGCGGATTGGCCGCCGGCCCGTACAGCAAAGTCCAGGCGCGGCCGGCCATCCGGAAGCTGACGTCGCGCGGCTTGATCCTGTAGCACTGGCCGGCGATGCCGAGCTTGTCCAGCGCGTCGCTGAGAGTGGCCGTATCGAGCCGGGCGGCACGCGCCACGTTGCTGTCCTGGGTGTCGGCTTGTGTGTCCATGATGTTCATTGCTCCAGCATGTGTTCGTAGTTGCCGCCCATGACCTGGCCGATGGGCGTTCCTGACAAGATGGCTTTCGCCATGGCGGCCTCCTTGGCCACGATCGCCTCCGCGGCGTCGAGCACGCGCTCGATATCGCCGGCGGCGATGAAGATCACCGCACTCTGGTCGGCGAGAACGTAGTCGCCGGGTTGCACGGTGGCTTCTCCCCCGACGGCGCCGCCGAGGGTCACCGGCACCTGCACGCCGAGTTCGACCACGCGGCCGCGTGCCGTGCGCGATGTGAGGCTGCGGCCAAAGATCGGGAACTCGCAGGCCACGGCTTCGTCGACGTCGCGCAGTGGCCCGTCGGCCACCACGCCCGCCACGCCGCGCACCTTGGCGCCGAGCGTCAGCAGCCCACCCCAGCAGCCGGCCTCCAGGCCCGAGCGTTGCTCGACCACGATGATGTGGTCGGGCCCGGCCTGCTCGATGGCGGCGCAGCCCAGATGCCTTGCCGGGCCGGGCGGAGGCTGTCCCGGGCCGACCTTCATGGTCACGGCACGGCCGGCGATGCGGCCCTTGCCGCTGCGCTGGGGAAGCCCGGTCACGGCTCCAGGCAGCTGGAGCTTGTCCAGGGCATCGGAAACCGCGCAGGCGTCAAGGCGGCGCAGTCGTTGTACGTTGGGATCGCTCATGAAGGCTTTCGATAGAGATGTTCAGAAGATGGTCTTCCACGCCGCAAAGGCGAGGCCGGTGCCGGTGAGTGCCGGACTGCGATAGCCGGGCACGTACTCGATCCACTCCATGCCCAGATCGCGCGCCATCTCGCCGACCACCAGCCAATTGCGAATCTCCGAACTGCCGGCCTGCAGATGCCGTGGATCGAGAGCGGCCAGCGTGGCGCTGTCCTTGCTGCGGATGGCGCTGATGACCTTCCGGTCCAGCGCCTCGTCGACCACGAAGTGGCTCAGCCCGCCCGATGCGATGACGCCCACGCGAAGGTCTTCGGGCCACGCGGCGATGAGTTCGCGCAGCGCCTTGCCCAGCGCCACGCAACGGCGCGGGGTAGGCTGGTTGGGCGGATCGAAGGTGTTGAGGATCACCGGGATCACGGGCAGCGCAAGCTCCTTGAGCAGGCGGCGATGGACGAACTGGAAGGCATGGCCTTCGAACTTGCCGTGCTCCATGCCGTCCATGGCGGCGATGTCGAAGTCGCGGTCGCACAACTGGCGGATCAGCCACTCGGCGAGATCGCTCTTCACCGGGTAGTCGCGGTCCGCCTCGGGCTCGTGGCGCCACATGCGCGCGGACTTGACCCAGTTGTCGCCCGCTGCGGCGGGCTCGCGCGCCGTGTTGCGGATGGTGTCGCCGAAATAGATGGCGAAGGCCGGGTTGTTGGTGGTCCGGAACAGCTCGGTCTGGTCGTCGCCGACGATCAGCAGCACGTCGAGCCTGGCCTCGAGGATGCGTTGGCCCAGGTGGTCCATGGCCGCTTCCGCGGCGTCGTAGCGTTCGCCCATCTTCTCGGGCGTGACCATGGCTTCGGCGCCCGCGGGCGCGGCCGCCAGCAGGGCCTCGTAGTCGGTCTTGTCGCCGTTGCGGTCGTAGTAGTGAGGGTTCTTCGCGTCGATGACGCGAAAGCCGTGTTGCCAGTCTTCACGCCGGGACACCAGCATGATGCTGTGGGAGGAGCCGAAGGCGGCGACGAGTTGTGCCATGGGGCGACCTTTCTCAAGAGAGTGTCAGACGACGTGCCGCTCGCGCAGTTGCGCGATGCGCTGCGCGCTGTAGCCCAAGCCGGCCAGGATGGCATCGGTCTGGGCGCCCTGGTGCGGCGCGGGTTCGAGCGGGCCTTCGCTGCGCGGGTGGCGCGAGAACTGCATGGGCAGGCCGACCACCGCGATCTCGCCGATTTCCGGATGCTGCATGGGTCGGGCCATCTCCAGGTGCCTGACCTGCGGATCTTCGAACATGCGGTCGACCGTGTAGATGGGCCCGCAGGGCACGCCGGCCTTGAGCAGTCGTTCGGTCCAGTCCGCGGTGGTGCGGGACTTGAATGCATCGCCGATCACGGCGTTGACGCGCGCACGGTTGCGCACCCGCTCGGCATCGGAGCCGAAGCCGGGTTCCTGCACCAGGTGCGGCGCTTCCAGCGCTTCGCACAGGCGCCTCCACATGGTCTGGCCGATGGCCGCCAGGTTGATGTAGCCGTCGCTGGTCGCGAAGACGCCGGTCGGCACGGTCAGCGGATGTTCGTTGCCGGTGGCCTTGGGCACCTTGCGATCGACGAGCCACTGCGCGGCCTGGAAATCGAGCATGGCGATCTGCGATTCGAGCAGCGAGGTCTGCACCCACTGCCCTTCGCCCGACACGTCGCGCTCCAGCAGCGCGGCCATGATGGCCTGGGCGCAGAAGTGGCCCGCGCACAGGTCGGCGATCGGGATGCCGACGCGCATCGGGCCGTCTTCGGGGTTGCCGGTCACGCTCATCAGGCCGCCCATGCCCTGGGCGATGGAATCGAAGCCGGGCCAGTTGGCGTAGGGCCCGTCCTGGCCGAAGCCCGAGATGCTGGCGTAGACCAGCTTGGGGTTGATGGCGCGCAGCGCGTCGGGGCCGATGCCCAGGCGGTACTTGACGTCGGGACGGTAGTTCTCGATGAAGACGTCGGCGCCCTTGACCAGGTCCCGCAGGATGGCCAATCCCTCGGGCTCCTTCATGTTGAGGGTCAGGCTTTCCTTGTTGCGGTGGAGGTTCTCGTAGTCGGCGCGGTTGTGGTCGCGACCGCCGATCATGTCGTCGCCGCCGGGCGCACCGGGCGGAATCTCGAGCTTGATGACCCGCGCACCCAGATCGGCGAAGGTGCGGATGGCGGTGGGACCGGCCCGCACACGGGTGGCATCCAGGATCGTGAAGCGCGACAACGGACCTTTGCGCA
>Ga0265327_10004075_pt1 | contig 13225 bp, 14 predicted proteins | sample 41621metaG_FD_202089 | JGI IMG/M metagenome (GOLD analysis project Ga0265327, IMG submission 202089) | Rhizosphere microbial communities from Carex aquatilis grown in University of Washington, Seatle, WA, United States - 4-16-21 metaG | ecosystem: Host-associated > Plants > Roots > Rhizosphere... | reverse complement strand
CAGCTACCTGGCGTCGGTGAAGGGCAAGAACATCGCCTCGGTGACGTTCCTGCTCAACGGTCATAAGCTCAAGAAGGTGAGCAAAGCCAACTCGCATGGAGCATTCACGCTGCGGGTCGGCGTGAAGGCCGGACAGGTCGAGCACCTCTCGATGCATGTCGCCTATGTATCGGGAACGAGCCCGACGAAAGCAACACTCACGAAGAGGCTGGCGCGATGCGCGGCGGTCCGCCACGTGAAAACACCAAGGTTCACCGGCTGAGGGCTCAGCCGCAGCCGAATCGAGCGGAGGGTCGCCGCGTCCGCGCGGCGACCCTCCCTGCAGTCGTGGGTTCCCGGCCATGACGTGCGCCCGATGGGTGCTCGCCCTGGCCGGGACCATGCTGGCCCTGGGTGTCACGGGGGCCGACGCACTGGGATCGACACCAGCCGAAGCCACTCCCCCGGCCGAACCGGCATCTCCGGCGCCGGCGAGCACAGCCCCGGTGACTCTGTCCAACGGGACCACCGTCGCGGCCTGGGCTCACCCTGAAGGGACGGGGCCCATCTACGCCCGTCCTGAGGCGACCTCGAGGCGGATCGCACGGATCCGCCTCTACAACGCCGATGGCTTTCTCGAGGTCTATCCGCTCCTGCGCCAGGAGACCTCCGCCAGGGGACGGGAATGGGTCGAGATCCGCGTGCCGGGCCGCCCCAACGGTCGGACCGGCTGGGTAGACCGCGAACTCCTCGGCCCGACCCACCGGACCGAGTGGAGGATCCTCGTCAACCGCGCCAGCCACCGGATGCGGGTCCTTCATGACGGAACCCTGATGCGGATCTTCCCCGTCGGCGTCGGGAAGCCCAGTACACCCACACCGGCGGGCCACTTCTGGATCGACGCGCGCTTCAACGTCAGCAACCCCAGCAACCCCTACTACCCCTACGCGCTCGGTACCTCCGACTTTTCCTCGCTGCCCGACTGGCCAGGTGAAGGCGTCATCGGCATCCACGGGCCGTTCGGGGAACCGCAGCGGATCCCCGGCGCCCCCTCACACGGATGCATCCGGATGCTCACCCCGGATATCGCCTGGCTCGGGCCGCGGGTGGCGCTGGGCACGCCCGTGATCGTCAGCTGAATCGCTCTGTCGCCCCTCCGCGAGCGGAGGCCGGGGATAAACAGGACCGGGGCGGGTAGAGAGTCTCTATGGCCCATTCCCTGAATGACGAGCCGCTGGCCCCCGCGGAGTCCTCCTCACCGACAGCTGAGGCCGACGCGAGCCCCCGCCAGGGGATGCTTCCCACACGACGGGAGCGCCCGCCGCTGGAGTCGGCCTTCGTGCGGCTGATCGCCACCGCCGGCGTTGTCGGCATCGGAGTGGCCCTGGGCGCCATCCTCACCTCCGAAGGCGTGGCCGGCTGGATCATCGGGCTGGTGGTGGCTCTGGTCGCCGTGATACTGAGCGCCATCCTCTGGTCCTCGCGGCGACTCTGAGCTCCGCCGGCCGGGGGAAGCTGCCGGCTGAAGCGAACGGTCGCGTCACGGTTCGGCATAGCCCACGCAGAACTGCGCTGCTTCGGTCGCCTTTTCCTGAAGGCTTTCGGTGTAGACCGTCGAGCCGTTACCGGACAGGACCGCGAGTTCAGAGGGCAGGGCGCTGAACACGCCGTAGACGATCGGCCCTTTTGCGCGCACGCTCGGTTCGACCGGCACCACATTAAGAGGCACCAGACCTTGAGGTGTTCGCGCTACGACTGACTTTCCAGGCGGCGCGAGAATTCCGTAGACGATCGCGTAGGTGTGGGGAGAGCAGCCGATCGAGAGCTTCCATGGGAACGCTTTGCTTTCCCCGAGACCGTACGCCGGTTCGTCGAGTTCCGGGTCAACACCTATGTCGACGCTGACGAACGGTTCGTTGTTGAAACGGCCGAAAGCGCCGATCGTGAAGGCTTCCTGCCCGGGGGTGAGCCCGCTCGCGAGCGTGGTGGTCGTCGGAAGCACGGGCTGTTCTATGCGTGGTTTGACGCAGCGGTAGCGGGGGAGTTTCAAGGTGAGCACGATGTTCCCGCCGGCGTCCAGCTCGACGAGAGACACCGCGTGGCTCCTGCTGCCGAGGATCTGCTGGGCGTAGATGCCTGCATGGCCGCCACCTCGGCGCGGCATGCGGACCACGCGCGACTCGATGGTGCGTCCGTCGACGAGCACCAGCCTTGCCGAGCGCACCGAGGCCGGTACCGCGGTCTGGATCGTCTCGCGACCCACTTCGCAGAACAGCGCGGGGTGGCGATACCTCGGCGGGGAGAGGCAGATGGGGTTGTTGGGACCGCTGACCACCAGCAGTTCAAGAGCACCCGGCCGGGAATACGCGACGGTTGCCGCCCGGTGACAAGAGCCTGCGCCCAGCAGGCCTGACCCGGAAGTCGAGCTGACTTCGAAGCTGGTACCGGCAGCGGTGCGCCCGTGGCCCACGGTGACCTGTTTGGGTTCTTCGAGACCGACGGCCGGGAAACCGACGATTCGAGCCAGGCTGAGAACTTTTCGGAAGATGGATTCGAAGCCGGAAGTGAGCCTGCGTTCGATCTCGCTGGTCCTGCGGATCAGGGATCGATCAGGCAGGTTCTCGTAGGGCTTCAAGAGCGTGATCAGCGAAAGTTCGGCGTGGAGGTAGAGCTCCGACTGGACGGAGCTATGTCGTTCCGCTTGGGCGGCCTCGAATTCCCGGCTTGCCCGCGTCAGGACGCGGTAGCCACTCTGGGCCCACGCCCTCGCGTCGGCGCAGAACGACGGGACCACCGGTCCGGGGTCGGCTTCGAGCCGTCCCCTGGTCGCGGCCTGGGCCGCCGCGGTGATCGCCGGGTTGCTCCACGCCAGCCGGCCCATTTCGGCGGCGTAGGCTTCCAGGGCCGGGCGATATCCGTTCCCGGAGAGGACCGCCGCATCCAGCTCCGCCTCGATCGCCTGCTTCTGCTGGGAGAGCCGGGCGTTCTCTCCCCTCACCCGTGGTGGGAGTGGGAAGGACGTCAGGGACGGTTCCTTGGGCATCCCTGACACCACTCCGCGACATTCTCGAGTGATACGTGCCACCGCGGCGCCCTCCGCGACGCGCGCCGCCGCGGATTCGCGGAGCTGCACGGCGGCGAGCCTGTACTGAGCCAACAGGTAGGCATGTGTCGCCTGGGCGTCGGAGCTCGACACAGCGGCGACGACCGGCGGGCAGGCGCACAGGGCCGCTGAGGCGAGAACGAGCGTGCCGCCGATGAGCCCCCTGGACCGCGCCGGCGACCAGAGCCGCTGTCGGCTCGACGGCGGGTTGCGGCGCCAAATCCCCCCATCCACGTTCACTGACCGCGAGCATATAGCCGGCTGACCGACACCGCCTCAGCTCACCACAAGAGAGCTTGATCCCTCGGTCGCGACAAAGCAGGCCCTTCCTAGGGGTGAGCGACGGGACTCGAACCCGCGACCGCCTGGACCACAACCAGGAGCTCTACCAACTGAGCTACGCCCACCACGCGATGCGCGGCAAAGTCTAGCGGCGTGTCAGTCCGTCGCGCCGGAGCCCGATGCGAGCTCCCGTTCCGCCAGCGCAAGGCTCTCGCTCGGCGCCAAGCCCGAGCTGCGCGCGGCTACAGCCCTCCATGCGGCCAGCAGGCGGCCGGGCTCCGAGCCCAGCAATCCGCCGAGCTCCACGCCAAGCGCCAGCGGGTCGGCGCCCGAGGACGGAACCCCGTTTGGCACCGGCGGCGCGGCGGCTGCTGCGGCCTGCGGCTCGCGAATCGCCTGACGAGCTTCGGAGAGGACCCGCTCGGTGACGTCCTCGCCCTCGCGCAGGGCGGTCGGCCAGCCTCGTCCCATCGAGAGGCGCTCGATCGGGATCGCAGGCCCCTCGATGATGATCATGGTCGCCTCAGCCGGGCTCCATTTTTCGCCATCGATCGTGAGCATCCGCTCCTGAGCCCAGGTAAGGGCGACCGTTCCGATCTCCGGGCCGGTCAGGTTGAAGCGGGTGAAATTGCGGGGGAACTGCCGCATCTCGAGGTGGTAATGCGCCATCGCCCCTCCGAGTCTATGCACCCACGCCCGAGCGGGCCGTCGCCTCGGCTTCGGGACTGAGGCTCAGGCGCTCCCCCATGATCCTCACGGCCTCGGGATTCGAGTCGATCAGGACGTAGTGACGACCCAGCTGCCCGGCGACCGCGCCCAGCGTCCCGGAGCCCGCGAAGAAGTCCAGGCACCAGTCCCCCGGCCGTGTCGAGGCCTGGACCATCCGCCTCAGGATCCCCTCGGGCTTCTGGGTGGGGTAGCCCGTTCGCTCGTGGCCGGACGTCGGCACGATCGTGTGCCACCAGACATCTGTCGGGAGCTTGCCCCGGGCGACCTTCTCGGCGGTCACCAGCCCCGGCGCCATGTAGGGCTCGCGATCGACCTCCTCTGAATCGAAGTGGTAGCGGGCCGGGTCCTTCACATAGACGAGGATCGTGTCGTGCTTGGCCGGCCAGCGGCGCTTCGCCCGGGCTCCGTAGTCATAGGCCCAGATCAGCTCGTTGAGGAAACAGGAGCGGCCGAAGATCTCGTCCAGCAGCAGCTTGCAGTAGTGCGCCTCGCGGTAGTCGATGTGGAAGTAGAGGGTCCCCTCCGGAGCGAGCAGGCGGTGAGCATGACGCAGGCGGGGCTCGAGGAACGACAGATAGTCATCGAAGCTGTCCTCATAGCTGTGAGATGACAGCTGCTCGGACCGGTAGCTCGCACCGCCGAAGCCCCTTCGGCCACCCTCCTCGTCGCGGGTCACCCTGAGCGCCGTGTGGCGCCGGGGACTGCCGGTGTTGAACGGGGGATCCAGATAGATCAGCTGAAAGCTCTCGTCCTTCAGAGCCGGGAGCAGCTCGAGGTTCTCACCCAGCAGGATCCTGTCGGTCTGACTGCTCTCGCTCGCGGGATCCACCCGCTGGAGGTTAGGGGTGTCCGCCGATGGGATCGGCGGCGTCGACCGCCGGCACGTCCTGCTCAGAAGCCTCGGCCCTGACGTCCTTCGTCCCCTGCTCGGCATGCGAATGGACGATCAGAACCGGGACGGGGCTGCGGTGAAGCAGGTAGTGGCTGACGCTTCCCAGCAGCACCGAACGCACCGCGCCGCGGCCACGTGAGCCCATCACGACGAGATCGTGCTCGCCCGACTTGACCTGGGCCATCAGCGCGACCCGAACGGGTTCGCTGCTCTGGACGGTCCGCACCGAGACCTCCTCGGGCACCCGGGCAACAGCAGCCTTCAGCAACAGGTCGGCCTCCGACTCGGCGTCGGCCGCGATCGTCGCGGCGACAGCCGCTCCGCCTCCCAGATAGGCCGTCGCCGGTGGCGCCATGACCGCGCTGAAGACCGTCAGGCGGGCCCGCTGCGACACGGCCAGGTCGATCGCCTGCGTCAGCGCCTCTTCGGAGTCGGGCGAGCCGTCTGTCGCGACGAGGATGTTGTGGAACATTGGCGGCTCCTTGAAGGGTCGAGCCCGATCCGGGCGCGTTTCAAATCTATCGGCCCGCTGAGCCGGTCCGGTGACTTCTCATACCCCCGGCTGGACTCGAACCAGCAACCCCCGGCTTAGAAGGCCGGCGCTCTATCCAGTTGAGCTACGGGGGCTCGCCGCCATCTTCGCGGGTCCGGGGCCTGATGAGAAGCCTGGCCACCGAGCACCGCCGCCTCGAGCGCGACGTCCTTGGAGCACTTACTTAGGCGTTCTTGAAGAGAAACCTGTAAAAGTTCCACCCATGAGCCCAGTGGAGAGTGACGAGGAGGACCTGACCCGCAAGCAGCGCCGCGAGCAGGCACGCTCCGAACGCAAAGCAGCCGAGGAGGCCGCCGTCAGCGATGCGGCCAAACGCCGCCGGCTCGCCCAGCTCGGCGGAGCAGTCGCAGTCGTCGTCGTCGCGATCGTCGTGGTCCTGATCGCCACCGGCGGAAGCAGCAGCAGCAAACCGCCCGAAGTCACCTCCACCACGGCCACTAAACAGGTTTCCGCCGTGACCAAGGAGCTTGCCGGGACGACCCAGAAAGGCATCGTCCTCGGCAACCCGAACGCCCCGGTCACCATGCAGTACTACGGCGACCTCGAGTGCCCCATCTGCAGGGATTTCACGCTCGGCGCGTTGCCCCCGATCATCACGAAGTGGGTCAAGACGGGGAAGCTGAAGATCGAATACCGCTCGCTCGAGACTGCCACGCGCGAACCTGAAACGTTCAGGACCCAGCAGATCGCAGCCCTCGCCGCCGGCAAGCAGAACAAGGCCTGGAACTACATCGAGACCTTTTACCACGAGCAGGGAGAAGAGGGATCGGGCTATGTCACCGAGAGCTACCTCAAGGGCCTTGCCCAGCAGGTTCCCGGCCTGAACCTCACCCAGTGGACAACCGATCGCGGCAACCAGCAGTATCAGGCGCAGATCGCCGTCGACACACAGGAAGCCAACAACAACGGCTTCACCGGCACGCCGGCCTTCCTGATCGGGAAAACCGGCTCTGGCCTGAAGAAGTACGAATACAGCTCGCTTACTGACCCGTCAGGGTTCAACGAAGCGATCGAAAAAGCCCTCAAGGGCTAGCTCCCGATGAGCACGAGGTCGCTGCGGATCACGCTGATCGTGCTCTCCACGATCGGCGTGGGACTCGCCGCCTACCTGACCTACGTGCACTACACCGGCGTGGAACCGCCTTGCTCGATCAAGGGAAATCCCTGCAGCCAGGTCCAGAAATCGAAGTACTCCGAGCTGGCCGGCGTTCCCGTCGCGCTGATGGGCCTGATCGGCTACATCGCGATCCTCGGCAGCCTCCTCGCGCCGGAAACCGAGACGTCGAGGCTGGCCACCGCCGCGATCGCCCTGGGCGGCTTCGGCTTCAGCATGTACCTGACCTACCGAGAGGTCTTCACGCTGGAAAAAATCTGCGAGTGGTGCGTCGGCAGCGCCGTGCTCCTGACGATCATCATGCTGCTCTCGGTCTGGCGTTTTCTGCGGGGGAGCGGCGCGCCTCCCCCCTCCTCATTGCCTCCTGAGGACGCCGGCGCCCAGGACACGGCGCCGCTCGCCGCCGCCTCCTAGCCTCCCCTCGCTCGAAGCGCACGGCCGGGGTGCTCCGTTATGCGGAGGTTCGGCTCGTCAATACGTCCAGAGGGCCACCCCCCGGCGGCACAAAGAGGTCCGTTGGCCGAGTGGGTCCTTAGAGATGGGTCCCGATCGATTCAGCATGCAGCCAGAGCCTGCGCCTGGCGCCGCCGCCGGCGGCGACTCGGGCATCTCCCGGCTGTTCGAGATGACAAGCGATCTGCTTGCCACGATCTCACTCGATGGGCGCTTCACGCTGCTGAACCCGGCCTGGGAGCACCTGCTGGGCTGGACCCGCGAGGAACTGCAGTCACGCCCCGTTGCCGACTTCGTCCACCCCGACGACGCCGAGCAGCTGCTCGGGCCGATGAGGGCCGGCGGCGGATACCCCGCCGAGGTCGAGAACTTCACGACCCGCTACCGCCACCGGGACGGCTCCTGGCACTGGCTGCTCTGGAGCGCCCGGCGCGACGGTGACACCTGGTACGCCGCCGCCAAGGATGTGACCGACCGGATGTGGCTCGAGCGCCAGGCGATGCACGACCCGCTCACCAGGCTGCCCAACCGGATGCTGCTGATGGACCGCGCTCACCAGGCCGTTGCGCGCCTCGACCGCTCCGAGGGGGTTCTGGCGATGCTCTTCATCGACCTCGACAAGTTCAAGGCCGTCAACGACAACCTCGGACACGATGCCGGCGACCGGCTGCTCGTTTCCGTCTCCGAACGCCTGGCCGAGCTGATGCGCGACAGCGACACCATCGCCCGCCTGGGTGGGGACGAGTTCGTGATCCTGGCCGAGGAAATCGAGAGCGAGGACGAGGCCATGGCACTGGCCGGACGGGTCCTCGACGCGCTCGAGCAGCCCTTCCCACTGGGCACCGCCGAAGTGGCCATGCTGGCGAGCGTCGGCGTGGCTGTCTCGCGCGACCCGAACTGCGACCCCGAGGGGATGCTCCGCGAGGCCGACCTGGCCATGTACAAGGCCAAGGGCGCCGGCGGCCGTCGCCTGGAGATCTTCGATGCCCACCTGCGCCAGGAACTGAGCACCAGCGTGGAGATGGAGAACCTCCTTCGCCACGCCCTGCCCCGACAGGAGCTGCTCCTGGCCTACCAGCCGATCATGCCCCTCGCAGGCGGCCATGCGATCGGCATCGAGGCCCTCGTACGCTGGCGTCCCGCCGGTGACGGGATCACGACCGGTCCGGAGATGCTCCCGGGCAGCTTCCTGGGACCGGGGACCGACAGCGAGCTGCTGATGCAGATCGGCAAGTGGGTGCTCCACGCGGCGTGCGCCCAAGCCGAGATCTGGCGTCGTGCCGGTATCCAGATCCCCATCTCGGTCAACATCTCCGCCCGCGAGCTGACCGAGCTTGACCTCGCCGAGCGTGTCCGGGAGGAGCTGACCTACTGCCGTCTTCCCGGCCGGGCTCTCTGCCTCGAGGTGAGCGAGGAGGCCGTCATGCGCGACCCCGAGCGTGCCCGCGAGGCACTCAACGACGTCAAGCGACTGGGCGTCTCGATCGCACTGGACCAGTTCGGCTCGGGCGAGTTCTCGCTGGGCCTCCCCCGGAATCTGCCGCTGGACATCGTCAAGCTGGACCGTGGCCTGACCAGCAGCTTCGACCGCGACAAGGACCGCCGGGCGATGTTCGCTGCGACGATCGCCCTCGCCAAGGAGGCCCGCCTGACAGCCGTCGCCGTCGGCATCGAAACCAACCGTCAGCTGGCCCTCGCCCGGGAGCTGCACTGCTCGGTCGGACAGGGCTTCCTGCTGCATCACCCCACACCGCCCGGCAGCGTTCGCCTCAGGGACCCGGGCGGGTCTGTAACGTCCGCCCCATGGCGTCCCCTGGTGCGACTGGGCGGCACGAACAGCCGCCCCTGAACGACGCAGCCCTGCGCGAGGCGCAGAAGGCCGCTGCGGCGAGAGCCTCGGCAGAGCTGATCGAGGACGGGATGCGGGTCGGCCTGGGCACTGGCTCGACCGTCGCCCACCTCCTCCCGGCGATCGCCCGGCGCGGCCTCAGCGGACTGCGCTGCGTCGCCACCTCCCCCGCAACCGAACAGGCGGCCCTCGCCCTGGGCATGACCGTCGAAGGCCTCGACGAGATCGGCGAGCTGGACATCGCGATCGACGGCGCCGACCAGGTCGACCCGGCGGGGTGGCTGATCAAGGGCGGCGGCGGAGCCCACACCCGCGAGAAGATCGTCGCCGCACATGCCAGGAGCTTCGTCGTGATCGCATCCGCCGAGAAGGTCGTCGAGGAGCTCACCGCGCCCGTTCCCCTGGAGCTCGTCGACTTCGCCGTGCAGAGCACCCTCAGGGCACTCGCCCCGGCTAGCTTGCGCGACCTCCCCCCCAGCCCCGACGGCGGCCTGATCGCCGACTACCTCGGCGAGATCGGAGATCCCTCGGCGTTGGCAGCCAGACTGGCCGGAACCCCCGGCCTCGTCGAGCACGGCCTGTTCGAGCCCGAGCTGGTCAGCATGATCCTGATCGGCACCGCCGACGGGGTCGAGCGCCGCGCCGGCGGGGATCCATCCGCCGCGGCCCAGGTGTAGCTCCTAAGCAGCGGCGTCCTGCGGACGCAGCTCTTCGGAGGAGGACATGGGGTGGCGTGCGAGGACACCGTCCTCCCCAACGACGTAGGCGCCCATCCGCAGGAGCGGCGGCGAGTAGACGTGGATTGTCACCGCCGGATCACCGCCGCCGTGCCTGACACGGTGAATGTCGGCCGGCGAGAAGTGAAAGCTCTTGCCCGCCTTCACATGGCGCTCGGCCGGCGGCCCGTCGATCGTCAGGCGCTCCTCGCAGATGGATCCGCTGACGACAGACACGGCTCCCGCCGAGATGTCGTGATCGTGGAAGCCCGTGTCGTGGTCGTCCATCCAGCAGATCAGCCAGGCCGTCACGTGCTCGTCGCTCAGCAGCTCCTCATAGGAGCGCTGCGAGGCATCGTGGCGGACACGATCGATCCACAGTTCTGGCCGGTCTGCGATCTCTCCGACGAATGCCTCGAGCTCGGGACCGCTGAGGTCTCTCCCGCGGGGACGGGGGACGCCGGCGAACTCTCGGCCGACCGCCGGCGGGGCGATCAGGGGCAGCTCCGCGGCGCTCATCGCGCCACCACCCCGGCCGGCTCGCCGAGGGCTCGACCGGTCACGTCGTCGAGAAGATCCCAGTCATGCGCCGGTGCGCTGCGGCTCGGCTCAAGCACAGGCCGGTCGGATCCATAGAGGATCTGGCGGGGTCCGACAACCGCCTCGATCGCGGCGGATGCCACCGGGCCGTAGGAGGAGGTCTCATAGAAGGTCAGCGGGTCGGCCGCCGTCGTGCCGGGACCGCCCCGGGCGATCAGGCGCTCGACATGCAACGGAGCCAGCCCGGCCAGCATCGAGAAGGTCACCCGCAGCTTCGGGTACTGGGCCCGGCCGGCGGTCTGAAACGTGAGCCACGCCGCCTGCATCCCGGCCACGTAGCTGGTCAGCGCCGGCCACCAAAGAGGCGCCGCAAGGGAAGCGCAACCACGCGGACTCTCCACGTCACGGAGGCCCGGGCCCGGGTGGATGAACAGCGGGGCCCCTCGCTCCTGGAGGCGCTCGAGCACCTCGCGAAGGCCGTTCAACTCCTCGATCCCCGCAAGCGCGCCGGCGGGCAGCGAAACACCCACGCAGCCTCGATCGAGGATGGCGTCCACGTCCAGGGGGTCGGGACGATCCAGCGCCAGCGCGCCCCAGACCCGGAACGGTCCGCCCAGACTCAGCGCGCCGTCGTGGTAGGCGTCCAGCAGCGGAGCTGCCTGCTCCCGCGGAAGACGCTCGATCCCGATCGGGCTGGACAGGCACAGAAGGGCACGGTCGAGGCCGTCGCGCTCGACCAGCTCTGCCCGCCGCTCTGGGTCCTCGCTGACGCGGTCGATCACATAGGGACGGTCACCGGCCAGGTAGAGGACCGTCAACCCGCGCTCGAGCCGTACGAACGGGAGCTCGCCACGGGTCGCGAGCTGCTCGATCAGCGGGTCGCTCCAGAGGTGTTGGTGAACGTCTGTCGGCATCGTTGGACCATATTATCAGGTTTGTTGATCTGATTTATGCGGATTAGCTTTCGGCCCCTGTGTTTTCAGCGATGTAGGCTGCGTAATGAGATGCCCGAGCCACCACCAGGAGACGGCGCAATCACCTGCGAGGACGGCGTCAGGCGCTGCGGGTGGGCCTGCTCGACGCCCGACTACCACAGCTACCACGACACCGAATGGGGCTTCCCGGTCGACGAGGACAAACGACTGTTCGAGAAGCTCAGCCTGGAGGGCTTTCAGGCGGGGCTCTCCTGGCTGACGATCCTGCGCAAGCGCGAGGCCTTCCGTGCGGCCTTCGCCGGGTTCGACCACCAGCGAATCGCCCGCTTCGGCGAGAAGGACGTGGAGCGCCTGCTCGCCGAAGCCGGGATCGTCCGCCATCGCGGCAAGATCGAAGCTGTCATCAACAACGCGCGGCGTGCGGCCGAGCTCGTCGAGAGCGAGGGGTCGATCGCGCACTACATCTGGAGCTTCGAGCCGGCCTCGCCCGGACGGACGCCCGACGGCAAAGGACAACTGCCGTCGATCACCCCCGAGTCCACGGCGCTGTCGAAGGACCTCAAGCGCCGCGGCTGGAAATTCGTCGGCCCCACCACCGTCTACGCCTTCATGCAGGCGATGGGCCTGGTCAACGATCACCGCCATAGCTGCGACGCGCACCCGCTTGCCGAGCGTGCGCGGGCCGGCTTCGTGCGCCCCTGACCCTGGTCCTAGCGACGAATGAGGACAGGCACCCCTGGCCCGATTCGCGCTGCCAGCCAGTCGATGCTCGCAGTCGCCAGCCTCACGCACCCATGCGATTCAGCAGAGCCGAGATGCCCGCCGAGGTTGTCCCGCCCATGGATGCCGATCTGCCCGGGACCGCCTTCGAATTCCTGCAGCACATCCGAGCGGGCGCTGAGTGTCAGCGCGAACGGCCCGCCAGGCTCGCCGGCCCGCATCTGCACCGTCTCCTCGACGAAGAAGCGCCCCGAGGGAGTTGGCGTGGAGGGCTTGCCCACCACTGCCGCGAACGCCTTGACCAGCTTGCCTCGCCAGTAGGCGCTGACCCGCCTGCGGCCGAGGTTCACCCGCACGCTCCACGAGGTGGAGCCCGTCCGCGTGCCCTGCTGGGCGATCCAGCCGGTTGAGCTGTTGGGACGGCCGGGAAGCATCACGTCGAGCCAGGGGATACCCCGCTTGTCGACGGCCCTCGCGACAACCGGCAATGCCGTCTGCTCGCCCGTGATGGGCCGCGTGGGCGAAACTGTGGTGAGCACCGACGAGGCTCCGCTCGGCCCTGTATGCACGAGATGGCCGGCCATCAGCACTGCCAACCGCTGAACACCGGCGGGGCGCGTCTGTCCGGAGGCTGTCGCAAGCGGCAGCGCGGCACTCGCGAGGAGCGCAGCGGTGACGCAGGAGAGCAGCGTACTTCTGTGCCCTCTCCCGAGGAATTGTTTTCTGTTGGATGTCATTGATCTCACCTGCACGCGCCCTGGTCACCCGAAGGGGTCGCCAGGGCGCTGAGCTGGCTAGCCCGTCAACCCACCGTGCCACGTGGGAGCAGCCGGCCGGGCGTGGGTGCGCCTGCGGACTGCTTCACGGTGGCGGCGCCTGCGAACAGCGGCGCGCCGTTTGGCTTCGCGCTGACGGCGGGTGAGCGTTGTGCGCGACCCGATCGGTTTCGGCGTGGTCGTGACCGGTGCACCGGGTTTGAGGGTTTCGGCTTTGACGAGCGCCTGTTCTTCGGTCGGAGTCGTCGTTTCAGTTCCGCCGCCACCCCCGCTCACGCTCGACGCGCAGTTCGAGGTGGTGATCGTGTTGGTGTCCAGGTTGACCGCTGCCGTGCTGGCGAGGAGCCTGCCGTGAACCGTTGCCGCGGTACCGGCGGTGATCGTTTCGGCGGCCATTACAGTCCCGACGAACCTGGTTCCCGTTCCGAGCGTTGCGGATGAGCCGACCTGCCAGAACACGTTGCACGCCTGTGCGCCGTTGATCAGCGAGACGGACGTATTCGAACCGGTGATCAGCGTCGAGCCGATCTGGAAGATGAACACCGCGTTCGGGTCGCCCTTGGCGTCCAGCGTCACGCTGCCCG
>Ga0265327_10004074_pt1 | contig 13227 bp, 14 predicted proteins | sample 41621metaG_FD_202089 | JGI IMG/M metagenome (GOLD analysis project Ga0265327, IMG submission 202089) | Rhizosphere microbial communities from Carex aquatilis grown in University of Washington, Seatle, WA, United States - 4-16-21 metaG | ecosystem: Host-associated > Plants > Roots > Rhizosphere... | reverse complement strand
GGTCCCAATTTGAGCAACGCCAATCTTAGCGGCAGCCGGTTTATCGCCAATTTGGACCGCGCCAACTTGAGCCATGCCAATCTGGCCCATGCCAATTGGGGCGTCGACATGAAGAATCAGCCGATGGGCTTAATGCGGGTCAGTTTGAATAGCGTTAATTTATCCGGCGCCGATCTGTCCGACGCCAACCTTAATCGGGCCTTGATGCGCCATGCCAATCTGTCCAAGAGCATACTGAAAAATACCGTATTGTTTGGCGTCGATCTGTCCGGAGCCGATTTGACCGATGCCGATTTGTCGGGAGCGGATTTATCCGAGAGTAAATTGGAAGATGCGGATTTTACCGGCGCTAATTTGGCGGGTACCAAGTTCGGCGGCATTAAGGATAAGTCGACGTTGAAAGGGTTGATTTCCAGTAAAAATCTTGAAGCGGCTATTTTTGACTAACGAAAAAGCCTTGGGGTAGAAGCAGGGCGACCGGCAGGTCGCCCTTATGCGGCTGATTTCACCGACATTCTCTAGCTGGATATCCGGTTTTATTTAATGGCACTACGCTGAAACGCCTAGCGTTCCAAAAAATTCATCAACATATCATGCCCATGCTCGGTCAAAATCGACTCCGGATGAAATTGCACACCTTCAATATCCAACTCTTTATGCCTTACGCCCATGATTTCATCCAGGTTTCCGGCTTCATCCTGGGTCCAGGCGGTGATTTCCAGGCAGTCGGGAATGCTTTCCTGCTCAATAACCAGCGAATGATAACGGGTGGCGGTAAACGGGTTGTTCAACCCTTTGAATACGCCTTGGTTATGATGATAAACCAGCGAGGTTTTGCCGTGCATAATGCTTTTCGCATGAATAATATTGCCGCCGAACGCATAGCCGATGCTTTGATGGCCCAGGCAAACGCCTAAAATCGGAGTTTTACCGGCAAACTTTAAAATGGCTTCAACGGAGATACCTGCTTCTTTAGGCGTACACGGACCGGGTGAAATCACCAGTTTATCGGGCGCCAGTTTTTCGACATCTTCGACGCTGACCTGATCGTTACGCACGACAGTGACATCGGCGCCTAATTCGCCTAAATATTGCACCAGATTGTAAGTGAATGAATCGTAGTTATCGACCATCACGACTTTAACGGCACTCATGATTGTTCTCCTTCCAAGCCTGCTTCGGCCATACTCACAGCGCGGAAAATGGCGCGGCCTTTATTCATGGTTTCATCCCATTCGCTGGTGGGTACGGAATCGTAAACGATGCCGGCGCCAGCTTGTATATGTAACATGTTGTTTTTAATCACGGCAGTTCTGATTGCGATGGCGGTATCCAAATTGCCGGACCACGCGATATAACCGACCGCGCCCGCATAAACGCCGCGTTTGACCGGTTCGAGTTCGTCGATAATTTCCATCGCGCGTATTTTCGGCGCGCCGCTGACGGTTCCGGCGGGGAAAGTCGCGGCCAGCACATCGAAGGCATTCTCGCCTTGCTGCAACTGCCCGGTGACGTTGGAGACGATATGCATCACGTGCGAATAGCGTTCGACAATCATTTTATCGGTCAACTGCACGCTGCCGATTTGGGCAACCCGGCCCACGTCATTGCGGCCCAAGTCGATCAGCATTAAATGTTCGGCCAATTCTTTAGGATCGGCCAGAAGGTCTTTTTCCAGATCAATATCCTGTTCCGGCGTTGCGCCCCGTTTACGGGTACCGGCAATCGGGCGAACCGTGACCATGTTATCTTCCAGCCTGACCAGGATTTCCGGCGACGAACCGACGATATGAAAATCGTCCAGGTTCAGGTAAAACATGTACGGCGAAGGATTCAGGCAGCGTAAAGACCGGTATAAATTCAGCGGCGACGCGGTGTAAGGAATGGACATGCGTTGCGACAGCACCACTTGCATGATGTCGCCGTCGGTGATGTATTCTTTGGCTTTTAACACCGCATCTTCAAAACCCTGCTGGGTAAAGCCGGAGATAAAATCGGACTCTTCGACTTTTTTGGGCGCGTGATGATTGGCCGGTTTGGCTTGCACCTCGCGCAGCTTGACGGCCAAATCGTTTATGCGTGCGACGGCAAGGTTATAGGCGTCGGCTTGTTCAGGATCGGCGTGAGTCAGCAGCAGCATTTTGCCGGACAGGTTATCGAACACCAGTATTTCTTCCGATACCATCAGCAGGATGTCGGGATTGCCCAGTGGGTCCGGTTTATCGGTGCCGCGCAGTTTCGGTTCGATATAGCCGATGGTTTCATAGCCGAAATAGCCGACCAAGCCGCCGTTAAAGCGGGGCAGGGTATCAATATCGGGAACCTTATAGCGCGCTTTGAATTGTTCTATCCAGATCAGCGGATTGTCGTGCGTGAGCGTTTCCAGTAACTCGCCGTCTTGTTCCAGGCGGATTTGATTGCCGGTAATTTTGACGACGGTAAGACAGGGCAAACCGATAATCGAATAACGCCCCCATTGCTCGCCGCCGTGTACCGATTCGAATAAATAGGAATAAGCGCCGTCGGCCAGTTTCAGGTAAGCGCTTAAGGGCGTATCCAAATCGGCCAGCACTTCGCGGCAAATCGGGATGCGGTTGTAGCCCTGCCGGGCGTAGTGGGTGAATTGTTCTGGGGTCATTTTTTGGTATTCAACGTGTGTAAAGTTTGGCAAGTGTGACGGCTTTTAAAATAATCCGGTCAGATAGCGTTATCAGGCAGAGCGTATAGCCTATTGTGTAACTCATCGATGAAACTAATCCTGCTTTTATAGTTGTAGCCGTTTATTACGATTAGCTCGGTGTATATGGCGCGTACCTGCATCACCCCTCTCTATTCGGATATGCGCTACGTCCTTAATATGAAAACGCATACTGTGTCTCTTTCACTCAGGCCAAAACAAAGCCAGTCCATAGGCTTTAGTTAATTTGAGTGAATGTTTAAATCCCGGTGTGAATCGGCACACTCTTTAAGATATAAATTAATCAAACTTTGATAAGAGATACCTTTTTTTTCTGCCAATTCTTCAAAATAGCGAACCGTCCCTTCATCTAACCGAAGAGTGATCTGTTTTTTTAACTTTTCCGTGTATGGATTCGGTATCGATTTGGAAAAATCATAATTATCACGCATCACGAAAACCCTCATATTGTTTCTGTTCCGATTTATTGGCTTTACGGGCTGAAATAATCCTAAGCTGTTGCCCCGCTTCTCTATAGCAGTGGCAGACTAATAATAGCCTTAACCGGCTACTGAGTCCTAATAGAAGAAAACGCTCTTCCGCCGTTGAAGAATCGGGGTCTGCAACTAAGCGGGCAAAATTATCGTAAAACACGGTCTTTGCTTCCTCAAAAGTAACGCCATGTTTTTGTCGATTGGTTAAGGCTTTGTTTTCATCCCAAGTAAACCTTAGCCCCTCCATCCTAATGCATTTCAACCCTACTTGGAAACTCACTAAAAATAAGGCTATGCTCAAGCTCGCCAGTATTTTTGTAAAACTTCATACTCCCCTCCGAATCGCACAACCAAAACTCTTTACAGCCCCTGGCAAAATAAAGCTCTTTTTTTTCATCCATCTCAGCGCTGGAATTTGACGGCGAGATGATTTCAACACATATTTCAGGCGCTTCAATAAAGGGAGTCGTATCTTTATGGGTTTGGATAAACTGAGTCGATGCCCAGGCCACATCCGTCACTTTGGTGCCTTCGCTGGTTTCTACCGAGCATTCCGTAATGACGGTGCCGGTGTCCATCATACGACTCAGTAAGACAACGATTTTCGCTTGGTAAATGCCATGCCTGTTGCTTGCCGGACTCATGACAATATTGCCCCATTTATCGGTCTGAATTTTATAAGGTAAATTTGCTAGTAGGGGATCTTCGCAAATACTTGCCCAATTCATAACGTTATCCTGTTCGAGGGTTACGGCACTAGCTGGATTCCCACGCCGAAACGTGGGAATGATGTCGCCTTAAACCGCTTTAGCCAATTCAGCGCGCATGTCATCAATGACTTTTTTATAATCCGGCTGGCTGAAAATCGCCGAGCCCGCAACAAAGGTGTCCGCACCGGCTTCTTTAATCGCACGGATGTTGTCGGTTTTAACGCCGCCGTCGATTTCCAGGCGAATATTCAAACCGCTGTCGTCGATTCTTTTTCTGACTTGACGCAATTTATCCAGCGCGGAAGGGATGAAAGACTGACCGCCGAAACCGGGGTTAACCGACATCAACAAAATCATGTCCAGCTTATCCATTACATAATCCAGATAATGCAGCGGCGTGCCGGGGTTAAACACCAGACCGGCCTTGCAGCCGCAATCTTTAATCAATTGCAGGGTGCGGTCGATATGCACCGAAGCTTCGGGATGAAAGGTAATAATATCGGCGCCGGCTTTGGCGAAGTCCGGAATAATACGGTCGACTGGCTCAATCATTAAATGCACGTCAATCGGTGCGGTAACGCCGTGTTTTTTCAGCGCTTCGCAAACCAAGGGTCCGATGGTCAGGTTGGGCACGAAATGATTGTCCATCACATCGAAATGCACAACGTCGGCGCCCGCCTTTAAAACATTATCAACATCTTCACCCAATTTTGCGAAATTGGCTGACAAGATGGAAGGAGCAATCCAGTTTTCGTTCATTTTCTGATCCTCTAGGTTAAAAACTGTTAATTATATCTTTTTTTTGCGCAAACTCTTATGTTTACGCTTTTTTCAAAAAGCGAAGCTGAAGAGTGATGTTGTCGGCGGCAAACATAGTACGATGACCCGTCGGTATTTCAGAGCCGGAAATGCGCTGTCTCGATAGCGGCACAGATCCGCCCCGGCGGCAATTACTTGCCGCTTTGCCGCGTAAACTTTATGGCGCCGGCCTGTAAAAAGCCGGGATAATTATTCCAATAAATTGATTTTTTAAGTATTTTTAGAAAATGGCATAAGCTTCGCTTTAGTTATTGCAACGTAATAGCGTCACCTACACGGGGAAGCAGTCATGAGCGAAAAATCAGCCAATTTAGCGATTATCAGCAATAACACTTTTGAAGCCACCAAAGCGGTTAACCTTCAGAATTATGACATCAGCAGCGCCTTGCAAACGACTCTGGAGTTTAATGAGCTGATTGCGATTTTCAGCAGCAAAATCGCCGCCAAGATTCCGCATAGCGCCTACATTTATAATAATCTGGAATTCGGCTTGGAAATAAAAAGCGGGGTTTTTACCCGGCATTCCTGCAATTATGTGCTTAAATCCGAGCAATACGAGTTGGGTGAATTAAAGCTGATGCGTAACTATCGATTCAGCGATGCCGATATCGACTCACTGGAAGCGCTACTTTGCTGTTTAATTTATCCGTTGAGAAATGCGACCTTATTTCATCAAGCGTTAAAAATGGCGCATACCGATCCTCTGACGCAAACCCGCAACAGAGCTTCGTTTAACGAGACTATTAATCGGGAAATAAGTCTGGCCGTGCGCAATAACAAAAGTTTATCGCTTATTTTCTTTGATATTGACCATTTTAAAGCCGTCAACGACAGTTACGGTCACGAATGCGGCGACATCGCGCTGAGATCCAGCGCAAAATGGATTAAACAAAGCCTGAGAGACAGCGATATTGTTTTCCGCTATGGCGGCGAGGAGTTTGTTATTTTATTAAACGGCACCGATGCCAGAGGCGCAGCGTTGTTGGCGGAGCGGATTCGCAGTTCGGTTGAGTGTCATACCATCGCTTACGGCATGGAGACCTTAAAGATTACCGCAAGTATGGGCGTCAGTACTTTGCGTAAAGATGACACGCTTGAGTCTTTCGTCAAACGCGCTGACAACGCTATGTATACCGCCAAAAAAAGCGGCAGAAACCGGGTGGTATCAACTAAATAAAACGGATTACGGACGCTAAAGCCTATGAGCGTCAATTTAAAGCATCTCGCTACGAACGTCTATTTAGGCAGCTCGTAATTAAAATACCCGCTGAATTAACCCTACAACGAATAGTTCCCACGGTGGAGCGCTCGTCTTTATACACAAGTCTGTTCAAGACGGGACGTAGGCCGGAAACGCCGGTCCTGCGCTAAAGCGCGGACCTGCTTACTTGTGCCCTGTGGGTATTCCGGCCTACATCGAGATGTGCATAACGATGAGCGCCGGAGCGATAGCAGCGGGGGGATTTATTATTGCGAGTTACCTTATTTCCGGACTTTAAGTCAATGCCTCCGGTATACGATCAGCTAGCGTTTTGCGGACTTATGCGCTTTAAGCTCAGGCTTGGCGATTGTCGTTTTTTCAGGCGGCATGCCCGCAAATTCGAACAATAACTCCAGTTCTTTATCGGTCAGCTCATAAAACGAGTGAGTTTTCAAACGTTCCGGCAATACCACAGGTCCGTAGCGCACCCGCATTAAGCGGCTGACGGTGACTTCCTGCGATTCCCATAAGCGCCTGACCAAACGATTGCGGCCTTCAGTGACGATTACGTTGTACCATTTATTGGCGCCTTCGCCGCCGAAAAAATGAATCTGGTCAAACTTGGCTTTGCCGTCTTCAAGCTCCACGCCCTGTTTGAGCCGTTCCAACGTAGCCTCGGACACCTCGCCCAAAATACGCACCGCATATTCACGTTCCACTTCCGTTGACGGATGCATTAAGCGATTGGCCAGCTCGCCATTATTAGTCACCAATAACAATCCCGAGGTGTTGATGTCCAGACGGCCCACGCTAATCCAGCGGCTCACCGCCAATTTCGGCAATTGCGTAAACACTACGGGACGGCCTTCCGGATCGCGGCGGGTTACCACTTCGCCGACAGGTTTATGGTAAAGCAGCACTCGGGTGGGCTGGACGACGAATTTTTCCCAATGGACAACCCGCTCATTGAGCTGCAAATGATCGCCGTCTTTCAGGCGGTCGCCCAAAGCGACCGGATTGCCGTTAATTTTCAAGCGTCCTTCCTCTATCCAGCGCTCGATTTCCCGTCGGGAGCCGACGCCGCCGCGCGCCAGCACTTTTTGGATGCGCTCTCCTTCGGCCGATTGACCGGCGTCAATGCTTTTGGGCGATTTGACGGCCTTATTTTCAGTTTTCGGCTTCGGCGGCCGGTTCGGTTGTTTCGCTGAATTGTTTGATGGTTTCGACGATTTGTTCGGTGTTTTCTTGCTCTTCACTCTTTACCTGCATGGGTTGTTGCGGAGGCTTTGACGACGGAGCAAGTTCTTGAATCTCTTGCAAGGTCGGCAGTTCGGTTAATGACGTAATATTAAAATAATCCAGAAATTGTTTGGTGGTGCCGTATAAAGCCGGTCTGCCCGGCACTTCTTTGTGCGCTACCACCCGAATCCATTCGCGCTCAAGCAGCGTATGAATAATGCTCGAACTGACGCCGACGCCGCGAATATCTTCAATATCGCCGCGCGTGGCCGGTTGCCGGTAAGCGATAATGGCCAAAGTTTCCAATAAGGCGCGGGAATATTTGGGTGGTTTTTCTTCGAATAAGCGCGAGACCCAGCGCGACAGTTCCGGCTTGACCTGAAAACGATAACCGCTGGCGACCTGCTTTAATTCAATCGGCCTGAGCCGGTAATCTTCTTTAATCGCCTCGCACGCCGCCTGTATTTCCTGGAGTTCCGGCTGCTCGATTTCAGGGAACACCTGCTGCACCTGCTTGCACGTCATCGGGCGATTGGCGGCAAATAAAATAGCTTCAACGACACGCTTAATTTCCATATTAATTTCGGGCTGTTCGGTTACGGGAGGTTCTTTAACGACAATCGGTGCAGGCGGCAAAGGCTCCGCTGTCGGCAACGGTTCAGCTATCGGTACAGGTGACGGCGGTTCTGACGCGTAACTCGGCAAAGGGTTCGGACTGGATAATGTCGATGAGTCGTTCTTTGCTGAGTTCGAGGATGGCCAGAAACGAGACAACGACTCCGTGTCGACCTTCTTTTCGGACAAATAATTGCGAGAAAAGGAGACTATCCGCTCCTTTAAGGTTTTCCAGAATGGTTGACATGCGTTCACGGACAGATAGAGGTTCTTTGGTAATTTGGTGGTGGCTGAGCTGTTCGACTCTTTTGAGTACATCCTGAAAAGCTAACAGCATTTCTTTGAGCTGGATATCCGGTAAGTTTTGTTTGCCGTTTTTTAGCGCCGAAACATCGACGCCGATTTCAAATATATCACGTTCGATTCGCGGCAACCGATCGATTTCTTCGGCCGCCTCTTTAATCAGTTCGTATTCCTGTAACCTGCGAATCAAGGTCGCTCTCGGGTCTTCCTCTTCGTCTTCCGCTTCGGGCGGCCTGGGCAACAGCATTCTCGACTTGATTTCCGCCAACAGCGCGGCCATCACCAGATATTCCGCGGCCAACTCCAGGTTTAATTTCCCCATAATCTGAATATAGGCGATATATTGATGGGTAATCTGAGCTATCGGTATATTGACCACATCCAGGTTTTGCCTTCGGATCAAGTACAGCAATAAATCCAGCGGCCCCTCAAAGGTTTCCAGCAGCACTTCCAGCGCATCGGGCGGAATATAAAGATCGTCCGGCAAATTATTGAAAGGTTCGCCGTTGACCATCGCCAAAGTGGGCGAGGGCTCTAAAATTTCAACCATGGATTGATGTACATCTTCGCTCAAGCGTTAACTTCGCGAATACAAGAAAGGGAATAGGACTGGTAAACCGGGGGTAAAAATCAAACTACAATCCGGCAATTGAAAAAAATGCTTTTTGCGCAACAAACAACGGAACAGCCAATATCGAACTTAAGGTATTGGTGTACAGCAACACCAATAAAATAATAAAGCCGAAACGTTCCAGCCGGTTATATTGCCATGCCCAATAATTCGGCAAGATGCCCGATAACACCCGGCTGCCGTCCAACGGCGGAATCGGCAATAAGTTAATCAGCGCCAACACCAGATTGATCGAAATACCGGCAACTCCTGTGTAAATAAGCGGCAGTGAGATAGCTTCGGCCTGCGCGCCTATGCTGACGCCTAAGCGGGCAATCAAGGCCCAAGCGAGAGCCATCAAAAAATTGGAGACGGGGCCCGCCAGAGCCACTACCGCCATATCGCGGAGCGGATTTTTAAAATTCCGTGCATCGACCGGCACCGGCTTGGCCCAACCGAAAATAAACCCGGTACCGGAGAGCAGCAGCAATCCGGGAATAATCAGGGTGCCGACTAAATCGACATGCTTGATCGGATTCAGTGTTAACCGGCCCAATACCGAAGCGGTGTTATCGCCATATCTTTTTGCCACCCAGCCATGCGCGACTTCATGCACGGTAATCGCAAAAATCACCGGCAATATCCAAACGACTATACGTTGCAACAGCGTCAATTCATCCATCATGTCCGTACCCTCTTAAGTCAACATCGGAGCCAGGCCTTTGCCCTGCCTGACGATCTCGGCGCCATTTCCGGAAAACTCGATAATAGTGGTTTGTTCAAACTCGATAATACCGGCGTCGATCACCAAGTCCAGTTCATGTTCCAGTCTGTTTCTGATTTCATAGGGATCGGTCAGAGCGTCCTCTTCTCCCGGCAACATCAGCGTGGAACTGAACAAAGGCTCGCCCAATTCCTGAATCAGCAAACGTGCGATAGGGTGGTCGGGAACACGTATGCCGACCGTTTTTTTCTTCGGGTGTTGCAAACGGCGAGGCACTTCTCGGGTCGCATCCAAAATAAAGGTAAACGGTCCGGGCGTTAATGCTTTAATCAATCGGTAAGCATCGTTGCTGATTTTGGTAAACATGGACACTTGCGTCAGATCTTTGCAGACCAGCGTAAAGTTATGTTTATCGTCCAATTGCCGGATACGGCGGATTTTATCCAGCGCCTGTTTATCGCCGATATGACAGGCAATCGCATAAGAGGAATCGGTTGGGTAAACGATAACGCCGCCTTTACGAAGGATTTCTACCGCCCGATGAATCAAGCGCAGTTGGGGACTTTCCGGATGAATTTCAAAAAATTGAGCCATTTTATGAATGCGACCTAAATTGGAAGATAAAACGATTATACCGTAGATCGGTTTAAGCTTGCAGTTGAAAACCGCCTGGCCGGCTGCAAACAGGCAACGCTTCAGGTTGATCCTGCCTGTTGCATTTTGAGCAACATGGACGTTGGCGTTGCTTTGTTGGATAATGCCTAAAAAGTAATTTTAACCATAACGAACTAACGCTTTTATGACTTATTGTATTGCAGCTTCTATAGACGAAGGACTTATCCTGGTTTCCGACTCAAGAACCAACGCGGGTATTGATAACGTCAGCACCCACGGCAAAATGCATGCATTTAAAACCAATGACGATCGCAGGATTGTATTGGTCTGCGCCGGTAATTTGGCGACCACGCAAGCCGTTTTAGAGCAACTGCACCGGGATAAAATCAAGAATGCCGGGGTCAATTTCAATAATGTGGAGTGTTTGTCCGAAGCCGCCGCTTATTTGGGCCACGTCAGTGTCGAAAAGCAAAAACAACATATCACAACCGAAGGCCAATCGGCCTTTAATCCCTCCGCCAGCTTTATTTTAGCCGGTCAAATCGGCGATGAACCGCACGGCGCTTATATGGTCTATGCCGAAGGCAACAGCATCACCAGTTCGGCCAATACGCCGTTTTTACAAATCGGCGAAAGTAAATACGGCAAACCGATATTGGACCGTTTTCTTAAGCTGGGTACGCCTATCGACGAAGCGGCGCGCTGCTGTCTGGTGTCGATGGATTCGACCATCCGCAGTAACGCCAGCGTCGGGCCGCCGGTAGAAATGCTCATTTACCGTAAAAACAGTTTTAGCTTTGACGAGTATTATTGCTTTGACGGCGATGACGATTATTTGCTGCAACTTCGGCGCAGTTGGGAAAGCAAGCTTCGGGAAGCGATAGGCGCGTTGCCCCGTCTCAATAAAGACGCCGTAAAAGCGATGCGGGTTGAGCTGTAGATTGAGCAAAGCGGGATGGGGTTGGCGCAACAGGATTTCGCCGGCCTTTTTTCCGCGCTACCCTACCGATAAGGAATAAATCTCCTTTTAAGCTATACCGATTTTTGGGTGATTTGCGTTTTTACGATCTGGCGGGCAGCGCTTCATTGTGCACGCGGCCTTAAGTCAGCAGTATTGAGGTCTTTACGTCACCCTCATTCCGGTTCCTTGCTGGAATGAGGGCTTGAATAAGTAGTCATTCAAAAGTTTTTACTCATCACAAAGGGCGCAAAGTTAACTATTTTTCTTTGTAATAAATAAAGCCAATTAGGCGTTACGCATTGACAGGCACTTTCGCTGATCAGAAAAAAAGTAGTGTAGGTTATGCGCTATGACAACGAAGCAAAAATACATAGAGTCCCTGATCGGCACGCCGATTAATTACACCTGCTACAAGTGTCAGAATATTTTTTATCTTCAGTCACTTGTCAGGTTTTCTTTAAAATCAATTCAAGCACTAGTTTGCTGCCGAAGTAAGCCAGCAACAGCAAGCTAAATCCGGTTAAAGTCCATTGCACTGCGGTTTTTCCGCGCCAGCCGTAACGCAGCCTGCCAATTAATAAGCTGGAAAAAATGATCCAGGCAATAATAGATAGGACGGTCTTATGCACTAAATGTTGGGCAAATAAATCTTCAATAAAAATAAAGCCGCTGACCAAAGAAATGGTTAGAAAAAAAAGTCCGGCGCCGAGCATTTGAAACAATAAGGTTTCCATGGTTTGCAAAGGCGGCAATGATTGAATGAAACGTTTGGGCGGATGGCTTTTCAGTTGCTGGTCCTGAATGGCGAGCAAAATGGCTTGCAGGGCGGCAATGTTGAGTAGGCTGAAGGCAATAATCGAGGTTAGGATGTGAGCGCTCATCTGCCAAGTGTGAGTGTGCAATATATGGGGTTTGTCGGGCAGGTTTAATTCCAGCGCCAGCATGATGGCGGCAATAGGAAAGACTACCAGTCCCAGTTTTTCGACAGGCTTGTTGAGTATGGCGATTAGCAGCAGTAAGGCGACAATCATTGAGATCAAGGATGCGGTACCGATAAAGCTAAAGTTAAAGCTGCCGTTTTGTTGGAAAGTTACAGTAATGTAGGAAACATGCGCAGATACCGCCGCCCATGCCAGATAAAGCGGCGCGCGTTGTCTTCTGTTCTGGTGCGTGTCTCGAACAATAAACAGCGTGCTTGCCAGATAAGTGCAAATTGACAGGGTAGCGAGGACGGTGGTGTTCATCAGAGTCGTTTTATCGGTGGGTAATCAATAGATAGCATCGCTGTTGGTTTTTATATCGAGTCTTAAGGTTGTTAGCTTCGGCCGAATGCAGGTTGCCGGATCCATACAGCGCTACAAATTCCCTTGAGTTAATGCACAGGCCTTAATGGCTATGTTAATATATCAAGTTAAATAGTCCTAACGCATTTGCGGTAGCGAGTGATTTCCTTAGAAATTTAATAAAGATACTGATATGTTTGATAATTTAACCGATCGATTAGCTAGCACGCTTAAAAAAATTAAGGGTCAGGGAAGCTTAACTGAAAGCAATATTAAAGACACTTTACGCGAAGTGCGGATGGCGTTGCTTGAGGCTGATGTCGCTTTGCCGGTGGTTACGGAGTTTATTGAGCATATTAGAGCCGGTGCTTTGGGCCAAGAAGTTCAAGCCAGTCTTTCGCCCGGTCAGTCACTGATTAAGTTGGTTCAAGCCGAACTGGTTGCGGTGATGGGTGAGGCCAACGAAAAGCTGAATCTTAATGCGGTTCCCCCGGCGGTTATCTTAATGGCCGGTTTGCAGGGCGCCGGCAAAACCACGACGGTAGCTAAATTAGGACGCTGGCTGAAAGAAAATCAAAAGAAAAAAGTCGGCGTCGTCAGTGCCGACGTTTATCGTCCGGCGGCTATCAAGCAGTTGCAGATGCTGGCTAACGATCTTTCCTTAGAGTTTTTTGACAGCGATGCGTCGCAAGACCCGGTAGACATCGCTAAAAATGCAATTGAAGCGGCCAAGAAAAAATTTCTTGATGTCATTATTATCGACACCGCGGGTCGTCTGCATATTGACGATGAAATGATGGGCGAGATTAAGGCGTTGCATGCGGCCATCAATCCGGTCGAAACCTTATTCGTAGTTGACAGTATGACTGGGCAGGATGCCGCGATTACGGCAAAAGCTTTTAATGATGCCTTGCCGTTAACCGGCGTTATCCTGACTAAAGCGGACGGTGATGCGCGGGGTGGGGAGGCTTTATCT
>Ga0265327_10004073_pt1 | contig 13232 bp, 13 predicted proteins | sample 41621metaG_FD_202089 | JGI IMG/M metagenome (GOLD analysis project Ga0265327, IMG submission 202089) | Rhizosphere microbial communities from Carex aquatilis grown in University of Washington, Seatle, WA, United States - 4-16-21 metaG | ecosystem: Host-associated > Plants > Roots > Rhizosphere... | reverse complement strand
GTGACAGTGGAAGCCAACAGCACCACGGTCCACATAGTCACGATATCAGCGGATTACCTCAAAAAAATCGGCGCCGATGCAAGCAATATTGAAGGCCTGATTCAGCGCTCGTTTGATTTCCTGCTCGCCCGCGAATCTAATACCAGCATCCTGCGCAAATTCGATTTATCCATGATTGCGCATTATTTTCCAGAATACGAAAAAACAATCTGCGGCTGACCCCACACTAACCATTCAAAATCTTCAGTGTTGATTAGATCTTACCAAATTGCTCTCGTAGCTTTTCAAGTGCACTCAACTCGCCACGCACCTTAAAATAGGCGCCATTTTCATCCGAACGCTCGCCCAGCACTTGGCAACTCGCGTAGATTGCACCACGTAATTGCTGAGCAGTCCATGGCAGGAAAAGTTCTTCCACAACCAAGTCCTGCTGGAAAAACTCAACGATTTTTTGATGCATTCTGGCAACGTCATCTGGCCGTTTTGCGCTCATCACGACACAATTCGGGTAACGAATCTGCAAGACTGCTTCCATTTCGGCTTGCGCTGCTGCATCACCCACATAGTCAATTTTGTTAAATACGCGGATGCGCGGCACATCATCGGCGCCAATCTCTTTCAGCACTTCATCCGTCACTTCAAGCTGACGTTCAAAGCCAGGATCACTTGCATCAATAACGTGCAGCAGCAAGGAAGCATCAAGTGCCTCATCTAGCGTTGATTTGAATGAGGCCACAAGGCCATGTGGCAGGTTCTTGATAAACCCAACGGTATCACTGACCAGCACACGCGGCACACTCTCTGGGTAGAGTGCGCGCACTGTGGTATCCAGCGTCGCAAAGAGCTTATTGGCAACCAGCACCTCGCTACCGGTAAGAGCTCGCATCAAAGTAGATTTGCCAGCGTTGGTGTAACCAACAAGTGCTACTAAAGCCAGTCCCTGACGCTCTTGCCGCCTTGCGCGCTGCGTCTTGCGCTCAGCATCCATGGCAGTAATTTCCAGCTGTAGTTCGGCAATACGGTCACGTATCTTGCGACGATCAAGCTCGGTATGTGACTCGCCAGCACCACGGCCACCCATACCGCTACGTTGTCTCCCTTGTGGACCTGCCAGCTTAGCTGCCTCACGCAAACGAGGCGCCATATAACCAAGGCGTGCAATCTCAACTTGGGCACGTGCAGCACGCGAACGCGCATTACGGTGAAAAATTTCCAAAATGACCATCGTGCGGTCCATCACTTCGCAACCCACTTCTTTTTCAAGATTACGTGCTTGTGATGGTGAGATTTCATGGTCTACCAGAATAGCCTCAATCTCGCGTGCATCAGGATTCTCGACTACTTCATCGAACTCGTTCAACTCAGGCTCGATTTTCACATAGTCGCGTATTTCTTCGCGCTTACCGACACCCAAATATGCGGTCTTATCAAAACTTGGGCGTTTTTGCATAAAAGTGTGAACTACCACATAACCTAGTGTTTTTGCGAGCTCGCGCAGCTCAGTCAACGATGCCTCAAACTCTATATCACTAACGCTTGGCAATTGCACAGCCGCCACAACAGCATACTTGGGTTTATCTTTAACTTCTATCTGCATGAGGAAATTGCATCACTTTTATTGGCGAGGTGAGATAGTACCTGCAAATGAACTATACGCAGATGGTGGGTACTCAAAAAACATATTGTGGTAAGTCAAATACCCATAAACATATTAATCAATTGCATGTGCATGAATGTTAATTTTTGGAATGCGATAGGCAAGCCAGAACGCAACTATAATAAAGGCTGCAATCAACCATTGACTTTCGTGTATGGCAGCAGTTAGGGCGTGGCGGGCTCCTGCCAAGTAAATTAAGGCATTGTGATTGACTTGTGGCACAACCTTAATAAAATTTTCTGCCAACTCATTGTTAAACAATATCTGTGGGTCTTTCAGCCATGATATCCATTGATTTGCATGGTTCTCTGCCAGCATATCGGCCACTTTTGACACATATTGATTGGAAATAATTGAGCCAATCACTGCGGCACCGAGCATGCTACCGATCATCCGCGTGGATTGGAGCATTGCAGTGGCTATTCCCAATTGTTGCCGCTTAGCGCTGGCCTGCACAATCAAGGTTAGATTAGGTAGAAGAAGGCCAATCCCCAAACCACCAAGCATCATCTCCAAGGCGATAACGCCATGTGATGTCGTTGTCACGGCCTGTGACATTGATAAAGCAGAAATCAGGAAGCATCCAATTCCACAATACAGAATCACTTTTGGGGACTGCAAACGAGTCATGATACGCCCGTTGATAATGCTACCCACAGTAATAAAGACCGCTAGCGGTGTAATGAGCACACCAGCCTGATTAGGTGAAAGCGCAAAACCACCCTGAAACAAGAGTGGGGCATAGTACATAATTGCGAACAGACAGAACCCCACGATCAAAGAGAGTGCAAAGACCGGGCCTAGTATATTGTTCTTAAACATGCCCAAGGGCAGCACAGGATTTTCGCAACGATGCTCCCACCAGATCAATGTAATGGCTGACAGAAACCCGATTACACCTATCATAATTAAAAGCAAAGGCTGTTTATGTTGTGGCAACCATTCAACAACGAGTTGTAGACAGCCCAGTGTCAGTGCCACTAGCACAGCGCCTAACCAATCCATCCGCGATGCAGGGCGTGCAACATGGCGAATGCTGGGGAGAAAAAACCAAACAAATACAAGACTTAATATCCCCACAGGAAAGTTGACAAAAAATACCCAACGCCAACCCCAATACTCGGCAAGATATCCACCTAAAGACGGCCCGAACGCGTTCGCAAGGCCAAAAGCAGTACTAAACATCACTTGCCAGCGTAAACGCTCGCGAGTATCGGGGAATAAATCGGGAATGCATGCGAAAGATGTTGCAATCAACATACCCCCGCCTATGCCTTGCAAGGCACGCGCCATTACCAGTTGCGGCATGCTTTGAGCCACACCACAAAACATTGAGGCTAATGTGAAGATGATGATTGCGATCACCACAAATGGCTTGCGACCATGCTCGTCGCCCAATTTACCAAATATAGGCACAACAATGACAGAGGTCATCAAGTAAGAAGTACCAACCCACGCATACAGATCAAAGCCATGTAGCTCTGCTACTACTGTCGGTAAGGCCGTACCGACCACTGTCTGATCGAGCGCCACCATCACCAGTACAAAACATAACCCCAGCATTGATAAAAGTGCCTGCCGAAAATCTCGGGGGGATGGAGTTCCAACTTCCTTATTCAATTACTTCACCTATCGATATATTCAATTTGCAGAAGATGATTATGGCATGGCGCCATGGCTACTCGACGCATCGTTTTGTTCTTATAAGGATTGGATCAAACATGTTGACTTAAAACAATCAGCAATCATGCAACATATTTTATAATCGGTTCCCCTATTGTTTTGTAATTGAATAGCATAATGAGCATCCAATCTCCCGAATTACTTGCCCCGGCTGGTGACCTTGACCGCATGCGCACTGCCTATGACTATGGCGCAGATGCCGTGTATGCTGGCCAACCCCGCTATAGCTTACGTGTGCGTAACAACGGTTTTGGTATGACAGAGCTTGAACAAGGGATTAGTGAAGCACATGCATGTGGCAAGAAGTTTTTTGTAGCTAGCAATATCATGCCGCATAACGCCAAGATCAAAACCTATCTGGCGGATATGGAACCTGTGATTGCCATGAAGCCGGATGCATTGATTATGGCCGACCCAGGGCTCATCATGATGGTGCGCGAAAAATGGCCAGAGATGCCGGTACACCTATCCGTGCAATCCAACACCATGAATTACGCCAGCGTGAAGTTCTGGCAAAAGTTAGGCGTGAGTCGAGTGATTCTCTCGCGTGAGTTGTCACTGGATGAAATCGAAGAGATACGCCAATTGTGCCCGGATATGGAACTAGAAGTGTTTGTGCATGGGGCTTTGTGTATCGCTTATTCTGGCCGCTGCCTGCTCTCAGGCTACTTCAACCACCGCGACCCTAATCAAGGCACTTGCACCAACAGCTGCCGCTGGGATTACAAAGTGCATGATGCAGAAGAAGACCCGGCCGGCGTGATTCGTATGAATGAATTCGATTTCAAAGCCGAGATGGAAAAATCTGCTTTATCCAGCTGTGGCAGCCTGCCTCGGCACCCAGAAGCGGACAAGGTCTACCTGATTGAAGAAAAGGGCCGCCCGGGCGAATTGTTGCCGATCATGGAAGATGAACACGGCACTTACATCATGAACAGCAAGGATCTGCGTGCGATCGAACACGTAGAGCGCCTGACCAAGATGGGCATAGATTCATTGAAGATCGAGGGGCGTACTAAATCCCGCTATTACGTGGCGCGCACCTGCCAGACATATCGCAAAGCAGTAGACGACGCAGTTGCCGGCCGACCATTCGACATGAGCTTGTTAGGTGAATTAGAGAATCTGGCGAATCGTGGTTACACCGATGGTTTCTATCAACGCCACCACACTGCCGAGCACCAGAACTACATGCAAGGCTACTCCAAATCTAATCAGAGTTTATATGTGGGCGATATCGTCGCTTATGACGCTGAAAAAGGCTTGGCCGATATCGCAGTGAAAAACCGTTTTGCAGTTGGCGACAGGCTGGAGATCATTCACCCAAGCGGCAACCGCGATTTAGTAGTTGAGACCCTTTTCAACAAACATAACGAATCAGTCACAGAAGCGGCCGGAAGTGGCATCCACGTCCGTCTGCCAATCGCTCAAGGTAATCTCAGCAATGCGATGGTGGCACGCCGGCTTTAATCGTCATAATTCTTCAAGCCGATTCAGCACTGAAGCCGCCGCAGACACTACGGCGGCTTTTTCTTCGTCTGAGAATCTGTCTACATTCTTCACCATGAGCGCTGTTCTTGGGTTGTAGGTGAATTCATCATAATGTTTGATGAGGAAATTCCAGTACAAGGTAGTGTAAGGACAAGCTTGTGGCCCGGTTTTGATCTCTGGCTTATAACGACAACCACTGCAGTAATTACTCATGCGCTTGATGTAAGCCCCGCTTGCCACATAGGGCTTGCTGGTAAAGCGACCGCCATTGGCATAGAGCGCCATTCCGGCAACATTAGGCAATTCCACCCATTCAACAGCATCGACATAGACTGCCAGATACCATGCCTCGACCTCACGCGGATTGATCTCTGCCAGCAAGCCGAATAGTCCGGTCACCATGAGTCGCTGGATATGATGCGCATAGCCATATTGCATGGTCTGAACGATGGTCTGCCGCAAGCAATTCATATGAGTGCTGCCTGTCCAGTACCACAGCGGCAGCTTGCGCTCATGCTGGTAATAATTGCTTTCAGCCATCCCCGGCATATCCAGCCAGTAAACACCTCGTATGAATTCGCGCCAACCCAACACTTGACGGATAAAACCCTCCACACTGGCTAAAGGCAATTGCTTCGATTGGTAAGCTTGTTCAGCCGCTGCAATCACTTCTCGCGGGTTTAAAAGCTTGAGATTGAGGCTAGAAGAAATCAGCGAATGCCAGAGAAATGGCGAATGGTGAGCACTATCAGATTGCCACATCGCATCCTGGTGGGGGCCAAATCCTGCCAGCTTGTTCTGGATAAAATCATCTAATAGCTTCAGCGCATTATCACGCGTCACCGGCCAGATAAAATGCTGCAGCGACCCGGGATGATCGGGAAAATAATGCTCAACATCTGCCAGCACTTCATGCGTCAGATCATCTATCTCAACCTTGGGTATGGCTGGTAAGTTCTGAGGACCCTGCTTACCAAACGTATGACGATTATCCGCATCATAATTCCACTCACCGCCGACAGGTTGGCTGTCCTCCATTAACACATTGTGCTGCTTGCGCATCCAGCGATAAAAAAACTCCATGCGCAGACTCTTGCCTTTGCCAGCCCAGTGTAAAAACTCGCTGCGACTGCACATGAAATGGCTGTCATCCCGCACTGCCAAAGACACCTTGAGTTCATGACAAAGCTTTACCAAGCCTTGTAAAAGGCGATATTCGCCAGGCTCACAGACAATCACTTTTTGTGGACTAAGTTGCTGGATATGGTCACGCCAAGCTGTCTCAAGATTGGGATAGTCATGCTCACTGATTTTTAGATAGATAGGCTTAAAGCCCTCTGCTTTGAGTGACTCAGAGAAATGGCGCATGGCAGAAAGAAATAAGGCAATACGCGCCTTATGGCTCCAGACAAGGGTAGCCTCTCCTACGGCCTCAACCATCAGGATCTGGTCTTGATCTGGGTCGTAGCCTTCTAGGGCTGGGTTATCCAGATTAAGCTGATCGCCCAGAATCAAGATTAGATGACGGCAACTCATGATTTTTCCTTGGCATTCTTACGGCAAACGTCAGAACAATATTTCACGTCATCCCAATTCTTGGCCCAGTTTTTACGCCAAGTCATTTCACGTCCACAGGCGACACACGGCTTGTTGGGGAGATACGATTTATTACCTTTGAAATTTGAGGCCATGCCTCACAGACTAGGATTTGATGAGGTGGTTCAACGCTAGTTGAGCTGCGACAAAACCAAAACTCGCAGTCACGGTAACCGATGAACCATAACCTGCGCAGTTCAAGCCTGTGACCCCTGCATCAGCATCGCAAGTTGCATCCGGCTTGATGATTTGCTCATCAGAATAGACCGCCTGTATACCGAACTTGGATTTATCGCCTTTGGGAAAACTATGATCGCGTCGTAGCTGATTACGCACTTTAGCCAGCAATCGATCCCCTGTGGCTTTGGCCATATCTGCAGTTTTGATTTTTGTTGGGTCCAAGCGGCCACCCGCGCCGCCGGTAGTGATCAGCGTTAATTTATTTGCTCGGCAATAAGCAGCGATCGCCACTTTAGCCTTGGCATCATCAATCGCATCGAGCACGATGTCATAGCTTCTATCCATCATCTCCAACACATTCTCGATAGTAACAAAATCTTCTATCTCATAAACTTCAGCGTATGGATTAATCTGCTGGATACGCTCAGCCATGGCAGCGACTTTAGCCTTGCCAAAAGCGCCATCTAGTGCATGAATCTGTCGATTGACATTGGATTCGGCAATATTATCCAGATCAATCAGCGTAATCTTGCCAACCGCATTTCTGGCCAATGCCTCCGCTGCCCATGAGCCGACCCCACCAATACCAATCACACAGACATGTGCCTTCACCAGCTTACTCAATCCTTCAATACCGTAAAGGCGACTGACGCCACCAAATCGTCTGGCAAAATCAACGTCATCTGTCATTTCTTGCAGTCCAGTGCTTTGATAGATTTCATATAGTCTGCAAGATCACCCACTGGGCAACTATTTCTTCTGATCACCTTGTTCAGCACATCCAGTTGCTTAAGATAACTTTGATTGCGTTTGCATTTGAGATTGTCAGTGTCAATATCAGTTTGTACCTGATCTTCGATGGCTTGTAGCTCCGCTAAGGTTTGATCACAAACCGTTTGCTGGCTACCTGACTCTGCCGGGTCAGCATCCATCTGTTTTATTGTCGAGCAAAATCTATCAGCAAGCTTATCCAGAGTGGCCGTTTTATTGGTTGGCGCAGCTGCCTGCGGTTTCTCAAACAGATTTTCTATTTTTCCATCTTTAAATTTACTCATACGCAACACACTAAACGTATGGTTATCGCAATTAAAGGATAAACGACTTAGGGTTTCGCCAGATTGGTCAAAAGGCTGCACACGAGTTTCAACGATGAAGAGATTAGCCTCGTTACTGTATCTAAGTGAGCTTGGGTCGAAATAGACATCCGCAATTGCGCTTTTTCCTACCAACTCCCATTGCGTACTAGCCTGATTTGGCGCTTCGCAATACTCGCGTTTTAATTGATCAGGTACGGTATCAGCCAGGATAGTCTCGGTGGGTTTGGGGGTGTCGAATTTCAACACCACTTCGCCCTTTACTGATTTGGTGCCGTTGACGTAAGTGTAACTGTTTAGTTTGCAATCGACCTGCATCCTCAACAACCATTCCTGATCATTTTTTTGCGTCACTTTAGTGAGCACGCTGAAGGTAGTTTTATTCTGTTCCCAGATCAGGGTAGTGCGATCCAGAAAATGCTTGCCGACTTCACTGTCGCCCATGAATTGCCATTCCGCAGCTTGCGTCATAGGTGCCAACACAAGCAACATGAAAGCAATCGCAATGTGCACGAATTTCACAGGGCTAAATTTTCTCTAAAACGACAAATGCAGCAGCCAGCGTTTTCTCATCACTGATTGAAAGATGCTGGCAAACGATACCCTTGCTCTCAAGAAAGTCCTGCAGCTCAGTCGCCAGATCAAGCACAGGCTTACCCAGATCATCATGTGCTACTCCAATATTCTGAAATGTAGCTGGTGCACGCAAGCCGGTGCCAAGTGCCTTGGCAAACGCTTCTTTTGCTGCAAAGCGCTTAGCTAGAAAACGGGCCTTGGTTTGTGATTGCTCAAAAGACTGCCATTCACGCTCATTAAGAATACGCTGCGCGAAGCTCTCACCAAAACGTGACAACGAATCTTCTATCCGCGAGACTTCAACGATATCGGTACCTATGCCGTAGATCATTTGGCAGCAGCCACCATCAGCGCTCTAATCTCACGCACCGCATATTCCCAGCCAACGAAAACAGCATGAGCCACGATGGCGTGGCCGATATTGAGTTCTTCAATACCGGGAATCGCCGCGATCTCATGCACGTTATGAATATTCAGGCCATGCCCAGCGTTCACCACCAAACCCAGTGACTGGGCATGCGCAGCAGCCTGCTTGATACGCTCAAGCTCATGGCGTTGCACCGTGCCTTCAGTATCGGCAAACTTGCCTGTGTGTATCTCAATCACCGGGGCACCTGCTGTCTTGGCAGCATCGATCTGCGCGATATCTGGTGCGATAAATAATGAAACTCGAATCCCGGCATCCGCAAGCTGGTCACAGACATCAGTGATTCGATCCAGATTGCCCACCACATCAAGGCCGCCTTCTGTTGTGCGTTCTTCACGCCTTTCTGGCACAAGGCAAACATCCTGTGGCATCACCTTGAGTGCGATACCAACCATCTCATCTGTCACGGCCATTTCCAGATTCATCTTGGTTTGTAGCAAAGGACGCAACGCATAAACATCGGCATCCTGGATATGGCGACGATCTTCACGCAAATGGATAGTGATACTGTCAGCCCCGGCTTCTTCCGCCCGCAAAGCTGCCTGAACCACACTGGGATATTGGGTACCTCGAGCCTGACGCAAAGTGGCAACGTGGTCGATATTAACGCCGAGTTTGATCATAATTCTTGTAAGTCGATTAAAAGTTGTCGGGTATGCAAGGGCTTATCCCCTAGATGATAGGCGATTAACATGCGCATCAACTGCTTGCTCTGTTGCTGGGTCTGCACATCGGAGTAGTCGTCTTTTATCATATCCAGCAATGTCTTACCGGATAATTGTACGCTATTCAGAGGTTGCGCATCACCATCTGCATGGCAGGCGCCACGCTCGGGAATATAGGTATAGATTTGATTAGCAATCACCTCAGTATCAAGCTCGGTTTGTTCCAAAGGCACAGCATAGCCCAGCTCCTGCAACATTTTTAGCTCGAACCTGCGTAAGGTAGTTGCGTAATCCTTGCTCTGTGAAAGTGTCTTTAATGTCTGTGCGTAATACTCAAACAAGGCTTCGTGGGCATCTTCTCTTGGCAACAATCTCAATAAAAGCTCATTAAGGTAGAAGCCGCACATCAAGGCTTCGCCTTGCAGCATAAGCAATCCTGACGACCATTCCAGCCCATGTAGATTTTTAAGCTCAGCCTTGCCCGACCATGTTCCCAACAGTGGCTGAAATGACTGCAGCATGCCACGCATGGCCGAACGTGGACGCCGCGCACCTTTTGCTACTGCTGCTACCCGGCCGAAATCACGTGTAAATAACTCAACGACCAGGCTGGTTTCTTTGAATGGGTATGTGTGCAGGACAAAAACAGATTGATTATCTTGCCTGGAAAGAGTCACCATGACTGTTAACAAAACACCTGTTAATAACCAAGGCTCTTAAGTGCTCTTTCGTCGTCAGCCCAGCCGCCTTTAACCTTAACCCACACTTCCAGCCAGATTTTGCCGCCAAACAGTTTTTCCATGTCCTGGCGCGCTTCACTGGAAATCTGCTTGAGCTTCTCGCCACCCTTGCCGATTAGCATAGGTTTCTGGCTGTCTTTATCAACGATGAACGCCGCGTGGATACGACGCAACTTACCTTCAATTTCAAACTTTTCGATCTCGACCGCAATACTATAGGGGACTTCATCGCCTAAAAATCGGAATGCTTTTTCACGCAATAGCTCGGCCGCTAGAAAGCGTTCGTTTTTATCTGTCAGCTCATCCTCACCATAGATAGCAGCTTGCACTGGCAAATGTTCACGAATGGCAGTCAGTAGCTCATCCAGATACAGGTTCTTTTTTGCACTGACAGGTACAATCGCCGCAAACTCAAACTCAGTATCAAAATCCTGGATCAACGGCAGTAAATTACCTTTATCACCCATTAAGTCAGCTTTATTGACGACTAGCAGGACTGGCTTGTTTTTAGGCAGCATTCTCAGAACCAGTCGGTCTGCGTCGCCCAGATCCATAGGTTCGATGACGAATAAGACAACATCAACTTCTGTCAGTACTTGGGTCACTGTTTTATTCAGGCTACGGTTCAGCGCATTGACATGCTTTTGCTGGAAACCAGGCGTATCTACGAATAAGAACTGTGTATCTTCAGTGGTGTGTATGCCCAACAAGCGATGACGGGTAGTCTGCGCTTTGCGTGAGGTAATACTGAGCTTTTGCCCGAGTATATGGTTAAGTAATGTTGATTTACCTACATTCGGACGGCCTACAATTGCGACCGTTCCACAACGAAATTCATTAGTCATTATTGACTCCTCTTGTCAGCACGTCATAAGCAGCTTGTGCAGCGAGCTGTTCAGCAGCGCGACGGCTGTTACCCTCACCTTGAGTGGTGATATTCAATTTATCTATTTTGCATTCCACTTTAAACGTCTGGCAGTGGGCTTCACCCTCAGTTGCAGTGACTTGATAACGGGGAACGCTGAGCTTCCGACTTTGCAGGTATTCCTGCAACAATGATTTGGCATCTTTACCTATTGATTTTGGATCTATTTTTTCCAGTAGCTCCTGGTAGAGGCGAGTAACCACCGCTTCAGCGGCTTCGTAACCACCATCTAGAAACACTGCACCGACAATAGCTTCAATCGCATCAGCAAGTACAGATGGTCGGCGCCATCCCGCACTCTTCATCTCCCCTTCACCCAACAGCAAAGAGTCGCCAATTTGCAGGCGTGTGGCAATTTCACTAAGAGTAGACTCTTTGACAAGATTTGCTCGGATGCGGCTTAGATCACCTTCTGGCAGATCGGGATAACGTTCATAAAGCTGCCTAGCTATGATGAAATTCAATGCACCATCCCCGAGAAACTCAAGACGCTCATTGTTTGTAGCGCTGTGGCTACGGTGAGTTAAGGCTTGGCCTAGTAGCGTTGCATCCTTAAATTCATAAGCTAATAGTCGCACCAAGCCTGGCTTTATCATTCGGAGGGTGCTTCATCAGCTTCGGTTTTCTTGGGAGCGGCCTGGTAGGCTGCTTTATCAGTTGACGCAACAAAACTAAGCAAAGCACTCACATTTCCAAATAAGGGCACAACAGTTTGATAATCTACTGTTACGACTGGTTTTCCATTTTCAACGGTCATAATAATTAAATCATCCGCAGTCACTACCTTAATATCATCAATACTAGCACTCTTAGTGAAAGCAGCCTTGATCTCTGAGTTACTCATACTTGAAAAGTTTGGCTCTGCAGCAACGTAATCAATTGCTTTCTTTACAGATGAATACTCAAGATATGCTGGAACCAATTTCATTCCAGCAATAGCACCGAACATTAGAACTGCAACGACGAAAACCAATCCAATAAACGTCATGCCTTTTTGTTTATTCATTGCCCTGCCCCTTAATTGATTAAGCTACCAATTCTGCCGAATTTATCAAAATTCCACCAGATAAAAAACGCTTTGCCAACCAGATTGTTTTCTGGCACAAATCCCCAGACACGACTGTCCTTGCTGTTATCTCGATTGTCACCCATCGCGAAGTACATACCTTGTGGCACCTCAACTTCGCCATCGATCGTGATGCTTTCATCTTCAATCAGTAGATCATGTTTCTTGTTTCCAAGCTGCTCCTGATAACGTTTAGCTCGGACAATATTAAGCCCAGATGCAACGTATTCATAGTCGTCAACAAAGCTCACATCAAGCTTCTGTCCATTAATATAAAGTTGCTTGTCTTTATACGCAATTTTGTCGCCTGGTTCACCAACAACGCGCTTGATATAGTCGATTGAAGGGTCGGGTGGATAATGAAACACAAACACATCGCCTTTCTTTGGGTGACTCACTTGAAAAAAAGTGTTGTTAAGAATCGGCACACGCAGACCATAAGTGAATTTATTGACCAGGATAAAATCACCTGCCAACAGAGTTGGCATCATAGAACCGGAAGGTATCTTGAACGGCTCGACGACGAATGAGCGAATCATGAATACGACCAGAATCACCGGGAAAAAGCTCTTTGAATACTCTACAAGAACAGGATCAGGACTACCTACTGCACGCTTTTTCCTAAGTACAAGAATATCCAGCAACCAGATAAAACCAGTAATCGCCAGAATAGCCACCATGAACAATGCAAACATCATTTATCTTCTACCTTTAATATGGCCAAGAATGCTTCTTGTGGAATTTCCACATTACCCACCTGCTTCATGCGTTTCTTACCTTCTTTTTGTTTTTCCAGCAGTTTCTTCTTACGAGTGATATCACCGCCATAACACTTGGCCAAGACGTTCTTGCGCATCGCCTTTACCGTTTCGCGAGCAATAATATTGGCACCGATAGATGCCTGCACTGCCACATCAAACATTTGCCTCGGAATCAACTCACGCATTTTGGAACAAAGCTGTCTGCCACGATAAATGCTGTTGGCGCGATGCACGATAAGGGACAACGCATCAACACGCTCACCGTTGACCATAATATCCAGCTTAACCAGATCAGCAGCACGAAACTCCAGAAACTCGTAATCCATCGATGCATAGCCACGAGAAACAGATTTCAATTTATCAAAGAAATC
>Ga0265327_10004072_pt1 | contig 13236 bp, 9 predicted proteins | sample 41621metaG_FD_202089 | JGI IMG/M metagenome (GOLD analysis project Ga0265327, IMG submission 202089) | Rhizosphere microbial communities from Carex aquatilis grown in University of Washington, Seatle, WA, United States - 4-16-21 metaG | ecosystem: Host-associated > Plants > Roots > Rhizosphere >... | reverse complement strand
CTGAGAACAAAATCCAAAGAATGGAATCTTGATCCCAGGAAAGTCGCCTGCTTCGGTGGCTCGGCCGGCGCCGGGATTTCCATGTGGATTGGCTTCCACGAAGATCTCGCCGATCCGAAGAATGCCGACCCGGTCTTGCGCGAATCGACCCGGATTGTCGCTGTGGGGACATTCGGAGGACAGGGGACATACGATCCGATTCAGATCAAGGAACTGATCGGCGGTCGGGCCTGGGAGCATCCTTCGATTTTCAAAGTGTACGGTGTTGCCAACGCCGAAGCGGCCCTGCATCCGACCCCGGAAAAACAAAAGCTTTACGACGAGTGCTCGGCCATTACTCATCTGACCGCCGACGATCCGCCGCTCTACATGGTCTACAACGAAGCGGACGGGCCACTCCCTGCCGATGCCAAACCCGGGCAGGGAATTCACCATCCGAACTTCGGTCGGCAACTGAAACGCAAGATGGATGAACTGGGGATTGAGAACATCTATGTCTACACCCCCGACGAAAAGGGACGCAACGTTTCCGCGGAGATGCTGCAGTTCTTCCAAAAGCAGTTCTCCAAAGTGAAATGACCCGATCGGTCACGGCTTCTTGTAGACAACCCCGTCTTTCATGACGAAGACCACATTCTTCATGAGGCTGATGTCGTCGAGTGGATTGCCGGGAACCGCCACGATGTCCGCGAGTTTTTTGGGCTCGATGGTTCCCAGGCGATCTTCAATTCTGAGCAGCGTTGATGACACCAGCGTTGCAGATTGAATGGCCTTCATTGGCGGCATCCCACCGGCGACCATCAATTCAAATTCATGCGCATTCTGGCCGTGCGGAGAAACTCCGGAATCGGTGCCGAACGCGATTTTGACACCCGCCTTGTAGGCCTTGGAGAACGTTTCCCGGATCGCCGGGCCAATCGCCGCCGCTTTTGGGCGGACGATTTCGGGAAAATATCCGGGTTCCTTCGCCTTCTCGGCCACCCATTCTCCCGCCATGTTGGTCGGAACCCAGTATGTTCCAGCATCAATCATCAGTTGCATCACTTCATCGGTCATGTAGGTTCCATGCTCGATCGATGTGACTCCCGCCAGGACAGCTCGTTTCATCCCTTCGGTGCCATGGGCATGCACGGCGACGGTCATGTTGTAGTCGCGTGCGGTTTCGACGATTGCCCGCAGTTCCTCGTCGGTGAATTGAGGGTTCTGGCCGCTCGCCGCGAGGCTCAGCACACCCCCGGTGGCGGTGAGCTTGATCAGGTCGGCTCCGTCTTTGTAACGCTGACGGACCGCCTTACGGGCATCGTCCGCGCCATTGACCACCCCCTCCAGTGGTCCCGCGTCGCGACGGTAATCACCGCGAAGAGCATTGGTGGGATCGGCATGGCCCCCGGTGGTCGCCAGCGATTTTCCTGACGTAAAGATCCGCGGGCCGGGGACCCACCCCTGCTCAATCGCTTTCCTCAGGGCGACCGAATTGACGCCGTTGTCCCCCAGATCGCGGACCGTGGTGAACCCAGCCAGCAGGGTTACTCGGGCATAGACTGTGGATCGCAGCGCGTAGTCCGCCTGCTCCATGAAGAACCGCTCGGTGTACGAGTCTTTGGAATGCTGCGACTGCAGATGGGTGTGCATATCCATCAGTCCCGGCATCACGGTGTGCTCGGTCAACTTGATGAGTGTGTCACCGTCTTTGGGTTCCAGGTACCCGCGCGCCACACTGGTAATGCGTCCCTCGTCAATGACGATCGACATTTGCAGAAAGGGTTCGTCGCTGCGACCGTCGATCAGTCGACCGGCATGAATGATCGTCGCACCGAAGCTGACGCCTGGTAAAGCGGCAAGCAGCATCAGGCCCAGGATCGAGCCGAGGGCAAGGCGACAATGAGATGAGCGGGTGCAATCGGCGGTCATTTTTTGTCTTTCTCTTTGTCGTTGCTGCCGGAGTCCGACTTTGAGGCGGCATTGATCCGGGCGAAGACATCTTCAATGGAACTGTCTCCCTGCCCCGGTTCAAGCGGTTTGGCGATCGGGTTTTCTTCAACGGGTCCCTTCGGCCTCGGGACCTTTCCCCATCCGCGCAAGGGATCGCCCAACAGGAACATCACCGTCGCGAATAGCATGATGACCGCCACCGTTCCCAGGGCGATATTCATGACCCCCTTGGAGGGCATTTTCGGAGGCTTTACGTTCCCGCGCGCCTGTGGATCCGGCAGGCTGGATGCAAACTGCATTTCGGCGGCGCCCGGTTGAGCAGGGGGAGCCATAAAGGCGGGGACGGGGCCTTCGAAGACCGGCCCGGCGGGAGCAGGTCCGACCGGAGAGAGATCTGATCCTGCCGGGGGGAAGTACGGCTGTCCCGCCGGAGATGCCGTCGGTGCGGCCGCCACTGGAGCGCTGGTCATTTGAACAGGGACCATAGGCGCGGTCGCGATTGGAGTGGCAACTGCGACTGGCAGGGGCCCGGCCGGTGACGTCGCAGTCATCGTAGCCGCGCCAAAGGCCAGTGCGGGGACAGCTGGAACGGGGGCTGCCGAACTGCCATTGTCGGCAGGAGTGGCAATCGCAGTGACTGTTACGACCGGGATAACGGCAGTCTGCGGCATCAGGACGGCTGGAGGCACTTGCATCGGCGCTTCGATCGTCGCCATGGCCGACAGCAACTGAGTCGGATCTGCCGTTCCTGCAACTGCCGGCATCGGATCTTGAGGAATGTGCATAGCGACAGCTGAAGCGGTAACCGTCGGGATGTCAGTTTGATCGACGACGACGGTTGTGGCGATTGCCACTGTGGATGGCAGCGGAATCGCGGCAGGTGCAGGTTCAGTCTGGGCAATGGCTGCAACAGCCGGCAACTCGATTTGTGCTGGTGTCGGCGCCACTTCCATCGGCACTGCGGCATCAGCCACCGCGTTGATCGGCATCGACTCTGCAACGACCGGGGCGGGTTCCGCGGCGATAGGCGGAGGTACCGCGACAGCGACGGCAGCGGACAGTGGCGTCGGTGTGGACGGCGGCATCGGCGCGACGAACACATGCTGGCAGGCGGGGCAACTGATGGACTGGCCGAACAGAGCAGGATCGGCAAGGTCACCCTGGGAATGGCAATGAGGGCATTGCACGTGGACAGAAATCGACATGACCTCAAACCTTATGACGGCACACGGGTGAGAAACATCGGGAGCACAGGCGAGCGTGGGAGGTCTTGTATGCTATCCGTCGCCAGAACCAGATACCAGCGGGGTCCGATCGGCCGCTCCGGGCATTCAACAGTTTCTGCCGAACGAACCCGCCAGATCAACCGAAGAGCAGAGTCAGGCCATTGACCGAGCCGGATTCGCCGAGAAGAACTTAATACCTGACGGACTCTCGGATGTGCCAGAACGTCCAACCGGGGAGAAAAAGGTCCAGTGGAATCGATTCTCCCGGTGTCGCATTGATTACGATCTTGCACATCCGGAAGAAGTACCCACGAATTTCCACAAGGTGCTCTCCGGGTCTGACTTTCAGCGCAACCGTGCAGCCACATGAAATCTTACTCTCGAACTGGCCATCAACATAAATGTTGAACTTCATGAGCATGGCGGCGAAGGCAAACTGCCGTTTAATCGTGACTGTCGCCACTTGCGACGACTTTCCCGCGCCAGTTGGCGGCGAAGCGGGTGGCATCGCCGGGGAATGTGATCGTGAGCCAGCAGGGGCCGTTGGGGCGACAACAGCGGCACTCATGTCAGCCACGGGCTGCGTACTCACGGGCGTTGGCGGTGGTGCAACGGAGGCCTGAACCGGCTGCGGAGTGGGAACCGCGCCTGTTGCCGCATCCTTCAATGCCTGGATGAACTCGACGCATGTCGCGAATCGATCGGCAGCCTTCTTGCTCAACCCACGACCCAACACGTCATTCAGTTCGGCTGAACGCGGCTTCAACTCGGCCCCCACTTCCGTGACGGGTTGAGGGATTCGATTGAGGGCGCAGTTCATCCATGCCAGTTCGCTGGTCGCTTCAAACGGATACCGACCTGCCAACATCTGATAGGCGACGACTGCCAGGGCATATTGATCACAGCGTCCGTTCAGCGGATCACCGTTCCATTGCTCCGGCGCCATGTAGGGCGCGGTGCCTGCCATTTCACGCGACGCCTTGCTGACGCGACTCATGCTCGACTGAATCTCGGCCGCCAGGCCCAGGTCCACCAACTGCACCGACTTGCCGTCCCGGCTGACCATGATGTTGGCAGGCTTCACATCCCGGTGAATCAGTCCTTGTGAATGAACGTAATCGAGGGCTTCGGCCACCTGGCCCAGCAGCCGGATGATGTCGCTGAGTGAAATCGCGCCGCGTTGATCGATCAGTTCTTGTCGGTAGTCACCCAGGGTCTGCCCGTCGATGTACTTCATCACCAGGAATTCACGGTATTGGGAATCGTTTCCCAGCAGGTACAGCGGACAAAGGAACTGATGGTTCAGGGCGTGCACCTTCTGAAACATCGACCTGACCCGGGCCAGTTCCGTCTTGTCGTCCTGGACTTCGGGAGGCAGCAGCTTCACACAGACCTGCCGTCCCCCCTGCAGATCATCCGCCTTCCAGACGACCCCCATCCCGCCACGTCCAATGGGCTGCTGCAACTGAAACATCCCGGCGAGCACATCCCCGGCGCCGGGTCCGGATCCAGCTCCCGTGCGGCCGGTCAAGGTCTGCCCGCTGAGCGTCGCCGGTTCCTGAGGTCGTGGAGAAGTATCCCCCCCGGTCTTGCTCTCCAGAGCATCCGCCTCCTTCAGCGCCGTTTCCAGTTCCTCCTGGGAAATCAGTCCCTTCTTGAACAAATCCAGAAACGTCTGCTTTTGAGAGGGTGGTGTCGTCATCGCGAATCACTTTCCGAAAATTCGTTGTTTCCAGAACTGGCATTCAAGAAGATGATCACTTCAACCCTGTACGACGTGCGGTGAATCATGCGCTTCGAGCCACTCGAAAACCGGCAAACGGATACCGATGATGGGGCTTGAGAGCCAGCCGGCGCGCCGACCGCGCATCGGCCGCACAATAACTCCATGCGCCACCCCGCAGCACGCGCGAGTCGCCGCGACAGTTCAACTGCGGATCGATGCGAACACCGCGCCTTGATGAATACGCTGTGGCATCGTAGACGTCATAGCACCATTCCCAGACGTTTCCATGCATGTCATACAGGCCAAATGAATTGGGTGGGTATGAGCCCACAATCGTTGTCCGGCCGAGCGAAACCCCCGGTTCGATCTCTCCATAGGGAAGACTGCCATCGACATTCGCGAGATCGCCATTGAGCGTCTGTCCAAAGTGGAACGGAGTGGATGTCCCTGCCCGGCAGGCAGATTCCCATTCCGCTTCCGTTGGCAGCCGATAACCTGTTCCGGGTACCAACCCGACGACCGCAAACGTCACATTCAAGTATTTGTTCCGCTTGATCCCCCGAACCCAATACCGCGGCGTCAATCCATCCTGCAGACTGAGCTCATTACAGAACTCAATTGCATCGAACCAGGAAACTGAATCGACGGGAAACCGTGATTGGTCCGAATTGGAGTCGTTCCGGAAATAGCTCGGATTCCGCCCCATCACCCGCTGAAATTGCCCCTGAGTGATCGGATGGCGACCCAACAAGAACGACGAGACCTGCAACGTGACCTGAGGCCCCTCATCACTGCGCCGAGACGATTCCGCATATGGCGAACCAATGGGAAACGTGCCGCAATCGATTTGAACCAGGACAACCGCGATGGAATCAGAAACGACTTCTCGCATCTTCTGGCTGTTTCTCCGTGATCTCGGTGCCTTCGTGTTTCAATCTTTTTCTGGACCCTCCATCGTCCAAAACACCCCGCCTTCGACAAGAGCATGGGAGCATCAATTCATGGTGAGTGAGGTTTTCGGAACACACCATCGTCAAGTGCGTGGCCGGCTCTGTCTATGAAAGCGTGGGGCTCCACCTTTCGGCAAGCCGCAGACCGGACAAACTCAACAACTGCAGATTCAAACTTACGCACAGCCACAAGATCCACATGCAGAGGTGCTGTGTCCCCACCGTTCGTTCGCACCACCCTTTCGCCATTCCATTCAGCTTCGCCATCAGTTCGTCAGGACCGGCACGCTAGCTAGCGAACCACTCGGAATCCGATATCTTCGGAACGATAGTTGGGGAGTCCCGACCAGCGACTTGCCGAGCGTGCGCACAACGCATCTACTGCAAAACAACCACCACGCAATACCCGATTGCTCCCGGAGAGCACCAATGGATTGAAGGTTGTCCCTGATCGAGAGTCGTACGCTGTGACATTAAAGAAGTCATAACACCATTGCCACACATTGCCGTGCATATCGTGCAATCCAAATGCATTTGGAGGATATGATCCAACGAGTGATGTCCGGTCCAATACTGGCCCTGGAATGGTTGTGCCATACGGAAAATCCCCCGCGACATTCGCGAGATCGCCGTTCAGAGCACTGCCAAAATGAAACGGGGTTGTCGAACCGGCCCGACAGGCATACTCCCATTCCGCCTCCGTCGGCAGGCGGTATCCCCTTATGGCAACTTCCCGCGAATTGACGGGAATTATTTCTACAACGGCATTTTCGATGGATTGATCTTCGCGGCGCTGTATCTCCAAAATTCGATAAGATGGCGCCAACCTGTCCCTTTCACTTAACCTGTTGCAGAATTCAATGGCATCGAACCAAGAAACACACTCGACAGGAAAACAGGAAGTATCCATCCCCAAAACAGACCGAAAATCGCTCGGATTTCGGTCCATAACGAGCTGAAATTCTTCTTGCGTCACTGGGAACCGTCCCATCAAAAAGGATGAGATTTCTACTTCGTGCTGCGGACCTTCATCCGATGAACGATCTTCTTCGACGTCAGGCGATCCCATCAGAAATCGACCGCTCGGAATTGACACGAGTGCCAGTCCACTCGTAGATGACACATAATCGGCAGTCGGTTCTTTGTCATCTCGTGATTGTCTGGAAACCGCCGGCAACTTGGGAATTGTCTGCAACGACGACAGGAATTCCACACACGTCGCAAAACGCTCCCCCTTCGTTTTCGCCAACCCTTTCAGGAGCGCCGCGTTCACGTGCTCAGGAACGTCGGAGATCAGATCCGGCGTCTCTTGATTGATCGCCATCATCAAGCTGAATTCATCATCACAGTCAAACGGCAGATGACCGGCAAGTAATTGATAGGCAACGACCGCGAGCGAGTACTGGTCTGTGCGTCCGTCCCATTGATGACGCTTTCCCTTCAGTTGCTCGGGCGACATGTAGGGGCGGGTACCGCGTGTGTCCACCGCGACATTCGTGTGCCGCGTCATCGTACTGCGAATCTCCGCCGCCAGGCCAAAGTCGATCAGCCAGACCTCCCGCGGGCGATTGTCGCGCAACACCACCAGGATGTTGTCCGGCTTCACATCGCGGTGCAACACCCCCTCGCGTTCATCCCCATCCGCCAACTGAATCAGTTTCTTGTGGGCATAGTCCAGAGCTTTCGCAACCGGCAACAGGATTTCGACGACCAACTCCACCGGCAGCCTTCGTTTCGGAAATCCGCCACGAAGTTGGAATTCGGTCAGCGTGATTCCTGAGATATAGTCCATGACCAGGTGCGGGCCATGGTGCGGATCATCGAACAGGCCAAGCGTCTTGCAGATATGTTCGTGGGTCAGGGAGTGCACCATCTGAAAGGCTTCGTCCACCTGAGCGATCGCGGCTGAATTCCCGCGAAATTCGGGCGGCAACACCTTTAGCGCAACCGCCCGCTTCCCATCCGTCGCCTTCCAGACCTGCCCCATTCCGCCCCGGCCGAGCGGTTCCAGCAATGTATAGGGACCCAGTATCGAACCCGGCCCAAACCCACCACCATCCGTCGGGGCGCCAGACATTGTTGGTCGATTCATCGCATTCCCTCTGGATTCGAATTCCTGCCGGGCCTTCGTTTGGCAGTCTTGTCAATATTCAGTTCGAGGGACGAATTCATGCAAAGCCGCCGGTGAACTGAGCCCCCCGCTGAAATTCAACTCTCGGCAACATCTCCTCCACCTTCGGGCACAAAGCGCTGGCCCTCGATCCATTTGTCGACTTCGGATCGGCGGTAACGGTAGTCACCCCCGATCCGGAATGCCGGAAGGCCCTTCTTGTGAACCAGTTCCCAAACCTTGGTTCGCGAAATCTGCAGGTAATCCATCAACTCCTTCGTCGTCATCAGGTCATTGGCGGGACTGGGGGCGGGGCGTGAATCCGAATCGTCATTCGAATCCGGCTTTTGCTTGGCCATAAGCGTCTCGGTGCTATCCATGAGGAAAAAGGCAAAACGAAAACTTGATTACAGTCTGTGTCAAAGCGGCTTGCCACATTGTCGGCAGCAGCGGTCCGATACCTGGTTCTCAGTCCGGCAACTCGAACAGAGAATCACGCGGGGTGTCGCCGCCTGTGGTGAGGCCACGCCGCTGGCGCCGCCGCCGGCCACAACCACCGTCGGGGGCTGTGGCGCCAGGTTTTTGCTCATATTCTCCACGATCGTGCCGAACTGGCCGAATCCGATCGTCTGATTCTGCATGGCCAGTTGCATGCTGGCCATCATCTGGTCGTAGTGCTGTCGCTGCTGATCATTCATTTGTGCTCGCAACTGTTCCAGCCGCGCATCGTTGGACTGCGCCGCCGGGCTTTGGGCCCGCGCGACTTCCACTGCCGCCGATTGTGTCGCTTCGTGCTTGGCGGCATCGGCCAGCAGGGTTGCATTCGTTTCACTCGCGGTGGCGATCAGAGTCCACTTGTCCATCCCCTTCATTTCGCGAATGCGGGCAATGTCGCGCTGGGAGGCTCGATCCTGTTTCAATTCTTCCAAGTCTGCTTCTGCTCGCAGTTTAATCAGGTTCATTTCCTGCTGCTGCTTGAAGACCATCATGTTCAGCTCTTGAACCTGCTTCAGGCGTTCGAGCTGCGACAGCGCGGCATTAGTGTTGATCTCCTGTTCCAGCGTTGCCTGGGCTCGCTTGATTTCCAGTTCCGACAGAGCCTGGGCTCGTCGAGTTTCCGCCTGCACCAGAGCAATTCGCTGACCACGTTCTGCCTGGACGATCTCGATGTCGCCCTGGACACGGTCCATTTGCGACCGGTGCTGCTGTTCGTCCCACTCTTCCATCCGCCCGTCCCGGGCAAACGTTGCCGCCTGAATCCGCTCGTGTTCCAACTGCCGCAAGTCTTCCTGCCGTCGATGCTCGGCATCCGCCGATTCCTTTTGCAGTTGTCGAACCCAGACTCGTGAATCTTCGGAATCGTTCAGTTCGGCAAGCGCGATTTCATGGTTTCGAGTCCGGATTCGCTGGGCGAAGTCGAGATCCACCTTGATCGCCTGCAGATCCGCCTGCTGTTCGATGTCCAGCTTCTTCAGCAATTGTGTCCGGACGGCAGCGCGATCGGCGGTCTGATCGGCCAGGACTTGCTTGAGTGTGTTCAGTTCGTCGTCGCGCAGCAGACTCTCTTTATCGCGTTGCTGCAGGAATGCCTCCACTTCGGCTTCCGATTGGATGCGATCAAACAACCCCGCCCGTGCGGCTTCGCGCATCTGCTTGCGGATCCCGACGCGGCGCAGTCGAACCGCCAGGTCCCCCTCCATGCGATCAGCCGCAACCTGTTCGGCCAGGATGTCCAGGTCGTTGGTCTTTTCCTGATTTTCGATTTGTGCCAGCAGCTTGTCGGCGGCCAGTTGAGCCGCTGCCCGATCCTGTTCCATACCCTGCCGTTGCAGGAACAGTGTCCCGACTCGAAGTCGTGACTCATCGTATTCCGGGTGAGAGACCGCCAGGGTCTGCACTTGTGTGAACTTCAGCCCGTTGCGGATCAGCGCTGTGCCCAGGGCCTGACCGACGCATAGCTCGATGTCTGTTCTGGCTTGAGGCCCCGTCAGATCCTGGATCGACAGTCGACCAATCGTTTCCCACAGCGATTGCTGCACAATCGGGAGTACAATCGACTTCAGGTCCGCCAGCGTCAATGTGGACCGGGATGCCAGCAGGTTCTTTTGAAAGAGTGCCACGTCTTCCAGCTGGATCAGCAGCCGCACCTTGACGTCGACTTCCAGGAACTCGCTGGTCGACAGTCCGGTACACTCCAGTTCCAGGGGGACTTCACCCTGTCGGATCAGGATCGCGGTGATGGACTTTTTTGTCCAGAACTTCAAGCGATCCGTCAGCCCTTGCAGTGTGTACTGCCCCGGCGAGACCTCGCCGACAGACTGGCCCCGTTCCAGGATCAGGGCCCTGGTACCGGGCTCGACTGTCAGACTCTTTGAGAAGAATCCAGACACGTCTCCGATTTCCACCCGAGTGGCAAAGTCGTTGTCCGCGGCCATCCAGCGATTATTCTGCAGTTCCGTCATCGAAAGCTCCTTTGAGTCGATCGGTTCAAGCCGGTGTGGATCGTTTTTAAAGCGGCATCAATTCGGTTGATTCAGGCGGGTTGGCGAAACCCTTGGAATTCGAGGTTCTGGCAACGGGTGATCAGCGAACAGCCCGACGGTCGCGGACCAGTTGCGCCAGTCGGGACGTTTGCTGCAGGCTGGAGTGAATCCCTCGATTCCATGCCTCGGACGCGGGGACATGGGCGAACAGCCCATCCATTTCGCGAGACAACTTTTCGGTGGTCAACACCCCCTCTTCGAGGCTTCTCAGGAGTGTTTTGACGGCGGCGCCGTCGAGACGCAGTGAGGCCGTTTTGGGTTGCAGCGGCGGAACGGTTGCCAGCAGTTCTTCGATCAGTTTCAGCTGCTCATTCAGATCTCGGATCTGTCGCAGTGACGGCATGTCGCGCAGAGACATCAGGGCCTGATCGCAGGCTCCCCGACAGTGACGGACCGATTGGCGGATGTAACGGAGCAGTCGCTGGTCGACTTCAATCCGGCTCCAGACAAGCCAGGTGGAAGGCCGTTTCGTGGTGACAACGCCCACCGCGGCCAGCGCCGGTTGATCTTCGGGGGCGGCCGGATCGACATCCGCCAAACGGTCCGAAATCGTCTGCCAGCGCTGCAGGTCGGGCTGTCCGATTCCCGCTTTTTCAAAGGCTTCGGCCGTCAGTCGTGCCAATCCCGTCACCGCGCGGTTTGGTTCAATTGTCCTGGCCAGGATGCGATCCCGAAGGGCATCAAGTTCCGAAGTCGTCTGGGCATCGATCGGCACCCCGGCTGTTCGCAAACTTTGAACCAGCCGATCCCAGTCATCACGAGTGCGGACATTCTCAATCTGACGTGTCAATTCCGCGGGAACGGCGGGTTGATCCTCCGCAGGCGCTTCTGGCTCGGCGGGAAGGGCGCCGAGCGCTCGAAGGCTGGTGACACGGATTCCGCGATTCTTGAAGGTGGAATTCAGTTGCTGCCGACAATCTTCCACCGTGGCGGCTTCACCCTTTTTGAAGGCGAGCGCACCCAGCCGACCAAGCGAGGTCGCGACACCAATCCATCCGCCAGCGATCAATCCTTCCAGCCAACCTCGATTCAGTTCCTGGCCATCGGTCAGCAGACTCGACAGTCCCTCTTCCGGACAGAACTCAATGGCCACCTCGGCATTCGTCGACGCGTCGCCGTCGGAGAAGCCGGCGGAGACCACGACCGAATTTGTCGGTACCAGCCAGAGTGTTTCGCCGGGTTGCAACTGTTCCGGCACCTGGGTGACGAACTTGTCGACAAGCTGATCCCCCTGGTAGCGACAGACCTGATAGCCTTCCGGGATCCCTGCAGACAGTTCGTCGATCGTGACTCGGCGAATCAATGACTGTGAGGGGGGGATAACTGGCGTCGCTGTGGGACGGTGCCACAGCCAGCGCCAGCAGGCGGTGACCCACGGCAGAAAACTGATTCCAAACGTGTGTCCCAATCCGGCCGCTGCTCCGGTGGCAAATTGCCCAAACATGTCAAAGAACATGACGGTCTCCACGGAAGGTCAAAGGAAATGGAAACTCCAGCGAATCACCTGCAGGAATTGATCAGCGATGTGGAGAACGCGAATAAAAATGAATGGATCACCAGAGTCTTTGAGAATATCGAAGATTTATCAAGGTCACAATAAAAAAAGATCAAAAAGAAAAATCTGAACAGATTGATGATCTAAAAGGCTCATCCCAGCGTTGTCGACGAAAAGACGGCCGAATTTGCACTCTGCCAGCCAGCAGGGGGATTCGCTGTTAAATCGGCTCGAAAGAAAGGGGTGAATCGAGTGCAACCATCGCCACAGAAGAATGTTGCGGAAAATCATCGGGCTTCTCGCGAGATCACGTGCCTGTCCGTTCATTCGACGGAATTGATCGGCGAGCGATCGACTTTGGCCAAGCGCGGCCATGCGCCGCTGGTCAAACCCGGGCAGGTGGTGAATCGACAATTTCGGCTCGTCGAGCAGGTGGGCGAGGGATCCATGGGGGTTGTCTGGCGCGCCGACGATCCGCACGGATTTCCAGTCTGCGTGAAGTTCCTCTCGAAATCGTCCGGTCCACCGACCCTGGAAGCTCGACGGGCCGAGCAGATTGTCGGCTGGATGCGGGGACTGCCGCATGAGCACATTTGCCCACTGTATTCGGTGGGGATGGATCCAGAGCTCGGGACATTCCTGGTCATGAAGTATGTGGCCGGGATCACCCTTGAACAGTTTGCGCAACAACGTATCGCGGATCGGAAGTCATTTCCCGTTGCCGAGATTGTGCGGATCCTGGAACCGGTGGCGCAGGGGTTGGATCACCTGCATCGATCTGGGTTCGTTCACGGAGACATCAAACCGACGAATATCTTGATACGGGAGGATGGTTCAAGTCCTCAGATTATTGACCTGGGTCTGGTGACCAGCGTGCGGGACCATGCCGAGGCCCGTTCCGCGAATGTGGCGGGGACTCTGGCATATCTGGCGCCGGAACTTTGGCGCGGCGCTTTCCCTGACAGCCGGTGTGATCAGTACGCTCTGGCCACGATCGTCTATCAATTGCTGGGCAATCGTCGTCCGTTTGACGATGCCGCCAACACCAGCATGTTGATGCGGCAGGCGCTTCTGATGCCAATTCCGCAACTGAAGCAGTGCTCGCCGTCAATCAACGCGGTCCTGATACGGGCCTTGGCAAAATCTCCCGAGGATCGGTTCCGCTCGTGCTCTGAATTCCTGGCGGCATTGTTCATGGCCGACCATGTTGAGATCTCACGGTAATCCTCATCGCTCGTGCGCGATGAGCCACAC
>Ga0265327_10004071_pt1 | contig 13236 bp, 13 predicted proteins | sample 41621metaG_FD_202089 | JGI IMG/M metagenome (GOLD analysis project Ga0265327, IMG submission 202089) | Rhizosphere microbial communities from Carex aquatilis grown in University of Washington, Seatle, WA, United States - 4-16-21 metaG | ecosystem: Host-associated > Plants > Roots > Rhizosphere... | reverse complement strand
CTGGTCGGCCCGCAGCATCAGGATGACCTTGCCGGTCGTCACGTTGTGCGCGCCCCAGTAGGCGGCGAAGGACGGGTCGCTGACCAGAGCGAGCCGGTAGATCTTGAGCGTCTGACCGCTACTCAGGCTCGCGTTGGCCATGGCGCCGTTCGTCACCCTGTTCATCCACGGCTGCTGCTGGTCGAACGACTTGTCCTCACGCTCGATGAAGTTGCCGTGGGTGTTGGTCAGGTGCGAGGCCCAGTAGCTGCCGTAGACGGCCTGGCTGTTGTGGAACACGGGATCGACGAACCACGATCCGGTGCTGCCGCGGATGGAGGCGTTGAAGCCGAGCGGCGTCATCGCGATCCGCAGGTCGGCGGTCTTGTTGGTGATGCCCCGGCCGGAGTAGGTACGGATGTTCGGGTGCTTGGCGGCGAGCTTTGGCTGCATGATCGGCGAGTAGCTGACCGCGAACTTCTGGAACTTGCCCTTCGGGTTCGGCAGCTCGATGATCACCGGATGCTGCTTGCTCGCCTTCGTGAACTCGAGCGGCGCGTTCTTCAGCAGGCTGCGCATGCCGGTCGCGTTCAGCGCGTAGGTCTTCATGCTGCTGGCGTGGATCTGCTGGGTGTGACCTGCTCCCAGCGCGGCCATCTGGGCGCCGGCCAGCGGCTTCCACAGGCTCTGGGGGTTGTTGGCCCCTCCGCCTGCAGCCGAAGCCGACGTGCTCGACAGCGCTACCAGCGCGAGACACATCGTGAGTAGGAGGAGGGCAACCCGGGCCGGTCCGCGTGACCGGTCGCCGCCTGTCCCTCCCCGGGACAGGTTCTTCACAATTTCACCCTTCGGACGCAGACATGCCCTGGCTCAACCCGACGCGGGGGAATGACCAGGGCTCAGACAACCGGCCGTGCTCCCTCCGGGCCGCGGCCGGTGTTGCGGTGCGGGCGAGCGACTACTCGAAGCCGGACTGCCAGGTTGGGCAAACCGATAGGGCTTGGGGGCCGCACGGAGCGATGAAACGGCGGCTGAGCGCAGCCGTGGTCGGACACCACAACACCCACCGTCCCCCTCCAGGCGACCCCAGCCGCACGCAGGGCGCCGGTACTAACCATCTGATCCGCGACGCTACGCCATCAGAAAGGCAGAGTCAAGTAACCGATTACGGCAGTGCCTGGGCGCTGTCTAAGAAGCCTCAGAACTGCCCGAGACGTGCCTACGGGCCGCCGATGTACTGCACGCGAGGCGCCAGCACGGCAGGCCGGTTCGGCTCGACGACCGGGGGCGTGGCGGGCGGACGGGGCCGGCGCGGCTTGGGGTCGCGGGCGGGCAGCTGCATCCGCTCGGCGAACGCAGCCAGGCCGAACGCCGAGATGGGGATTGCAGTTGGGGTGTGTCCCGGGTGTGGCTGCGGGCGCGCCAGCGCCCGGGCCTCGGCCACTGCCTTCGGAGACGGGTGAGGAGCCTCGTCGAGGCGGAGCTTGCCGTGCGTCCAGAGCCGGCCGTATGCCTGCCACTGCCCGGGGACGAACGGCTCGCGGGCGACCGGGGCGCCCGTGTGCGACGCGACGATCACCATGTCGTTGCCGGCGTACATCGCAACGTGGTACGCGTACCCCGTGTTGTCGAGCAGGAATACGAGATCGCCGGGCATCAGCTGCTTCGGTGCGATCGGCTGCGACATCTGCCACAGCACCTCGGCGGTGGGGCGGCCCGGCAGCCGGAACCCTGCCTTGGCGTAGGAGAAGTCGACCAGCCCCGAGCAGTCGAACCCGCCCTCCCGCTCGCTCTCGCCGCCCCACACGTAGGGCCAGCCGATCTGCGAGGCGGCCCAGGCGACGATCCGGGCGCGAGCCTGGCGGGGAAGCGTCTGCGGATGGGTGGACAGCTTGCGGTGCTTCGCCGGCTTGCCGTGCAGCGGGTGGTGGCGCTTGGAGTGGTGGTTGACCGTCCAGGCGCTGCCGCTGCCGCCGGTGGAGGTGCTGGAGCCGCCGCTCGACCCCGACCCGCCGCTCGACCCGGAGCCACCGCTCGATCCGCTGCCCCCGGCCGGCGGCTTGTGGTGGTGGGGAGGCGGCGTTCCACCGCCGGTGGTGGGCGGCGGCGACGCGGTCACCGATCCGATCACGATTACCGAGCCGGCCGGCACACCGTTGTACGCCTGGGTCACGTTGACGACCAGCGCCGCAACGCCTGCCTCTCCGCTGCTCAGCGGGACGCCGGCGCCGACGGTCAGGGAGCCCCAGTTCGAAAGGGGGTAGCTGTCCCCCGCGCCGCCCCCGACCGCCTGCCCAAACAGCGTCAGGCCGCTGACGTCGGCGCTGGTCTGGGCGCCACCGCTGGTGGCGGCTGCCGCGTGCAGGGAGGAATAGGTGACGGCGCCGCCCAGCAGGCTGCCCGCCCCGCCCGAGGCCTCTGCAGAGCCCGGGCGCACCGACTCGCTCCACGAGCCGGTCGTCAGCGCCGAGCCGTCGGCGGGGACCTGCAGGCCGCCGCCGCCGGTCGATCCGGAGCTGATCTCGCCCTCGACCACCGTCGCAGCGCCGGGCTCGATCACCTGAAGCATGATCGCCCGGCCCGGAGCCGCGGTGTCGGCGGTCGCTGACGAGGCGCCCACGACGACGACGGCTATCGTCGCCAGCGACGCGGCGACGAGCCGGCTGCCGAGCCTACATCCCACGAGGGAGCAGTATTCCGAGGGAAGTGCACAAAGTCAATGGAGAACCCCGTCCGTTCAGCTAAGGGGCGGTGACAAAGTGGTGTACCGATGCCGACCCCCCAGTCGGAAACCTTCTAGTGTGGCCCGATGGTAGCCGAACGTCCGGAAATTGTCGGTGCACGGTGGGCCGGCGAGGTCGAGGCGGTGCGGGGGCTGTTTCGCGAATACGCGGCCTCCCTCGAGTTCGACCTCGGCTTCCAGGGGTTCGAGGAGGAGCTGGCGGAGCTTCCGGGCGACTACTCGCCGCCGGCGGGCCGGCTGCTCCTGGTCAGGGTCGGCGGGGCGGACGTCGGGTGCGGCGCTCTGCGCCCGTTGTCCGAGGATGGGGTGTGTGAGCTGAAGCGCCTCTACGTCCGCCCTCCCGCGCGCGGCGCCGGCGCCGGTCGCGCCCTGCTGGCGCGGCTGCTGGAGGAGGCACGGGTGATCGGTTACCGGCGGATGCGGCTCGACACCGTGCCCGGCATGGACGCTGCGCTCGCCCTGTACCGGTCGGCCGGCTTCGAGCCAATCGAGCCCTACGTCCACAACCCGGTGCCGGGCGCGACCTTCCTCGAGCTGCAGCTGTAGAGGCCGGGCCGGCCGTGAGCCGCCGATTCCGAGGCGCAAACAGGGTGGAAAGAGCTCACTCGGCTGGGTGCCAGAAGCATGCCCGTGGGGGTGATCCAAAGCGGTCGCAGAACCGCCATTCTGAGTTCACGGTCCGGAGATCTGCGCGTAGCGCGCGGTCGACGGAGTTGTGCGGGGCGGCCGGCGGTGGGGCGGGCCGCCCCGCCTTGCTCTAGACCTGGTAACGCGGTTACCTGCCCGGCTCACCATCTTGACGATATGTAAGGATCCCGTAGGCTGGAATCATGAAGATCGCTATCGCCATCGTCGCCGTAGTCGCAGTACTTGCTGCGCTTGGCGGCTACTGGGTAGTTACAGGGCATCAGCGGATCGGCACCTCCTCGCTCGAGGGCAAGGTGACGAAGAAGGTCGGCTCCTCACAAACGACGTGCGTCAAGAAGGACTCCAACGGCGCCGTCTGGTGGTGCGTCGCGTCCGGCGGGAGCGTCACGACGCCGACCTGCTGGGTCGCACACATCAGCGCGCTCGACGCCTTCACCGGCGGGCTCACCCTCAAGGACGGGGCCAAGCGCTGCGACCAGGACTCGCAGCTCAAGCCTCTGATGACCTCCTCGTAGCGCGCGGCGCCCGGCGGAATCCCCCGGATCTCCCCACCTCGCGTTAGGCTGAGGTGGTGCGCATCGCCATCCTCGCCCCGGCCTGGTTTGCTGTGCCTCCGGTGCGATACGGCGGCATCGAATGGGTGGTGGCGATTCTCGCCGACGGCCTGGTCGACCGGGGCCACGACGTGACGCTGTTCGCGGCCGGCGACTCGCAGACCAAGGCGCACCTGGTGACGAGCTACGACGAACCGCCCAGCCAGCGGATCGGGCTGTCGATGCCCGACCTGCATCACGCCCTTACCTGCTACGACATGGCGGCGGACTTCGACGTCATCAACGACCACTCAGGCCCGCTCGGCTGCGCCCTCGGGGCCGCGGTTGCAACCCCGGTCTGCCACACGGTGCACGGACCACTGACCGGCGAGTCCGGTGAGGTGTACTCGCTGATCAGCCGGGTCAGCCCGCGGGTCGGCCTGATCTCGGTGTCAGACAGCCAGCGCCAGCCGCTTCCCGACCTCAACTGGCTGGCAACCTGCCACAACGCGATCGCCATCGACGCCTACGAGTACGACCCGGGCAATGACGGATACCTGCTGTTCCTCGGCCGCATGTCCCCGGACAAGGGCGCCCACCATGCGGTGGAGCTTGCCCGCCGGTCGGGCATGCCGATGAAGCTCGCCGGAAAGATGCATGACGTCGCCGAGCGCGCCCACTTCGAGGCGGAGGTGCGACCGTACCTGGGCGGCAACATCGAGTACCTCGGCGAGGTCAGCCACGACGAGAAGGTCGAGCTGCTCCAGCGGGCGGCCGCCACGGTCTTCCCGATCCAGTGGCCGGAGCCGTTCGGCCTGGTGATGGTGGAGTCGATGGTCTGCGGCACCCCGGTTCTGGCGACCCGCAACGGCGCCGTGCCGGAGGTGATCGAGCCGGGCCGCAGCGGCGTCATCGTCGATACGCCCGCCGAGATGGTGGAGGCGCTGCCGGCGGTACTGGGGCTCGACCCTCCCGAGGTGCGCGCGAGCGCGGTGGAGCGCTTCTCGGCCGAGCGCATGGTCGACGACTACGTGTCCGCATACGAGCGCCTGCGAGGACTGTGACGCAGGTCCGCCCGGGATGCGGCGCGGAGTCCCCCCGGAGCTCCGCGCCGCTGATCCCTGCGGCAAGCCGCCCATGGAGCGGGCGGCGCCAGTCGGATGGGTGATCGACCGTACGGCCTTCGCCCCTCATCCCTGGGCCAAGTGATCGGCGGCGGGACGTTGACGTACGGCCCTCCCCGATTTGACGTACTAGCTTTCGGCAGATGGACGGCCCGGCTCCTCCCTTCTCGCTGCCTCGGATCGATACGGAAGCGGAAGCTGGCCTGCAGGAGTTCCTGCACGACGGACCGGTCGTCCTGGTGTTCGCCCACGCCGACTGCCCGACCACGCTGCTCGCCCTGCGGCGGCTGGCGCCGGCGGCCGGGGAGCGGATCGTGGTGGTCGCGCAGGAGACGGTGCCCGACGCCGCGCGGCTGGCCCGGCGCGCCGGTGTGACCGGCCCGGTGCTGGCCGACGTCGCGCCTCACCAGGTGTCGCAGCTCTACCAGGTGCGAACCGTGCCCACCGCCGTCCGGGTGGAGCCCGACGGATCGGTCGCCGGCGTGGTGGAGGGGTGGGACCGTCTTGCGCTCGAGCCGCTGGTCGGAGTCTCCCTGCCGGACGAGCCGCCGGCGCAGAAGCCGGGGTGCGGCTCGCGTACCGTCGAGCTCGAGTATCGCGGCGGCCTGGACGAGCCGGAGGACATGTTCGAGCGTGGTTTCAGCGACGGCCTGCCCGTCGTGCCGCCGACCCGGGACCGGGTGGAGGCGATGCTGGGCGGCCGTGACCCGAGCGGCTCACTGGGCACGGTGCCGCCGGTGCATGGTGAGGCAACGCTGGAACGGGTCGCCGCGTGTGCCGTCCTGGCGGGTTGCCGCCCGGACTACTTCCCGCTCGTGCTGGCGGCGGTCGAGGCTGTTCTCGAGCCCTCGTTCAACGCCCACGGCATCGGTGTCACGACCCAGCCCGCGGCGCCGGTCGTGATCGTCAACGGCCTCGCCCGCGACCGAGTCGGGCTGAACAGCGGGATGGGCGCTCTGGGTCCCGGCTTCCGGGCCAACGCCACCATCGGCCGGGCGCTGCGGCTGGTGCTCAGCCTGACGGGGGGCGCCGCTCCGGGAGGGCTCGACCGCTCGACGCTCGGCCATCCCGGCAAGGTCGGGCTCTGCATCGCCGAGAACGAGGAGGCCAGCCCCTGGCCGCCCTTCCATGCCGAGCTCGGATTCCCGGCCGATAGCTCGACCGTCACGGTCGTGGCGTGCGATGCGCCGCTGTCGGTGTCCGATCACCGCAGCCGCACGCCCGAGGAGCTGGCGCTGGTGCTGGCGCGTGCGGCGGAGGCGACCTGGAGCCCGTTCTGGTGGCCGATGGATGATTACAGCCTGTTCGTTGTGTGCCCCGAGCACGCCGACCTGTTCGGCGAGGCGGGCTGGGACCGGCGGCGGCTGGCGCAGTTCCTGTTCGACACCGCGGTGCGTCCGGTCGCCGAGCTCCGCCACGGCGAGACAACGCCACAGGTGTGGACCGCGCCGGACGAGGGAACGGTGCACAAGTGGACGAGTCCGGAGCGGATTCTGATCGTGTGCGCCGGTGGCGACGCCGGCCGCTACTCCGCCGTCTTCGGCCCCTGCGACGGCATGCAGACACGACCCGTGACCCGGGAGGTGCAATGGACTACGTAAGCCCGTTCGACCCGCGAACCGCCGAGCCGGTGCCCGCGGCGCCCCGGCCCGAGCGCCTGGAGGGGCGTCGAGTCGTGCTGCTGGACATCCGCAAGGCACGCGGCGCCCAGTTCCTCGACCGGATCGCCGTGCGTCTGGCCGCGGCCGGCGCGCAGACCTTCCGGCTCGACAAGGAGACCTTCTCGAAGCCGGCATCGCGGGAGGTGATCGACCGCGTCCCGCTGCACGGCGACCTCGTGGTCGAGGCGCTTGCCGACTGAGGGTCATGCGTGTCGTGCAGTGTGCACGACGTGGTACGGCTGGAGAAGCTCGGGATCCCGACCGCTGCGGTCGGTACCGAGCCCTTCATCGACGAGGCGTTGGAGCAGGCGCGAGTCCTCGGCATGCCCGACTACCGGATGGTGCTCGTGCCGCACCCCGTCCAGCTCCTCACCGCGGAGGCGCTGCAGGCGCTGGCCGACGCGGCGTTCCCGGCAATCGTGCAGCGTCTGACCACCCAGGACGGCTGATGGCGGAGCTTCGAGTCGATGGGACCGAGCTGGTGGTCGCGCTCTCGGAGCTCGAGAGGCTGGGGGCGTTCCGCGGCGACATCCGCGTCCCGCTCACCGCGGTGCGGGCCGTGCGGGTGGCTGACGAGCCACGTCCCGAGCTGCGCGGAGTCCGTGCGCCGGGAACGGGGATCCCCGGCATCATCGCGCTGGGCGCCCGTCGCGGCGAGGGCCACGACTTCGCCGCGGTCTATCACGACCGGCCGGCGGTGGTGATCGAGCTGGAAGGGGCGACCTTCGACCGGCTCGTGATCAGCGTCGACAACCCCGATGCAACGGCGGCGGCCATCCGCGGCGCGGCCGGGATTTAGGCGCTCTTAGGCGTCACGCGTGGTGGTGCGCCAGGCGCCGATCGCCAGCGGTACCGCGACCCAGCACAGCAGCACCACGATCGCGGCGATCAGCGACATCGTGATGGTGCCCCGATCGCCGCCCGTGAACGGCTGGACACGGGCCGTCGCCGACTCCAGGAGTACCTCACGGGTGACGCCGAGAACCGAGATTGCGCCCAGCAGCGGGGAGATCGCGAGCTGCCAGCCGAGCAGGATGCCGATGGTGATCCCGCGCGAGCCGATCAGGGCGGCCAGGCCCATCGCCACCATCAGGGCGATCGAGGTCACTGCCACCACCCAGAGGCCGTCCTTGATGATCGCCGTCGCGCCGAGCGTCCGCAGATTTCCGGCGAACGCGAAGTTGAATACCGTCGCGACGACGTAGGCCAGCAGGATGATCGGCAGCCACACCGCCAGCAGGCCCGGCACGCGCGCCAGATAGAGCCGCAGCCGCGAGATGCCGGTCACTACCAGATCACGGAAGACCCCCGACGTCACGTCGCTGGTGCCTACATTGGTACCGAGGATGGTCGCGGCGACGCTGCCCAGGATGCTGAGGATCATCAGCGCATGGCGGAAGTTGACCGCGCCGCCCGCAGGCCCGTTCTGTGCCGAGTTGTTGATGTGGAATCCCTGCGCGATCAGGAAGAACGCCGTCACCGCGCCGGTCGTGAGCACCGTCAGCCAGATGACGAGGGCGCGGCTCTTGCGCAGCCGCAGCACCTCCGCGGAGATCAGGCGCCCGTTCACTCGTCCGTCCCCAGCCGCGACGTGACCTCCAGGAAGCGCTCCTCCAGCGTCACCCGCGCGGGTTCCACCCGATAGACACCGACGCCCGCCTCGACCAGTTTTCGCGTGATGTCAGCGACGGCGGCGTTGGAGCTGTCGGCGAGCACCAGCCGGAGGCCGCCCGCGATCTCGCCCGACTCGGCAACGGCCGGGTGGTCGAGCAGTACGCGCTCGGCCAGCGTCGGGTCGTCGACGCCGACGCTGATCGTCGGCTGGCCGCCGGCGGCGATCTCGGCCACCGTGCCTGCCATCAGGATCTTGCCGTGGTCGACGATGGCCGCCATGTCGCAGATCTTCTCGACCTCGTCCAGCAGGTGGCTGGACAGGAACACGGTGCGGCCGTCGTCCACGATCGATCGCACGAACTCCCGGAACTCGATGATGCCGGCCGGGTCGAGGCCGTTGGTCGGCTCATCCAAGATCAGCAGCTCCGGATCGGCCAGAAGGCAGCGGGCGATCCCCAGCCGTTGCCGCATGCCCATCGAGTAGGACTTGACGCGCTCGTCGGCCCGGTCGGTCAGCCCGACACGCTCCAGCGACGGCCCGATCCGCGACTCGGCGGCAGCGTCACGGCACGCGGCGGCGACAACCAGGTTCTCGCGGCCCGTCAGATGTCCGTGGAAGCGCGGCTCCTCGACGATCGCCCCGACCCGGGCCAGAGCTTCGTGGCGGCGGGCGGGAACCGGCATCCCGAGGATCTTCATCTCGCCTTCGGTTGCCGCTGTCAAGCCAAGCAACACCCGGATCAGCGTGGTCTTGCCGGCACCATTGGGCCCAAGGAATCCGAACGCGACCCCCGCAGGCACCTGCAGGTCGGCATGGTCGACCGCGGTTCGCTCGCCGAACCGCTTGGTCAGTCCGCTGGTCTCGATGACCAACGAGTGTCCCTGTGCTGCCTCTGCCACCGGGACAACTCTAGAGCCGCCGTCGGAGAGATTCGTGAGACGGCAGGCGTTTAGAGCGCTCCTAGAGCGTGATCGTGCCGCTCACCGCCGCCGAGGTCACACCGCTCGCGCAGTTGCCAGTCGGGCTCAGAGCGACTCCGCCGCCCACCGTCCCGCCGGCAAACGTGCCGCTCTTGACCGTGCCGGTCAGCGAGCCGTTCTTGTACCTCAGCTTCACCTTTGACTTCGTCCCGGTGTTCCACTTGAGCGTCAGCGTACCCCTGGCGGAGCCCTTCTTGCACGACGCTGGACCGCTCAGGGCGCCCTTGATGGTCGCCGAGGAAACCGTGCCGGAGCAGGTGTTCAGCTTCACCTGGTTGTAGACGTTGGAGACGGTCGTCTGGCTGACGTTGGTGATGGGCGGAGAGAAGGTGACCGTCCCCGTCACGTTGCAGGTCGTGCTCGCCAGCGGCGCGTCGCTTCGCCCGAACGCCGGGCCCAGCCCGACCGCGAGGGCGGCGACTCCGATCGCCAGGATCGCTGCGAGTGCTCTGTTCATCGTCCCCTCTCAGTGGTTGCGCTCGGACGAGGATACATCGTGCGGATCGGGGGTCGTTCAGGCCAGCTGGACGACCTCGCGCAGGAACGGCACGACGTCGCCGGTGCGCGGCGGCCCGTCGAGCTCCTCGGCGTACCGGCGACCGCCCCAGATCGCCGTGGCGATCGTGCCCGGGGCATAGGCGTCGCCGACCGTGACAACGGAGCGGACGCCCGCCTCGGCCACGCTGTCCCCGGCGGCGGCCAGCCCGGCGGAGAGTGCATCGAACGGCAGCCGGGCCGTGACCAGCACCAGGGCGTCACAGGCGATCTCGGCCGGTCGGCCGGTGTAGGAGCACGTCAGGCGGACGCCCTCGTCAGTGCTCTCCTGCAGCACGTGCGACAGCATCAGCTCCGCGCCGAGCTCCATCAGCCGGCCCTGGATCCGCTCCTGCTCCATGGTGTGATCGGCCCACTCCGAGACGCGGGCCGAGGGGGTCACCAACGTCACGCGGCGGCCCTCCTTGATCAGCAGCTCCGCCAGCACCCCGCCCATGTAGTAGTGATCGTCGTCGAAGAGGACAACGTGCTCGCCACCCGGGAGGTCGCCCGCCATCAGGTCGTCGGGCGTCATCACCGGGAGCTCGTGGGAGAGGGGGAGGGGGTAGGTGTGGACCCGGCCGACTCCGTCGTCCCGCCAGCGCGAACCGGTTGCGATGCAGACGTGGTCGAAGCCGTACTCCAGCACCTCCTCGGCGTCGAGGCGACTGTTGTAGGCGACCTCGACGTTGCCGTCGCGGGCAAGCTGCGACGCGCGGTAGTCGAGCACCCGGATCCAGGCGGATAGGCCCGGCAGCCGGGCCTCCTTCGCGACCCGGCCTCCGAGGGCGTCCGTTGCCTCGGCGAGCATCACCTGGTAGCCCCGGCGGCCGAGCATCATCGCCGCCTCCAGTCCGGCAGGCCCGCCGCCGGCAACCAGCACCCGCGAGTCGCTCTCCGCGGATCGGATCCGCTCGGGATGCCAGCCGCGCCGCCACTCCTCGCCCATGCTCGGGTTCTGGGTGCAGCGGATCGGGGACATCGTGAAGTCACCCGAGACGCAGATGTTGCAGCCGATGCACTCGCGGATGTCCTCCAGGCGGCCCTCCTCGATCTTCTTGGGCAGGAACGGGTCTGCGATCGACGGGCGGGCGGCCCCGATCAGGTCGAGGGTGCCGCTGGTGATCATGCGCACCATCGTGTCCGGCGAGGTGAACCAGCCGACGCCGACGACCGGCTTGCTGGTCAGCTGCTTGAGGCCGCGGACATACGGTTCCTGGATGCCCTCGTGGCCAAACCGGGAGGTGACCGAGTCGTCTGGCCATGAGCCGAGCATGAAGTCCCACAGGTCGGGCAGCTCGCCGACCATGCCCAGGATCTCCTCCATCTCGCTGCGCTCGATGCCGCGCTCGCCGATCAGCTCGTCGACCGCGATCCGGCAGGCGACGGCCGCGCGGCCCTCGCACTCCTCCAGCGTGTCCTCGAGGATCTCGCGCAGCAGCCGCGCCCGGTTCTCGAGGCTGCCGCCGTAGGCATCGCTGCGATCGTTGAAGCGGCGGGACAGGAAGTGCTGGACCGTCGACAGGTTGTGCCCCGCGTAGACGTAGACCAGGTCGTACCCGGCTCGCAGCGACCGCTGCGTGGCCTGCCGGTGCCAGCGCCGGAGGTCGGCGATGTCGTCCAGCGTCATCGCCCGAGCCTGGATCGGGTTGTCGCGGTCGGGCAGGTGGGCCGGGCCCATCGGCGTCTCGCGCGTGTGGAGGTTCCCGGCCACCATGCCGTTGTGGCAGAGCTCGATGCCGGCCAGCGCCCCGTGGGCGTGTACCCGGTCGACCAGCCGCTCGTGAGCCGGGATGTCGGCGTCGTCCCAGATCCGCCCCTCGATGTACGGCGTGACCTCCGACGTGTAGTGGATCTCGACCTCCTCGGTGCACACCACCGCCCAGCCGCCCTCGGCCTTGACGCCGCGCATCTCGGCGTGGGCGGTCGGGTCGCGGTAGCCCATGCCGTTGCAGTGGGGCACCTGGAAGAAGCGGTTGCGGGCAGTCACCGGGCCCAGCGCAACGGGCTCGAAGAGGACGTCGTATCGGGGGTCGCGCATCGGCAGCTCCATGGATCGGGTGCTGTCGAGGATACGCGAGTCGCCTGCAGTGCTTCTAGGGAAGCTCGCGGTGTGAGAGCCCGCGCGCGGTGGCCCAGAGGGCGACGGACACGACGACCGCGAGCACCACGGCCGCCACGCCGGTACTGGTCACGGCCGGCGAGGACTGGGGCAGCACGTGGGCGACGAACGCCCGCCCGTAGGCGGAGATCGAGAGCTTCTTGGCCGACGCGGCGAAGGTCGCGATCGAGCTCTCCCAGAGCAGGATGTAGAGCACCCCGATCACGACCGGCCGGCGCGTGTAGAGCGAGAGCCATGCCGCCACGGCGCAGTAGGCGAGGCTGGCCGTCGCCACCCCCAGCAGCGGCCACCCGATCAGCGAGGCGCTGGCCTCCGAGCCGAGCCCGAGGAGACCGCTGATCACCAGGCTCGGCACGAGCAGGATCATCGACGCCAGCCAGGCCGCGAGGATCTTTGCCCCTGCCAGCTCGATCCGCGGCTGCGGCGTTGCCACCAGGTAGAGGATGGTGCCGTCCTCACGCTCGTCCCCGAACGCGCTGACACCGAAAACCAGCGAGACCAGCGACGCAACCGTGGGCACGAACAGCTGCTGGACGAGCCCGGAGTAGAAGTCGTGACGGTTCGAGCCCGCCGGGTGGGCCAGGGCGTAGACGAACGCCATCACCACCGGCAGCAGGGCGACCGCGGCCAGCAGCAGCGTGCGCTTCTGCAGCACCAGCGCGCGCAGCGTCAGACGGACGACGGGGCCGATCACCGGGCCTGCCCTCGTGCCCGCTGATGCAGGTAGGCGTAGACGCTCTCCAGGTCGTCGCCCACCGGCTGGATCGAGGCCAGTACGTCGTCCAGCTTGCGGGCCGCCTGGGGGAGGGCGACTCCAAGCGCGGTCGGGTCGGACGTCTCGATCTCGACCGTGCCGTCGTCGATCCGCACCGCGTCCACGCTGGTCATCTCGAGCAGCGCACGGGCAAGCGCCCTGGGATCGCCGCCCGGCCGCACCAGCACGCGCCGTGGACGCTCGCTGATCAGCTGGCGGATCGCCTCGGTCGAGCCCTCCGCGACCAGGTGCCCGTTGACGAGCACAAGGACGCGCGGCGCCATCCGCTCCACCTCGTGCAGCACGTGGGACGACACGATGACGGTGCGGCCCTCGGTGCCCAGCCGCGTGAGCAGCTCGATCACGTGGCCGCGCTGGGCCGGGTCGAGGCCGTTCAGCGGCTCGTCCAGCAACAGCAGCTCCGGGTCGTGCGCCAGCGCCTGTGCGAGCTTCACCCGCTGCCGCATGCCGTGGGAGAACTCGCCCACGCGGCGGTCGGCGGCGTCCTCGAGGTCGACGGTGGCGATCGCCTCGGCGGCCGCG
>Ga0265327_10004070_pt1 | contig 13236 bp, 5 predicted proteins | sample 41621metaG_FD_202089 | JGI IMG/M metagenome (GOLD analysis project Ga0265327, IMG submission 202089) | Rhizosphere microbial communities from Carex aquatilis grown in University of Washington, Seatle, WA, United States - 4-16-21 metaG | ecosystem: Host-associated > Plants > Roots > Rhizosphere >... | reverse complement strand
CAAACCGACGCTTGCGCCGCCTTTGGCTGACAGGTCTTGTTTTTCGATTATTTCGAGATAAACTTTTCTGAGTTGTTCTTCGTTAAGCGAATTAATATTTTCTAATTTCTGACGCAGTCCTTCAACTTTATCGTTTTCAATCAAATTTGCCGATGTGATGCTGTAAGCATTGCCTACACTGCGTGTCATAAAAAAACCTTTGCTGTGAAAAATTTTATCTTCCATTTCTTTCTCGCCGTGACGTACAATGTTTTGAAAACATTCGACCATCAGGAACGAAACTTTTTTTCGCATTTTGCTAAACTCTCCCTGATTAAGATAAAATTCAACCAGATCGATAATCATGTTGGTTATTTCGTCGCTATAGTGTCCTTGATAAACAAAGGTTAACGTGTCATTTTTTAGTTCGTTAAAAAAATCGTATGGCGCTCTCGAATTCATCGTTTTTATATTTTAGGAATTTTACCAAAGTTACTATTTTATCGCAAAATATAAAATACGATTCGACATTTTTTTACAAAAATATCCAAACCAATTCTATTGACTATTTACTTATCGCCAGTTGATGGTTACACATTCGTTTTCGCGCGACAAAATATAATCGAAAGTAATATTGTTATAACTGACGAAAAGCAAATTTTTTTGATCGGGGAAAAGCTCCAGAAATAGGGTGTCTGTTATATTCAAGGTTTTAATATATTTTGAACCATTGCAAGACAGATAAATCCAAGTAAATTCATCGACAATTTCTTTGCGCGTAAACTTAAATTTCGGTTCGTAAGTAAAATTAGTGTGATAAGAGATTTTTAGATTTTTTTCTAAATAATTTATAATATATTCATTCGCTTGTTTCAGTTCGTTTACATTTCCAAGATTGAGGCTTATCTGATATTTGCGCTTCATAATATCTTCGAAGTCAATGGTAAAAACTTTGATGATTACATCGAATTGATCGGTTTTATTGTTCAATTCGATGTTTGCAAGCGAAATATGTACCGGATGTTTTTTGAAACCGTGTACCTGCGTTATGGTTAAAATGAAAACGATTATTAAAAGATGTTTAAAAAATTTAAGTTTCATAATCATTGATATTTAAAAAATCGCGCTATCTCAATAATTAAGCATAAAAAACGGTTTATCAATTTGCTGTTTTACTATATAAATAGCAAATTGAAAAACCGGATATTCCAAATAAAATCTAAATAACAACAAATTTTTTGCAATGCTCAATAATTGGCGTGTCCCATGGCGCTTGTGCGCGTAGAACTCCATCGAAAACATTGCCGGGGTTTTCAACAATCGCCGGAAAGACGCGCGAAATTCCATTGATTGCGTCTTTTAAAAATTCTATTATTTCTTCTTCATTTTCAAATTCGTCAATACGCTTGTAATGAATAAATTTTGCTCCCTCTCCGCCTCTTTCAGAACGATAAGCCATTTCTTCGTGTGTAATCCATGATAAAATGCGATCTCTGAAAAATTTGTAAATGCGCGTCCGCAGTTGTGGATTTTCACCATTGCGTGTAATAAGCACATTCATTCCTAAATGCGTATAATCGCCTTCGCGGACAAATTCGCGGAAAAATCCAATATTAATTCCACTAACATAGAACATGCCTTCTTTTACAAAAGCCATCCCATGAAAATACCATTCATCTGTTATACGTTTGTGCGTATATTCGCCCAAACGCTGCGCAAAATAGGGTTTTATTATCCGGCATATCTCCCGAATTTGATCTCTATCCAACTTACTAATCATGCTTTCAAATATTTAAAGATAGTCATTGTACTCGATTCATTTTTTTTAAATATAGAAAATATTATGCCACGAACCAAAAAAAACGCGATTAATTTTTTATTTAATCCGACAAAATTTTCAACATAGAAAATATAAGTCTGCTAATCAGTTTATATTAATTAATTTCGATAAATTAAAATTGTTGGCAAACAATTTGATTTGACTCCAACAAAAGCGTTCAGATGTCTCGACCATTAAAATTGTTGTTTTATGTAAGTTTCTTTTGTATCAATGCTACCGTTGGTTTTGCTAACGACAATAATGGTATTCAAAGAAATGATTCAATTGTTGGTAGAGAAAAAATTTATATTGACAACTTACTGAAGCAATATTCCCAAAATTTTAAATCGAATCCTTATCAGGCGTTGGAATATGCTGCACAAGCGCTTCAGATTGCTGAAAAATCGAAAGATAGTTTACAAATTGGCAGAATTAACCGTCTAATCGGACATGTGCATTTTTCTCTGAAAGTCTATTACCTTGCCATGCAGTATTATTTCAGAGCGTATAAAATTTTCGACGCCAAAAATCTCAGCGAATACACAGCTTACAGTTTAATTGACATCGGAAAATCATATTTCACACAAAACGTGTTTGATATTGCTTTGAATTATTATGGCAAGTCGCGTGCGATTTTCGAAAAACAAAATGACAAGATTGGTCTTTGCGAAGCATTTACGCGTATTGGCGAAGTTTATCTGATGCAAAATTTTAGCGACAGCGCCATTTATTATCTTTCAAAAGCCGGCGAAATTATCGGAGAAAATACACGGACTTTACAACATGCCGAGTTAAATATTCTTGAAGGAAAAGCATTTGGTCTTGGCGAAGATTTTAAAAATGCAATTAACAAATTGAACGCTGCAATTATCATTTTTCGATCTTTCAACAACAATCACAAAATTGCGGAAGTTTATACAGCATTGGGAAATATTTACATGAAAAAAGGCACTTACGAATTTGCCAAAGAACAATACCAGAAAGCGCTTTCGATTTACGAACCCGAAGATGATAAAGAACATACTGCCGAATTAAAATACAAACTCGGTTATATATATAATGTGCAACGTCAATATACAAAAGCGCTGGAGCTTGCTAAAACTGGTCTGGAGATGGCGTTAAACGAAAATCTGAATGACACAAAATGCAACATCTTTTTATTGTACTCCGATATTTACTCGAATATTAACAATCCTGCATTGGCGCTGGAATATCACCGCAAATATTCCGAAATTAAAGATTCCATTGCCAGCGAAAATGACAAAGAACAATTTACCGAATTGCAGGTAAGTCTCGAAACACAACGTCAGGAAGTCGAAATTGAAATGCTCAAAAAAGAACAGGCTTTCCAAGATGCTGAACTTCAACGCAAAAAAATTGCAAATTATTCTTTGGTTGCCGGAATTCTCTTTTCGCTTTTGTTTGCTATTTATTTTGTTTACATCAATAAAAAAATGAGTAATACAAATAAACTACTAACGCAAAAAAATGTCGAAATAAACCAACAAAAAGAAGAAATCGAAATTAAAAATTCGACGCTTGAAATTCAAAAAGAAGAAATAACAAGACAAAAAAATATTATTTCACAGAAAAACGAAAACATACAGGCAAGTATAAATTATGCAAGTCGCATACAAGTTGCAATGCTGCCGCAACCACAGGAAATAAAAAACATTTTACCCGATTCATTTATTTTCTTAAAACCCAAAGATGTCGTTTCAGGCGACTTTTACTGGTTCTCGACCATTCCTCCAAAAGATTGCGATCCCGAAAAAATTATCATCGCCGCCATAGACTGCACTGGTCACGGAATACCCGGCGCTTTCATGTCGATGATGGCAGATGCATATCTAAATTTGATCGTCAACATTCAAAACATTACCGAGCCCGATAAAATTCTCAACCGTCTGCACATCCACATCCGCGAAGGACTTAATCAAAGTGCGAACGACAACCGCGACGGTATGGACATGGCGCTTTGTGTTATCGATAAAAAAAATAAAACATTGCAATTTGCAGGCGCTGCGTCGCCAATGATTTATGTACAAAACAACCAATTGTATCAATTAAAAGGCGACAATGTTTCCATTGCCGGTCTGCAACGCGAAAACAAACGAAGTTTTACCATGCACCAGATTTCCATTGAACAACCAACTTCGGTTTACATTTTTTCTGACGGTTTTCAAGACCAGTTTGGTGGAAAAAACAAACAGAAATTTATGCGCAAAAATTTCATCGATATGCTTTCACAAATTCATACCGACCCGATGGAAGACCAAAAATTACTCATAGACCTGATGTTACGGCATTGGATGAATGGCAACGATCAAATTGATGACGTCCTTGTAATTGGCTTTAAAGTATAACATCTTCAAAGTCATTCAAACAATAAAATTTCGCTGACAAAAAACTTTTTTTAGAATAAAAATTTATCACATTGTGGTATTTATCAGAATTTTTATATCTTTGAATGATAAAAATTCTGATTATGTTACCATCACTTTCTCATCTAAAATATACAACAAGCGGCAACTTCTTTTTAATGGCTGGACCTTGCGTTATCGAAAGCAAAAAAAACGCATTCGAAATTGCTGAACGAATCGTTAAAATAACCGACGCATTAAAAATACCATACATCTTTAAAGCTTCGTACAAAAAAGCAAACCGTTCAAAATTAGATTCGTTTACCGGTATTGGCGACGATAAAGCGCTTAAAATTTTACACGCCGTTCGCGAGCAATTCCAAGTTCCTGTTGTTACCGACATTCATTCGGTCGAAGAAACTATTATTGCATCGCTTTACGTCGATGTGTTGCAGATTCCGGCATTCCTTTGCCGTCAGACAGATTTGTTAGTAGCCGCAGCAAAAACCGGAAAATTAATTAACATCAAAAAAGGACAATTTGTTTCGCCCGAAAGCATGAAATTTGCAATTGACAAAATTGTACAAACGGGCAATTGTCGCATTGCATTGACTGACAGAGGAACAATGTTTGGATATAACGATTTGGTTGTTGATTACCGTTCAATTCCAATAATGCAAAAATTTAATTATCCGGTTATTTTAGACGTAACACATTCGCTGCAACAACCCAACACCAGTAGCGGCGTTACTGGCGGTCGTCCGGAAATGATTGAAACAATTTCGCGCGCAGGCGTAGCAATTGGCGTCGATGGCATTTTTCTCGAAACACATCCCAATCCGTCAAAAGCAAAATCTGATGGCGCAAATATGTTACAATTAGATTTGCTCGAAGACCTTCTTAAAAAATTAGTACAGATACGCGCAACGATCAACAAATTTTAGTTTGAATTTTTTGACCTGACGATTCGATGCAAAAAATATTTCGGAAAAATTTGCCTTTATATTCTTTTTCAATCTTTCAGAAATTTCCGGAAATAGTTAATTTTACTACCACGCGCAATGGCGGGTTCAGTCATAACGAAATGTCATCTTTCAATTTAGGATTTACCGTGGGCGACGAAACGGAAATAGTCTGCGCCAACCGCAAACTTTTAACGAACGCATTACAAATAAACAGTTCGAAGTTAATTATTCCTAAGCAAACATCAGATATAAAAATTTTTACAATCAATGACGTCGATCTTCAAAACATTTATTCGGGCAAACACGAAATTTTGCAAGACTGCGATGCACATATAACCGACATTCCCAACATCTGTATCTCTGTATTGACCGCTGACTGTGTACCGGTTTTACTTTTCGATCCGGTGAAAAAAGTTATTGCAGCCGTACATGCAGGATGGCGCGGTACTGCTGGAAAAATTACAAAACTTACAGTCTTAAAAATGGTTGAAACTTACAATTGTATTCCGCAGGAAATTATAGCAGGAATAGGAATTTCAATTGGACCCGAAAATTATGAAGTCGGGAGCGATGTTTACAATATATTCAAGCAAGTTTACAATCAAAAATCTTCGCAAATTCTGCGTCAAATTAATGAAGAAAAAATGTTACTGAATCTTTGGGAAGCAAACAAAATACAACTTATCGAATCCGGTCTGGAAGAAAACAATATTGAAGTTGCCGGAATTTGCACTTTTCAAAATCACGAAGAATTTTATTCCGCACGTTTTACAAAACACAAAACAGGCCGTTTCGCAACTGGAATAATGATGCAAAATTGATCAAAATAAATCAAAAAAAAAGGTGAGCGTCTGCCCACCTTTTTTTATTAGCGATTAAATTTATTGAATTACCATTTTTTGTACCTTATTGGTTTTTTCACCTTGTATTAAAACATAATAGACACCTTTAGGTAATTTTGTCAAACCAATATTTTGTTGATAGTTTGATGCATCTTTTATAACAGTGCCATAAACTTTCTGTCCTGTTGCATTTACAATCGTCAAACTAACATTTTTAGTATCGGCGCTCTTAATATCAATATTGAAAATACCATTGTTCGGATTCGGATAAACGTTAACCGAAGTTTCTGCTGATACCTGCGCAACCGAAGTATTTATTGTTACCTGAACATTATCGGAAGCCATACAACCATTATTATCGGTAACAATAACAGAATATGTTCCGTTTGCAGTTTTGCCGGCTAATGGTGTGGTTAATGTCGAAGCAGTAACGCTTGTTACCAAAGTTCCATTAAAAAACCATTGATAGTTTGCTATATTGGTTCCGGCTGCAGTTATTGTAGTGACGCCTGTTTGTGTGAAAACGTCGGGACCTAAACTAACAGAAGCTGCATTAAATACATTATATGGATTTGTTACTTGACTTATACAACCCACATTCGATTTGTAAGTATATGTGATCTGATATGTGCCAGCCGCAATCGGTTTGAAAACTCCTGTAGTAGAAGTAACAGCATTTCCACTATAAACGCCACCGGCAGGAGTGCCACCTGTCAAGGTAATTGCTGTTGGTCCGCACATTTTATTGAATGTTGCCAATGCTACAACCGGTAATTCATTTACAATTATTGGAGAAACTGCGCTGTTGGTACAACCATTACCATCAGTATATTGGTAAACAACGTTGGTTTTACTGGCAACTCCTGGTGTGAATGATGTTTGTTGTACACCTGCAATAAAATAACTTCCACCGGCTGGTAAACCACCAGTTAATGTTAAACTATTTGGAGAATTGGCACACAACTGAGCAAAGGAAGCTAATGTAACAACCGGCAAGTCGTTTACCATTAAATTCTTTTCGGCATAACTGGTACATGTTGTCGGTAAAACGACTGTATACCTTATCGTATTTGTTCCGGCAGCTAATGGAGCAATCGTAGTAACCGTTTTTCCATTCAACGTGTAAGTGCCACCAGCTGGAGTTCCACCTGCTAAAGTATAAGTCGCACTATTTTTACATAATGCGGGGAAATCTGCAATTGCAACAGTTGGAATCGGATTAACCAACAAGTTTTTAGTAATTGTATTAACACAACCTGTAACAAAATCGGTGAAAATATACGTTATTGCAAATGTTCCGGATGTAACAGGATTGAAACTTGTAACCGTCGTGCCATCAACTTTATAGATACCACCGGCTGGACTTCCGTTCGTCAAATTAAATGAAGCCGAATTTTGACAAACCGGTGCATATTCTGCTGTTTGACTAACGTTTGGTAAGTTATTAACAACAATGTTACTTGTATCAATATTGGTGCAACCATTAGCATCGGTAAATGAATAAACTGCATAGTGTTTACCGGCAACAGCAGGATTAAATGTAGTTGTTGCTGTTTGTGATCCGTCAACAAAATACTGTCCGTTTGCAGGAGTACCACCAGTTAAAGTAACTGCAGTTCCACCAACGCATAAAGAATTATAATATGGCAACATAACATCAGGTAATGGATTTACGACTAAGTTTTGAGCAGCAGTATTTACGCAACCATTTCCGTCAGTAAATGAATATGTAACAGGGAATTTACTGGCGGCGGTAGGATTATAGTATGTAACGACATTGTTATTAATAATGTATGTTCCACCAACCGGTGTACCACCAGTCAAAGCAAATTGCGACGAGTATTGGCAAACTGGAGTAATCGGAGACATTGCAACAACCGGCAAACTATTTACAACAAGCGTTTGTGTTGCACTATTTGAACATCCGGTATTTGGATCAGTATAGTTATAAATAAAGCTATATGTTCCAGCTACAGTTGGATTATACATTTTGGTTGCAACATTGTTGACTGAATATGTTCCACCAACAGGTGTTCCACCGGTTAATGTATAAGCGGGAGTATTCAAACAAACCGCCTGATTAATCAAACCAACTGTCGGCAAATTGTTTACAACTAAATCTTTTCTATCTTTATTAGAACAACCAAATTGATCAGTAAATGTATAAATTACTGAATAAGTTCCGGCTGTAGTTGGTTGATATGATGTAACAACTGTTGGGTCAGTGCCTATTGTATATATACCACCGAACGGAGAACCTTTGGTTAAAGTATATGTTGCACCACCAACACAAAGTTTATCGAGTGGGTCTAAATTAACTTGAGGTAAATCCATAACTGTCATATTTGCTGTTGCACTTGCAGAACAATTATCTGTATTTGTAAATGTATAAGTGATTGCATGCACACCCGGTTTTGCAACTGCAGGGTTAAAATTATTTGCTGCAACACCATCGCCACTATAAACGCCAGTTCCATTTGTATTTGGCAAACCACCAGCCAAGGCAAATGTTGGGTTACAAACGCCAACAATAGAAATTGCTGAAAGCAAATTCAAAGAAACAGTTGGCAATGGAGTTACATTGATGGTCGCAGAAACTTCGCTGGTGCAATTGTTTACATCAGTAAAACCGTAAGTGATTACATTTGCTCCAACACCATTTGCTGCTGGATAGAAAATATTATCTTTAACATTATTTCCATAATAATAGCCGCCTGCAGGATTTCCATAAGTCAACGGTAAAGTTGTTTTACAAACGCCGACTGTTATTGGTAATTGCATTAAATCTACTGTCGGAGCTGCATTAACTGTAATATTAATTTTAGCTGTATCAAGACAACCGTTTGCACCTACTATTGTATAATTGATCGGATATAGCCCAGCCGATAAACCATTTGGTTGAAACGTCCCATTTACAACACCGTTACCAGAATAAACACCGCCTGTTGGTGTTCCACCATAAAGCGTTAACGGATCGCCATTAGAGCAAAGTCCTTTCAACTGAATTTGTGATACGGGAGGAATTAATCGTACTACTAAAGTTTGCGTTGCGGTTGCAGTACACTGGTTTGTACCTGCAACATTAAATGTAATGGTATAATTTCCTGCAGGTGACAATGGGAAAGTCATTGCAGTATTTCCGTTGATTGCATAATACGTGCTTGCAGTATCTGTTGATGTTGTAGCACCACCTGTTAAAGCAAACGCAGCTGTATTCTCGCATACCGATGCCAACGGAGCTAACGAAACATTTGGTAAAGGACGAACTGTTAGCGTATAAACCGGAGGATTAACAGATGTACAACCATTTACAGAACTTGCGTAGTTTGCAGTTATTGTAGAGTTAATCTGATTTGTCCATTGTACAATAATGTTGTTTTCTTCAGTCATTCCAACGATATTCCCTCCGTTTAATGTCCATACATAATTTGAATTTCCGGCATCAGTAGTATAAGTTACTAAAGCACCCTCACAAGGATTGCCATCGCCGGTAACATTCGGTTGTGGTGCAGGCATTACATTTACATTAGCAGTAATACCACCAACATTACCATCATTCACACAACCATTGTTGTCAATAATTTTTGTAACCGAATATACAACCTGACCTTTTACCGGTACATCATTCATAGTTGTACTGGATGTATTAAATGGCAAAGCTGCTTGGCTAACTTGAGTTACATTATCTGCAGTTTCTAAATAATCAACAGTCCAAGGACCATCGCCGGTAAAATTGGCAGTTATTACAACAGGTAAGCCTTCGCAAACTGTTGGTAAATTAGAAGTAACTGCAGCAGTTGCCCACTTGCCTGTTACGCTAACACTATTGCCAACATTAACGCAACCTTTTGTATCAGTAACCGATGTCAATGTAATTGTATTGACGCCGCTTTGAAGTGTTGCATTTGCTAAATCTATTGCATTTGTAATTGTTTGAGCTGTTTTACCGTTTACCGAATAATTAGCAGCAAAGCTACTGAGTGGGCTTGGTGTTGTAACACTTAAAGTAACTCCAAGAGGAGCATTAACGCAATCCCAAGTTTTAGCAGCCATTGCATTTACTACTGGTAATGGATTTTCAGAGATTGTAACATTATTTGCCATATTTGCAAAACATCCGGTAGCGACACTTGTTGCTTTTACTGAATAAAAACCTTGCGTCAAACCACTCCATGTTTTGGTTGTAGCGTCGCCAGATTGTGTAGAAATAGCTGTATTTATATTTTTATCTAACTCATAATTTACACCAAATTGAGTTGATGCAACACTTATTGATACAGAATTTCCAGCACAATATTCGGTTGCCGATGGAACTAAAGTTAAAGCACTTGGAAATGGATTAACTAATAAATTAAATGGTTTTACCGTTGAAATGCAACCATTCTTATTTTGCACTTGAATTAAAAATTGGTAGTTACCCGGCGTAATATTGCTTGGTACCGAAATATTCAATTGATAATTTTGTACCGGTAAAAAATTAATGTACGACGCAAATTGGTCAACTGCGGGTTGTCCGGTGACAATTCCAAAAATATACGGACTATTTGTTGTCCCTGAATAAATTAAATTAAATGAACCATCATTTGGACAAATTGCATCAGGGTTTTGGATAGAAATTGTTGGCAATGGATTCTCAATAATTAGAGGATTGCCATCCATTTTTGAGTAGCAACCTGTAATTTGGTCGGTAGCCATAATGCTGTATTGACCAGCCGGTATATTTGTCCAACTAAATGAACTTTGATTGCTCAATGCGGTTCCATAAGGAAATACGCCTTGCAACAATTGATATGATACATTTGTCGGAACTGTTCCATTAAAAGTTAAATCTAATTGAACGCCATTGTCGCCGGCACAATATGCTAACACATTGTTTGCTGCCGATAATGTACCGGTTACAGGTAATGGAATTTCATTTACATCGATTTTGCCTTGCATCCAGTTGTCGCAATACGTAACTTGATTTTGTGCATATACCTGATATGTTCCATAAGTCAGACCTTTCCAAATAATTGGTTGTGCGTTTCCGCTAACTGCATTACCAAGCGGTAATCCATTTTTAAATAATTGATAGGTTATTCCATTGTCAGAATTTTGTAATGACAAATCAACACCTGAGCCTTGGCAATAGCTTGTTTGTCCTCCAAAAATATATGCGACCGGAATGTCTTTCGAAATTACGGAAATTGTATTCAACATATTATTTGTGCAACCATAAGTATTATCAACTGCGGTTACATAATAATTGCCAACTAAAATATTGTTCCACGTTAATGCACTTCCGTTGCCGGTCATAGTTCCATAAACATTTACAGGCAAATCATTATTTTTTAATGTATATGAAACATTTGCCTGTGACGAAGCAAGGGTTACATTAACGCCATTTCCATTTGAGCAATAATATGTTTTATCGGTCGATAATGATTGTGCAACCGGTAAATCCTGCACTGTCATTGCAATTGCGTTGCTGATACCTTGGCAACCACCGGCAATTACACCGATTACTTTAACAACTTGTCCATTCATCAGTTGATTTGTGCTGTAAGTTGTGACTGGCTTGCTTTGTACTAAAGTGTTGTCAATATAAAAATCATAATGATCAACTGCTATATCGCTTGCTGCTGTGTAAGTAACTTTTTGACCTTTACAGATAATGTTATCAAGATCATCGCTTGTCAAAGTTACATTTGGAACTGCGCCATTGCTGCTTTTTAAGAAGACGTTTCCGTTGCTTGTGCAACCATTGTTATTGTCTGTTACTACAACAGAATAATATCCGCTAACTAAACCTGTCAATGAAAAATTTGTCGAGTTATTATTCCAAAGATAAGAATATGTATGAGCTCCTTGTACTGAAACTGCAGTTTGACCATCTGCATTTCCACAAGCGGAAGGATTTGTACTTGTGAATGAAATTTGCGGATCAGGATTTACTGTCAGAGTAATTATTTTAACAGGAGAACTACATCCTCCGGCGTTTGTTACTGAAAAATTAAAGTCATACATTCCGGCTGTAACAGTAGTTGGTAAAGAACCCATAACGCTATTTTGTGTCAATGGTTGTTGTACTTCATCGACGAAATTGCTAACAGCATTCGCACCTTTTGTTAGTGTGTAGAATACCGGATTGTTCATTGGATTTGAATAGGGAATTACTAAATCGCCGGTGTTTTCGCAAACTGAAGCGACTGTTCCTAAAATAACATCCGGAATTTGGTTTACAACTACTGTAAAGTTTTGAGATGCTGAATTACATCCTGCAGTTCCTTTAACTGATATTTGGAAAATATGGCTACCAACCGATAATGACGGAATGGCTATTTGCATTGGACTTGCAGCAAGCGCTTGATCAACTACCGGCGTAAAACCAGACTCATTTAATAATTGTAATGAATATGTAACAGGGTTTCCTACATTATTATATACCAAATTAAAAGATGTCGCACCATTACAAATATTTATTGTTGGATTTGCAAGGGTAATTGCAGAAATTGCATTTACAGTTACATTGAAAGTTTGTTCCGGTGCAGTACAACCGTCTTGACCAACAACGTCGAATTTAAATTGATATGGAGTTGTGCTTGCTGTCGCAGGATCAGGAATTGTAAACATAAAACTATTTCCTGTCATTGTTCCATTGTATGTTGCAAAATTTGGCAATGCCGGTTTACCTGCTAAAACTGAATACATATTCGGATTTCCAGAGATATTAGAAGCAGGAATTGTAACAGTACCGTTGTTGACACAAATTGACTGATCGGTTAATGTCATCTTTGGGAAAGAATTTACAGTTACGTTTAACTGAGCCGGAGCCGAAGCTGAACATCCGTTGGTGTTTGTATAATTTACATTTACTATACCTGCACCGTCTCCATTCCAAGAAATACTAATTGTATTGTCAGAAGTTCCACCGCCAGAATTAACGATTGCATTTGCAGAAACTGCCCACATATAGTTTGAAAAACCGGCATCTGTAGTATATGTCAAATTTGTAGTACCATCGCAAACTACCGATGTACCGGTTAAATTCATATTTGTCGGTAAAGGATAAACCGTAACAGTGATAGGAGCACTAAAGATATCTGGGCAACTTGCACTATAAACGCGTACTTGATAATTATAAATACCATCAACAGTTGGATTGTCATTCAACATGTCGGTACCATTACCAACTACTTGCCAATTACCACCGTTAAGATTTCTTTGCCATTCAATATTACCGGTATAGTTTACCAATGATAAAACGGGTGCCACATCATTTAAACAAT
>Ga0265327_10004068_pt1 | contig 13247 bp, 4 predicted proteins | sample 41621metaG_FD_202089 | JGI IMG/M metagenome (GOLD analysis project Ga0265327, IMG submission 202089) | Rhizosphere microbial communities from Carex aquatilis grown in University of Washington, Seatle, WA, United States - 4-16-21 metaG | ecosystem: Host-associated > Plants > Roots > Rhizosphere >... | reverse complement strand
GCTCGCCTTTTACTTTGTCCAAAATTCCGTTGACGAATTTTCCGCTGTCCTGGGTGGAAAACTTTTTCGCAATATCGACCGCTTCGTTGATGCTCACGACCGGCGGGATATCGTCGCGATATAACATTTCGTAAATGGCGAGCCGGAGAATATTGCGGTCGACAACGGCCATTCGATGCATGTCCCAATTTTCCGCGTGGCCTTTGATTCTCTCATCGATGGCGTCGCGATGTTCGATGACGCCACGAATTAACTTGTCGGCAAACAAGCGTGTTGCTGTTTCTTCAGCGGTCGCCGGAGGTAGCTCCGTTTTTTGGCCCCAGGTCGCCGGGCCTTTTTCTTCGGCAAGCGCGGGCGCGCGTTGGGAGTCCCAAAAATGGTCGAGCGCCTCATCCATCTTTGCAGGCGGATTGAGGTCGTGCTGAAACAAAAATTGCACCGCGCGTTCACGCGCTTCACGTCGCTGACCCATATTCTTTGAAAAGACTCTAAGGCGTGGCGTAAAGCAAAGCAACCTTTGCAAATTTGCGGGGCTTGGTGGCTCGTCGCGCGGAGCGCGCTCGTAGTTAAAACGAACTTTCAGGGACTACGGCCTAAACCTTCACAAGGACTAGGTCAAAACCTGAGTTTGCGAAACGGGGTTATTACTAACGAAGAGGTCGTGACCTGCCGGATATATTTTAGTGCAAAGATGCACGATTATATGCGGAAGCAGAACTGTACCCCGATATGCCTAATTTACTTACCGCTAAAAATGGGAAGAAGCCACTGTCCGCATCTGCCAAGGCGGCTCTTCAAAAACTGGATTCCTCGACGATTAATTCGCCCAATCCAAGCAACCGCAACCGAAGAAGTTCGAACGGCCACAGCAATGGCTCGAACGGAAACGGTAACGGCAATGGCAAAACAGATCGTGCTCGGGCGATGGCCGCAATGTTTGCTGGCGACGACATTGATCATCGCCAATTGCTTTCGGCATTGACGGCCTTTAAGCGCGGTGATTTCTCCGTCCGGCTGCCGGTGCACTGGTTGGGTGTCGGCGGCAAAGTCGCTGAAGCGTTCAACGATGTGGCGGATATCATGTCGCAATCGACGCGTGATTTGAACCGCATCAGCCGATTGATCGGTCACGAAGGTAAAATCAATGAACGTCTTGCCACCGGCCACGTTACTGGGGAATGGGCGCAACGTATCGATTCCGTTAACACGCTGATCAATTGTTTGGCGCACCCGATTTCTGAAACGGCGCGCGTGATCGGCGCTGTCGCGAAAGGTGATCTTTCGCAAACGATGGCGGTTGATATCGAAGGCCGCAAGCTTGAGGGTGAATTTTCCCGCACGGCCCGCACGGTTAATACGATGGTGGATCAGCTCTCGGCGTTCGCGTCTGAAGTGACGCGCGTGGCGCGCGAAGTCGGCACCGAAGGTAAACTCGGCGGTCAGGCGAAAGTCAAAGGCGTCGCCGGCACCTGGAAGGACCTTACGGATAACGTCAATCTGATGGCGTCGAACCTCACGTCTCAAGTGCGTAACATCGCGACGGTGACGACGGCGGTGGCGAATGGTGACTTGACCAAGAAAATCACGGTCGACGTCAAAGGCGAATTCTTGGAACTCAAAGACACGATCAACACGATGGTGGGCCAGCTCCGTTCGTTTGCATCTGAAGTGACGCGCGTGGCGCGCGAAGTCGGTACCGAAGGTATCCTTGGCGGTCAGGCGAAAGTCGAAGGTGTTTCTGGAACGTGGAAAGACCTCACGGATTCAGTGAATTTCATGGCGTCGAACCTGACTTCTCAAGTGCGTAACATCGCGGCAGTTACGACGGCCGTTGCGAATGGCGACCTTTCCAAGAAAATTACAGTCGACGTCAAAGGCGAAATTCTCGAACTGAAAAACACCGTCAACACGATGGTGGACCAGCTTTCGTCGTTCGCTGCGGAAGTGACTCGTGTCGCACGCGAAGTCGGAACCGAAGGTAAACTTGGCGGCCAGGCGGACGTTAAAGGTGTTGCTGGAACGTGGAAAGACCTGACTGATTCGGTGAACTCCATGGCGGGCAACCTGACCTCGCAAGTGCGTAACATCGCGGAAGTTACGACGGCGATTGCGAACGGCGACCTTTCCAAGAAAATTACAGTCGACGTCAAAGGCGAAATTCTTCAATTGAAGAACACGATTAACACGTTGGTTGATCAGCTTTCGTCATTTGCATCTGAAGTGACGCGCGTGGCACGCGAAGTCGGCACTGAAGGTATACTCGGCGGGCAAGCTTATGTGAAAGGTGTCGCGGGCACTTGGAAGGACCTTACGGATAACGTCAATTCAATGGCGGGTAATCTTACGTCTCAAGTCCGTAATATCGCGGCAGTGACGACGGCGGTGGCGAATGGTGATTTGACCAAAAAGATTACGGTCGACGTTAAAGGTGAAATTTTGGAACTGAAGAACACCGTCAACACGATGGTGGACCAACTTTCGTCGTTCGCTGCGGAAGTGACTCGTGTCGCGCGTGAAGTCGGTACCGAAGGGAAACTTGGCGGTCAGGCAAACGTGAAAGGTGTTGCGGGCACGTGGAAGGATCTCACCGATTCGGTGAATTCCATGGCGTCAAACCTTACTGGTCAGGTTCGTAACATCGCGGAAGTGACGACGGCGGTCGCAACGGGTGACCTATCGAAGAAAATTACTGTAGATGTTAAAGGCGAAATTTTGGAACTGAAAAACACCATCAACACGATGGTGGATCAGCTTTCGTCATTCGCGGCGGAAGTGACGCGTGTCGCGCGCGAAGTCGGCACCGAAGGTAAGCTCGGTGGCCAGGCGGAGGTGCGCGGTGTCGCGGGCACCTGGAAAGACCTCACCGACTCGGTAAATTCCATGGCCGGCAACCTCACGGCTCAAGTTCGTAATATTGCTGACGTGACGACGGCGGTGGCGACGGGTGACCTTTCGAAGAAGATCACGGTCGACGTAAAAGGCGAAATCCTCCAACTCAAGATTACCATCAACACGATGGTCGACCAACTGCGCTCGTTCGCGGCGGAAGTGACGCGTGTCGCACGCGAAGTCGGCACGGAAGGAAAACTTGGTGGGCAAGCGGACGTGCGCGGTGTCGCCGGCACGTGGAAGGACCTTACCGATAATGTTAATTTCATGGCGTCGAACCTGACGTCTCAAGTGCGTAACATCGCGGCAGTCACGACTGCGGTGGCAAATGGCGACCTTTCCAAAAAAATCACGGTTGATGTCAAAGGCGAAATCCTTGAACTCAAGAACACCGTCAACATCATGGTGGATCAGCTTTCGTCGTTCGCAGCGGAAGTGACTCGTGTCGCGCGCGAAGTCGGCACCGAAGGAAAATTGGGTGGCCAAGCAAACGTCAAAGGCGTCGCTGGCACGTGGAAAGACCTCACCGACTCGGTGAACTCAATGGCATCAAATCTGACGTCTCAAGTCCGTAACATCGCGGCAGTCACGACGGCGGTGGCAACGGGTGACCTTTCCAAGAAAATCACAGTCGACGTTAAAGGCGAAATTCTCGAACTCAAAGACACCATCAACACGATGGTGGACCAACTGCGGTCGTTCGCCTCTGAAGTGACGCGTGTCGCACGCGAAGTCGGCACCGAAGGTAAACTCGGTGGTCAAGCCGACGTGCGCGGTCTGGCTGGCACCTGGAAAGATCTTACCGACAATGTGAATTACATGGCGTCAAACCTGACGTCTCAAGTCCGTAACATCGCGACGGTCACGACGGCGGTTGCAAATGGTGACTTGACCAAAAAGATCACAGTCGAAGTTAAAGGCGAAATTCTGGAACTGAAGAACACCGTTAATACGATGGTGGATCAGCTTTCTTCATTTGCATCTGAAGTGACCCGCGTGGCACGCGAAGTCGGCACCGAAGGTATCCTCGGCGGACAGGCAGAAGTGAAAGGTGTCAGCGGCACTTGGAAAGATCTTACCGACAACGTGAATTCGATGGCTGGCAACCTGACGAACCAGGTGCGCGGTATTGCGAAAGTCGTGACGGCGGTTGCGAATGGTGACTTGAAACGCAAACTGCTTGTCGAAGCGAAAGGTGAAATCGCCGCGCTTGCCGATACGATCAACGGCATGATCGACACGCTGGCAACGTTTGCCGACCAGGTCACGACGGTGGCGCGCGAAGTCGGTGTCGAAGGAAAACTCGGCGGCCAGGCCTCTGTGCCAGGCGCTGCGGGAACGTGGAAAGACCTTACCGATAACGTCAATCAGCTCGCTGCAAATCTTACGACTCAAGTCCGCTCGATTGCGGAAGTGGCGACGGCAGTGACGAAGGGCGATCTCACTCGTTCCATTCAGGTCGACGCCAGCGGCGAAGTCGCGTCGTTGAAAGATAACATTAACGAGATGATCCGCAACCTGAAGGACACGACGATCAAGAATAATGAGCAGGACTGGCTTAAGACGAACCTAGCCAAGTTCACTCGTATGTTGCAAGGCCAACGCGACATGCTCACGGTCGGAAAACTGATTCTTTCCGAACTCGCGCAAGTCGTCTCCGCGCAACAAGGCGTCTTCTACATCGTCGAGACTCCACGAGAAGAACAGGGCAAAGGCGCGGTCGACGAACACAGCGAACCGTATCTAAAACTGTTGGCCAGCTATGCGTATCGCAATCGGAAACATGTCGCGAATAAGTTCGCGCTTGGCGAAGGAATTGTCGGTCAAGCCGCGCTCGAGAAGGAACGCATCCTCCTCACCAACGCGCCACCGGATTATGTCCAGATAGGTTCCGGTCTCGGTCAGGCATTGCCGACCAATATTATTGTGCTGCCGATTCTGTTCGAAGGCGGCGTGAAGGCGGTGATGGAACTGTCATCATTCGAGCAATTCAGCCCGACGCACCAGGCATTCCTTGATCAGCTAATGGAATCCATCGGTATCGTGTTGAATACAATCGAGGCGAATACGAGAACGGAAGATTTGCTCAAGCAATCTCAAAAACTGGCGAAAGAACTTCAGAGCCGCCAGGAAGAACTGCAGAACACCAACCAGGAACTGCAGGAAAAAGCGAAACTGCTCGCCGAACAAAACGCGGAAGTCGAACGCAAGAACAGCGAAGTCGAACAAGCCCGCCAGGCATTGGAAGAAAAAGCCGAACAACTCGCGCTTACTTCCAAATACAAATCGGAATTCCTTGCGAACATGTCGCACGAATTGCGCACGCCGCTCAACAGCTTGCTCATTCTGGCGGACTCGCTCGCGGGCAACAACGAAGGCAACCTGTTCCCAAAACAGGTCGAATACGCCAAGACGATTCATGCGTCCGGCAACGACCTGCTTACGCTCATCAACGACATTCTCGACCTTTCCAAGATCGAGTCTGGAACGGTCACTCTCGATATTGGCGAACGGCGCTTCTCCGATTTGCGCGATTACGTGGACCGCACGTTCCGGCACGTTGCCGAGGCGAAGAACCTCGCACTCGACCTCGATCTGGACGCGAGCTTGCCCGCTTATATTACGACGGACTCGCAACGTCTCGAACAGGTGATCCGCAACCTGCTCTCGAACGCGTTCAAGTTTACCGAAAAAGGCCGAGTCACCTTCAGCATTGCCAATGCGACGGAAGGCTGGAGTCAGGACCGCGAATCACTCAATCGCGCGCGCCAGGTCATCGCGTTCTCTGTGTCGGATACTGGCATCGGCATCGCGCCTGAGAAACAGCAGCTCATCTTCGAAGCATTCCAACAAGCGGACGGTTCGACGAGCCGCAAATATGGTGGCACAGGCCTTGGTTTGGCTATCAGCCGCGAAATCGCGCGATTGCTCGGTGGCGAAATTCGCCTGGCGAGCGCGCTCGGTCAAGGCAGCACGTTTACGCTGTATGTGCCGGTAACTCCTGCGCCGATGCGCACGGTCAAACGCACGGCTTCCGCGCCGGTGCCGCCGCCGCAGTTGTTGGCAGCGGATCGCATTCCCGCGCTCAATCCGCAACCGGAAGAACCGGCGACCGAACTGGTTGAGTTCAGCGTTGCTGACGATCGCTCGCAAATTATTCCGGGTGACCGCGTGTTGCTGATCGTCGAGGATGACCCGCACTACGCTGCGTTACTTTTGGAGATGGCGCACAGCAAAGGCTTCAAAGGTATTATCGCATCGCACGGCGCGACTGCCTTGTCGCTCGCTCGCGAACTGAAGCCCGATGCCATCACGCTTGATCTGCGCTTGCCTGATCTCGATGGGCGTCGCGTCCTTGACCGGCTGAAGGTTGATTTCACTACGCGCCACATCCCGGTGCATATCATCAGTGTCTGCGAGGACTTGCAACCGGAGTTAGCGCAGGGCGCGCTTGGTTTCCTGACGAAGACGCACACGCGCGATGCGCTTGAGCAAACGTTCAGCAACATCAAGATGTTTGTCGAACGTCCGGTGAAAAACCTGCTGGTCGTCGAGGATGATGAAGTTCAAATCAAAAACATCCGGGACCTGATTGGCAACGGCGACGTTCACACGACAACTGTCACGACTGGCAAGGAAGCGTTGGAACAATTGCAGCACCATAAGTACGACTGCATGATTCTCGACCTTAAGCTGCCGGACATGCCGGGAATGCAATTGCTCGAGGCAGTCAAAGGAAAGCCTGAGTCACAGAACGTGCCGATTCTGGTTTATACCGCCCTGGACTTGAACAAGGAACAACACGCGCACCTTAAGACGATGGCGGAGGCCATTCTCATCAAAGACGCGCGCGCGCCTGAACGCCTGCTCGACAAAGCGTCGCTCATTCTTCATCGCAACGTTTCGAAACTGCCCGACAAGCAGCGTCAGATGTTGCAATCGCTCCATCACGCGATTCTGGAAGGCAAGCGGGTGCTGGTGGTCGACGACGACGTCCGCAACATCTTCGCGATGACGAGTGTGCTGGAACGTTTTGAAATGAAAGTGTTCTCGGCTGAAACCGGTAAAGATGCCATCGACATTCTTGTGAAGAACAAAGACGAGATCGACATCGTTCTCATGGACATCATGTTGCCGGCGATGGATGGGTACGAAACCATCCGCACCATTCGGCAGATTGCCGGGTTCGAAGAGTTGCCGATTCTCGCCGTCACTGCCAAAGCGATGAAGGGCGACCGCGAGAAATGCATCGCCGCAGGCGCATCGGATTACATCGCCAAACCGGTCGACCGCGAACACCTCCGGTCGGTGCTCCATGTCTGGTTGCATAGGTAAAAGCATGGCCGAAATTGACCTAACCCGCTCTAAAGTAGCAGTTTGCACGGCTCGCTGGAGCCTTCCAGCGCCCGTTCCGTTGGGACCAGCGCTGGCTCCGTTGGGGCCAACGGTTGGCCGGTTGCGACCAACCACAGCTCCGTTGAGGCCAACGCCGACCCTGTTGAGACCAACCACCCCTTTATATATTATATGATCCCCGACATCTTGGACGCGCCGCCCGTCCCCCTGAGCAGTTACCGCGTGCGTCAGACTGAACAACCATCCGTTCCTGCAAAAATTCTCATCGTCGACGATCGCGAGGATAAATTGATCGCGCTCGAATCGGTTTTGTCGACGCTGGGAGAAAGTATCGTCCTGGCCAAATCAGGCCGCGACGCGCTTCGCGAGATTTTGCATCACGAATTCGCTGTTATTTTGATGGACGTCTTCATGCCGAGCATGGACGGCTTTGAAACAGCGGCGATGATTCGGCAGCGCGTCCAATGTGCGCACACGCCGATCATATTTATTACCAGCGTTCACAACACCGATGATTTGACTGCTCGCGGCTATTCATTGGGTGCGGTGGATTATATCTTTTCTCCCATCGTCCCCGATGTGTTGCGGACAAAAATCGGCGTTTTTCTCGACCTTTATCGCAAATCCAAATTGATCGAGGAACAAGGGCAAAAGATCGGCAAACTCCTCGCCGGCGGAAACCAGATTATCGGAAACGCGTCAGAGCGGCTCGACCTGCAAACGCGGGCCAACCCTTTCTACATGCTTTCAGCGCAACCTCTGTGTGTCATCGATTCGGCTGGCACGTTCCGCTGCGTCAATCCCGCGTGGGAACATCACCTTGGCTTCATAGAAGATGAGTTGAAGGAAAAGAGCATGCTGACTTTCATCCACAAAGAAGATTGGCAACTGGTCAGCAAAGCGTTGCTGCAAATCGAACGTGGTACGCCGACGACCTTCACCGCACGGCACCGGTGCAAGGATGGCAATTACCGCAAGCTATCGTGGACGGTGCTGCCGTTCATAGGTGCCGAAAATTATTACGTGTTTACGCGCGACGTCAGTTCCGCTGCGAATAAAAAACTGCACATCGGTTTCTCGCGTTCGTAATAGTCCGTCACGTGGGCCGCTTGTCAGTTGCACAATGATAACAGCGGAGTTATCTTTTTTGCAGTTCGACCCTGTATGCAACTGACCGAACAAGTTCAATGCCCCTTCTGTGGAAGTTGCTTCGACCTGGAGTTCGACACGACGGTTCGCGATCAACGTTTCACAACGGATTGCGAAGTTTGCTGTCGGCCTTTCGAAGTCAGCGTCCAATGCGAAGCCGGCGAAGTGATGGCGCTTGATGCTCACACGGAGTAAATTCCGCAGGTGAACGGTCCCGCCAGATATCGCCAATGGGGCAGTGGCCTCGAATCCGAAGCCGTGAACCAGATGGAACGCGCGACTGTACACTCATGGTGTCGGTGAAGGGCGCGCAGAATTTGTTTGAAAACTGCGGGGACTTGCCTACTTATCTGTTTTAAAGAAGCGATAACCAAAAGTGAAACTGACAGATTTACGGGGTATCCTGCAGTACATCCCGCGGTTCCGCGAAAAGATTTTCGTGCTCAGCATCGATGGGGCGATTGTCACAAGCGAGAACTTTGCTAACATCCTTTTGGATGTCGCTGTCCTGCGTTCGCTGAACATCAAAATTATTTTGGTGCATGGCGCCGCCGCTCAAATCGGCACGCTCGCGCAGGAACAAAACATTCAGCCTTCAAATCTCGACGGCAGCGGCATCACTGATGCCGCGACGTTTAAGCTCGCCCTGACTGCCGCGAATCGGTTGACACACGAAGTTTTGGAAGGACTCAGCGCCAATGATCTTCGCGCAGCTTGCTCGAATGCCATCATTTCGCATCCGATGGGGATTATTCATGGTGTGGATCATTTGCTAACAGGCAAGGTCGAGCGCGTGGATGTCGAGTTGCTGCAATCGTTATTGTCGCAAAATATTGTGCCGGTCGTGCCGCCGCTCGGATTCGATGGCGATGGCAAAACGTATCGCGTCAATTCGGACAGTGTGGCTTTTGAAGTCGCCAAGGCGATGAACGCCACGAAGCTAATCTATATCGCGACGACTGACGGACTGATCTACAACAAGGAAGTCATCCCGCAAATTCTCGTCGCTGAACTGGACACGCTTTTGGCGCAGCACAAGGACAAGTTTGCGCCGGAGATTTTGTCGAAGGCTGTGCATGGTGCGTCCGCTTGCCGCGCTGGCGTGCCTCGGGTGCATATTATTAATGGTCGCATCGACGAAGCGGTCCTGGCCGAAGTGTTTTCGAATGAAGGCATCGGCACGTTGGTTTACGCCAATGAGTACCAGCAAATCCGGCGCGCTTTAAAGAAGGACATCCGGGCGATCATGCTGTTAACGAAAAACTCGGTGGCGAGTGAGGAGCTGGCGAAGCGGACGCGTCCGATGATGGAAAAACTCATTTCGGACTTTTATATTTTCGAAACGGACAAAAACCCGATCGCGTGTGTCGCGTTGCATCAACTGGATGCGACCAAAGGCGAGTTGGCCTCGCTTTTCGTCAGCCCGTCACACGAAAACCAAGGGATCGGGAAGAAGTTGATTCAGTTTGCCGAAACGAGAGCGCGTGAGTTGGGATTTACGGATTTGATCACTTTGTCGACTCAGGCATTTACATATTTTCAATCCAAGGGCGGATTCAGCGAAGGTTCGCCGGATGATTTGCCGACGGAGCGCCGGTCGAAATACGAGCAGAGCGGACGGAACTCGAAGGTCTTGATCAAGAAATTGACCAAGCCGACGACCACGCCTGAGGCCAGGATGGCAATCGAAGCTGTTTCCCAATCGCTGACATGAGCGCAACGATTCGCAACTTCGTCCGTACGTGCAAACAACAGGGCGTTGTGCCCACCCGTCACCTGCTCACGGTGAATATCGCGAAACAGACAACGACTTTGTGGGAACGTGATAATGAATTCATACCGCCGTTTCGGTTGGTAAAGACTTATCGTTGCTCGACTTCGAAGTATGGCATCGGGGAAAAGGCTGGTTCGAACATGACGCCGCGCGGGCTTCATCGCGTGGCAAAAAAAGTTGGAGGCGGCTGGCCTGTGGGCGCGGCTTGGAAGAGCCGGGAACTCATCGGTTTCACCTGGACCAATCAGCCGATGACGCCGATTGCTCATCGTATTTTCTGGATTGAAGGTTTGGAGCCCGGCCGCAATCGCGGCGAGGGAATCGGATCTTACGAGCGCTTCATTTACATCCACGGCACAGGCAACGAGCCGACGATTGGCCGTCCGGATTCCCACGGGTGTGTTCATTTATCAGCGAACGATTTGATTCCGCTCTATGACAAGCTGCCTGAGGGCACGCTGGTCTGGATTGCGGAAAGTTAATCAAATCGATGTTCCGTTAATTTTTTTCGATTACCAACATTGGGGGTGGCCGAAATAAGCTGGCGCAGTTGATTCGGAACTCCGCTATGAATGATCAAGATCGCAATGAGCTTGAGTGGTTGAAGCGCCGTCAGGATGCGCTTCAAGGACAAATTACTGTTCTCAAAGACCACATCGAACAATTTGATGCGCGACTCACCCGCGAAGACGTCACCAGTGCCCACGAATCGCCGGTGATTCCGCCGATTATCCCGGCCTTACCCGCTCCAGTTATCCAACATGTCGCGACCGAGCCTGTCTCGCAACGGGCTGCGCCGATCGAACCTGTACATGTGGACACCGAGGACTTCAGCACGCCCCCTCCAATTCCGCGATCCACGCCCGTTGTTACCGGAAAGAGTTCGTTCGAATTACGTCTTGGCACGTTTTGGCTGGTGCGCATTGGCATTGTGGTTCTGCTCACCGGGTTGGCGTTTCTCGGCTATTACGCTTACGACAATATTATCGGCCGGCTTGGAGCCGCCGGAAAATTGTCGCTGATTTATTTCGCGGGCGCGCTGCTGATCGGCGCCGGTGCGTGGTTGCAGCGGAAAATGGAAAAGCCCGCGATGAAGAACTACGGGCAGGTGTTGTTCGCCGGTGGGCTGGCGACAATTTACTTTGCAACCTACGCGGCGCATTACCTGGCACCGTTGCGGGTTATTACGAGTGGGTTTTTAGATGGTGTGCTGTTGCTCGGCTGGGCGGCGGTAATTGTGTGGATTGCTGACCGGCGGAAGTCCGAATTACTGGCGCTCTTCGCTATTTCGCTCGCGTATTACACCGCGGTCGTCACAGACATTGGATTATTCACACTGTATTCCAATGTGATCCTGACGGGCGCGGCGGTGTTTTTTCTGCTGCGGAACCGTTGGGCCACACTCTCGATTGTCAGCCTGCCAGCGACATATGCCGCGTTCGTCTTCTGGCGATTTTATAATCGCGGCGATTTCTTTTGGGACCTGCGCACCGATCAACTCAATTACGGTAGTTTTTTCCTTGCCGGTTACTGGATCATTTTCACCGCTGCGGTGTTTCTGTCGCGCAGCGAGAAGTTGCTCGGCGTACGCCGCGCAAGCTATCTCACGTTCAACAATGGCGCGTTTTTCGGAATGGTGTTGTTGTCGATGGTCCACGTGCACCACGACAACTTCTGGAAATTCTCGCTCGGCTTCGGGCTTGTGTTGATCGGACTCTCCGCCGCCGCGCGCAAATGGCTCGCCAACGAACCGCTCTCAGCCAAAGCCTATCTGGCGCAAGGTCTGGTGTTGGTTACGGTTGGTTTCATCGCTTACTTCGCCGGGCTGCAATTGGCTTTGGTGCTTGCGGCCGAAAGCGTCGTGTTGCTGGTGCTAAGTTACCAACAATCGAGCAGGATCATGCGTTGGGGTTCAGTGGTGACGGCGCTCATGGCTGTTCCGTGGCTAGTTTTTGGCATGGAGGCGCATCAATCAACCGCTCTTGGATTAGGCGTTGGTGCGCTGCTCGGGTTCAATCTGATTTGGGCAAGTCGCCGTGAACCGACGCAAGCAAAAGCGGCGAGGCCGCTCACCACCTATTTTACGATGCTGGCGCTCTTCTCGTGGGCGTATCTCGATTGGAAATTCACCCCTCATCAGTGGTTCGGGTCCAGCCTCGCTATCGGCGCGTTGATTCTGATGGCGGTTTTCTACGTGCTCAAAACTCCCGAAGCGGTGCTGTTGGGCCAAAGCTACCTGATCGGCTCGCAAGCGCTATGGATGTATTCCGTCACCACTAGCGGCCGACCAGCCTGGTGGCATCCGCTTATCCTCATTGCGGCAACGGTTGGCGCCAGTCACTGGTGGCAATGGCAGAAGCGCGTGACGATGCAGACGCCCGCACGGCAAACGTTGCAGGGCCTCTACGCGCTCGCGACCATGGCAGTTCTCTACACTTGGCTACAACCACACTTCGAACCCGGGGCATGGCTGGCGTTCACCAGCGGACTTGCGCTCGCTCTTACGATTTACGCGCTCTCCACGCGCGCATGGTTGTTGGCCGTTGCAGCGCAACTGTTTCTTGTGGTGAGCGGCATCGAGTTTGTTCGCGAACTCGCGCTCGGAAAACCGGATTGGTACCTGTCGCTCGTGCCGATGATTGTGCTCGTTTCGATGGTGTGGATCGTTAGCGAATTTTTCCTCAATCGACTGTCGGATGACGCGAAACGAAACGTGCCGCAAATCAGCTTGTTGTATCTTGCGCTCGCAGTCCTGATGTCGCTTTCGTGGGTGCATGAATACATTCCTGCGCGCGAACGCGTCTGGGTGCTGGGCCTTGTCGGTACGGTAATATTTCTCGCGACAGCTTTGAAGAGCAGCCGCAACGTCGCTGCTTTTGGCGGCGTCTATCTAGCCGCGGCGCTAGCGACACTCGTCTACCATCAGTTACAACCGGCACCACAAAATTACTTCCCCGACTTTGCCTTCATCGTGGTGCTATTAGGATTACAACAACTTGTCGTGCGCGAGCCCAAGCGTTTTCCACTGCAACAGGAATGGAGCATTGCGATGATAGTCGCTGAATTGCTATCGCTCTGG
>Ga0265327_10004067_pt1 | contig 13247 bp, 9 predicted proteins | sample 41621metaG_FD_202089 | JGI IMG/M metagenome (GOLD analysis project Ga0265327, IMG submission 202089) | Rhizosphere microbial communities from Carex aquatilis grown in University of Washington, Seatle, WA, United States - 4-16-21 metaG | ecosystem: Host-associated > Plants > Roots > Rhizosphere >... | reverse complement strand
AGCATGATCGGTCCCAGCACGGGTCGGAACGCGGCATCGACACGGACTGTTCCCTCGAGGCGCGCGCCTGGGAGCCTCGAGGTGAGTTCGGCGACGATGCGTTCGCGGAGAGCTCGCCGGACAGGTGCAGATCGGAGCAATATCAGGATGCCAAGATAGAGAAAGGCTCCCATGAGCAGTGCCGCTCCGAGCACGAGCCATCGCCCATGGACTCGCGCTCGGACGTTCGCCCATCGAAGCGTCATGCGACGTTCAGGCTGAAGCCGAGGCGGCTGGGTCGAGGGAGGCTGGGGCACAGGATTCTGCAATGGAGTGGCCATGGGAGGGTCAGACCGGGTGCGCGAGGGGTCTCTGTCAATCATGACGCCGAAGCGGTGATCCACGCGGCCGGATCGAGGATGGCCGAGCACGGTGGATCTTCTGAGTATGACACCCAGGTTGCCCCATGGCTCTCCATGCCCCATCTCAAAGCAAAGCACAGACATGCCCTGGTGCAAACCACACCGGTGGCCGGCCATGTTTCAGGCTCTGGGACTAGCCCAGGATTCCTGAAGGCCGTCAGGCACGAATACACGCCAACCCAGACCGGCACCTTCAGATAAAGAAGGTCATGGCGTGAACGATTGGGTCATCACGTGACTAAGTGCCATCTCGTTTTGTTTACCATCTTCAAGGTGATCATACTTTTATTGGGGATGACCGAAATGCCAAATGCAAACATGGGCCCTCAGATTCTCTGGTTATCGGATGTGGAAGCACACGACTACCCGGCGGCCGATTCGTTTCTGCGAATCATCTACAGCGATGAACGAACCACTGAATTGGTTGCCAGGTTGAAGGAAGCCCCACTTGTCGATTTCAAAGCAAAGGACATCTTCAGGGCTTCGCAGCTGTCATTGCTTGGGGTCAGCAACTCCCACGTGGAGAAGGATCGGAAGAAGATCGAAAAGGGCATCTGCCTTTCCCCCCTGCTTCTTGTTCGAGATGAAGAAAACAGCAGGGTCATCATCGCAGACGGCTATCACAGGCTTTGTGCCATCTACGGGTTTGATGAGGATGCACTCATCAGGTGTAAAATCGTCTAGGTCATGACATTTCGTATTCACCAATCAGGCGGCTGGCCTTCCCAGGTCAATACCGGGAGACCTCTCATGAGTTCAGTGCTTGGATTGCCCCTTGGATCAGGTGAGCCCGTGATCATGGCCCGCCTTTTTCTGGCGGCAGTCGTCGGGGGAATGGTCGGCTGGAATCGCTTTCGAGCGGGCAAACCAGCAGGTACCGGGACGCATGCCCTGGTCGCCCTCGGGTCTGCGATTTTTGTGGCCGTACCGATCTTGATGGCCGGGTCCCTTGGCAGAGACGGAACTTCGCGTGTCATTCAAGGTGTGGTTGCTGGCATTGGGTTTCTAGGAGCCGGGGAGATTTTTCGCGAATCCGGTTCGGCAAACCGGGTGCATGGCCTGACCTCGGCCGCCGCCCTCTGGTCCACTTCCGCCCTTGGTGTACTCGCAATCTGCGGTTCCGGGGCTGTCATCGCAACGGCTTCGTTCCTGGTCCTCGCGACCCTCTACCTTGCGCCACGCCTTGAACACCATTTTTCAGGGAAGGCTCAGAGAGATGTGGATGCCAGAAACGATCGGACACCGTGACGCCCTGGACTTTGATCGCCGTTGATTGGCCATTAGGCAGCCATTTCGAAGCGGTGCTGGTTTGGTGAGTTCTCTCATTCAGGGCTTAGTTGATTGCTCCTGATCCATCACCTGACGGTCTCTATGTGAAACCGGCCGCACGCGCCCGAATCCTTCCGCACCGGATGCCGGGGCTGCTAGAAGTTTCCGCGGAGGCCCAGGTAGAACTGACTGCCCCGCTCGCCCTGGAACGTCCGTCCGCCACTGCCCACCAATTGCAGGTGGGCCACCAGTGCGCACTCGAAACCCAGGTTCCAGGCCGTGGAGGCTTTCACGCCCTGGCCGCTGGAGCCCTGATGAAACACCTCCCCGCCGATAGAGTACCCCTCCCCAAGTTCCCGCTGAAGGAGCCAGCCCCAGGTCGTGTAGTCGCGGTTATCCGGACCGGGATTGCGCATCCAACCGCCACCCCCATAGGTGGTCCATTTCCCAAAGGCCTTCTGCAGCCAGATGGGAAGGTAGATCCGCGTCTGACCTGCGCCCAGGCCATCCTCACTGCGCCCAGTGGGGGCCTGGATCTGCGGGTAGACGGCCATCTGGGGCAGCAGATCGGACTCGTGCACGAACCGGTATTTCAAACCCACTTCCATGTCGCCGAAGCCCCGACGCATGGGACCTCCGACCTCCTGGCTGTAGGCCATCGGAATCTGGAACTGGAACTGAACATCTTCGATCGGTCCGAAGTTGGCTTCCATGGCGGGGGCAAGCCCGGATCGGGCTCCACCCAGGCTCTGACCCGAGGCGAAGAGATACACCTCCCAATGGTGCAAGGCCACGGGCTCTGGGTCATCGGTGAGATAGGGCGGGCCTGCGAGCAGCGAGCTGCAGGCCAGGCCGAGTGCGGTGTTCATCCAGGCTTTGATCAATGAACCTCACCGACCTCGATGACCTGGAAGCTGCCGTCCACCATGGTGGGACGCGTACCTGGTTTGGCATCCTTGGGTACCGGAGTGAAATCCGCGGTGGGCAGGTAGAGGCGATGGGTGCTGGTGTTGGCCACGATGGTGCGGGCACCCTTGCGGGTGGGGATCTTGATGCCTTCAAAACCACCCGCCGCGTTCGGGCGAATGATGGTGATGCTGCCTTCCCCACTGCTGGCGTAGGCGCACCCTGTGCCAGGATCAAAGGCCACACCATCGGTGCCCGAGCCGATGGGAACGGTGGCCAGCACCTTCCCCGTCGTGGCGTCCACCACGGCGGCCAGGTTGTTGCCACCGACCGAGTAGAGGCGGTTGTGCTGCACGTCCATGGCGAGACCGCTGGGCTCTTCCAGGGGCTTGATGGACCAGGTTGCTTCCACCTTCAGGGTACGGGCATTGATGGCAAGGATCTCCGCCGTGTCTTCGTTGTTCACATACACGCGGCCCTTGCCATCACAGGCTGAGAATTCAGGCTTGCCGCCCATGGGGATGGTGCCCACAACCTCGGAAGTGGCGCCATCAATGACCGTGGCGTTCTTTCCACGCCCGTTGAAGGTGAAGACGCGCTTCGTGGCGGGCTCGAAGAGGATGGCATCGGGGTTCTCACCCGTGGTCTTCACGACCTTCAGCACCTCGAGCGTGGAAAGTTTGAACACGGTGACGGTGTTGGCCTGTCCGTTGCTGGTCCAACCTCGATCCAGCTCGCGGGAAAAGGCCACGCCGTGAACGCCCGCAGTTCCCGCGATGTCGCCCTTCACGTGACCATCGAGGTCCAACACCATCACATGTGTAGACCGAGGTACATAGATGCGACCGCCTTCGGAATCGAGGGCGACGTAGTCCCACCGGCCCTCACCACCCACCTTGAAGGTGCGGAGGAGGCCGAGATCTCCAGCCGGAAGCATGGCTGTCGCACCAAACACCAGTGAGAGGAGGAAGGGCGTGAATCGGGACATGGTGCCTCCAGAGGACGAGATATTCGGTTTTATCTATATCGCATTACGAGGCCAACGTTGTCATAAACCTTTGGCCCAAAAGGTGTGAACCGGAAGGCCCAACCGCTCCCAGGACGGACTCCGTCCAGCCAGTGTTCCCGTATCTGGAAGTTCGAAGCTGAACTTGACGGCGCTCGATGTTTGGTTTGAGAACCTGCACGGCTCATAGATCGCATGGACCTGCCCGAATCATTCTGTTCGGCCTCAAATCTTCCATCCCAGAGGCCATGCCTTCAACCAGGTGAAGGGGGACTTCCCTTCCTGCGCTCCGAGCGTTGCATTAGGATCGAGGCTCATCCCCAATCCATGCTCCAATCCGACGGAGGTTCCACCCATGAAGTCCAGCTTGGTGATCGCCCATGCGCTTCTGTTGGCCCTCCCCGCATTCGCCCAGTGGAGCTACCCACCCACCAAACAGGTGGACGCCGCGGATACCTACTTCGGCACCACCTACAAGGACCCCTACCGCTGGCTGGAGGATCTGAAGGGTGAGGATGCCAAGGCCTGGTTCAAGGCCCAGGCGACTTTGACGGACGAGCTGCTCGCCAAGCTGCCGGGACGTGAGGCCCTGGTGCAGGAGTGGACCGCCCTGGATCGGCTCAAGCCATCCGCCTATTCCGACCTCAGCGCCATGAGTGGCAAGGTGTTCTACCGGAAGACCCAGGCGGGCGAGAATGTCGGAAAGCTGTATGTCCGCCAGGGCTGGCGGGGCAAGGAGCGGCTGCTGTTTGATCCGTCGACCTACAAATCCGGCGTGACGTCGACACTGCAGACCATCCTCCCCTCCTTCGACGGCAAGTACGTGGCCCTGGGGATTTCGGCCGCCGGCGCCGAGGTGGGCGACGTCCGGGTGCTGGAGGTGGCCACCGGCCGGCTGCTGCCCGACCTTATCGAGGCAAGCTATGGCCCCTCCGGTTGGGCCCTCGACAACCGGTCGTTCTTCTATGACTTCGGAAAGCCGGGTGATCCCCAGAGCGTGGAGTTCCACCTCGACCGGAGCTCCAAACGGCACGTCGTGGGCACCACTCCGACGAAAGATGTGGATGTCTTCAGCAGGGGCGGATTCCCCGAACTGGAGCTCTCCCCCGAAGAATTCCCGCTGACCCTGGTGGACACCTCGTCACCCGGCTTCGTGCTGGGAGCCACCGCCACAGCGCAAAGCGAGTTGCGCATGTTTGCAGCCTCCGCCCGATCCATCCAAACCGGCAAACCCGCCTGGAAGGTGCTCTGCCAGCGCACGGACAACCTGGTAAAGACGCCCGCCTTCCACGGGGATCAGGTCTTCGCCATCACGCATGCCGGCGCTCCAAGGTTCAAGGTCGTGCAGACGAGCCTCAAGCACCCCGACTGGAGCCATGCGAAGACGATCATTCCCGAAAGCACGGAGGTCATCGAGTCCATCACCGGCTGCAAGGACCACCTCTTCATCGTCACGTCGAACGGCATCGTGGGCCGGGTCACCCAGTACGCGTTCAAGACGGGCAAGACGTCCGAGGTGAAACTCCCCATGGCGGGCAGCCTGAACCTCTTCTGTCCCGATCCGACCACCAACCGCTGCCTGGTCGCCGTCTCCTCCTGGACTGCGCCGACCACGCTGTTCGAAGTCGACGCGGCCCGACGCACCGTCACCAAGAGCCCCTTCAGCACCGACCTCACCTATCCCGGCTTCGAGAACCTCGTGGCCGAGGAGGTGGAGGTGCCAGGCCAGGACGGAACCCCCATTCCCCTGTCCATCATCCACCGGCGCGGCATGGCCCTCGATGGCTCCGCCAGCTGCATCCTCGAAGGCTACGGTTGTTATGGCAGCAGCATCACGCCCCGGTTTTCGATCCGGCACTCCGTGGTGAATCGGGGCGTGGTGCTCGCCTTCGCCCACGTGCGCGGCGGCGGCGAAAAGGGCGAGGCCTGGCACAAGGCCGGGTTCAAGTCCACGAAGCCGAACACCTGGAAGGACTTCAATGCCTGTGCGGACTACCTGATCAAAAAGGGCTACACCACGCCGCAGCGGCTGGCGGGTACGGGCACCAGTGCGGGCGGCATCCTCATCAGCCGCGCCATCACCGACCGTCCCGACCTCTTCGCCGCCGCGGTGTGCAACGTGGGTGACGCCAACGCCATGCGCTGCGAGTTCGGCACCGATGGCCCCGCCAATGCCAAGGAGTACGGCTCCGTGCAGGATCCCATCGAGTGCAAGGCCCTCTACGAGATGGATGGGGTTCAGCACGTCCAGAAGGGCGTCAGCTATCCCGCCGTCATGGGCGTGGGCGGCTGGAACGATCCGCGCGTGGCGCCCTGGCAGTCCGGCAAGTTCATCGCCGCCCTGCAGAACGCCTCCACCTCGGCCCGGCCCGCACTCATGAAGGTGAACTACGACAACGGCCACTTCACCGAAGACAAATCCGTCACGTTCCGGAATTTCGCCGGGCAGTTCGCCTTCCTGCTCTGGCAGACCGGACATCAGGACTTTCAGCCCGTGAAATAGCACCAGGCCAACAGCACACAGTCCATGTGGTTTCGGGGCCTGCAGTTACACACAGGCCCTCTCCAACAAGAGCGCATTGATTCGATCTTCGAGATGAATCCAGGGGCCGGGTGCCCACCTAAGCTCCTTTGCTGAGTGCAGATTCAGCGGTGTGAGCCGGACCAGGGCTGTGGCATCGTGTCTACAAATCCCTGACAACCCACGCCACACCCGCCCTCGGGGTGGCTCGGCTTGAGGACTCCCATGCAACCCTCCCCTTCCCTGCCCCCGATGGCCAAGCCGAACCGCCAGGAGCTCTCACCCATCTTCCTGCTGGAGCGGGCGGGCGAGGTCTTCGCCGAGCGCACCGCCGTGTCGGACGGCCCCGTGCGCTACACCTGGCGGGAGTTCCGCCTGCGGGCGCGGCGCTTCGCCTCCGCGCTTCGCGCCTCCGGGTTGCAGAAGGGCGACCGGGTGGCGTTCCTCGCCTTCAACTCCGAGCCTCTGCTACTGGCGCACTTCGCGGTGCCGCTGGCGGGGGGCATCCTCGTGGCGATCAACACGCGCCTGAACCCGGAGGAGATCGCCTACATCGTGAGCCACAGTGGAGCCACCAAGGTGTTCGTCTCCGCGGACCTGCAGGCGCAGCTGGGCGGCGTGCCGACCTCGGTTCCCCGGATCGTGCTCGGCCCTGAGTTCGAGGCCCTGCTCCAGGGTGGCTCGGAAGTTCCATTGGACCTCTGGCTGGCCAGCGAAGATGAGCCCATCACCATCAACTACACCTCCGGCACCACCGGGCGTCCCAAAGGGGTGGTCTACCACCACCGCGGTGCCTACCTGAACGCCCTGGCCATGGTGCTGGATCACCGGATCGCCGTGGAGTCCCGCTACCTGTGGACGCTGCCCATGTTCCATTGCAATGGCTGGTGCTTCACCTGGGGCCTCGCGGCCGTGGGCGCAGAGAGCGTCTGCATCCCCAAGATCGAACCGGGACCCACCTGGCAGCTCTTCGACAGCGGCGTGACGCACTTCTGCGCGGCCCCCACGGTGTGCACCATGCTCGTGACCGACCCCGCCGCGCACCGGCTGGCACAGCCCGTGCGTCTGTTCGCCGCCGGCGCACCGCCTTCCCCCACGCTCATCGCCACCATGGCCTCACTCAACTTCCAGCTGGACCATGTCTATGGCCTCACCGAGGTCTACGGGCCCTTCACCATCAATGTGCCCGCGCCCGGCCAGGAGACCCTCCCGCCCGAGAAACAGGCGGAGCTGCGGGCCCGCCAGGGCATGCCCAATGTCTGCGCGGGCGAGGTGCGCATCGTCGATCCGAACATGGAAGACGTGCCCCGCGATGGCGCCACCATGGGCGAGGTGGTCATGCGCGGCAATGTGGTGATGACGGGCTATTTCGAGGATCCCGAAGCCACGGCCACGGCCTTCCACGGCGGCTGGTTCCACTCCGGGGACCTGGGCGTGCAGCACCCGGATGGTGCCATCGAGCTGCGTGACCGCGCCAAGGACATCATCATCTCGGGCGGCGAGAACATCTCGACCATCGAGGTGGAGCAGGCCCTGGTCGCCCATCCTGCTGTGATGGAGTGCGCGGTCATCGCCGTGCCCGATCCCAAGTGGGGCGAGGTGCCCAAGGCCTTCGTGACCCTCAAGCCGGGTGCCGCGGTCACCGTCGAAGAGCTGGTGGCCCACTGCCGCACGCGGCTCGCCAACTTCAAGCTGCCCCGTCAGATCGAGTTCGGCCCCCTGCCCAAGACCTCGACGGGCAAGATCCAGAAGTTCCTCCTTCGCAACCAGGAGTGGAAGGGGCGGACCACCCGCATCAACTGATCCCGCCACCCCATGGACCACGCTGAGACCAAATTCCCTTTGCATCAGGCTGCGCCCCGACCCCAGGCGGATCCATGCTGATCGACGAGACCGTCCGGTTTCTGGCCCAGGTCCCGCCCTTCCAGTTCCTGGAGGAAGCCCTGCTGCGGGAGCTGGTGCAGAGCCTCACCCTGGCCTTCCATCCCAAGGGTGAGGTCATCCTGCAGCAGGACGGCCCCACCAGCGATCACCTGCAGATCATCAAGAAGGGGGCGGTCAAGATCACGCTTCGACCAGAGGGCGGGCCCGATGAGGTGGTGGTGGACTACCGGGAAATGGGGGAGACCTTCGGGTTGGTGTCCCTCATGGGCGGCACCCAGCGGACCACCATCGTCGCCGTCCAGGACACCACCTGCTACCTGCTGCCCAAGGAGCGCTTCAACGAGCTGATGGCAAGCCATCCGGCCATCACCGAATACCTGCTCCAGTTCCACCTCACGAAGTACGCCGACATGACCTCCCGCGAGATCCAGGGCAAGAGCGTGTTCCTAGAGAGCAGCGACCGACTGCTGTTCACCGCCCAGGTGGGCGACATCTGCCAGCGGTTCACCACCGTGGTGGAGGCCGATACCACCATCCGCCAGACCGCGCGGCGCATGCGCGAGGAGCGCCAGAGCGCGGCGCTTGTGGTGGGCCCGAATGGGGAGCCCATCGGCATCCTCACGGACTCAGACATCCGCTCACGCGTCGTGGCCGAGGGGCAGCCCTTTGATGGTCCCGTCTCCCGGGTGATGAGCCACCCGGTGGTCTCTGTGGACGAAAAGGACCCGTGCTTCGAGGTGGTCCTCAAGATGCTCCACTCGGACATCGACCATGTGGCAGTCACGCGGGGGGGGGCCATCAAGGGCGTGGTGAGCAACCATGACTTCCTGGTGCTGCAGGGCCGCAGCCCCCTGGCCTTCTCCGAGGACATCGAACACCAGACGAGCCTGGCGGGCCTCGCACCGGTCTCACGCAAGGCCCTGTCCATCATCGGCGTGCTGCTGCGCGAAGGCGCCCGCGCCACCAACATCATCCGCATCATCTCGGAGCTGAACGACCGGGTGGTGCGGAAGGTGCTTGAACTGGCCGAGCGGGAGTTCGGGCCGCCGCCGGTACCCTACTGCTGGCTGGCCCTGGGCAGCGAGGGTCGCAAGGAGCAGACCTTCCGCACCGATCAGGACAACGCCTTGGTTTACGCCGACGTGTCGGAGGTGCTGCGACCCAAGGTCGCTGAGTACTTCCGGCGCTTCACCGTCTACATGCGCAACGGCCTCGTCCAGTGTGGGTTCGAGGCCTGCCCGGCCAACTACATGGCCAGCAACCCGGACTGGTGCCAGCCCCTCTCCGAGTGGAAACGCTACTTCAGCACCTGGATCTCCGAGCCCACGCCCGAAGCGGTCCTGAAGTCGCTCATCTTTTTCGATTTCAGGCTCCTGCACGGCGACGAATCCCTAGCTGCGAGCCTGCGGGAGCACTTCGGGCGGCTCGTCCCGGATTACCCGGTGTTCCTGGGCTTCCTCGCGAACATGCTCGTCCGGAACCGCCCTCCCCTCGGATTCTTCGGCGGCGTGGCCGTGGAGCGCAGCGGTGAGCACAAGGACGGCCTGAACCTGAAGATCAAGGGCGTGGCCCCCCTGGTGGACATCGCCAGGCTCTTCGCCCTCGAAAAGGGGATCCAGCAGGCCTCCACCATGGACCGTCTCGAGGCCCTGCGGGGCGGAACATCCCTCATCTCCGAGCTGGTGGATGAGCTGCAGTACGCCTTCGAGTTCGTCACCCTGCTCCGTGTGCACCACCAGTACCGGCAGCTGGAGGATGGACAGTCCATCGACAACTTCATCCGCCTGGACGGCCTGAGTAATCTGGAACGGCAGTCCCTGAAGAAGACCTTCCGCCTCATCCTGAAGGTCCAGGACCAGGTGATGGACCGCTACAAATCCTTCATCATCTGAGGCACTGGCATGGGATTCCTGGCGTGGAGCATGGCGAGGCTGGGCTGGGGAGCCTCCGATGGCCAGCGGCCGATCCAGGCGCTCCGCTTCACCGTGCTCGATACGGAACTCACTGGCCTCGATGCGCGGCGGGACGACATCATCTCCATCGGCGCCCTCCACATGCAGGGCCCCCGCATCGAGCTGGGCGGCGCGTTCCAGGCGCTGGTGAAGCCGACGGCCACCCTCGATGGCCGCACCGTTGTCATCCACGGCATCACCCCCACGGAGCTGGAGGCCATGCCCGGCATCGGCGCGGTGCTGGCGTCTTTCCGGGACTACACGGCCGATACCGTGCTGGTGGGCCACTGCCTGTCCCTCGACCTGGCCTTCCTCAACCGGGATGCCCGGCGGCTGAAGCTGGGGCCCTTCCGGAATGCCGCGGTGGACACCCTCTCCCTTTATGGCTGGCTCCGCCGCCGATCCCTGGATCACCCGGCCTTCGCGCTGGAGCTGACCGCCCCCACCCTCTTCGACCTGGCCGAGGCCTTCGAAATTTCTGTGGAGGCAGCTCACTCGGCCATGGGGGACGCCTATGTCACCGCCCAGCTGTTTCAGCGCTTCCTGCCCTGGCTCCAGCAGGCGGGCGTGACGGATCTGGCCGGGTTGCGCCGGGTCGGGAATCCCCGGCATCAGCAGGCAAACCTGGCCGCCCAGGACGGCCACACCCACTTCTAGACCAACGGCCGGAGTGGAAGCACCCCGGCCGTTCTGTGGCGTGTCAGGCTCTCAGTGCTTGGTGGCCGTGGATGCTCCAAAGCCCGTCTGCCCCCGGACGTACTGGTCCTCGAAGGCCTCGATTTCGGCCTTGGCGCGATCACTGCCATCCAGCTTGGAGAAGATGAAGGCCAGCAGGAAGGCGATGGGCATGGCGAAGAGGGCCGGCTGGGTGTAGGGGAAGAGGGCCGCCTTCTTGCCGATGACATCCACCCACACGGACTTCGACAGCAGGACGAAGATCACTGCGGAGAACAAGCCGCCGTAGCCGCCCCAGAGCGCACCGCGGGTGGTCAGGCCCTTCCAATACATGGAGAGGATGAGCACCGGGAAGTTCGCGGCTGCCGCCACGCCGAAGGCCAGACCCACCATGAAGGCGATGTTCTGCTTTTCAAAGAGGATGCCCAGGAAGATGGCGATGAAGCCCAGGCAGATGGTGGCCACGCGGGAGACCTTGATCTCAGTTGTCTCGGAGGCCTTGCCCTTCATGATCACCCGCGAGTAAAGGTCATGCGAGATGGCCGAGGCACCGGCCATGGCCAGGCCCGAGACCACGGCCAGGATGGTGGCGAAGGCCACCGCCGCCAGGAAGCCCAGCAGCAGGTTGCCGCCCACGGCCTTGGCCAGGTGCATGGCGACCATGTTGCCGCCGCCGATGAGCTTGCCGCCCACCTTGCCGCCCTCGAAGAAGGCGCCGTTCTGGCCGACGATGATGATGCCGGTGAGGCCCAGCAGGAAGATGATGTTGAAGAAGTAGGACACGAATCCCGAGGCGTACAGCACCGACTTGCGGGCTTCCTTGGCATTGGTGACGGTGAAGAACCGCATGAGGATGTGGGGCAGGCCGGCGGTGCCGAACATCAGGCCCAGCCCCAGGGAGATGGCGGTCACGGGATCGGCCAGCAGACTGCCGGGATACATGAGCTTGGGCCCGAGCTTGTGCACGGCTGTCGCGCGCTCCACCAGGTTGTGGTACGAGAACCCGAACTGGCTCATGGCCAGGACCGCCACCAGCGTGCCGCCGAAGAGGAGCATGCAGGCCTTGATGATCTGCACCCAGGTGGTGGCCACCATGCCGCCGAAGATGACGTAGAACATCATCAGGATGCCGACGACGAAGATGGCGATCTTGTATTCCAGGCCGAAGAGCAGCTTGATGAGCTGGCCCGCGCCGACCATCTGGGCCAGCAGGTAGAAGCAGACCACGGTCAGCGAGGAGATAGCGGCCATGGTGCGCACACTGCCCTGCTCCAGGCGGTAGGCGGTGATGTCGGAGAAGGTGAAGCGGCCCAGGTTCCGCAGGCGCTCCGCCATGAGGAACAGGATGATGGGCCAGCCGGCGAAGAAGGCCAGGAGGTAGATGTAGCCGTCGTAGCCCTGGCCGTAGACCATGGCGCTGAGGCCAAGCAGGGTCGCGGCGGACATGTAGTCACCTGCGATGGCCAGGCCGTTCTGGAACCCCGTGATGCCGCCACCGGCGGTGTAGAAGTCCGCGGTGGACTTCGTGCGCTTGGAAGCCCAGTAGGTGATGCCCATCGTCAGGGCGACGAAGAGGCAGAACATGAGGATGGCGTGCCAGTTGGTGGGCTGCTTCTCCTGGATGCCATCCAGGGCCGGTCCCGCGTGGGCCAGGGTGGTGGCGGCCAGCAGGCCCAGCATGCTTCCGAGGCGGGTCAGACGAACCATCACTTGTTCTCCTTCCAGGCGTCCTTGACGATCTCCTGCGTCAGTTCATCAAACTCCCCGTTGGCCCGGCGCACATACACGGCCGTCAGCACCCAGAAGAAGATGAACATGAAGAACTCCACCGCGACCCCGATGGTGACCATCGAGCCCTGCCGGATGGGCCGGCCAAGCAGGGCCGGCTTGAAGGCCACCACCAGGACGAACCCATAGAACATGGCCAGCACGATGAAGGCCAGAGTCCAGGCGAAGCGTCCCCGTTTGGTGACGAGCCTCTGGAACTTTGGATTGGCGCGCATGTGCTCGTACATCTCGCTGCTCATGGCAGGACCCCTCCTTTGGATGGGACGCGGCGACCGGCGCCATTCCTCGGGTGGGAATGGATGCCTGTCGGGATGGATGTGGGATGAACTGGAGAGAAGGCTACAAGGGCTGACCTGGTCTCAGCCCCAAATCGGGCGAGAATGTGCTGAAAAGCACAGCCAAAGTCACCCCTGGCGGGGTCAATGAAGGGGGTCAGCCGCCATCATGCTTCAGAAGTCGGCGCCGCTGTCCCGAGGTCCTGCCGCAACCGGGCGATGTCCTTGGTGGGGGCCTGTCCGAAGTAGCGGCCATACTCCCGGGCGAACTGCGAGGCGCTCTGGTAGCCCACCCGCCGGCTGGCGGTGGCCACATCCAGCAGCGTCAGCAGCATCAATCGCCGGGCTTCCTGGAGGCGCAGCGCCTTCTGATACTGCAGGGGGCTGAAGGAGGTGACCGCCTTGAAGTGCTGGTGGAACGAGGAGGGGCTCATGTGGACCATGGCCGCCAGCCGCTCCACATCCAGAGGCTGGTCGAAGTGGGCCCGCACCCATGCCACGGCCTTCGACACTTGATGGATTCGGCTCTCCTCCTGGCCGATCAAGGCGACGCGAAGGCCAAGCGGGCTC
>Ga0265327_10004066_pt1 | contig 13248 bp, 14 predicted proteins | sample 41621metaG_FD_202089 | JGI IMG/M metagenome (GOLD analysis project Ga0265327, IMG submission 202089) | Rhizosphere microbial communities from Carex aquatilis grown in University of Washington, Seatle, WA, United States - 4-16-21 metaG | ecosystem: Host-associated > Plants > Roots > Rhizosphere... | reverse complement strand
AGGAGGGCTCCGAGCGCATGGCGGCCGCCATCACCGAACTCAGCGCCAGCATTTCGGAGGTGGCCACGGGAGCCACCCAGAGCCAGCGCCAGCTCAACGAAACGGAGCGGGCCACCGACCACGGCGTGTCCTCCGGTGCCTCCACCACCCAGGCCATGGCCGACATCACCCGCACCGCCGGCGACATCTCCCGGGCCGTGACGGTCATCCAGGAAATTGCCCGACAGACCAACCTGCTGAGCCTCAACGCCGCCATCGAGGCCGCCAAGGCCGGCGCCATGGGCAAGGGCTTCGCCGTCGTGGCCGAGGAAGTGCGAAAGCTGGCCGAACGCTCCGGGGCTTCGGCCAAGGAGATTGGCGGCCTGCTCCAGGAGGCTCAGGATGCGGTGGCCCAGGGCGGCACCACCGTCGGCAGCACCGTTGAAGCCCTGGAGACCATCCAGAAGAACCTGACCGCCTTCAGCGAAGTGGTGCGGCACATCACCCAGGCCACCCTTGAGCAGAACCGCACGGGCGAGGAAGCCGCGCGGCAGGTGGAGCAGGGCGTGTCCGAAGCCATGCAGACAGCCTCGGCGGCCACCCAGCTTTCGGCCACCACGGATGAGATTGCCCGAACCGCCCATAGCCTCTCCCAGTTGGCCCAGGATCTGGCCCGCCAGGCCTCGGGCTTCCGGGTGTGAGCCAGGTCGGGCCTCGCACATAGCGTTCGTGATCACAACCAGGTATGACGCTGGCCGCCCGGCTTCCTCTTCCGGCGTGTCCAGGTTCGAGTCGGCCGCCGATGGCCACGCACCTCGAGGTACCCCTTGGCGGATGGGTCTACAGTGGAATCCCTGTCCAAGGAGTTCCCATGACCCTCGCCAAAGCCTACGCCGCCACCTCGGCCAGCGCGCCGCTCACGCCCTACCAGTTCGAGCGCCGGGCTCCGGGCGCACACGATGTCCAAATTGAGATCGCCTACTGCGGCATCTGCCACTCCGACCTCCATCAGGTGCGCAACGAGTGGGGGAACAGCCTCTACCCGATGGTGCCTGGCCACGAGATCGTGGGCAAGGTCACGGCCGTGGGAGCCCATGTGACCAAGTTCAAGGTCGGTGACCTGGCCGGTGTGGGCTGTCTGGTGGATAGCTGCCGCACGTGCCCCAGCTGCCAGCGCCAGCTCGAACAGTTCTGCGAGAAGGGTGCCGCCTTCAGCTACAACAGCACAGAGATGGATCGCACCACCATCACCCAGGGCGGCTACTCATCGAGCATCGTGACAGACGAGGCTTTCGTCCTGAAGATCTCACCGAAGCTGGACCTCGCCGCGGCGGCACCGCTGCTCTGCGCGGGCATCACCACCTACTCGCCCCTGCGCCACTGGAACACGAAGAAGGGCGACAAGGTGGGCGTGGTGGGCCTGGGTGGCCTAGGCCACATGGCCGTGAAGATCGCCGCCGCCATGGGGGCTGAAGTGACCATGCTCAGCACGTCGAAGTCGAAGGAAGCCGATGCCCGCAAGCTGGGCGCCCACCACTTCGGCCTCACCTCGGACCCCGCCACCTTCAAGACATTGGCCGGCCAGTTCGACCTCCTGATTGACACCATTTCCGCGCCGCATGACTACAACCAGTACCTGGGTCTGCTCCGCGTCGAGGGCACCATGGTGCTGCTGGGCGTGCCGCCGGAGCCCACGCCTGTCGCGGCCTTCCCGCTGATCATGGGACGCCGCAGCCTGAGCGGCTCGCTCATCGGTGGCATCGCGGAGACCCAGGAGATGCTCGACTTCTGCGCCGAGCACGGCATCGTCTCCGACATCGAGTTGATTCCCGTGCAGAAGGTGAACGAGGCGTACGAGCGCATGCTGAAGAACGACGTGCGCTACCGCTTCGTGCTGGACATGAAGACGCTCTAAGTGCCTGATCGGTTGGAAGGGGAAGCGGCGGCCCGGTTGCCCCGCTTCCCCTTCACTGTGTCTGGGTCAATCCACGACGACCCGGTTGCGCCCGGCGGCCTTGGCCCGATAGAGGCGCGCGTCGGCGAGGCCCAGGAGCGAGGCCAGGCTCGAATCGGATTCCGCCGTGCTGGCCACGCCGATGCTGGCGGTGACGGGAATGGTCTGACCTTCCCACTGCACCTCCATGGCCTCGATGGCCTGGCGGATGCGTTCGGCGACGGGCTGGGCAAAGGACTGGTGGGTTTCGGGCAGGAGCACCACCAGCTCCTCGCCCCCATAGCGACCGGCGCCATCACGCTCCCGCAGCTGCTGGTGCAGCAGGTCGCCAGGGACTCCAGCACCAGATCACCGCCGCCATGGCCGTGGGTGTCGTTGATTTCCTTGAAGTGGTCCACGTCCAAGAGCAGCAGCGCCGTGAACTGGCCCTGCTGGCGGGCGCGGGCCAGCACCCGATCCGCGTACGCTTCGAACCCGCGGCGGTTCAGCAGGCCCGTGAGCAGGTCGGACTGGGCGAACCGCTGCTGCCGGGCTTCCAGGCGCTGCGCCAGCACCAGGGCCAGGCCGAGGCCCATGAACGCGTACAGGATGAGGGCCGTGACCAGCAGCAGCAGGTTGGCCGGCACCGCTTGCAGGGGCTGCAAGGTTGGGGCCTCCCCTCGGATCAGCCAGGCGCGGCTGAGGGCCGCCAGCCCGAACAGAGCGAAGGCCCCGGCACAGAGCCAGCGGGGCCCTGACCAGACCTCATCCCGTGTGGGACGGCTGAATTCCCGGGCCAGGGCCAGGGAGGTCAGCCCCACCAGGACACTGGTCAGCGTGATGCGTGCCTGGGAGCTGTCCCGCAGGGCGACGACGCCAAGGAAGGCCGTGAAGACCAGCAGACCGATGCCCATGGGATACCAGAAGTTCACCCGGCGGCCATAGAATTCCCGGATGGCCATGAGCAGGTAGCCCGCGCCGCCCAGCACCAGGGCACTGCCCAACCCGATGACGAGCACGGCCGGAAGGCGATCCTGGAGGAGGAGGTTCAGGGCAACCCCCGCGGCCTGTGCGAGGAAGGCGAAGCCGGCATGGCGAATGCCGCGTTCCTGAGGATGGCCGAGGGCCAGGAAGAGCAGCGCCAGGGCCACTTGCAGCATGAGGCCCACCAGCACCACGGCGAGGGTCTGCAGGTGGATGGGCACGGCACCTCCGGGCAACCTCCCTCCTGATCGGCTGCCGAATCACGATGGATGATTTCGCCAGCGGGTGTTCCCCATGCTCGCCTGCCGCATGGAGGAAGCGCTGGCGCGACCCCACCCTCGCGAGCGCATGGAACAACGCCATCGGCCCGGCGTGGGAAACTAAGGCCACGCGCAAACCCGAACGGAAGTCGGCCATTCAGGCTGAGCCTTAGATTCCCTTTGCCGCCATGAACTCACCCTTGCCCACCGTGGCGAGGCACGTGGTGAAACCCGGGTCTGCTTCCACCAGAGCGATGAAGGGAGCCATCTGCTCGGGATGGGAGGTGGCGTTGTCCACCACCAGCAGGCCGCCCGGGCGGAGGGCCCGCCGCAGCTGTGGCCACCAGCCCGGATATTCGGTGCGCTCGGAATCGAGGAACACCAGGTCGTAGGCATCTGCTTCGGAGCGGGCCAGCACCACCCCGGCGTCCTCATGGCGCAGGGATATGACGCCCCCCAGGCCTGAGCGGGAGAATGTCTCGAGGGCCAGCGCCACCTTTGCAGGGGAGCGTTCCACCGTGGTGACGGTGCCGCCAAGGGCTTTCGCGGCTTCCGCCAACCAGAGGGTGGAGTACCCGTTCGACGTGCCGACTTCCAGGATGCGCCTCGCGCGTGCAGCCCGCACCAGCACGGCCAGGAATTCGCCGGTGTCCCGTGTGATGTTGAGCATGCGCTGGGCGCGCTCCGTGTGGGCCTCGTCGTGGGCTTCGCCGAAGTGTTCCAGCTCCGTCTTCAGGGCTTCGAGGGAAGGATCCATGGGGGACTCCGCGAGGATTGGATTCAGGGCTTGGAGGGTGTCGCGGTGCCCGCGAAGAAGGCCTCCAGGGCCTTTGCGTAGCCTTCGGGATCCTCCAGGGGCGCCATGTGGCCGCAGTCTTCCAGGACCACCAGCTGGGCGCCGGGGATGGCGGCCTGGAAGCGGGCGGCGGATTCTGGGCGGGCTTCATCGAAGCGGCCCACGATGAGGAGCACCGGCAAACGCAGGCGGGGCAGGTCCGCGGTCACGTCGAAGTCCCGAAGGGTGCCGGTGGCATGGAACTCCGAAGGGCCCCACATGCGGAGGTAGATCTCCTCGTTGAAAGGAGCTTCGCCGCAGGCGGCGGGGCGTGGGATGTTCCGCTTGTGCGACAGGAAGCGCTGGTAGAAGACGTCACAGGCCTCCTGGTAGGCCTTGGAGGATGTGGTGCCATCACGCTCGTGCTGCCGCAGCGTGGTCTGCACGTCCTCGGGCAGCTGGGCGCGCAGAAGGTCCGCATCCTCGATCCAAGTCTTCGTGCTCAGCAGGGCGCTGGCCAGCACCAGGGACGCCAGGCCCTCGGGCTTGCCCTTCGTGGCATAGGCGGCCACCAGGGCGCCGCCCCAAGAATGGCCCATGAGGTGCACGCGCGTCAGGCCGAGCGCCGCGCGCACCTGGGCCAGCTCCCGGATGAAGCGATCCAGGTTCCAGTGCGCGGGATCCATGGGGCGCCCTGAGCGCCCGGAGCCCAGCTGGTCGTAGACGATGACGGGCCGGTTCCGGCCAATCATCGTGGCGAGGGGCTCATACGAGCAGGAGCTGCCGCCGGGCCCGCCGTGCACGATGAGGAGGGGCGTGCCGCTGCCTGTGCCGAAGATCCGGTACCAGACCGGTCCCCCGTCCACGGTGATGAACCCCTCCCGCGGTGTGAGGGGCGGCGGTGCTGAAGCTGGTCCGCCCAGCAGGAGGGAGGCGGCGAGGCACCCGATCAGCAGCAGCTTCATGAACGTCCTTCCCGGTGCGGCGATGGAACCAGCTTAGCGACAGCTCCGCCTCAGAGTGGACCCTCGGCCAGGGCCGCTTCAATCTCGCGGGCATCGAACATCCGGGCGGCGGAATGCCCCACGCCCGTGACCTCCACCTTGCGCCAGTGGAACGGCCAGTGCTTCTCGACGGCGAGCTGACGGGCCCGCTCGAAGCAGGCGCGACCCCGCGCCAGTCGGCTGGCCCCTTGAGCCATGGCCGATGGCCGGGTGTCGAAGTCCGCATCTGCTTCCGTGTCATCCATGCCCAGGTAGAGGGTCAGAGGCGCGGCAAGGTACACGCGCAGCACGTCATCCCCGCTGAGTTCTGGCGGCAGCTGGCCGAAGCCATACCCGAAGGGCAGGTCCCGGGTTGGGAAGAGCTGCGATCCGGGATTGGCCGCCACGATGCGGCGGGCCTCCCCGGGCAGGAAGGCGGCCAGGCGCGTCAAGAACTGGCCGCCCGCAGAGTGACCGATGAGCAGGTAGGGACGATCGGGTTGGCCCTCCCGCGCGCGCACCTGGGCCACGAGCCGCTGCACGCTGGCGTAGGTCCAGTGCTCGCGGGGCTGCGCCTGGCCCTGGTGGAGCAGGCCGCCCCGCTGGTAGCGCTCGGAGGGAAACCGCGCAGCGTCGAACTCGGGTGCGATCACGAGCGCCCTGAACCGTTCCGCCAGCCCGATGGCCAGGTCCCGGTAGTGCTCCGCGTCCCGGTTCACGCCGTGGAACACCACGAACAGCGGGCCATCGTTGAAGGCGGCAGGCTTGTAGGTGTACACCGTGAGCGGCTCGGCATCGGCAAACGTGAAGCGGCCCGGGCCCACGGGCAATGGCTGGGCCGAAGCGATCACCTGGATCAGCGCGGCCAGGAAGCACAGGACCCAGCGACTCATGGTGCGGCCTCTGCATCCTGGGCGCGATGCTGCAGCGCATGAAGCACACGCATCGCAGCTTGGGCATCCTTGACGGGCACGAAGAGGTGGTCGTGGAAGGCTCCGGCCACCACGTTGCAGCTGAGTCCTGCTTGCGCCAGGGCCGTCGCGATAGCTGCCGTCAGGCCGACGGCCTGGAGGTCGGAATGTACCTGCAGCGTGATCCAGGCGGCGCAGAACAGCACGGGCCAGCCGAGGCGCTGCGCGATGTCGGCGTCCACCACCACGGTCATGCCTTCCGCTTCACGGATGATGGCGATGGGCGAACAACAGCTCAGGTCGGTGCCGTGAGGCAGGGTGGCGTAGACGTAGGTTCCAGGCTGCAGCAGGGGCTCCAGGCTGCACAGCAGCTGCTGCAGGTTGGTGATGGGAAGGGCGTCGGGCACTACAGATCCGCTGCGTCCCGCAGGGCCTTCGTCATCTGGACCAGGTGCAGCGGCTGCATGGCCTTCTCTGGGCGCGGAAAAGGCAGGGTGGCCACGGGAGCGAAACCGAGGTTGGCGTAGAGGGGGAACAGCTCCTTGCGAAGGTTGACCACGGAGATGTCGAGGAAGCGGCAGCCTTCGAGGCGGCAGATGTCCTCGACCACCGTCACCAGGGCTCGCGCCAGGCCCGAGCCCTGGTGGTCGGGATCCACCGAGAGGGTGCCGAGGTATCCGCGGTCTGCTTCGATGGACAGGTAGACGAGGGCCCGGAGTGATCCCACGTGCTGGGGATCGTCCACCACAAAGAAACGGCCGGTACGCATCCGCGCCGCCACATCCTCGGCGTCGGTCCGATCACCCTTCAGGCAGAACTGCTCCACCACGTAGGCCCGGTTGGTGATGCGGACGATCTCGGCGATGTCGGCCGCCACGGCGGCACGGACGACGGGGTTGGATCGGGTCTCGGGGCTCATGCGCCTACCTGGCATCGCGGGTCTGTCATCGGGTGGGAGGTGGATCTTGTCCATGGTGCCTGGTCGAAGTGGGGAGCGAACCTGGGAAGCATGGCTCCTCCAGAAGGGGGTGGGGGTCCCGGTGATTGGATCGAAGATACCCGCAGCCCCGGTGATCTGAACAGTCGGGGTCAGGAACGGGAGGCCGGGCTCAGCAGTGTGCGGATCTGCCGGACATGGATGTCGAGGTGGAGCTCATCCAACCGCAAGGCCTGAGCCAGGGAGATGGGACCAGCCACGGGGTGCCGGAACACGGCCGCCTGTTCACCACCGGGGCTCAGGCTCGCCGTGTAGCCTCGCAGCCACTGGTGGTTCGCCTCCCAGAGGGGCTTCAACGACTCGAGCGAGAGCTGGCCCGTGGGGACCATGCGGCGAGAAGGTACTTTCACACGGATGCGGAACCTCAGCACTGCGACCACCACCCCGTACAGCAGCCGGTTCCGCAGGGTTCGGGGCCGCTCTTCGAGCGCGGTGAGTGGCGGCAGTCCAAGGAGAATGGCCTGCTCCGCGAGGATCATGTGCTCGACGATCTGGAGGACCGACCAGCGATCTCCACCCGGAGATTGCATCAGCTGCGCCTGGTTGCGGGCCACCAGATCCGCGAGCAAGCCATGCCGTACGGCATCGATGCGTTCCAGCCGTCGACGCCAGGGGGCCTGGGGTGGGGTGGGCATGGCGACCTTCCTTGGTGTCTGGGGCGGATCGAGTCGGAATTTCGAGCCAGGAACCTGGGCTGGAACGTGCGGGGGTCGAGGATGTCCTCTGCGGAAAAAAAACAGGATGTGCTCCTTACGCTAGCTGCCTATGGGGACATTGCCTACCGCATCGAATGCAGCCCGATCAGGTTGCCTTCGGTGTCATACGCCAAGGTGACGAAGCCGAACTCACCGATGGCCATCTTGCTGCGCTGCAGGCGTCCGCCGGACCTGACGATGCGTGATTCCTCCACGGCGCAGTCCTCGCAGTGGAAATACACCAGGGTGGAGTTGCCACCGGAGGGGAAGCCCTGCATCTTCACCAGGGCGCCCGAGGCGCCATAGGTCTCCATGTTGGAGGGGAAAGACCACATCTCGAGCTCGGACACGGGCGGCGCCAGGGAGCGCAAAGTGACCTGGAAGACGGCCTCGTAGAAGCGCCTGGCGCGGCTCATGTCCTGTACGTAGATCTCAAACCAGGCTGCGGGGTTCCGGCTCATCTGGGGCCTCCATGTCATGTCCGATGTGACTCAGGCATCTTGACCCATGGCGTGAGGAAGGCAAGGCCCTGGCGAGCCTGCCCTGCCCCCGCGAGATGATCCAACCTCACGGTCGAGGCAGCCCCAGTCGGAAACCGAACACGGGCAGATCCTGTTGAAGGAAGTCCAGGTCCTCGGACCGGGAGAACCCCAGCCGCTCGCAGAGCCGCCAGGCGATCTGCATGGCCTGGGTGGTGTGCAGGATGACGCAGCCATGGCCCTGTTCCTGGGCGAGGTCGATGCACGCCTGCGTCAGCGCTTTTCCAGCGCCCTGTCCGAGGTAACGGAAAACGATGCCCGGAAGGAGGATCCCCGAGGCGTTCTGCACAGTGGTGGCGGTTCCTCCAGAGCCGTACTCCGCCATGTCGCTGAAGTACACGATTCCGCCGACGAGTTCCCCTGCCTCTATAACTGCGACGAGCACCCGGGTGCCCTTCCTCGTCGTGAAGGTACCGGTGTTCGCCAACAGCCCTTAGTCGCTGCGCTGCTCCCGCGGCGTGGGGAACCCCTCCAGGTGGGATTACACATCGACAATGAGGTGACCCAGAGCTTGGAATTCAGAGGGATGCAGGTCACGCATGGTGAGGGCCACGGTCAATGGGGGCTCCAGAGTGAGGGCGGCCTGGCAGGCGTGTTGGACGTGGGCAGTGGGTCATTTCCATGTTGTGGTTGGCTGGGTCGGGGCATAGATGAGGCGGCAGGTGGCATCCTGGTAGAGTGTGCCGAAGCTGCCGTTGGGGATGATGAAGTCCTTGGTGAGCCCATTCCACAACGAGAGTCTGGCCACCACTACATGCCCGAAGGCGAGGGTGGGCTGTGGGGAGTAGGCGAAGGCGATGGTGCCCGTGGTGGGATCGCTGACGCTTCCCCCGTAACTGCGTTGGACTTGCGGTTCGGTGCCCGGGGCGGAGCCGCTAAGCCTGATGCGGACGGCGGAGTACCCCTGGCGATGTGATTCCAAGCTGAGTACGCCCAGGGGCGGATTGCCCGAAATCATGTCTGATTCGATCTTCTGGGCTCGTTGGTGCATCACGGTGGTCACGCCAGCCCCCATCAGGGCTCCCAGACCGAGGAGCAGCCAGGAACGCGGTTGGAGCGGGATCATTGGGGCCTCCTGGATCCGCCTGGGCTGTCAGACGGGGTGCGAGGCCCAGTCTAGACGGAAGTGGAAGCTGACCTTTGTGGCATCTGAGGTCACCTGGGGCGGCGCAGGCGGGATCCGATGGCACGGATCAGCATCGGCACCAGGAGCATGGCACCCAGCACCATCCAGATGGTCAGGCTGGGGTGCTTCACGACCGCATTCAGGCGCAGGGTCGTGACGGCGATGACGGCGTAGTAGAGCATGTCGCCCGTGATGGCGAAGGCCCACCCGGCGAGGGGCCCATGCCCCGCAGCCAACGCCGTGGCGCGGCCGGTGATGGGATCCAGGCCGAAGGCGATGAGGACGAGCGCGACCGGACCCACCGTGGTGCCTCCGAACTGCGCGACGCTCTGGGCCATGGCCAGCTTCATGGCCTCGCCCAGGCGGGCCAACACGGGAACCCGCCTCCCCCAGGCCACCAGCAACCGGATCACCGGCTCCAGCACCAGGGCCAGGATCACATCCGAGACGAAGTACAACCCCGCCGTGAGGGGCCACGGCAACCCCCGACTCTGGGCCAGCAGCACCCCGGCGGGAATGCCGGCGCCGAAGGGCGAGAGGAAAATCAGCAACACCGTCAACATGGCGCAGCTACTCCAGGCCAAAGCACACGGGGACTGGAGGGCGGTGGGACAGCCCTAGCCCCACACCTTCTTGCCTGCGACCCAGGTGCCGAGGACCTGGCCCGGCAGGCTCCAGCCCTTGAAGGGCGTGTTGTAGGACTTGGACTGGATGAAGGCGCGGTCCACCTGGACCTTCGCGTTGGGATCGAAGAGCACGAAGTCGGCGGGGGCACCGGGCTTCAGGCTGCCCAGGCCCTGGCGGTCCAGGTGGAAGACCTTCGCCGGCTCCCAGGCCAGCAGGCTGATGGCTTTCGAGAGGCTGATCACGCCCCGGTTCACCAGCAGCTCCAGCGTGAGGGGCAGGGCGGTCTCCAGGCCGATGACGCCGAAGGCGGCAATGGGGAGTTCCACTTCCTTGTCGTCCCAGCCATGGGGCGCGTGGTCGGTGGCGATGGCATCCACGGTGCCATCGGCGATGGCTTCCAGCACCGCCTGGATGTCGGCGTCGGTGCGCAGGGGCGGGTTCATTTTGTAGTCACTGTCGAACTTCATGAGCTCCTTGTCCGACAGGGCGAAGTGGTGGGGCGTCACTTCACAGGTGACGTTCAGACCGCGGGCCTTCGCCTCGCGCACCATGCGCATGGAGCCCTTGGTGCTGAGGTGGGCCAGGTGCAGGTGGCCACCGGTGTGCTCCGCCAGGATGATGTCGCGGGCCACCATGGCCTCTTCCGCGGCGGCGGGGATGCCCAGGCAGCCCAGGGAGGCACTGACGGCGCCCTCGTGCATGTAGCCCTTGCCGGCGAGGTCCTTGTCCTCCTCGTGGGCCACCACAGGCACATCCAGCCAGCGGGTGTATTCCAGGGCCCGGCGCATGAGCGATGCGTTGGAGATGGGCAGGCCGTCGTCGGAGAAGGCCACGCAGCCCGCAGCTTTGAGCATGCCCATGTCGGCCAGCTCTTCGCCCTTCATTTCACGGCTCACGGTGCCAATGGGGAAGTAGCGGCAGAGGTCCGCCTTGGCGGCGCGGGTGAGCATCATCTCGGTGATGGCCACCGAGTCGTTCACGGGCTTGGTGTTGGCCATGGCGCAGACGGCGGTGAAGCCCCCGGCGATCGCAGCGCGGCTGCCGGTCTCGATGCTCTCCTTGCGCGTCTGGCCCGGCTCGCGGAAGTGCACATGCAGGTCGACGAAACCCGGGGCCAGCACGGCGCCGCCGCCGTCGAGCACCTCGGCTCCCGCGGCCTGAGGATGGGCGGCGACCCCGGCTCCGAGGGCCACCACCTGACCGTCAGCGATCAACAGATCGCCGGGCCCATCCAGGCTCTGCGCAGGATCGACCAGACGGACATGCTTCACGAGGAGGGACATGGGGACTCCGGGGATGAGAACAGTTTAGCGGGAACAGGCCGAAGGCCGGCATGCCCCTCAGGCTTCCGCCGGGGCTACTCCATCCGGTAGTTTGGGGCTTCCTTGGTGATCATCACGTCGTGGGCGTGGCTTTCGCGCAGGCCCGAGCCGCTGATCTCCACGAAGGTGGCCTTCTGCTGGAAGTCGGCGATGCTCTTGCCGCCGCTGAGGCCCATGCCAGCGCGCAGGCCGCCCATGAGTTGGGTGACGAGGTCGCCCATCTTGCCCTTGTAGGGCACCTGGCCCTCGATGCCTTCGGGCACGAGCTTGGTGTCGTCCTTGCCTTCCTGGAAGTAGCGGTCCTTGCTGCCCTGCTTCATGGCGCCGAGGCTGCCCATGCCGCGGTAGGCCTTGAAGGTGCGGCCGCCGAAGAAGATGGTCTCGCCCGGGGCCTCGTCGGTGCCGGCAAAGAGGCTGCCGATCATGACGCAGTCGGCGCCAGCCGCCACGGCCTTGGCCACATCGCCGCTGAACTTGATGCCGCCATCGGCGATGCAGGGGATGCCCGCCTCGCGGCAGGCGCGGCTGGCCTCGGCCACGGCGGTGATCTGGGGCATGCCCGCGCCGGTGACGATGCGGGTGGTGCAGATGGAGCCGGGTCCAATGCCCACCTTCACGGCATCGGCGCCGGCGGTACAGAGGTCCTTGGCGCCCTGGTAGGTGGCCACATTGCCCGCGATGACGGGCACCCCGGGGTGGGCCTGCTTGAGGGCCTTCACTGCGTCCAGCACGCCCTGGCTGTGGCCATGCGAGCTGTCCAGGCAGAGCACATCGACCTGGGCCTCCACCAGCGCGGCGGCCCGGGCGAGCAGGTCCTTGCCCACGCCCACGGCGGCGCCCACGCGCAGGCGGCCGAAACTGTCCTTGCAGGCGTTGGGGTATTCGATGGACTTCTCGATGTCCTTGACGGTGATGAGGCCCTTCAGCTGGCCCTGGCCATCCACCACCAGGAGCTTCTCGATGCGGTGCTTCTGCAGGATGGCGCGGGCCTCCTGCAGGGTGGTGCCCACGGGCACGGTCACCAGGTTGTCCTTGGTCATGGCCTCGCGCACGGGGATGTCCCAGCGGGTCTCGAAGCGCAGGTCGCGGTTGGTGAGGATACCCACGAGTTTGTGGCCCTCCACCACGGGCACGCCGCTGATGCGGAACTTGGCCATGAGGGCCTCCGCCTCGCGGATGGGGGCATCGGGCTCGATGGTGATGGGGTCGGTGATCATGCCCGACTCACTGCGCTTGACCTTGTCCACTTCCTCGGCCTGGCGCTCAAAGCTGAGATTCTTGTGGATGATGCCGATGCCGCCCAACTGGGCCAGGGCAATGGCCATGCGGCTCTCGGTGACAGTGTCCATGGCGGCCGAGATCAGCGGAATGTGAAGGGCGATGTCCTTGGTGATCCGGGTGCCTAGGTCCACCTGGTTGGGGTGGACCTCCGAGAAGCCGGGAACGAGCAGGACGTCGTCGAAGGTCAGGGCGCGCATCAGGGGCAAGGTCAGCATGGGGAGCTTTCATTCGCGGCCCGCAGCCTGCGGGACCTTGCATGTAATGATCTCACGGACCAGGGAAACCTGCCACACGGCGGTTTCTGGGGGCCTGAGTGATGATCCGTGGAGTTGTGGCCCTGGTGTGAAAATGCCTTGTCATGTTGAAACGGGGCCTCTGCGTGACCTAGGGTGGTCAGATACACCCACGAGGCGGAGGCAAGATGTTCGCAATGACACTGGTCTTTTTTGTCGCCATGCAGGCTCCCGTTCCTGACGCGATGCCTGCCTCTCCGGCGGTGAAGGAGAAACGGGTCCCAGTCGAGGGAAGCTTCCTCCTTGTCCCCAGGCTACCGACCGGAATTCCCGATGCCCGGAAGGGGCATGCCCCTGTCGAGGAGCAAGCCAAGGTCGCCCTGGATTACCTGGATCATGTGCTGGCAGACCTCTATCGACTCCAACCTTCAGGCAGCGAGGTCAGGGCTGGGTCCCTGCGCGTCCCCAAGGAAGACTCGGAGCGCATCAAGTCGATCCTCCTGGTCATGCAGGATCCGACGTTCAAGAAGCTGGAAGAGGAGGTCATGGCCCGTCGGGAAGCCTGGGCCAAGGATATGCAAACGGGGCGCCCCATTGCATCAA
>Ga0265327_10004065_pt1 | contig 13254 bp, 12 predicted proteins | sample 41621metaG_FD_202089 | JGI IMG/M metagenome (GOLD analysis project Ga0265327, IMG submission 202089) | Rhizosphere microbial communities from Carex aquatilis grown in University of Washington, Seatle, WA, United States - 4-16-21 metaG | ecosystem: Host-associated > Plants > Roots > Rhizosphere... | reverse complement strand
TGGCCATGGGCGTGGTGATCCAGCGCATGGTGGACGCCCGCTGCGCCGGGGTCATGTTCACCCGCTCGCCGACCACCGGCGACCGTTCGGTGATCGCCATCGAGGGGGCCTGGGGCCTGGGCTCGGCGGTGGTTTCGGGCGAGGTCACTCCCGACCGCTGGGTGGTGGCCAAGCTCACCGGGGAAATCCCGGTCCGCGACATCTCCGACAAGCACATCCGCCAGGTCCCCACGACCGGCGGCGGCATCCACGACGAGGAGACGCCGGAAGACCTGCGCCACGCGCCCTGCCTCAGCGATGCGGAGCTGCAGGAGCTGCGCGAGATCGGGCGCAAGGCCGAGCGTCACTACGGACGCCCGCAGGACATCGAATGGGCGGTGGAGAACGGCACAGGCGCGATCCTGCTGCTGCAGAGCCGGCCCGAGACTGTCTGGTCGACCAAGGAGACGGCGCCCGCCGCGACACCCCACGCCAACCCCCTGAACCACCTCATGACCGTATTCGGAGGGCGTCGGTGAGCCTTTCCCGCGAGGACCTCGAACAGGTCATGAAGCTGTTCGAGCAGTCCAGCTTCAGCGAACTCAAACTCGAGACCGGCGACCTCAAGCTGCATCTGCGCAAGGCCGGGGCGTCGTCCGCTGCTGTCGCCGCGCCGGTGGCTCATGAACCTGTTGTACTGGCCCCGCCGGTTCCCGCCGCCAGCGCCCTGCCGCCGCTCGACGCGGGCGAGACCGACGTCCTCTCACCCCTGCTCGGCGTCTTCTACCGCGCGCCCAAGCCCGGCGAGCCGCCCTTCGTTGAGGTGGGCCAGGCAGTCGAGGAGACCACCATCATCGGCATCGTAGAGGTGATGAAGCTGATGAACTCGGCGCGCGCCGGGGTGAAGGGCACCGTTGTCGCCATCCACGTCCCCAACGGCGAGATGGTCGAATATGAGCAGCCGCTGATCCGCGTCCGGGCGGCGGGCTGATGGCCATCGGCCGTATCCTCGTCGCCAACCGGGGCGAGATCGCGCTGCGCGTGATCCGCACCTGCGAGCGGCTGGGGATCGAGACGGTGCTCGCCGCCTCCAAGGCCGACCTCGGCTCCCTGCCGGCCCGGCGCGCCACCCGCACCCTGTGCATCGGGCCGGCCCAGGCGGCCCAGAGCTATCTGTCGGCCCCGACCATCGTCCAGGCGGCCCTTGGGTCAGGCTGCGACGCCATCCATCCCGGCTACGGCTTCCTCTCCGAACGCGCCGAACTCGCGCGCCTGTGCGAGACCGAAGGCGTGATCTTCATCGGCCCGACCTCCGGCCAGATCGAGGCTGTAGGCGACAAGCTCCGTGCACGGACGGAAGCCCTGGCGGCGGGCGTGCCGGTGGTCCCGGGCGGGCCGGCGGCGACGCGGGCCGAGGCGGTCCAGCTCGGCCGCGAGATGGGCGCGCCCCTGCTGGTCAAGGCCGTTGGCGGCGGCGGCGGCCGCGGCATGAAGCGCGTGGATGACCTTGCCCATCTGGAAGAGGTGCTGGAACTCGCCTCGGCCGAGGCCGCGGCGGCGTTCGGCGACGACCGCGTCTATCTGGAGCGCTTCGTCGGCCGGGGCCGGCATGTGGAGCTGCAGGTGCTGGGCGACGGCGCGGGCCGGGTGATCCACCTCGGCGAACGCGACTGCTCGGTGCAGCGCCGCTACCAGAAACTGATCGAGGAAACACCGGCGCCGGAGCTGCCGGAATCGCTGCGAGACGAATTGCGCGAGGCCGGCGCGCGCTTCGCCGAACACCTCGCCTACCGCGGCGCCGGGACGGTGGAGTTCCTGGTCGATGTCGACCGGAACAAGTTCTATTTTCTCGAGATGAACGCCCGCATTCAGGTCGAACATCCGGTGACGGAAGAGGTCTGCGGCATCGACCTCGTCGAGCAGCAGATCGCGATCGCTTCCGGCCAGGGACTGACGCTCAGCCAGGCCGACGTCCGCCTGAACGGCGCGGCCATCGAATGCCGCATCAATGCGGAGGACCCCTCCCGCGACTTCGCCCCGTCGCCGGGCGTGGTGCGCCAGGCCGTCTGGCCGGGCGGCGAGGGTATCCGCGTCGACACCCACATTGGCTCGGGATCGATGGTGCCGCCGTTCTACGATTCCCTGATGGCCAAGATCATCGCCCACGGCTCGACCCGCGCCGAGGCCCTCGCCCGCCTGCGCCAGGCGCTGGACGACACCAGGATCGTCGGCGTCGCCACCAACCTGGCCTTCCACCGCCGCGTCCTGGCCGACCCCGAGTTCGCCGCCGGCGGCGTCGACACCGCCTACCTCGCCCGGCTCGCCGCGCGCGACCCGGCCCTGCTGGAGGCCTGAGCATGGCCACCCTCCGCCTCGTCGAGACCTCGCTCAGAGACGGCAATCAGAGTCTCTGGGCTGCATTGGGGGTCGACACCGCCCGCACCCTGGCCATCGCCCCGGTGCTCGACCGCGCCGGCTACAAGGCCATCGACTTCACCACCTCCACCCACATGGGCGTGGCCGTACGCTACAAGCAGGAAGACCCCTGGGAGCGCATCCGCCTGACCGCGGCGGCCATGCCCAACACGCCGCTGCAGTTCCTCTCCACTGGCTTCCGCTTCATCGCCTGGGAGACCGCCAGCCCCGACTTCATGGCCCTGGCCTTCAAGACCCTGGTCAAGAACGGCATGCGCCGCTTCGCCCTGGCCGATCCGATGAACGACACCGAGGGCAACCTGGCCGGCGCGCGCATGGCCAAGGCCGGCGGGGCCGACTACGTGGTCGGCGCCCTGGTCTACACTCTGAGCCCGATCCACGACGACGCCCACTACGCCGAGCGGGCGCGAGCCCTGGCCGCCAGCCCCGACGTCGACGCCCTCTACATCAAGGACCCCGGCGGCCTGCTCACCCCGACCCGCGCCCGCACCCTGATCCCGGCGGTGATGGCGGTGATCGGCGGCAAGCCGCTGGAGCTGCACGCCCACTGCACCATCGGCCTGGCCGACCTCGCCTATCTCGAAGGCGCCGAACTCGGGGTCGAGACCCTGCAGTGCGCCTCGGGCGCGGCGGGGGACGGCACCTCCAATCCGCCCGTGGAGCGGGTCATCGCCAACCTCAAGGCCCTCGGCCACAGCGTCGACATTAACGAGGAGGCTGCGCTGGAAGCCGGCCGCTACTTCACCGCCCTGGCCGAGGCGGAGGGCCTGCCCATGGGCAAACCCCAGGCCTTCGACGGCGCCTATCTTCGCCATCAACTGCCGGGCGGCATGGTCGGCACCATGCGCCGCCACCTCGGCGAGCAGCGCCTGACGCATCTGGAGGGCCAGGTGATCGAGGAGATCGGCCGGGTGCGCGAGGAGTTGGGCTGGCCGATCGTGATGACGCCCTTCGCCCAGATGGTAATGACCCAGGCGGTGATGAACGTGACCTCCAAGGAACGCTACGCGGTGATCCCGGACGAGGTGGTGCGCTACGCCCTAGGCCGCTTCGGCCGGCCCAATGTGCCGATCGCCGGCCACGTCATGGACCGCATCATGGCCGACCCGCGCGCCAGAGAACTGGCCGCCGAGTCCGGCCTGCCCGAGCTCGCCGACCTACGCCGGCGAGTTGGCGCCCACCTATCCGACGAGGAGTTCCTGCTGCGCGCCACCATGCCCTCTGGCCAGGTCGACGCCATGCAGGCGGCCGGCCCCGCCCGCCGCGACTACGACCCCGAGGCCGCCCGCGCGCTCAACGTCCTGCGCGACCTGCTGTCCCGCCCGCATTCCGGTCCCGTCAGCGTGGACCGTCCCGGCCTGAAGTTGGAGCTTGCATGACGGCGCCGTACCGCCCTGCCGAAGGGGTGATGTTCGACCTCGACGGCACCCTGATCCTTTCGAACCGCGAGCTCGGCCAGTACCGCGTGCTGCCGGGCGCCGTGGAGCTGCTGGAGGAACTCGACCGCCGCGGCCTGCCCTTCGTCGCCCTGACCAACGGCAGCGCCTATCCCGCCGCCCAGCAGGCGCCGCGCCTGGCCGCCCTCGGCCTGCCCATCGGCGCGGACCGGCTGTTCACCCCCAACAGCGTCGCGATCGGCCTGTTCAAGGCGCGCGGCGTCGAGCGGGTGCTGGTGCTGGGGACCGAAGGCGTGAGCGCGGCGCTGGAGCAGGAAGGGATCGCCACCTGCGTGCCGGGGAACGTCGACGCGGAGAAGGCCGACGCGGTCTATGTCGCCTGGCATCCCGACTGCACCATGAGCGACATCCACGCCGCCTGCACCGCGGTGCTGAACGGCGCGGCCTTCTACTGCGCTTCCGACGTGCCGTTCTTCGCCACCCAGTCCGGCCCTGCCTTCGGCTACAGCTGCGCCATCGCCGGCGCCATCGTGCGGGTGACCGGCGTCGAGCCCGAGCTCACCGGCAAGCCCTCGCAGCACGCCCTGCGCTTCGTCGCCTCGCAGCTTGGGGTCGTTCAGGAGCGGGTGGCGGTGATCGGCGACGATCCGAGGGTCGAGATCGAGATGGCCCAAGTCGGCGGCGCCATCGGCGTCGGCGTCACCACCGGCACCACCTCTCGCGAGCAGTGGGCCGCCCAGGACGCGATCCGCCGCCCGCATCACGTGATCGATTCCCTGGCCGAGTTCCTGCCGCTGGGGCTCGTCTGATGCGCAACATCGACTACTTCGACAAGTCGGCGTCGCTCTACCCGGACCGCACCGTTCTCCTCACAGACCAGGGCAGCCTCACCTACCGCCAGATGCAGGCCGTGACCCATCGCGTGGCGGGCGCCATGCTGCGGGACGGACTGGCGCATCAGGAAGCCGTCGCGATCATGTCGCCCAACCACCCCTCGGTGGTGATGGCCATGCTGTCGCTATGGCGCGCGGGCGCCGCCTGGATTCCGGTCAACCAGCGCAACGCCTTGGCCGACAACATCGCCTACCTCAACTACGTCCGCGCCGGCTGGCTGTACTATCATTCCAGCTACAGCGCCGACGCCCACGAGGTGCAGCGCCAGGTTCCGACCATCCGCCACATGATCTGCCTGGACCGGCCGGACGCCGGCCATCCCTCGCTGGACGACTTCATGCTGCCGGAGGGTTCCGAGCCGCTGGCGGACTGGGGCGAGCCCAACGGCGACGGCGACGAACTCACCGCCATCATCGCCACCGGCGGCACCACGGGGCCGGCCAAGGGCGTGCGGGTGCTGAACCGCAGCTGGGGGATCATGCTGGAGACCATCGGCAATATCATGCCGGTGGAGGCGCCGCCGGTGTTCCTGGCCACCGCGCCCCTGACCCATGCCGCCGGTCCCTTCACCATGGCCGGGATCGCCATGGGCGCCACGGTGGTGGTGCTGCCGACGTTCGACGCCGAGGCGGTGATGGACGCCTTCCAGCGCCACCGCGTGACCCACATCTTCCTGCCGCCGACGGCCCTCTACACCCTGCTGGCCCACCCCCGCGTTCGCGAGTTCGACTATTCCAGCCTGCGCTACTTCCTGCTGGCCGGCTCGGCGGTGTCGCCCGAGAAGCTGCGCCAGGCGGTGGGGGTGTTCGGCCCGTGCCTGTGTCAGAGCTACGGCCAGACCGAGTTCCACCTCGTGGCCACCTGGCTGGCGCCCGAGATCGTGGCGGCGGCCGCGGCGGGCGCTCACCCCGAGCGCCTGGCCAGCTGCGGGCGGCAGACCTATTCGGTGCGGGTCGAGCTGATGGACGACGACGGCGCCATCCTGCCCACCGGCGAGGTCGGCGAGATCGTCGGCCGGGGCGGACTGGTCGGCGGCGGCTATTTCGAACTGCCGGAGGCGACCGCAGAGGCACGGGCACACGGCTGGCACCACACCGGCGACGTCGGCCGCCGCGACGAGCACGGCTTCTACTACATCGTCGACCGCAAGAAGGACATGATCGTCACCGGCGGCTTCAACGTGTTCTGCTCCGAGGTCGAGGCGGCGGTGACCGAGCTTCCAGGCGTGCTTGAGTGCGCCGCGATCGGCATCCCCGACGACAAATGGGGCGAGGCGGTGACGGCCCTGGTCGTGCGCGCGCCGTCCGGCGGGCCGAGCGAGGACGAGGTCATCGCCCACTGCAAGGACCGGCTCGGCAGCGTCAAGGCGCCCAAGCGCGTGGTGTTCAAGGACGCCCTGCCCCGCACCCCGGTCGGCAAGTTCGACAAGAAGGCGATGCGTGCGGAGTTCTGGGCCGGCAGGGACCGCGCGGTCAACTAAAGCGGACGGTCGTCGTCGTTCAACAGGATGCGTTCGGCGTCTCCGGCGGGGTCTTCGTACTGCCCGTGCTTCAGCGTCCACCAGAACGCCGCAAGGCCGATCAGACCCATGACGATGGTGATCGGGACCAGCATCAGAACGATGGTCATGACGCCCTCCTCATGTCCGCGTTCTTTGGGGCCACGCCAGCCTCAGGGCGTTGAGCATCACCACCAGAGACGAGCCCGACATGGCGATGGCGGCCACGAACGGATTGACCAGGCCCAGCATGGCGGCGGGCGCGGCGATCAGGTTGTAGGCGGCCGACAGGGCGAAGTTCTCCATCGCCCGCGACCGGGCCCTGCGCGCCAGATCGTACGCAGCCGGAGCCGCCTTCAGGTCGCCTGAGCAGAACACCAGGTCGGCGGCGTTCTGGCTGGCCTCGACCGCAGTTCCAGGGGCCATCGAGCAGTGGGCCTTGGCCAGGGCGGCGGCGTCGTTGAGCCCATCGCCGATCATCAGCACCTTGCGGCCGGCCGCCTTCAGGGCGTCCACGGCCGCCGCCTTGTCCTGCGGCGTCAGGCCTGAGCGCCAGGCGTCGACGCCCACGGCGCGGGCAGTGCGCGCGGTCTCGGTCTCGACGTCGCCCGACAGGAGCTCGACCTGCAGCCCCCGCGCTCTCAGCGCCAGGATGACCGAAGTGGCCTCCGGCCTGATGGTGTCGGCGAAGCCGAAACGGACGGCCGCTTCGCCATCGCGCACGAACCACAGCTCAGCGCCGTCTCCCGCGGTCGCGCCGTGACCGACGAACGCCGCGCGGCCGATGCGGGCGGGCAGACCGCCGACGGTGCCTTCCACGCCCATGCCCGGCGTCTCGACGGCGTCGGCCGCCGCCGGTCCGGCGCCGGCCGCCTCGGCCAGGGCCATAGCCAGGGGATGGCGCGAGGCGCGGGCCAGGGCGGCGGCCAGAGGCAGCAGGTCGTCGCGTCCCTCCACCAGCCGCGGGCGGCCCTCGGTGACGACGCCGGTCTTGTCCAGCACCACATGGTCGACCTCGGCCAGGCGCTCTAGGGCCGCGCCGGATTTCACCAGCACGCCCCTGCGGAACAGCAGGCCCGAGGCGGTGATCTGCACAGCCGGCACGGCCAAGCCAAGAGCGCAGGGGCAGGTCACGATCAGCACCGCCGCGGCGCGCAGGATCGCCTCGCGCGGGCTGAGGCCCAACATCCAGCCGCCGAGAAACGTGCCGAGCGCAAGTGTATGGACCAGGGGCACATAGACCGCCGCCGCCTTGTCGGCGAGGCGCACATAGGCCGAGCGGGACTGGGCGCCGAGCTCCATCAGCCGGGCGATGGCGGCGACGGTGGAGTCCTCCGAACGGGCGGTGGCGCGCAGCACCAGCCGGCCGTTGAGATTGAGGGCGCCGGCGCAGACCCGGTCGCCCGGTCGCACAGCCACCGGCGCGCTCTCGCCGGAGATCAGGGCGTTGTCGAGGTCGCAGCGGCCTTCCAGCACCTCGGCGTCGACCGGAATGCGGTCGCCGGCGCGGACGGCCAGCCGATCGCCCGGCATGATCTGGGCGGCGGGCGTGATGTGCTCGCGGTCCTGCTCGTCCAGCCGCGCGGCGGTCGGGGCTTGGATCATCAGCAAGTCACGGGCCGCGCCCTGGGCCTTCAGCCTTAGCTGGTGGTCGAGCCAGCGGCCGATCAGCAGCAAGAACAGCAGGGTCACCGCCGCATCGAAATAGGCGTGCCGGCCATGCTGCAGGGTCTCGGAGAAGCTGACCGCCAGGGTCAGGAGCACGCCGATCGAGATCGGCACGTCCATATTGGCCCGGCGACGGCGCAGCGACGCCCAGGCCGAGCGGAAGAACGGCCGGCCGGCGTAGAGGGCGCAGGGCGTCGCCACCAGGGCGCTCAGCCAGTACATCAGGATGCGGGCGCCCGGACCCAGCTCCTGGCCGAACAGTCCCGCCCAGACCGGCACCGTGAACATCATGGCGTTCGCCGCGCCGAAGCCTGCCACCGCCAGGCACAGAATCAGCTCGCGCCCCTCGCGGTCGCTCTGGTCCAGCGCCGCCTTGGGGTCGAATAGGGTGGAGGCGTAGCCCAGGCCGTCCAGTGTGCGGATCACCGCGGCCGGGTCGGCGCGGCGGCGATCGTCATAGCGCACGGCGAGCTTGCCGGTGGTCAGGTTCAGGCGCGCGTCGCCGACGCCCGGCATCGCCTTGACCCCGCGCTCGATCTTGCCGAGGCACCCGGCGCAGCGCGCGCCCTTGACCAGCAGCTCCACGCGCCCGCCGCCCGCCTCCTCGTCGCCGACGAAGGCGGACATGTCCTGGGCTGGCTGGGCGCTCACGGCCAAACGAACCGCTCCTCGACCTCGAACGGCCGGCCCCGGGCGTCGACCGCCCGCACCCGCACGTCCCAGGCGCCGGACAGGCGGCCGGCGCGGGCGTCGTAGGCGCCGGGGCCCGACGGGGCGAAGGCCAGGGTTTCACGGCCGGATTCGGTAGCCGGGCGCTCCAGCAGGGCCGAGACCTTGAGCCCATCGACAGGCGCCTGAGCCTTGTCCTTCACGATCACCCGCAGGTCGCCGCCCTTGAGCATGACGATGTCGGCGCTCCAGCCGAGGGCGACCTGAGCCCGGCGCTCGGCCAGGGTGCGGTTGTAGAGCAGGCCCGCCTCGTAAGGGTCGGCGGCGACCTCGCCCGAGAAAGTGCGGTAGGCCATGGTCGCCATGCCGATGTCGACCGCCAGGACCAGGGCGAAGAAGGTGCAGACCGCCGCCAGCACGTGCCAGCCGGTGAGGCGGAAGCCCTTGGGCGCGCTCAGATCAGCCTGGGACATGGCCGTCTCCCTGAAGGAACACGGTGGGGGTCCTCACGGCGGGACCGTCGCCCGTCGCGACAAAGGCGATCGGGCGGGAGTCGCTGGCGCCGGGCGCGGCGCTCAACAGCACCCGCACGGCGCGGACGTCGTTGGCGTCGACTTCGACGGCGATGGCCTCGTGGGTGGCGTCTTCGCCGGGGGTCTTGAGCATGGCGCCGGGCAGGCCCTCGACGCCGACCTGCAGCAAGCGCTTCTGAAAGCCGCGGTTGGCGATCTTCAGGGTGTAACTGTTGCGGATCGAGCCGTCGTGCAGGCGCACGAAAGTGGGGTTGCGGTCGCGGATGGCGTACACCACCAGCGCCGGCCGGTTCATCAGGCCCCACAGCATCAGGCCCGACACCGCGGCGAGCACCACGCCGTAGAAGATGGTGCGCGGCCGGACCAACGGATAGACCGGCTTCTGGCCACAGGTGCGCGCCGCCACGGCGGCGTCGGTGTCGTAGCCGATCAGGGCCACCGGCCGCTCGACCTTGAGCATGATCTCGTCGCAGGCGTCGATGCACAGGCCGCAGTTGATGCACTCGATCTGCGCGCCGTTGCGTATGTCGATACCCATCGGGCAGGCCACGACGCAGGCGTTGCAATCGATGCAGTCGCCGCGGCCTAGCCAGGTTTCGCCCTTCTTGTGCGGCCCTCTCGGCTCGCCCCGGTCCTTGCGATAGGTGACCTGCAGCGAGTGCTGGTCGATCATGGCTCCCTGGATGCGCGGCCAGGGGCACATGTAGGTGCAGACCTGCTCGCGCATGGTCCCTGCCAGGGCGTAGGTGGTGAAGGTCAGGGCGGCGCAGGACAGGTAGGACGCCATCGGCGCCTGGCCCACCCAGAACTTGGCCAGAAGGTCCGGCGCGTCGTGGAAGTAGAAGATCCAGGCCCCGCCGGTGCCGAAGCCGACCCCAAGCCACACGGCGTGCTTGAGACCCTTGCGCCAGGCCTTGTTCAATGACCACGGTTCGGCGTCCAGCCGCATGCGGGCGTTGCGATCACCCTCGATCCAACGCTCGACCGCCATGAACAAATCGGTCCACACCGTCTGCGGGCAAGCGTAGCCGCACCACAGCCGACCGAACAGAGCCGTGACCAGGAACAGGGCCAGGGCCGCGATCACCAGCAGGCCGGTGATGAAATAGACCTCCTCCGGCCAAAGCTGGATGCCGAAGAAATAGAAGCGGGCGTGGTCGAAATCGACCAGCACCGCCTGTTGCGGCAGCGCGCCGGGCCGGCGCCAGCGGATCCATGGCGTGACGTAGTAGATCCCCAGGGTGAGGATGAGCAGGGCCCACTTCACCTTGCGCCAGAAGCCCGACACGGCCTTGGGATAGATCGGTGTGCGCGGCTTGTAGAGACCGCCGCCCGATCCGCCCTTGGCGCGCGCCTTGGCCGCGGCCGATACCGGGCCGGCCGTCACGCGCTCGCCGTTCTCGATGACCGTGGTCATTTCATACGCCTTACTTATTATTGTCCGCCGGCATTGACGTGGACGTAGACGGCCAGGGCCTTGATGGTCTCGGGCGACAGCCGTCCGCCCCACGCCGGCATGACGCCGCCGCGGCCGTGGACGATCTGGTCGCGGATCGAGGCGCGGTCGCCGCCGTAGAGCCAGTCGGCGTCGGTCAGATTGGGGGCGCCGGTCTGTGCCTGGCCTTGGCCTTGCGATCCATGACAGGCGGCGCAGTTCTCGACGAACAGCTTGCCGGCCCGGCGCACGGCCGCGATGTCGGCCCGGCGATGCGACAAGGCCACCACGAACTCGGTCAGGTCGTCGATCTGCTGGGGCTGCAGGGCGTCGCCGAACGCGGGCATCTGCAGCTGGTGCGCCTGAGGGTCGCCCGAACGGGCGCCATGGGTGATGGTCTGCTGGATCTGCTCCAGGCTTCCGCCCCACAGCCACACGTCGTCTCGCAGGTTGGCGTAGCCCTTGCCGCCCTGCCCGCCCTGGCCGTGGCAGGTGGCGCAGTTGTCGCCGAACACCGACTGGCCGACTTGGAACGCAAAGCTCTGCAGGCTGGGCGTCTTCTCGATGGTCTCGAGCGAGGCCGTGCGCAATTGGGCCATCTCGGCCCCGCGCTGCTGGTCGAGAGCAGTCAGGGCCTGGGCCACCTCGGCCCGGTCGGACCGGCGCAGCGTCCCTTTTGAGTAGCCGGTGATGCCCGGCCATGCAGGCATCAGCACCCAGTAGATCAGGCTGAAGGCGATGCAGGCGTACCAGATGTACAGCCACCAGCGGGGCAGCGGGTTGTCGAGCTCACGGATGCCGTCCCACTCGTGTCCGGTGTCGCCGTGACCGGCCTCGGTCCCCGCGCCGGGGGCGCCGGAATCAAGCGGAGGGGTCATTGTTCATGTCCTCGTCGAAAGGCTGGTTCGCGGCCTGTCGGAAGGCGTCGCGGTTCTTGGGCCACAGGGCGTAGGCCAGGGCGGCCAGGAAGATCAGCACGAAGTAGATGGACCCGCCCTGCTGGGCGAGGCGGGCGGCAGATTCATAGGTCATGGCCTCACCTCAGGTTCTCGGGCGCGCCGGCCTGGTAGGAGCGGAAGTCGACCATCGTCCCCAGCACCTGCAGATAGGCCACCAGGGCGTCCATCTCGGTCAGTCGGCTGGGGTCGCCGCCGTAGTTGCGGGGGGCGATCTTGCCGCCGTAGCGCGCCTTGAAGGCCGGGCCGTTGCTGTCGAAGGGGTCGTCCTGGGCCAGGAGGTCATCCTTGGCGTGGTCGATGTCGTCCTTGGTGTAGGGCACGCCGAGGGCGGCCATGGTCTTCAGCTTGGCCTGGATGTCGCTGGCGTCGAGCTCCTTCCTGGCCAGGAAGGCGTAGGGGGGCATCACCGATTCCGGCACCACCGAGCGCGGGTCCGTCAGGTGCTGCACGTGCCAGGCGTCGGAATACTTGCCGCCGACCCGCGCAAGGTCGGGCCCGGTGCGCTTGGACCCCCACTGGAAGGGGTGGTCGTACATGCTCTCGGCGGCCAGGCTGTAGTGGCCGTAACGTTCGACCTCGTCGCGCAGCGGGCGGATCATCTGCGAGTGGCACAGATAGCAGCCCTCGCGGATGTAGATATCGCGCCCGGCCAGCTCCAGCGGGGTGTAGGGGCGCATGCCCTGCACCTTCTCGATGGTGTTCTCCAGGTAGAACAGGGGAACGATCTCGACGAGGCCGCCGATGGCGACCACGATCAGGATGCCGATCAGGAGCAGCATCGAGTGCCGCTCGAACCGGCCATGGCTCTTCCAGCTGATGAGCGACATGTCAGGCCCCCGCGGCGGCCGGGGCCGCGAGCGGCGCGGCGACAGGCGTCTTGGCGGCGGACGGCATGCGGACCGTGCGCCACAGGTTGTAGGTCATGATCAGGAAACCCGAGAGGTAGAGGAGGCCGCCGAGCACGCGCACCACGTTCTCGACGTGCTTGGCCGAGACGGTCTCGATGAAGCTGTATTGGAGGAAGCCCTGCGGCGTGTACTGCCGCCACATCAGGCCTTCCATGATGCCGGAGACCCACATCGAGGTGATGTAAAGAACGATGCCGAGGGTCGCGATCCAGAAGTGCCACTCGACCAGCTGGTTCGAGAACAGGCGCTCCTTCTTCCACAGCCAGGGCACCAGGCAGTACATCGACCCGAAGGTGATGAAGCCCACCCAGCCGAGCGAGCCGGAGTGCACGTGGCCGATGCCCCAGTCGGTGTAATGGCTGAGCGCGTTGACGGTGCGCACGCTCATCACCGGGCCTTCGAAGGTGGCCATGCCGTAGAAGGCGATCGACACCACCAGCATGCGCAGTACAGGGTCGGTGCGCAGCTTGTCCCAGGCGCCGGACAGGGTCATCAGCCCGTTGATCATGCCGCCCCACGACGGCATCCACAGCATGACCGAGAAGGTCATCCCCAGGGTCTGGGTCCACTGCGGCAGGGCGGTGTAATGCAGGTGGTGCGGGCCGGCCCAGATGTAGATGAAGATCAGCGCCCAGAAGTGCACGATCGACAGCCGATAGGAGTAGATCGGCTTCTCGGCCCGCTTGGGCACGAAGTAGTACATCATGGCCAGGAAGCCGGCGGTCAGGAAGAAGCCGACGGCGTTGTGCCCGTACCACCACTGCACCAGGGCGTCCTGCACCCCCGAATAGACCGAATAGGAGCGGTGGTTCAGAAGCCCGACCGGCAGGGACAGGTTGTTGACGATGTGCAGCATCGCGACGGTGACGATGAAGGCC
>Ga0265327_10004063_pt1 | contig 13258 bp, 8 predicted proteins | sample 41621metaG_FD_202089 | JGI IMG/M metagenome (GOLD analysis project Ga0265327, IMG submission 202089) | Rhizosphere microbial communities from Carex aquatilis grown in University of Washington, Seatle, WA, United States - 4-16-21 metaG | ecosystem: Host-associated > Plants > Roots > Rhizosphere >... | reverse complement strand
GGATCGCAGCTCCTGCTTCTTCAAGCTTATCACCGACATCGAGGAGGGCTTCTGGAACTGTAGACGTCCCCACATGTGCAAGGTAGTAGCAATAACACTCCACTCCCCTTTTCATGGGAGGTAATCTTCGAAAAAAAGATGCTATGCGCTCAGTCTCACCATGGAGAGGTGCCCAATCATGAACATCTTTCCAGTCTCTTCCCAAAAACAACTCAATAATCAACTTCGCATCATCAGAGTGTTCCCGGTCTACCTTTTTCGGATCAGCGGCGATCAGAAAGCCATCGGCAAATCGTTGCCAAAGTCTCCATAACGTTGGGGCTGGGGAACGATCGTACTGACGCAATACCAACCATTTAACGATTTCGGAAGTATTTTCCGGAAATTGCGGGGCCGCCTTGAAGATAGATTCGAACAACAATTCACCATCATTTGGCGCCACTTGAACAACGAACTGGCATATTGCGTCCACAAATTCATGCTCGATTTCCGGGTCAAATCTTTCTTCGCCTCTATGAGAATAGTTCCTTTGCGCACGTCTATTCGTTTCCCAAATCTTAGGCAGTTTATTGGCGCACCGTTGCATTATCTTTTGGGCCAATGGATCACTCGAATTTTGAATAATCACGGAAAGAATGTGACGCCCTATTGATCGACCAGGCCTTCGAGTCATATCAATTTCCGAAATTGCAGTTTCGTCGATCGCTGACCTTGACTCGATGAATTTCCGAAGATCTATTTTTACAGCCAATTCTCTCGCGTTTTTCAATTCTATTGGGGAGTGATGTCCTGAGTGCTGTTCCAACCAAGCCTTTTGCAATTCGGTCGTTCGCATCATAAGGGCCTGCAAACAAGTCAGCGCAAGTTGCCGATCTGATTTGAAGAGATATTGCCCGATCCCGCGCATTGCGAAGGCTACTGTCTCTTCAACGTTGTGAATAACTGCTTTCGACAGCGCTGTAACCAACCGGCCTTTCGGGAAACGCGATCCAACCTTTTCGAACAATGCGGAGATTATGAACGCGGCGGGTCTGGACCCTTCCGCTGGATTTCGCGCAGCCAAGGCGAAATATTCTTCGGTATCCGCATCAAAACTGATCGCATCGCAAATAACCGATACACACCATTTTTGCTCATCAATTGACAATTCGGACCAACGATCTCTAACGCAGACTGATGCGATATGAGCCGCGCCTTGTTTAGCATGTCGCTCAGTTGCCTCAAATCCGTATACTGGAACCACTTCTCTTGCTTTGGAGATTTGCTCTTTCCAATCCTCTCCAGATTTCTTTCCTTCAAACACGGCAATGCCCCAATTCAAAAGCGAAATGCCATCTTCGAATGCACTGTGTATGGGTGCCCGTTCCGCAATAAGAGCTTGCAGATCGGGATCGGGTTCAATACTGCCAATCAAGATGCGGCCGTCCTCTGTTTCACCCTTCTTCTCAAAGTTACGTACATCCATTCGATGAAGCTGTATCCGCCAGAGTTTCGTTTCCTCATCCTGTTGATCTTCAGGCGGCAACGCCGATTTATGATTATCAATGACCGCCCAGACCCGTTCCCTGTAGGTACCCATCATTTGAAGCATCACCGCGACATCCTCAAGGCTCCGTTGCCTGTGTTCTAGGTTGGCTGATGTCTCTCTTTCTTTCATATAAAGCTTTTCCACGACGCTCGCCCACGCCGATCCAAAGCCTCTCATCAAGCCATTAAATTGCTCCTGAGTTGAACGGGTCACATCAACAACCAAGAAAGCTCTGCAACTGAGCAGGGACAGAGCCGACTCCCCCGTTGCGGCCGGATGTGCAGCCACAATACTTGCAACCACCGCCGAGATCGCAGCATTGTTACTTTTCTTCAGCAAATCCATTAAGATCGAATCAATCCTCTCTCGATCTGCTTTTGCCTTCTCGAGAAGCCAAAATTCGAGCGCCATAAGAGCACTTTCAAATGTGTGTGGGGCAACTTGCATCGACCGATATGCAGCCCATAAGCGCCAATTTGCATGTTGCCTATGATCGCCCTCAGGCAGCTTTAAAACAACCCAAGAAGGCTGTTCTATATAAGGACGCCGACTTCTTGGGTCCGCATACACATCGCAAGCATGATTGATAAATCTTACAATAAAATCCATGCCGCGGTCTGGATAGTGAATCAGCATTCTCAGGTAGGGTCCTTGGTATGCGCTAGACGAACACTGGCGATGTAAATGCCGAATACTGAGACCAAATACATCTTCGACATCATCCCCTCTGTAACCTTCATAATTCGCTTTGGTTATCTCATCCAAAGACAAGTCGAGGCCAAGAAAATGTTCAGCCACTTTAAAAGACAAATCCGGCAAATCACGAAACAGAGCGTCGCTGTAGAAGTAGCCAAAGAAAATATCGGTTAGCTCATCAGCGTAATGACCTCGGTCATCCAAAATCTCCTCGGTAACCGCCTGCGACAACCTGTCTTTTCCAGCCAATGGAATCATCGTAATCACGTGCAACAGTCGTTCGGCCGCTTTCCCTCTCCTTCCTGCCCAACCACTGTGCCGAAGCATATGCCACGCGATGTTCGCGATAGCATTTGAATGCGGAGGATATTGAACTCCAAATCTAACCAAAAGAACCCATTCCTCAAGAAATCCAGTCACCAGATTGAAATCAGCCTCGCCGAGCAAAGACAGCGCTCGCTCCATAATTGGCACAATTCCAAACCACCCCCCACCCTTTGGCAAGAAAATCACTCCCTCTCCGACAATACCAAGATCTTTACGCGGTAAAGAATACCGACAAGCCACTCTCAATAGGTGAATAACGGTTCGAAGTAATGCGCCATTATCGGCCACCAAATGGCTTTCACTCCTACGGAGAAATACGATGGCAATTTTTGACTGTAGCACCCCTACCAAAGAATCTTCACGCCAATGAGGAGCAATCGTGAAATTTCGGATTAGATCTAGAACAATTTGCCCACCGTTGCTCGGATCTGCTTCAAGCGTCTCTGTGAGCCATCGGCGATAAGCTCGTCTTAAAGCCGGGTAGGTGCCAATCCCCTGAAGAAAGCGTTCTAACCGTTTTTCACATGTTTTGAATTCTACGTCCATCCAATGGATGAGCGCCCAGTCTTCGAACACATCATGCGCTGGTGCATAAAGGTTGCTGCCTAGAGAGGGTGATTCAAGGATTCCATCTCTCACAAGCCTTGCCAATGCTCTGGGATCAAATTCACCAGCTTCAACGAAGGCATCCAGCGCTTTTGCCCTCCGCAAAGCAATTTGGAGGAGGACAACCGCCCGCAGATTGGGCAAGCCAGTTTCGAAATCTTCTTCAATCCGCATAACAACTTCACGCCACACTTTCTCGCGGAACGCCCGTTCAGTTGTCGGAATTGTTTCATCGTCTTCCCAATTCATCTTCCCAGCCAAATCCAAGAAGAATGGATTTCTCAACAAATTGCGGAGGGTAGGATTTGCTAATGGCCAAGATAATGCACTCGATGTTTGCGCAATCCAGTTCAGTTCATTGTCGTCAAGTTCCTCAACTCGAACAGTAGTTTGAACCGTCCTTAAGTCATCAAAGAAGGCGCTCTGAACCGTCTCTGCGGAGTAGTCACGACAAGTAACTATGATGTGCCATGAAGGGTCTTCATTCAGCGCGCGTAACAGGTCGAGAAATGCGGCGCGCATTTCAGGAGGCCTCTCCATGAGCCTTTCCAATGCATCAACCCATAAGACTTTCCTTCCGTGCATGGCAGTCTGAGCCTGCAATCCGTTCAATGTTAGTCCGTAGTTCTTCAACACCCCATTGATGTGATCCCCACTCAGGGAAACAGCCCGAAACGCCAGGAAGATACCGTTTCGTGATTCACTGGAGAATAAGGATTTAACGAGGGCTGACTTGCCTGATCCAGCAGACCCTATAACGAATGTCAGCGAAGAGAATTCTACACCTTCGCTAAGCTCATGGAACAGCGCACTTCTGGGGATAGTGAGGTTTCCTGTCAACGTTGTATGGACGCCTGAGGTAACTACAGCAGTATCCTCCAACAATCGGGCTACACCACTAGAGAAGCCAGTTTGTCGCTTATGACGTGTCAACAAACCTTTAGGCAGTTCCCCTCTAGTGAGCGACTTGGCTATTCCTGAGTCTCTGAGAGCGAGAGTTATGAGTTCATTCCAACTTGCATTAGCTTGGTCCGCGTCACTATCCGGCAACGAAGCCGCGAGGAGCGTTCGCATTGAGGATTCGGTGAAGCCATTTGGAATCTCCAAGTCCACGTCTGCCACATGGAAACAACAGAGAAACCGCCAAATGTGTTCATCGTCTGGTGCGTCGGCTTCGAGGCCAGCAAGGATTTTGAAAATTGTTTCGTAATAGTCGCCTGTCGGTTTTCCAAGATACTTTGTAATTTGTAGTCGATTCGCCATATCGACTGCGGAAACCGAAGCACGCGCGCAATCAAGCAGTGTTCGCAGTCCTCGTGCCTGTTTTGTAGAAAGGGTGCTCGTGACAAGCGCGACTACATCTTTTCGGACATCGAATTGATCGCCGTTTTGAAAATCTCTGTACGCCGCTCGGATGACATCGATGGACTCCGACCCCTCGGCGGCACTGAGTACAAATGTTCGTTTAACCTGAATCGCGGCTTTCATGAGGCCGCCTGTTGGGTTTGTGGCCTCAATCAGGATGTCATCAGTATTCCAACCTAAGTGTCCCGCTTGAAAGTGAACTGCATGAATGGCTCCCGCCCCGAGAAATGGCGGAGCACCGCGTGTCAACAATAGCGTCAAAAATGCCGCGGCTACGTGCACCTCAAAACTTGGTCCAGCCGGTCCGGTCGACGAGGGACTTGCAAGGAAAGATTGTCTATTGGGCATACAACACTAGGTTACATCGCTTAGTAACCTGTCGAGAAAAACCGTTTTGGAGTGGGCTGTTAATTATCGGAGAAGCTTGTCTGTCCTTAGCATTGCTCAATTTCCGCTTCTTGCGAGTTAACTTACCGGAGAGGAACAGTGGCCACATCGCTTTTGACCTTCCGGAGAGAGCGTGACTGACCTCCACATCGCCCTGCCGAACGTGCAGTGCTGATCGACTCCGCCCACGTTGCCGGAGATCTTCCCACGCAATGCTTCCGCATCCGCTTCATCATCAAGAAAACCTTAGGCAATTTGATGATGAGGAGAACCCAAATCTCTTCTCAGACCACGTTTTTGAAATCCCTGGGGTCGAGCTCAAACTTCACGTAGTGGCCGGAGGCTTCGGGGTCCTGCTCGCCGGCGTCGCGCCATTGCCAGGCGCTGACGCAGCGGCCTTCCTCGATGACGAGGAGGAGGCCGCCGTTTTTTTCGCAGAGTTCCCGGGCGGTCTTCAAGAGGGCCGCCTTGCCCATGCGTCTTTTGAGATGCGGCGGCATTTCAGGAACGGCGTGTAGCGTCCAGGCCATGCCGGGAGTTCCGGCGCTGCCGGCGCCCGGGACGGTGCCGAAATAGCCGCCTTCCTGGACGGTGCGACCGTGAAGGGTGAAGCGCCAGTTCATGGGTGGGTTTAGTGTTCTTTTGAACATGTTGCAAGGCGAAAGTCTGCGGCGGTTCTCAGGCAGTTCTGGGTCTTGCTTCCCCAGATCATCTCTGACTTCCATCTCAGGGGTGTTAGGAAAAGACGGCAGGCGACGCGCCCGCCCTACACCGGTTTCGGAGGGGGAGGTATCCGGAGTCGTTGCAGACGATAAAAAAAAGACCACGATGGGCACACGCGCGCCGTGGCCAGCAAGCTGGCCTCCAGCCGCAAAGCGGAAGCAGAGCTTCCGCACTCCAGAGCGTCGGTCGCGGTGGCGAACGTGTCTGGGTGTGGATTGAGAGGACACCGATGTTCACGGATGCCCATCGAGGAGCGGCGGGATGGAACAACTTTGGGATTGAGCCGCACGGGACGGCGGCGCTCCCGGGAGGGCTGCCTGCGCCGTCCAAAGAGACGCACGATTTTTACAAATTCCCGCTCCCCCTCCCATGAAAGGAAAGAGGTGCAGGGGGCGTTCAGGTAAGGTACTATTTATCCCAAATTCAACCTGCCTCCACGCCATGTTCAGATTCTCAGGACAACCCGGAAAAGACCTGTGTGACCGCCACCTCGGAATCTCCCGCCGCGATGTGCTGCGCGTGGGCGGCGCCGGAATGATCGGCATGACGCTGAATGAAATTTTCCGTGCGCAGGCGCTGGGCGCCGGCACGAAAGGCGCCGTGCCTCCCGGCTGGGGCAAGGCGAAGAACATGGTGATGATTTACCTGCAGGGCGGCCCCTCGCACCTGGACCTCTGGGACCCGAAGGAAAATGTGCCGGACAAGGTGCGCAGCGCCTTCGGCAACATTCCCACCAAGGTGCCGGGCAAGAAGTTCACGGAGATCCTGCCGCGCCTCGCGAAGGTGAACGACAAGTTCACGATGATCAATTCGATGAGCTATACGCCGAACGGTTTGTTCAACCACACGGCGGCGATCTACCAGATCATGACGGGCTACACGACGGACAAGGTCTCGCCCTCCGGGCAGCTTGAGCCGCCTTCGCCCAAGGATTTCCCGAACTTCGGCTCGAACATCATCCGCCTCAAGCCGCTGGATGAGCCCATGCTGCCCTTCGTGATGCTGCCGCGTCCGCTGCAGGAGTCGAACGTGATCGGCAAGGGCGGCTCCGCCGGTTTCCTGGGCAAGGGCTACGATCCCTACACCCTGTACCCGGACGGCGACGACCTCGACATGGCGAAGATGAACCGCATCAAGATCGAGGACCTTCAGCTTCGTCCCGACCTTTTCTCCGTGCGCCTGAAGCGCCGCGCCCGGCTGCGTGACGCGATCGACGCGCAGATGCCCGCGATCGAAGCGGCGGTGAAGGATTATTCGCTGGATGAATATTACAATCGCGCGCTGAACCTCATCGCCAGCGGCCGTGCCCGTGACGCCTTCGCGCTGGACGCCGAAACGGACAAGGTGCGTGACGACTACGGCCGCAACACCTTTGGCCAAAGCCTCCTCCTGGCGCGCCGCCTTGTGGAAGCCGGCACCCGCGTCGTGGAAGTGATCTGGCCCAAGGTCGCCAATTCCGACAATCATTCCTGGGACCACCACGTGGGCTTGACCGAGCGCATGAAGAACAAGTCCGGCCCCATGCTGGACCAGGGCCTCAGCGCCTTCTTCGCGGACATGGACAGCCGCGGCCTGCTGGACGAAACGCTTGTCGTGGCGATCGGTGAATTCGGCCGCAGCCCGGAAAAGGGCGTGAGCACCAGCGGCAACGGCAACAGCGCCGACGGCCGCGACCACTGGCCCTACTGCTACACGAGCATCATCGCCGGCGCGGGCATCAAGCGCGGCTACGTGCACGGCAAGTCGGACAAGACGGGCTCCCAGCCGGTGGAAAACGCGGTGCACCCCGCGGAAATCCTCGCCACCATTTACCACTCCTTCGGCATCTCGCCGGACACGATCGTTTACAACCACCTCAACCAGCCGCGCGAGCTGGTGAAGGCGAAGGCGGTCACGGAACTGTTTGCGTAAACGGAAGCCGAGAAAGTTTGGAGAAGGCCGGCCTGAGAGGGCTGGCCTTCTTTTTTTGGGCGGCAGAGGGAGAAGGTGGGTCAGGGTGTGCGGTGTGGTCCGCGAGGGCGCGGACCACGGCACGCGAGGGCGCGTGCGCTCCAATGGGAAACTCGGGAGAGCTGGTCATAGGCATTTGCCCCAAGGCAGCGTAGGCACGCAAAAATTTGAAGAAGCCCGGCCTCTGGCCGTTTCTGGGGCATACGACTGTGGCGCTTTGTGTTACAGCCGTCTCACCATTCAACATGCTCCATCTATGAAAAAGATTCTTGTTTTCGCCGCCGTTGCCGCCGCCCTCGCTTTGCCCGTCAGTTCTTTCGCCAAACCGCCGAAGGGTGGTGACGACAAAGGCAAAGGCAAGACCGATCCCGCCGCCCGATTCGACACCAATGGAAACGGCAAAATCGACAAAGGCGCGGAAGCCGATGCGCTGCGTGCCGCCTTTGACGGCGACAAAGACGGTCCCCTGAAGAAATACGACACCAATCACAACGGCAACCTGGAAGACAGCGAGATCAACGCCATCCACGTTGCGGTGAAGCACTCCAAGAAATAGTTCTCCCTTCGGTTTGAATGCACCGTGCTCCGGCCCGTCCGGAGCACGGTTTTTTTATGTTTTCGGTCCTGGCGAAGAGGAACAAATGCGCCTTGCGCTTCCCCGCCGCCTTTTCAAATTCCCCTTTCACATGGAACTCAGCCGCATCGTCGAAGCACTGCTTTTTGCCTCCCAAGAACCTCTCAGCGTGACCGAAATGGGCCGCGCCGTGCGGGAAACCGCGCGCGAAGCCAAGGAAGCCGCGAAGGAGTCTGGAGAGGCGGCGGATGAAGACAAGATCGCGATGGAATCCGTGACCGACGAACAGGTGCGCGAGGCCCTGAATGAACTCGTCGCGCACTATGAAAACGACGGGCGGGCTTTCACCGTCGTCGAGCGCAGCTCCGGATGGCGGCTGGCCGCCAAGAGTGAATTCGCGGAATGGTGCCGCGCCCTTTACCCCAACAAGAAGCCTTCCCGCCTGAGCGCTCCCGCTTTGGAGACGCTGGCCATCATCGCCTACCGCCAGCCCATCACGAAGTCCGCCATTGAGGCGGTGCGCGGTGTCTCCGTGGATGCGATGATGCAGCAGCTCCTGGACCGCGAACTGGTGAAGATCGAGGGCCGCGCGGAACTCCCGGGGCGTCCCCTGCTCTATGGCACCACCGATTTGTTCCTGGACCATTTCGGCATCCGGCAGATCGATGACCTGCCCAATGCGGCCGAGCTGCGCCGCGTGAAACTGCCCACCGCGCAGGACGAAGCGCCTCCCGCGGAGGGAACGGAGGCCAGCCCGGCGGAAAACACTCCGGGACTCGACCTGCAGATCGCGGACGCCGAGCCTGCAAAATCGTAGGCAAAATTTCTGTCACGGACTTTTCTCTTCCCCCACCCCATCGTCTCGGCTTCAATCTCGGCCCGCCCATGTCACTCGAAGATCTCCGCGCCAAGATTGACCGTGTTGACAAGGAACTGCTGAAATTGCTCAGCGAGCGGGCCGACCTGGTGCATGAGGTGGGTGAGATCAAGCGCAAGGAGGGGCTGGAGATTTTCGCGCCCGATCGTGAGGAGAAGCTTCTGCGCAAGCTCACGGAACTGAACCGCAAGAACAAGGGGCGCCTGCCGGAGAAATCCCTGCGCGCCATCTTCCGCGAGATCATCAGCGCGGCGCTGGCGCTGGAGCAGGACCTGCGCATTGCCTACCTTGGTCCCGCCGGATCGTGGACCCATCAGGTGGCGATCAGCCGCTTCGGCAACAGCGTGCAGTATGTCGCGGAAGCCAGCACGGAAGACGTGTTTGAGCGGATCGAAAGCCAGGAGGCGGACTACGGTGTGCTGCCCATTGAGCACAGCACGGAGGGCGCGGTACATCACACGCTGGATCATCTCGTGGATTCGCCGTTGCAGATTTACTCGCAGATCCTGTGGCGCACTGAGACAGTCCTCATGTCCAACGGGCCGAAGGACACGATCGATTTCATTTACGGGCATCCGCAGGTCATCGCGCAATGCCGCAAGTGGCTGGCGCAAAATTTCCCCGATGCAGAGCTGCGCGAAGCGCCGAGCACGAGCCAGGCGGCGGCGTTTGCCAGCGAGCATCCGCGCTCCGCGGCGCTCGGCACCGCCCTGGGCGCGGAGTTGCAGGGACTGAAGATCATCGCTTCATCGCTGGACGACAGCGCCACACAAGCGCGCTTCATTGTGCTGGGGCGTCGTCCCGCTCCGCCCACCGGACACGACAACACCCTGCTCATGGTCACCACGAAGGACAAAGTCGGAGCGCTGCTGGAGATCTTGGAAGCCTTCGTGCAACAGGGCATCAACGTGCGTCAGATCGAGAATCGCCCGGTGCCCGGGGACGACAATGCGGCGCATCATCACGTGCGCTTCTTTTTGGAAGTCACCGGCCACTGCAATGACCCGAGCCTTTCCAAGGCGCTGGACACCGTCAACAAGGACGGCAGCACGGTGAAGATCCTCGGCAGCTATCCGGCCTCAAGCTGGGTGGAGTGAAGGTCACTTCATGTCAAAGTGCGGATTCGCCGCGAGGCAGGCGCCGAAGAAAGAAGCCGTTCCCACCGCCACGCTGGCAGCCAAGAGGCAGCAGGCCAGAATGATCACGAAGGCGGGTCCGCGATTGCCCCGCTTGGCCATGACCAGCGGAACCCAAATGGAGCAGGCGAGTTGAACCGCCACCGCAAAAAGAACGATGACGGCGGCAGCGGATCCTTCAAGGCTGTCTCTCCCCAGAAAAATGAACGGCGAAGCAGGCAACAGGGTGCAGGCGGCGATCCAGCAGAGCCACGCTGGCAGCACCGCGGGCTTGCGGCTGCCGGGCAGGGGCGGTGGGGCTTCGATCATGAGCCGAGGACTTGCTGCGCGATCTCGTCCCAGAGGGCGTCGATGTCCGCGGGCTTGCGGGTGGGTTTGCTGGCGCGGTGAAACCAGTAGTTGGCATTGCCCTGGTCGCCCTCGATCAAATGCAGCAGCGCATGCACCCACGAGCCGAGAGGCGTGTGGATTTCCTGAGCGATGTCATGCGCCTTGTCCCAATCACCCTTCTTGGCACGCCAGAGTGCGATGGCCTCCGGCGACAGACCACCGGGCGGCGCGGCATCGTTTTTTGCGGAAGCGGCGAGTTCGGCGGCGGTCATGGGAAGAACGATCAATCTTCAGGCAGAGGACGCCCTTTGGTTTCTGGAAGAAAGGCGAGGGCAATGAGTCCAAGCAAAAATACACCGCTGAGATAACACGCAGCGTTTCGAAACGCGGTCAATTCCGCGGCCGCCTTGGCCACGGCATCCGCATTAGGCGGCAGAGCGGCGACGGCCTTCGCACCGAGATTTGCCTGAAGCTGCCCCAGAGTCAGCGGGCCACTGGCAGCGATAAACCGACCGACGTTATAGCAAAAGCTCGTGCCCGTGCTGCGCAGGCGTGTGGGGAAGAGTTCCGGCAGATAGATGGCAAAACCGGCGAAGAGCGCCAGTTGGCAGAAGCCCATCACGAAACTCATCCAGATGTCACCCGTTGTCTTGAAGCACTGGTAAAAGAATACGGTCGACGCCAGTGCGGCAATGAAGCTGACCGCGAACACTGGCTTGCGGCCAAAGCGATGCGCCGCCTTGCTGAAACAAACCATGCCGAAGAACGCGCCAATGTTCATCACGATGAGATTCGCCGCAGCCCACCACTGTTTTCCTTGGATGATTTCCGCTTCGCTGAGGTCTCCCTTGGCCCGCAGTGCTGCTCCAATCGCGGGCGCCACGAGTTTGTTGCTGAAAAAGCCAACTCCCCAAAGACCGACCACCGCCGCTACGCAAAGCAGCATCCCGAGCAATGCGGGTTTGCGCCAGTGTGCCTCGCCGAACAGACTCAAATAGGAGCCCATCGCCTTGCCTTGGCCCGTCTTGCTTGCAGCCTTGGCCGCCACCCAGCGCTCGGGTTCCTTCAGCCGGATCATGATGAAGATGCAGAGAAATGCCGGTACTGATCCAATCCAAAAAAGATACTTCCAGGATACCATGGGATCCACGCCCGAAAGCGCCATTGCGCAGAGACCTGCGGTCACGTTGCCCACCGCGGAAAGCGCCTGCAGCAAACCCAGCGCCTTCGGCCTTGCCTCACCCGGCAGTGCATCCGCCACTAGGGCGACAGCCAGACCGAAAACACCGCCCACGCCGAGGCCCGTCAGCGCCCGGTAAATCATGAACTGCGTGGGGTCCGTCGCAAAGGACGAGAGACCGGTGAAGATGGAATAAATCAGCACGGTGAGCGCCAGAGTCCTCGCACGCCCGACACGATCGCCTACAGCCCCAAAAATCAGGCCGCCCGTGGCCCATCCGGCCACAAAGATGCTCATCGCCCAGCCGCTGTATTTCCCCAGCGTCAATGAGTCCACGCCGGGCGAAAGCGCCTTGATCGCGTTGTCACGCGCCAAAATGAAAAGCTGCTGGTCGAGGCAGTCGAAACACCACGCGGCAGACGCGACGAAGAAAACAAACCAATGATATCGGTCGAGAAGCTTCCACCAAGGCTGGTCGGTGGCGAGAAGGGGGGCGGTGGTGGTGCGTTCGCTCATGAACAGTAAAAGTGTGACAGGCATGAACGTGCTGACAAGGCGGAAGTTTGCGGGTTGTCGGAAGGTTTCCGGTGGCAGACACCCATTTGTGACTATGCTGGACTCTCCGTTGACTGTTCACCCTTGACCTCCCCTTCCGACGATCTCAACGCGCTGGAAAAGGCGCACCTCTGGCATCCCTTCACGGCGATGCGGGACTGGTGTGCGCCGGAGCATGAGCCGCTGCGGTTGGTGCGGGGAGACGGCTGCTGGCTGTGGGACCAGCACGGGAAGAAGTATTTGGACGGCAACTCGTCGATCTGGACGAACATCCATGGGCATCATCATCCGAAGATGGACGCGGCCATCCGGGAACAACTGGAGAAGGTGGCGCACACTTCATTCCTGGGGTTCACGCATGAGCCAGCCATTCGGCTGGCTGCGGAACTGGTGGGACTCTTTCCGCAGGGGACGCTGGAGAAGGTCTTTTACTCGGATGACGGTTCAACGGCGATCGAGTCCGCTGCGCGCATGGCATTGCAGTACTGGCGGCAGAACGGTGCGCCGGAGCGCAAGACCCTTGTGGCCTTTGATGCCGCGTATCATGGCGACACGCTGGGAGCGGCGAGTTTGGGTGGTATTTCGCTGTTCAGCGGGAATGCGAAATCTGTTGGCTACGCGGTGCACCGCGTTCCAAATTTGGAAGCTTTGGAAGCACTGGATGAAAATGAAACGCGGCAGATGGCAGCGGTGATCATCGAGCCGTTGATCCAAGGCGTGGCGGAGATGCGTTTGTGGCCATCCGGGATGCTGAAACGTCTGGAGCACTGGTGCCGGCACCATGATGTGTTTCTCATTTTGGACGAGGTGATGACGGGCTTTGGAAGAACGGGAACGATGTTCGCCTGTGAACAGGAAGGTGTGATTCCGGATTTCCTTTGCTTGGCGAAGGGATTGACGGGCGGTTATCTGCCCATGGCGGCGACACTGACGACGCGACGCGTGTTTGATGGGTTCCTGGGAGAAGCGAGCGAAGGCAGGACCTTTTTCTATGGGCACAGCTATACGGGGAGCCAGTTGGGAT